>Ga0210399_10002942_pt1 | contig 13232 bp, 12 predicted proteins | sample IncBWC14MmetaG_FD_150865 | JGI IMG/M metagenome (GOLD analysis project Ga0210399, IMG submission 150865) | Forest soil microbial communities from Barre Woods Harvard Forest LTER site, Petersham, Massachusetts, United States - Inc-BW-C-14-M | ecosystem: Environmental > Terrestrial > Soil >... | reverse complement strand
GGCGCGGAGATGCGTTGAGTCGCTACGGCAGTGGCCCCACCGTCGTCCTCGCATTCACTGTCGCCGTGATTTTCGTCGCACGGGATCAGCACGACAGAGTGCACGTCACCGTTGGGAAGAAGCCCTACAGCTACAATCTCTCCGCGGTCGTTGATGATTTTCGGCTCCGTCAGTTGTAGACCAGAGCCCGGATTCACCAGACGGTTCAGGTCGAGCGCCGGGCCGCCCTTCTCCCACAGAACCGCTCGTGCAGTGCTGAAATCGCAGGTGGAGGACGATTGGCCCACGATCTGACCTTCAGAGTTGAGCGCAAGCGCTACACTAGAGCAATCACCTTCCAGGGTGCCCAGGTCCCTGATCACGCCATTCCTCCACAGAAATGCGTGGAACAATTGATCCATCGGAGTAAAGGCACCGCCGACCACGTCTCCTGCCTCATTGAGCCAGATTGGGGTTGAGAAAGTTCCTCCGAGCGTTCCCAAATCAGTAAGGGTTCCCCGCTCCCAAAGAAACGCGTGTGCATCGACATCTCCTGCTAGGTTCGATTGACCGGCGACTTGGCCTTGATTGTTGATGATGAAGGCGAAACCCAACGTTCCGCCAAGGGTGCCAAGGTCCAGCATTCTGCCATGCTCCCAGAGAAACGGGTCAAGCCTGGGAAGGCTGGTAGCAGGATTCACATCGGAATTAGTAAAGGATGCCCCTGCGATCTGGCCGCGATCATTTACCCACACGGCGCAAGCGTCTGGGCCACCCAACGTGCCCAGGTCTTGAAGTTGTTTGCCCTGCCACCGAAATGCGCGCAGTTGCTGAGGGCCAAGGCCAAAGATCCCGTAGAAGACGCCCGTGGGTGTGAACGGGTCGGGAACGTCATTGAAGGCACAACCGACTACCTGCTGACGGTTATTGTTAGCGGTCGCCAAACTGAAACCACCACCGAACGTTCCAAGATCGATGACCCGACCGTCCTGCCAAACGGCAGCAACAAATTCCGGGATGCCCGTCAGGGGATCGATGAGACCGTTTTGTGACTGACCCACGATCTGGTCGTGAGAGTTTATTGCATTGGTATAGCTGCTAGAGCCGCCAGGAAGGGAGCCAAGATCAATCAGCACTCCGTTACGCCACTCGAATGCGCGCTGAACGAAGCAGTCTCCGAAGCAGTTTGGCGTATAAGGATCAGGAATGGACGTGTCTGCAACACCGGTAACGGCCCCCTCGTTGTTTATGATTACACTCGGAGAGTTATTCCCGCTGTTAGGGCCGCCGAAGGTACCCAAGTCGATGAGCTTGTAATGGTGGTGCTTTACCGGTTTTTGCGCAGCCAGCGGACTTGGAATCGCCAGTGCAGCCAACAGGGTCATCGCGGCAATCAACATCAATGTTCTGGATTTCATTGTGCCTCCTCTGGGTGCAGCCTGGGAGCCGAGGGGCCGGTTCAGTCGTTCCATCGGAGAAGGGGACCACGGGTGGGTACGACCGTGAGGGCGAGTCTATGCTCAGGAACGCTTGTGTCAAGGCGAATCGCCGGGTGTGCATCCGCAAGTGGACGGCCGAGTAGGCCCGGGGAATTTCACCCCGAGCCCCTCACAGAACCGTGCTTGACTGTCTCCAGTCACACGGCTCGTGCCACTCAGTGAAGGTTGGACCTTCCGTTCTAGCCACTCGGTTCCTCCTGTTTCCAGTTGACCGTAATTGGTTAGGACGCGAGTGACCTGCCCCCTTCGCTACACGGGAATTACCCCGCTTCCTCACTACTGTGGGGCAGTCCGACCCTGAAACTGCGCTTCCGTACTCTCGCCCTCGTGGTTGCTTCCACTTGTGGCTTCTCCGTTAGCATCGCAGTCTCAGGTTCCCACGTTCCGCTTAACCGCCTCTTTGGCAAGCTCAGGCCACCTCTCATGCCGGATGCCGCTCCGCCCGTAGTGCTCGGACCCGCCAGGGGCCACCGCTTATCAATCCGCTCCAGAATAAACGCCGCCTCATCAACCGCCTTATCAACAAAATACTGCTTCGCAAAATTCGACTTGTCCGAGTCCATGATCTCGATCATCTTCCGGGCGCAAAGCAATGTGGCAGCAAACAAGATCGCGTGCTTACTCGATCCGAATCTCACGCCTGCACCGTGGCCCAGGCTTTTTCAATTGCCTCGACACTTAACGCTAAAACTACTGTATGTCTCAAGAATAACTCTTGACACCATAGAGATCAGAAGAGTAACTTCCCCGTCCTAGCCGTTACGGGCCGCCCTTCCTAGCGAACGTCTTCTTGGAGGCCTAGTGTGCAATTCCAATCTATCCTCCGTCGTACCGTTGCCATCGGATCCATTCGATGGATTTGCTTAGTTCTGTTCGCTTTTCTCGCCTTAACGATCACCTCTCCCAGCGGTTGGGCTCAAGTCAGCGACGCCGCCACGAGGTTTGGCAACGTCTCCGGATGGAAGGGTATGTTGACTTTCTCTGGGCACGGAACCGGGACGAACCCAGTTGGATGCGCTGGGGGTGAAGACAGGTATTCAAACAACCAGTCCGTAACTTCAGCTCCGGAACTACAAGGCCAATTTCCTGATTGGACGGGCCCATCTAACTCGGAAATAACGTTAGCAATGACGGATCTGGAAACTTGCCCGGAACCCTTCCCATCCACGTGCTTCCAGACGATAACGGGGATTGGAGGCCTCTTTCTCATCGACATCTTTACTTTGGACATTGACGCGAACCAAGGAACCTACCAGATCCAGATGGCTCCGGCAGCAGTCATAGCAAAAGGGTGTGATGGGTCGACAACGAATGGAGGATGGCCGCTCGGTCCGCTGTACGGCCCCGGAGGTGCTTTCATCGGAGGAACTTTTGCCGGCCAGAATCCTCTGCCAGCGAAAGGCGTAAATCTCACCCTGAAGATTGCCACAGCCCCAGACAAACCATCACTCTTCGCCGTTCCGTGGGAAGTCAGCTGGAGGTTTGCCCCGGTGTGTAGGGTCAAGATACCGAAGACTTGGGGGCAGGGGGACAAGGAGTGGAGCGGGCAGGACTATGATCGCTATCCTGGGCAAACGATTGGCTCTAAAGGTTGCGCCCTTACTTCTCTGGCTATGGCCCTAGCCTTTGCCGGAGTCGAGACGCTGCCCGACGGGTCAGCCCTCAACCCAGGTAGCTTGGATACCTTTCTCAGCAATTCAACGGAACTTACGAATCTGACAGTGGCATGGCTTGATTCTCACGGCTTCTCAGGAATCGACACCGGCATCACTGAGAACGGATTTACGAACGCCCATGGTGTGAAATGGGATTCGGACACCAGATATGCTACTGATTTTGCAAACCTCAAGTTTAAGACGTTTGGAAAGTTCAGGGACTCTGTTTCTGATCCGCAAGGCGCTCATGAACTTTTGGATGAAGCCCTCTGCAATGCAACTCCACATCCCGTTATCGTTGGCGTAAAATTAGCCTGTTTTAATAAAGCTGGAGGGTCGGTAGCTCTAGCAGGAGAATCCTGTCCCGCAGACTTTCCGATGGGACCAACTCCCGGACACTATGTGTTGGTCACAGGGAAAGACGGAGATCGCTATGAGATCGCGGACCCTGCAACGGGCAGCATGAGATCCCTTAATGATGACTACGGAAATAAATTTCAAACACGCGGAAGTGTCGTGGATCCAAACGGGGATATCAGTTCTCTGAACATCACATCGGACCACAATGTGTCGCTCCTCGTGACTGATTCATTGAACAATCGAACCGGCGAAGATCCTTCTTCTGGAGCAGTTGTACAGCAAATTCCAGGTTCTGCGTATTTTATCGACAGGATAACCGACGGTGATATCGATGGGATCAACTCGGCAGGAGAGCCAGAACCGACGACCCACGCAGTCCAGATTTTCCAGCCTTCTCAAGGTGTCTACTCCCTGATCGTCAAAGGAGTAGCCGAAGGACCGTACACCATATCCATCGACGCATTTTCCAATAACGGAGGTCCCCAACCCCCAATTTCCTTGGAGGGCACAATTGCACAGGGCGCAACTCGCACATACTCCTTTGTGTACAACCCGGCCCCGGGATCGGTTGTTACCGTTATCTCCTTGCTAGGCGACCGAAACGGCGATGGGGTCGTAGACTGCAAGGATCTCGCAATCATCCGTGCCTCTTTTGGTAAGAAGACCGGCCAGTCCGGTTTCGACCCCCGCGCCGATGTCAATGGCGACGGCATCGTGAATATTCTGGACCTGTCGGCAGTTGCAAGGCAGATTCCGGCAGGAACGAAATGTCAGTGAGACTTAACAGAGACAGTCAAGTAGTCGGCTGAGTAGCGGAACGCTCTGCTCCTCGCTCCCGGCTAGACTAAAAAGTGAATGGAGTTACTATGCGACGTTTCAGCAAAACAGCCCTTGTTCCTATCATTGCGGCACTCTTGCTCTCACCAGCCGGGGCGTTCGCGGATGCAGTGCTTAGCGTAAGCTCACCTGCATCGGCGCCTCAGGGCAGCGCATTTGCAGTGGATGTAAACGTCACGGGTGCGGCTGACCTTTTCGCCTTTCAATTGGATCTCGCCTTCGACCCGAGCGTCCTTTCCGCGAGCGGGATCACCGAAGGCACATTCTTGAACGGCGGGGACCCGAGCACAACATTCTTTATTCCAGGAATTATCGACAATGTGGCCGGCACAATCTCGCTGAATGCCGACAGCCTTCTCAGCGCGGTGTCCGGCGTGAACGGAGACGGCACATTGCTCGAGTTTGACTTCACGGCGCTCGCGCCTGGGAGCAGCGCCCTGACTATTCAGAACGAAATCCTACAGGATTCGAGCCTGACGATTGTGAATGACACGGTCTCGAATGGTTCAGTGACAGTGACTGGTAGCGGACCTGTGCCAACACCCGAACCGAGCAGCTTGATTTTCCTGGCAATCTCCTTCGTTGCGTTAGCCACTTTTGCTCTCCTTAAAAGAGGCAAGATTCTCGGCAATCAAATTATCTGAAACTCCGCAACAGAAGCCCCCGTTAGTTCAACGTTGGTGCGTCTGATTGCGATTAACTCCCGAATAGTTTGAATGTATAGGTCGGATAATCAAGTGGGTACCAGTACAGATCATCCGGTTTTGGTCCGATTATTTCTTTTCCCACAAATCCCAAAACTGCTTCACCGTCGCTGGCCCATGCCCCGCGTCAACTTCTCATCCAACAAATCCATGCGATCGACGAATTCCTCGAACTCCGCTTCGAAGTTCACCAATATCTTTTCGTGAGTGATGATTTGAGGAACTTTGGCAGCGAAGACGAAATCTGGCGGTGTTTTCTCATACCAACCCGCGACCGTGGAAGCGGACGGAGTGCGGTAATAAGTGCTGTCGATCTCAACCGTTTGGAATTTCGTTGAATAGAACTTGAGATAGTCGGCAGGCTTCATGCCAACCGGGTAGAACGAACCGGGCCACCCGGCAGCAGTGAAGGCCGACGTTCCTAGAAAGAGCCCCGGCTCAGAATATGGGCGCTCAACACTTAGCGAATTTGCGAGCGCGCCTGCCTCTTCCAGCTTTCCCATCTCGAAGAGGGTCGGGTCTTTTATTGGTACAACCGTTGATCGTTTCTTTGGCGGCATATAAGCTAGAAATGAGTCGGCGCTTTCGGTTTAATCGGCTTCTGCGATGTCGGAGAGGGCGGCGAGAAGTGAGGCTGCGGAAGCTGACCGATGTCAATCCACAATGTCTGTAGTTCGCTTTCTACGGCACAATCGGCACATCGATACCCAAAACTTACCGCAGCCTTAGTAGTTTCGCCTGGTACTTCCAGGTCGGCGGTTATATCCCCTAAAGCTATATGCGGAGCTATTTCTCTGATGATAAATTCCCTGTCGGATTCGTCGGAATTTTCAACTTTGATTCCAAGTTTCGGTTCGCTGTGATATTTGCAGGCATTGCATACACGAATCCACAGCGAACGTTCGCCGCATTCACATCCGAGATATTAGAAACGGAGAAAGCGATTTTGATCGGCTCTCCGTTCGACGTGACGAATTTATCCGTTCGGACTTCATCTGGTTTCATATTTGGATAGAAAAATCCAATTTTGAGAACGGCCTTTGGTTTCGGTTGTCGTGCTTTGACAAGTTCCTCTTCTAGCGCAGCAAGCTTTTGTCGATCTGCCTCAGTTAATTTCGCCAGCTTAAGATCACTGACTTCACTTTGAAGTTTGGCAATTTGTTCCAGATAGCGTTTGTACTGCTCATCGTTGGTAACTGAAAAATTCGTTACGGATTGTTGTAGCTGGATAATTTGCTTCTGGTCTTCTTCGTGCTGCTTCGTCCGGGTCTGTTCCGCCTCGTGATTTTCACCGTCCACTTTCCGAATCTGCCACGACCCCAACGCCATTGTGAGAAAAGTTAGAATGTACAAGCCGGGTTTGCGAAGGCGTCTAAGTGGGCCTGGGACTAACTCAACTTCTCGCTTTTCTGTCAGCAAGGTAAAGACGGCCACGATAGAGGCTACGGCAAGGGCGCAAATTGCCAGAATGGATGAAACGGCCATTGGCTAGATAATACACTATGATTGCCTTGGGATAGGCCAAAGTTCCCCTGTGGTATTCTGTCGCCGTGCCGGGCTGGCGGAACTGGCAGACATTCTGGTCCTCCCGGCGGATTGTAATCTCGGGACAACTTCGGTACACCTGGGAAGTGGGAATTAAGTGGCTTTTGAGGCGTAAGCAACACCAACGAAGCCACTTAGGGGTTTAACCTGGCCTGCCTTACAAGCAGGAGGTCGCAGGTTCGAGCCCTGCACTGCCCACCATCCGCTAGTGACAGCAACACCACCGCGGGGAAGTTCAGTTGGTTAGAAAGCTGCCCTCCAATCCCATCCGCCATGTATCTCTCTCTTTATCAATCAATTCTGTGAAAACGCGGATTTCCGCATTCTAACCAAGTGGCCATCGCGGCCCCGGCGTACCCTCCTACCTCTGCATATATCAAGGATGGAACGAGAACATTCTGAGAGGTACTTGGCTCCAAAAGCAGCGGGTCCGTTGCCGAACAGTCATTGGTTCAAATCAGGACGGCGCAACCGAAGTTTCTTCTCTTCAATAACTTCCGCAAACCCTGCAACCATCCGAATTTGTGATGCCGCAGTGGAGATTCGCGAAAGTCGCGTCTAAAGACTCTTCCTATATCTCACGATGGGCAGGACGTGATTGATAGCTTCCGGTTGCCCGTGACTCGGGACTAAAGAAGCTCAGGAGTTCCCAGCACTCCTAGACATGCCTTTCGGACTGTGGAAGGCCGACCAAATCGGATACGCAGAACACAGAGCAATTGCGGTAAGCAGGACTCCTGATAGCACAAAGGGCGGTCGTGCAACACGTTCGATCGCGTTGGCGTGCCACAGCTCCGACGCACCTAGCGCGAACACAAACGGAGCCAGGAATCTGGCTGCCAGTACAAGCGCGCGCCGGGATTCGCGGCTCATCCATGTTTGGATGATAGCTCCGGTAAAAGCCAGGCAGATGGCTAAGAGAGGCATACGAATAAGTATTTCCGATGACGCTTCCAGGATATTTCTCACCCGGAAACCCGCTCGATCAATCATGCCGCTGGCGGCAAAAGCCTCGCGCAATTGCCAGTCCACACGTGACGCAAAAATCAGATTGAAGGAAATGGCAAAGCAGAGCGTGATGAGCGTCGCGACAATGGCACAGCAAACTCCGCTGATCACTGCCAGCACCAGCGATCCGGTTCGTTCCCACGCCGCCGCACCTGCAGTACCTAACAAGGCAAGCGTCAGCAACACAGGGCTGATAACGAGAACGAACGATCTGGTCGGAACAAAGGCTTCAATCAAGTGATTCGCGACCTGCACAGCACCAACGACCAGGCCGATCTGCGCACCAACCGTCGCCGCACTGATCGCGCTGGGGGACCTTTGCTTCCAGACGATCATTCCTGCAAACCCGTATACGACGAGTAGAGCGACGTCGGTCCAGAGCAGGCCAATTCCAGAGTCTTGAGCGCTCGCGCGATGCTGCATGACACCAGCGGAGATGAGTGAGAGCACAAGAATTGTGCCAAGGATTATCCCCGAGCCGATGATCTGCTGCCTGTGCATCTGTACAACCCTTTTGCACTTGTATCATGAAAACGCGTTTGAAGTTGTGTTATACAGGCTGCAACTCCTGGATAATGCGTTTTCTTTACGAGGTGACTACCCCGGCCTTCTGAATTCGAGCCGCGGACGGGATAGCTTTCGGATTGTCGGCCACTCGGAGGTAGTCGCCAACCCAGGACCTTGCACGCTACGCCGCGGGCCGGATTAGTTCCAACCTAAAGGGCAGCACTAAACAATTCGGATGGTTGCAGGCCGACGCAACCAAGGATACGCGCTCAAATTCAACGGCCACAGCAATCCGGGCGGCGATCCCTAACTCTTATACGTATTGACTTCGCTACTGAACAATCTGTCCCAGCGGGCGGTGAGGACCAAGACGGGATTTTAGGATTCGCTAGCGACTATTCAGCGCCGTCCAGGCAGCCAGAGAGTCCATGTAGTCTCTCCAATAGATGATCTTCCTGTTCTCGATTGTGATGACCGAGATGAGCCTGTTGTTATAGGGTGCTCCACTCGAAAGAATCGTGCCGTGCACTTCGTACTCGAGAATCACGACGCGACTATCTCGGGAGCGGTGCACAACAAGTGCGTCGCCGGAGTGAAGCTTGATCGTCTTGCCGTATCCGGTGAGGCTTGCCATCAGATTGGCGCGTCCTCGTATCGTCGGAGGCCAGCCGGGAAAGTGATAGCGAGATTCGAAGAGTGCGTCTTCGGCAAACGTGTCGAAATAGTGTTTGCCGTCGACAAGTCCCCGCAAGCCTTTCAGGACGACTCCGAAAAAGGGATTAAGAGCTTCAAACACTTCGTACTGGGCTTTTGTCATAAACAACTCCTCTGCGTCTGACGGGGGCATCGAAGCGCGGTTGATGGATTGCTCTTTGGCAAGTTTCGCCCTCTACAGAATCACGGATGCTTTCACAAAATTGAGCCGAAGATTGCGTGGGTGGAGCTTGCTTGGGTCTGCATAGCCCAGGTTGCAGAGAAGATTCACTCTCCACTTGCCGTCCGGAAAGAATGCCGCATTCAATTTATCCGCGTCGAAACCGGACATCGGTCCGCAATCTAATCCCAAAGCCCGTGCGGCCAGGATGAAGTATGCGGCTTGCAATGAACTGTTGCGGAAGGCGTTCTCCTCAATGAGCGGTTTATTTCCGACGAGCGTGCGGAAAAAGCCTGGGAAGGTTCTCGTGGAATTCAGTATCCCAGGCAATGATAACTGTTACGGGAGCGGCCATAGTCTTGTCGACATTGCCGGGCGCCAGAACCGGCTTGAGGAGCGCCTTGGCGCCATGAGTTGTTAGAAAAACGAACCTGGCGGGTGAGCCGTTGGCACTGGTCGGCCCAAGACGCGTCAATTCGTAAGTCTTGCGCAGAAGCTCTACTGGCACGGGTTCGGGAAGCCACGCGGAGTGTGTCCGTGCTTCGCGAAAAAAGCTGATCGAGGCCCTTCTGTGAGATTGGGGTTTTGATGGCAGCAAGATTCGGGACTTCAGATTGATTGCACATTTTGGTTTCTCAATTAGGTGCATTCAGCGCGAGCGGCGGGCATCAAGGCTGAACGGTCCTGCTCCGAACTGAGAAATCAGCAGGGCGCCGCCGAGCATGGAGACATTTTTCATGAACAGAATCATTTGGATCTGCGCCATCATAGGATCGGTTACGGTCCAGAACTTGTGCAACATCAACGTGACCGGAATCAGGAACAGCACGATGAGCCAGGCGCCAAGTTTTGCGCGGTAGCCCAACAAAATACTGAGGCTGCCGGCGATGGCCACCACACCGGAAAGTGGAACCGCGATCGAAGCCAAGGGCACGCCTTGAGAAGCCGAAAAGGCGATGGTTTGCTTGGTGAAGTGATTGGGAGCAGCAAACAGGAAAATCAGGGCGAAGAAAAAGCGTCCCAAAACGACGACCGCTCCCTGCCAAAAACTTATCGGCTCCACATCTTTGGAAATTGCGATCGAATTCGTTGCCATGTACTTCCTCCTTTTGCTTGTTGAATCCGTTTACGAGCAACCGCGCAAATTAAGTTCGTCTGCACCGGCCAAAATCGATTTCCTTCTGTTTTCAATCAGCGTGCTGCTGAGTGGGCGTCCTTTGGAGCCGGGAAATTCACCTGGGCCCACGCCGAAAACTTCGTTGGCTGCCGGCCTGCGATTTTGTTTGCGAGCGCAACTTGGTCACGCGAATCAGAACCTAAGTAAGTGTGCGCCTGAAAGTAATTGAACATTTCCGCTATCTCGGCGGCCCCAGAAAAAAGACCCGCGTAGACTTCCTTTGGCACTTGGTTGAAAGAGAAGTTGTGACCCTGTCGATTTAGCGTATCGATGATTTCATCGAAGCTCATGAAATCGCCGACTAGGGGCAGATACTCGCCGTGCCCGCCCTGATCGGGGTGCGCGAATGCTCCGGCTACGATGTCACCAAGTTCCGCAATGTCGCCCATGTGAATGCTCCGCACAGTTGAATCAAGCGGGAGAGACCAGCCCACAGATTCGTCAGTCTGTTTTTGCGGAGCAAGAACGCCGACAAGGTTCTGATAGTAGAAAGGCGCGACGACGAAGGTATGATTCACAAACCTGGCTTCTTTCACTACCCGATCAACCTTGGCCTTGCCGGTGAAGTGGGGAACGTGGAACTTACCGCCGCTGATTGCCTCCACATCAGGCAGGGTTGACCAGACAAAGTGTTTGACTCCAGCATTCTTGGCGGCGTGTACCGCAGCTGTTGCCTGCTTGACCTCGTCGGTACCTTCTTCCCGAAAATTGGTGACTAGAAATACCCCATGCGCCCCTTCAAATGCAGCCGCAAGGGTTTCAGGGCGACTCAAGTCCGCTTGGATGACCTCGTCGGCGAGTCCGCGATGCTTGGCCGGATTGCGAGTCAGGGCGCGTACCTTGAATTGATTGCCGGCTTGAAGGGCGCGTACTACGGCGCCTCCTTGTTTCCCCGTTGCGCCGACTACGGCGATGAGTTTGTTATTTGTGCGTTCCATATACAGTGTGCCTCTCTTCCATTATTTATTGATGCCAATTCTATTGATACAGATACATTCTACTGGACATCGGTTATATGAAAGGGCAAAATAGTTTCGTAATGGACAAGAACTCGCGAGACCCGGTTCACTGTTGGCTGGTACTAGGGAAGGCCTTTCGGGCGGCTGCGAAGTATCTCTACGCGGGACTTGAGGAGACGGGAATCGACGATACCGACTTCCGGATACTGGAGGCCCTCTTGAACAAAGGACCCTTACCGGTGAATACGATTGGCCCAAAGGTGTACCTTACGCCCGGCTCGATCAGTGTGGCCATCGACCGCCTGTTGGATAGGGGCCTGGTAAGCCGGGTCGAGAGCCCTCGGGATCGGCGCGTCCGAATCGTATCGCTCACCACAAAAGGCAAAACATTGATCGCGCCGGTTTTTCACAAACACGCCGCTGAAATTGCAAACGTGTTTGCCGATGCGAGCCCGAAAGAATTACGAACTCTGGAAACAATACTGAAAAAGATTGGGAAGCGCGCCCATAGCCTCGGGACGGGAATCAAATCAAGGTCTTAAAGCCAACTTTCACATAATCACGCAGTACGCTGAGTAATGGGCGATAGCGTTCATATTTGGGGATCGAAAAAGATTCGGTGTGGGTGACAGTCAGAGTCGGTATCCTCAACTGTGATTCCAGTCAAGTGACGGGGCCCTGCTCGAAAGTAATCCACTTGGCTGGAAAACACGCTATCTGTAGAAGTGCGTCCAGCCACGGCTGTCGGAGTCCGCATCTTGATGTCTTACGAAGTGATGTGCAGCGTCACGGACTCTAGGAGGGCCTTGATACCATTCCAGACGATCTGCGCACCGATACAGACTAGAAGAAATGAAGAGAGTTTTATCATCACGGACATTCCCGTCTGGCCCAGAACCCGCGCTAGTCGGTCAGCGAAACCGTAACACAGAAAAATACTCAACGCGACCAGCGCCGAGCCGACGAGCGCAGCCAAAATCATTAAAGGATGGAGCGCGTGGCTGCGCGCGGCATTTGCACCCAACGTGATCGCGACAGAAATTGAGCCTGGGCCGACCGTTAGGGGCAGAGTCAAAGGGTAGAACGCCTGACGAGCGACGTCTTGCGGATGAATGTGTTTGCGATTACTGGCATCGCAGCCTTCGTCTCGCTGCATCAGCATTGCCCATCCCATTGCAACCAGAACAATTCCGCCGCCTACTTGTACGATGGGTAGAGAGATACCGAAGAAGGTGAGGATGTAGGTTCCGACAAAGTACGACGCAACGAGTAGGACGAAACTATTCAGGGCGATTCGCCATGATAGTGCTCTCCTTGCTTCCGGAAGGTATTCATTGGTCATAGCCAGAAAGAAGGGACTGCCGCCGACCGGATCGACTATCGGGAAGAGTGCACTGACAATTAGGAATAGGTTTTTGGCCGCTTCGAGCATAGTGGAGAGTTAGTGTATACGGACTGTATGTTACGAGCTAGCCGTGGTGCTCCGGGAAACACTCTCGGCTCGTTTCGGCAATCATGGACTCTTCAGGGATGGAAGCTAGGCAAAACTCGCGGTTAACGCCCAAAGAACCGGGCCGAGGCTCGAAATCAGTTGTACAGATTGCCGACCATCCGCCCGGAATCAGTGTGAGCCTACAAGTCGAACACAAACAATTCATTGGAAATGGGCACCTCATCGGCTCATCGCTTAGGTGAACCGCATACTTCTTCGCCTTGATATGCAATCGGACGGGTCACCGCATTTTATAAGAGTGCCACAGGAAAGACCGATGTATCATTCGATATCTAGCTCGCGTCCTCACGTTCACCGTGCGAGGAATTATCGGGAGCGGGGCGCGGGCCTTCCGAGATTGGGTCACCCACAAGTACCCGAAATCCCATGGCAGATTGGCAAATGCGAACAAAACGGCCGCTCCGAGGACCGGTGCGCGAGGAAGCGGGGCCGACGCTCAAAAACTACATCACGCCCGCCGGGTTGCAGCGGCTGAAAGACGAGCATCGGTTCCTACTGAGTCGCGAGCGGCCCGCGGTGGTGGAGGTCGTAGCGTGGGCTGCTAGTAACGGGGACCGCAGTGAAAACGCCGACTACCTCTACGGCAAACGACGGTTAGGCCAGATCGATTCGCGG
>Ga0210399_10002941_pt1 | contig 13233 bp, 10 predicted proteins | sample IncBWC14MmetaG_FD_150865 | JGI IMG/M metagenome (GOLD analysis project Ga0210399, IMG submission 150865) | Forest soil microbial communities from Barre Woods Harvard Forest LTER site, Petersham, Massachusetts, United States - Inc-BW-C-14-M | ecosystem: Environmental > Terrestrial > Soil >... | reverse complement strand
AAAATGCGGAGCAATTGCGTTCCGAGCTTCGAAATCATGGCGTTAAGGTATAGTTTCCTGCGCCCGCTTTGAGGCGCGGCAAGTCCGCAGACGAGCTGAGGGGACCAATGGCTGAGCATAGCAACCGATCGGGAAGTCTTTATGGCGGCACGGCAGAGCCCTGCGCCGTCGTGCTGTTTGGCGCCTCGGGCGATTTAGCCAAGCGCAAAGTCATTCCGGCGATGTTCGATCTCGCCACTCACAATTCCCTAGGCTCCCGCTACGTCATCGTGGGGTTCGCCCGCACTCCCATGAGCGACGAAAATTTTCGGGCCACCACCAGCGAAGCCGCTAAGACCTTATCCGAGCTCGGCCAGATCGACCCGAAGCAATGGGACGATTTCGCGTCCTGCCTCCACTACATCTCGGGCGATTACTCCGATCCGCAAGCCTACCAGCAACTTGTCAAACGCCTCGCGGAGCTTGAAGCAGAAAAAAAACTCGGCGGCAACCGCCTGTTCTACCTTTCCACCCCGCCGGAAGTCTACCCTCACATTGTCGAGCAACTCGGCCGCGCTGGCCTCGCGCGACCGTCCTCGCCGAATTCCTGGGTGCGCATCATCATTGAGAAGCCGTTTGGCCGCGATCTCGCCACCGCCAAGGAACTCAACAAGATCGTTCTCAAGGTCTTCGAGGAAACGCAGGTCTACCGAATCGATCACTATCTCGGTAAAGACACCGTCCAGAATTTGCTGGTTCTTCGTTTCAGCAACGGCATCTTCGAGCCCCTGTGGAACCGCAACTACGTCGATTGCGTTCAAATCACCGCAGCGGAAACACTCGGTGTCGAGCGGCGAGGCGGGTTCTATGAAACCACGGGCGCGCTTCGCGACATGATCCAAAGCCACGTCCTGCAACTCACTTCCCTCGTGGCCGTCGAGCCGCCCGCTTCCTTCGATGCCACCTCCGTGCAAAATGAAAAGCTCAAGGTTTTGCAATCCATCCGCCCGTTTAATCTCGAGATGGTCGCGCAATCCGTTGTGCGCGGCCAATACGCGCCGGGCCAGCTGGACGGCAAGCGCCTGCCTGGCTACCGCGAAGAACCTGGAGTCAGCCCGACCTCTCGTACAGAAACGTTTGTCGCCGCCCAGTTGTTGATCGACAATTGGCGCTGGGCCGGCGTCCCCTTTTACTTGCGCACCGGGAAGCGGCTGGCCACGCGCAGCACTGAAATCATGATTCAGTTCCGCTCCGCCCCCCACATCGTCTTCCGTGATCGTGCCATCGAACCGAACCGCCTCATTCTCAACATCCAGCCAGAAGAGGGCATCTCCGTTTCCTTCGGCGCCAAGCGCCCGGGAACTGAGATGCGCATCGGAAATGTCAACATGAACTTCAGCTACAAGGAGGGCTTTGGCGAAGCCTCGCGCAGCGCTTACGCCACACTCGTCAACGATTGCCTGCGCGGCGACGCCACGCTCTTTGATCGCGGCGACAACGTCGAAGCCGCTTGGGCGCTCATCGACCCCATTCTTGACGTTTGGAGCGCCGCGAAGAGCGCCAAGGTTCCGGAGTATCCTGCGGGAAGCTGGGGCCCGCGCGAATCGGATCTCTTGCTCGAACGTGACGGGAAAAAGTGGATCAATCCATGATTTCGAGCCTGGGTAGCGATAGCGAACAGCAGCACGACGGGGGGATTCGGTGATTCTTGCGGGCGACGTCGGCGGTACAAAGTGCAACCTTGCGCTCTTCTCCGAGAAAAACGGGAAGCTTACTCCCATCTTTAAGCAAAGGTTTGCCAGCAAGGATTTTGCGCAATTTGACCTTATCGTGCGGGAATTCTCACTGCAGGCCGCACCTCACCTTAGAGCGGAAAAAATTCGCGCAGCCGGATTTGGAGTCGCTGGCCCGGTCGTTAACAATCGCGTCCGAGCCACGAATCTCCCCTGGACCGTCGAAGCCTCCACCCTTGCAAGTGCGCTGAACCTTCGAGACGTTGTCCTGATGAACGATCTTGGCGCCACCGGTCACAGCATCGAGTACCTCGCTCCCGAGGAATACTGCATCCTCAATCCTGGCGAGCCCGAGTACGGCGGAACCCGCGCTCTCCTCGCTGCCGGCACCGGTCTCGGTCAATCCATCCTCGTTTGGGATGGTGCCCGCTACCGCGTTGTGCCTTCCGAAGGCGGCCATTCCGATTTCGCGCCGCACACCGAACAGCAGATCGAACTTCTCCGCTACATGCGCCGCCGCTATCCGCAAGTAAGCTGGGAGCTCATCCTCTCCGGCCGCGGTTTTCGCACCATTCACGAATTCCTTGCTCCAGACGTCAAGCACCACTCCTTCGAGGATCCCGGCATGGATCCCGCTCCTGAAATCAGCAAACTCGGACTCTCCAAAGAGTGTCCCGTGTGCTCCGACACTCTGGATCTCTGGACGGCCATCTACGGCGCCGAGGCCGGCAACCTCGCTCTCAAAGTTCTCGCCCTCGGCGGCGTCTACGTTGCCGGTGGCATCGCCGTGAAAATCATCGAGAAGATCAAGGACGGCGCCTTCTTTGCCGCCTTCCGCGACAAATGGAAATTCGAAAGCCTTCTAAGCAACATTCCCGTCTCTGTCGTCCTCAACGAATCCGCCCCGCTCCTCGGCGCCGCCTACGAAGCGCTGGCGTCGCTTCCGCATCCCTAAGTTTTCTTTGCGTGTCCGGTCCCTAAGAAGTTCCAGCTCATTCCAGCGAATAAGATCTTCTACGGGAGGCCTTGCCCCTCCCGTTGCCCCCCTGATGTCGAACCTGGTACGAACAAGTATGGCTATGGGCCGGGCGCCGAAACGCCTGTTCATCCGTCACGATTCACAACTCGCTCACATGTCTCGCGAATGGAAACGTTACGTTGCCGCGCGCTTCTGCAACTCGAAAATGCTTGCTAGCTTTTTCCCATGCCTCTATTCGACGGCGATTTCCCCGATTGGAAGCCCTTCTCCCGCATCGCCGGAATCGTCTGGCTCGTCTTCTATCTGCCTTCCTGCTCTACGCTGCGGCCCACCGCACCGGTTTTCTGATCATCGATTACGTCAATCTCATCATTCACGGAGGCGGCCACTTTTTCTTCAGTTGGTTTGGCCACACCATCATGATTCTCGGCGGCACACTCGGCGAACTCCTGGTCCCGCTCCTGTATACCGCCTATTTCTGGTGGAAACGCGAAACTACTGCCGTGGCCTTCTCGAGCTTCTGGTTCTTAGAAAACTTCCCCTACATCGGTACCTACATGGCCGACGCGCGCACGTCCGCATTTGCCGCTGGTAGGCTCGGAGGAAAGCGATTGGACGATTCTCTTCACTCCATGGGGCCTGCTTGGAAAGGACCAACAAATCGGCGCAACGACCTGCGCCCTCGGCTGGCTGGGCATGCTCGCCACCGTCGCTTGGCTCGCCTGGCGCATTTGGAGCGACGCCAAAGCACGGGACTGATCGCTCCTAGAAGTCCGTTTTGCTGCCAGGTTTCAACTCTCAACCTTACAGTTTTTTGGTAAACTACCCAGATCGAGATTTCTTTCTGATGCAAATGCCAAGGAGCAAGTCATGAGCAGTGCCGTAACAACCCAAGTCACCGAGCTGCAAAACTACATCAATGGCGCCTGGCGCCACCCCTCCTCCACCGAATTTTTCGACGTCACTAATCCCGCCACCACCGAGATCCTCGCTCGCACGCCGATGTCGTCATCCGCCGATGTCGACGCCGCCGTCCAGGCCGCCGCCGACGCCTTCCCCGCGTGGCGCCGCACTCCTCCCGGCGAGCGCGTTCAATATCTTTTCAAGCTCAAGAACCTGCTCGAAGAGCACCTCGACGAACTCTCCCGCCTAATCACTCTGGAAAACGGCAAGACCTTCGCCGAAGCTAAAGCCGAACTCCGCCGCGGCATAGAAAACGTCGAAGTCGCCTGCGGCATTCCCATGATGATGCAGGGCTACAACCTCGAAGACGTCACGCCCGGCGTCGATGAAATGCAAATCCGCCAGCCGCTAGGAGTCGTCGCCGCCATTGTTCCCTTTAATTTCCCCGCCATGATTTCCTACTGGTTCCTGCCGTACGCCATCGCTTGCGGCAACACGTTTGTGCTCAAGCCCTCCGAGCGCGTCCCCCTCAGCATGATCCGCGCCTTCGAACTCCTGGAAAAAACCGGCCTCCCCAAAGGCGTCGTCAATCTCGTCAACGGGGGCAGAGATGTCGTCAATGCGCTCTGCGATCATCCCCAAGTACGCGCCATCAGCTTCGTGGGTTCCACTCCCGTCGCCAAGCACGTCTATGCTCGCTCAGCCGCGAGCGGCAAGCGCATGCAATGCCAGGGCGGCGCAAAAAATCACGTCATCGTCCTCCCTGACGCCGACATGGAACTAGCCACGCAAATCATCAGTGACAGCGCCTTCGGATGCGCCGGCCAACGCTGCCTGGCCGTTTCCGTAGCCGTCACCATTGGCGATGCCCAAGAATCCTTTCGCGATTCCATCGCCCGCTCCGCTTCGACTCTCCGCGTCGGCGATGGCCTCGAACCCGGTGTGCAGATGGGCCCTGTCATTTCCAGCGAGAGCAAACGTCGCATCGAATCGCTGATTTCCGCTGGCGTCGGCGAAGGCGCCAAAGCCATCCTCGACGGTCGCAACACCAGAATCGCGAATCACGAATCCGGCAGCTTCCTCACTCCCACAGTCCTAGACGGCCTGCCACCAACAAGCCAACTCGCCAACACAGAAATCTTCGGCCCCGTCCTAAGCCTCGTCCACGCCAATTCGATGGACGAAGCCCTGGACTTCCTCCGCCGCAGCCCCTACGGCAATCAAGCCTCCCTCTTCACCACCAACGGTGCTGCCGCCCGCCGCTTCCGCTACGAAGCCCCCGCCGGAAACATCGGCATCAACATCGGCGTCGCCGCTCCCATGGCCTATTTCCCCTTCAGCGGCTGGAAAGAGAGTTTCTTCGGCATCCTTCACGGCCAAGGCCGCGACGCTGTCGAGTTCTACACCGAATCCAAAATTGTAGTCGAGCGCTGGTCGCGCCAAGAAACCCGCAAGTTCTGATATTCTGATTTGTAGGGACGCAGCATTTTGCACCCCAATTGCCCGGGCGGAACGCTCTTGAAGCTCCTGCTTTTACGCCGCGGAGCTCTGCACTCGGTGCCCGAGCGAGCGAAGGATCTGCTTTTCTCTCGTTTTCTGGCATTTGGCCAATGGTGCGGCCTGCTTGTATTCAAGTTTGCTCTTCAATACTCAACTCTGAACTGTTAACTTCCTCCCGTGCCCCAAAATCCTCTCCACCTCGACGTTCACGAACAGATTGAATCCGCCCACACGCTGGCGTCGAAGTTTTACACAGATCCAGCGATCCTGGACGCTGAAAAGTCCCGCATCTTCCGCCGTACCTGGCAACTCGTCGGCACTCTCTCGCAACCCTGCGGCCAAACGGCGAACGGTGTCCCGCTCACCATCTCCGACCCCGAAACCTTCTTCACCGTCGACGTCATTGGCGAACCCGTTGTGATCGTGCGCGACCAACAAGGCGCCCTGCGCGCATTCAGCAATGTCTGCCGCCACCGCGCAGGCCCCATCGCCCAAGGCAGTGGCTGCAAAAACGTTCTCCGCTGCGGCTATCACGGCTGGACCTACACGCTCGATGGCCGCCTGATCGGCACGCCGGACGTCGAAGGCGTCGAATTCTTCGACCGCAGCACCATGGGCATGGTGCCGCTCCGTCTCGAGACCTGGGAGCGACTCATCTTCGTCAACTTCGATCAAAACGTCGAACCGCTCTCCACCTACCTTGGCGAAATTCCTAAGCAAGCTCGCGGCTTCCAATTCGCCGGCCTGCAACTCGTCGAGCGACGTGACTACATCATCAATTGCAACTGGAAGGTCTACGTCGACAACTATCTCGAGGGCTACCACATCCCCATCGCTCACCCCGGTCTTATGCGCGAAATCGATTACGCAAACTACCGCACCGACACCTATCGCTACTATTCCCAGCAATTCGCCCCCATCCGAGTCATGAAGCCGGAAGACGCAGGTGAGCGTTTCTACGGGCCGGGCAGCGGCCTTCAGGAAGCCCTGTACTTCTGGATTTTCCCCAATCTCATGCTCAACATCTATCCGGATAATCTTTCCACCAATCTCGTCGTTCCGCTATCGCACGATAGCACCCTCACCATCTTCGAGTGGTTCTTCCACGACGGGCATTCCGAAAAGGTTCTCGAACGTATGAAACGCGCCATAGCTTTTAGCGATGAAGTTCAGCAGGAAGACATCGATCTTTGCAGAAATGTCCAGCGCGGACTAAACTCCGCAACCTACGACCGGGGCCGCTACTCCGTCAAACGCGAAAACGGCGTCCACCACTTTCACATGCTGCTAAGTGAATTTCTTTCAAAGCCATGAAAGTTACTGAAAAAGTAAGGCGTAAGGAATCGTGTGTTGTCTTAAACTCTAGAACTCAGCGCATGCGTCCGCTCCACGCACGCCGTGGAATCACGAATCACGAACTCTGGCTCGATCGCGATCTCCGGAACATAGTCTTCGCGCTCCTCGATCTGACGGACCAGCGTTTGCGCTGCGATCTCCCCCATCCGCAGCAGCGGCTGCCGGACGGTCGTCAGTCCCGGATTCGCGAAAGCCGCTCCGGGAATATCATCGAATCCCACGACCGACACATCCTGCGGAACGCGCAATCCGGCCTCGCGAAGCGCCCATATGGCCCCAATCGCAGAAATATCGTTATAGGCAAAGAGCGCTGTGAAAGGCTCCCTCCTAGCGAGCAACTCCTTGGTTACCGGGAACCCCACTTCCGGGGTGGAAACCCTGCTCTCGATCCGTAGCGTCAGCTCCGGTCGAATTCGAATTCCCAGCTCCACCGCCACCTCGCAAATCGCATTCCACCGCTCCTCGGAGTCCGAGCTGAAAACCTGCCCCTGAAGGAACGCAATTCTTTCGTGGCCCAATTCTTTCAGGTGCTCAAGAGCGAACCGCGCCGCCCGTTTATGGTCCAGCACAATATTCGTCACACCCGCGATCGGCCGGTGCCCAGCCACCGCCACGGTCGGTAGCGATGGCTCTGCCAAAATCGACGTGTCCACGGTAATGATTCCTTCCACGCCTCGTTCCACCAGCATCTGCGAATAAGTTTGTAGCAGCTTCGGATCATGCCGGTGAACCACCGTAAGGAAAAAATAGTTTTGCCCTGTCAGGTATTTTTCGATCCCACTGATCACCTGTGAACCGTAAGCGTCGCCGATCTCTTCCGCGATCACTCCGATTGTGAAGGTGCGCCTCATCCGCAGCGTGCGTGCAAAAAAATCTGGGCGGTAATTCAATTCCGCAGCCGCCGCAAGAATCCTTTTTTTTGTGTGGTCGGGAATCGAGCGCGCAGCGGGAGAATTGTTCAGCGTCGCGGACACCGTTCCGGCGGCCAGGCCCACATGCTGGGCTACCGTCTTAAGCGTAACTTTCTTGTTCTCTCTCCGCGGTCCATCTTTCTTCTTCTGCGCCGGTGTCATTGAGACGCCCCTCGACAATCCTTCATGTCCTTCGGAAAAGCCCGTAGCACCTGCTGGAATGCGTCCTGCTCCGAGGCCCTGCAATATGTCGTGCCGCGAGTATAGCAGGGCAAGCCCCACTTCGCTCGACGGGCCGCCTCGCAAAGGGCCCCCCCCTTGCCATGCACATGCCAACGCCTTCTGCCTCTCCTTAAACGCAATGTTTGGGCCAGAAATTTCTTTGCGCTAGAATAATTCGAATGCTCTGTCACTTCTCTCGGCTCTCGGCTGTACCTATCTCGTTCGTTCTTCTGCTCCTAAGTTCCGCGTCCACCGACACGTTGCGCGCGCAAAGCACTGCTGTCCCCCTACCACCGTCAGCGAGGTTGCCGCCAAGGAAAGTCAACCGCCCCGGCTTCCCGCCAATCCCAAAATTCAAAGACATCGCCCAAGCCGTAGGCCTAACGGTTTCGCACATCTCCAGCGGCGAAAAACGCTACATCATCGAATCCATGAGCGGCGGCGCAGGCCTGTTCGATTGCGATGACGACGGCCGCCTCGATATCGTCCTGGTCAATGGTTCCACAGTCGATCGCTTCCTAAAGGGCGGCGACCCTATGGTCACCCTCTATCACCAAGAGCCCGACGGCACCTTCAAGGACATCACCAAACAAGCCGGCCTGACCCGCCCCGGCTGGGGCATGGGCGTCGCCGTCGCCGACTACGACAACGACGGCAAACTCGACCTCTTCGTCACCGGCTACGGCGGCAGTGTCCTCTACCACAACCTCGGCAACTGCAGGTTCGAGGACGTCACCGAAAAAGCCGGCGTCCGCGGCGGCGGCTTCAGCACTGGCGCTGCTTGGGGCGATTACGATCGCGACGGCAACGTCGACCTCTTCGTTTCGCGCTACACCCACGTCGACATCGCCCACATGCCTGAGCCCGGCAGTAATAAATTCTGCCTGTATAAAGGACTCCAAGTGCAATGCGGTCCCTGGGGCCTCCCAGGCGAAAGCGATCTCCTCTATCACAACCGCGGCGACGGCACCTTCGAAGAAGTCTCCCAAAAAACCGGTGTTCACAACCAAATCGGCTACTACGGGCTCGGCGCAATGTGGTCCGACTACGATAATGACGGCTGGCCCGATCTCGTAGTCGCCAACGATTCCGTCCCCAACTATCTCTATCACAACAACCACAACGGCACTTTTTCCGAGGTTGGCATGCTCGCCGGAATTTCCCTCAGCGGCGACGGCACGCAGCTCGGCAACATGGGCCTCGATTTCGCCGACTACGACCACTCCGGCCGCTTCAGCCTTTTCATCACCACCTTCCAGGAGCAGCCCAAGGCCCTTTGGCGCAACACAGGCGCCAACGGGTTCGAAGATGTAAGCTGGCCCTCCGGCATCGGCCGCCCCAGTTACCCCGACGTCTGCTGGGGCACAGGCTTTTTCGATATGGCCAATACTGGCTGGCTCGATCTGCTAATCGCTTGCGGCCACGTCTACCCCCAAATCGATTCCCTCGAAAACGGCCCGCACTACCGCCAACCCCTTTTCCTCCAGCGTAACAACCGCGACGGCACCTTCGATGAAGTCTCCAAAGAAGCCGGCCTAACCGACCTCCCGCTAAAATCCCGCCGCGGCGCAGCCTTCGGCGACATCTTCAACACCGGCAACATCGACGTCGTCCTCCTCAACGTCGGCGAACCTCCCACCCTTCTGCTCAACCAGAACGACACCCCCAATCACCGCGCGCTCTTCAAAGTAATCGGCACAAAAAGCAATCGCGCCGCCATCGGCGCCCGCATAACCATCCTCGCCTCTGGCGTCCGCCAAGTCGGCGAGGTCCGCGCCGGCGGGAGCTATCTCTCCCAAAACGATCTCCGCATCCATTTCGGCCTAGGCACAAGCACAAAAATCGACTCTGTAGAAATCCGCTGGCCCAGCGGCAAACTCGAAACCCTAAAAAACCTCCCCGCCGACACCATCTACACCATCGTGGAATCCTCCGGCATCCGCGACACAAAACCTCTCCCGGCACCTGCAGCACCTGCTCCATCCGCCGCAAATCATTGAACTGAAGGATGTACCAGGCTGCTTTCCTAACAGTGACCAATACAGTGCGCGAGGTTGACGGCGCCCGCAAGACTGGAGGGAAGGCCTTGCAACGGGCGTTTTTGCGGTTCGGTGTAAAGAACCGACGGGATATGGTTTGAACGATGTGCCCCCGGTGTTTGCAAAAGAGGGCGGAAGAAGTGGGAAAACGAAGGGGTGGGTGGAGACAGCCATCGGGGATTTCAACACAAAATGCGCGGAGTGCAAAAGGAAGGAGGGCATGGGCAAATAGTTTTGCAGTTTGCTGAGGTTCATTGCGAATCTTCGCGCGTGAATTTGAATGACACAGGCGGACGGCCCCAGGTGTGAAGGAGTTAGGCGGGGATTGATTGGTTGATGCGCCTCTAAAAAAGTTAAGCACCTACGCGTAAAACCGGCGGGTGAGGTCCTTGGTGAAGCGGGAGTTCTCGCCCGCTAAACTGGTTTGGGAGAATCCGCAAATTGGGAGTCCAGTGTTTCCCGTACTTTTCGCAGGAGTTTGGCCTTCGTAAAGGGTTTTTGGACCAGAACCGTCGCCTGCTTCAAGAGGCCGCCGTGAACAATGACATCATCCGTGTAACCGGACATGTAAAGAACTCTTAGATTGGGGCGAAGAGCTACGAGCTGGTTCGCCAACTCTCGGCCGTCCAGTCGGGGCATGACAATGTCCGTGAGCAGCAGGTCGATCTTGCGTTGAGAGTCTTTGGCCGTCGCGATAGCATCTTCGACGCCCGTGGATTCGAGGACGGTATATCCGGCCTCTTCGAGCAGTACGCAGGTTAGCTCCCGCAGGGCCAGTTCATCTTCGACGACCAGAATCGTCTCCGAGCCCCCTGGCATTTCCTTCTCCATCCCGTGGGGCACGGGCAAACTCTCAGCAGTACGCGGAAAATAAATCTTGAAGGTGGTGCCCCGGCCAGGTTCGCTGTAAGTCATAACATAGCCATTGTTCTGTTTGATGATTCCGTAGACCATCGATAGGCCTAGACCAGTGCCCTTGCCTGACTCTTTGGTCGTGAAGAACGGCTCAAATACGTGGGACAGGGTCTCAGAATCCATGCCAATGCCGGTGTCACTTACGGCCAACATTACGAATGGACCGGGTCGCGCACCCAAGTGCTGCCGAACGTAAGTATCGTCGAGGTCGACGTTCGCAGTTTCGATGGCCAGTTTGCCACCACCCGGCATGGCGTCTCGTGAATTAACGGCCAGGTTCATTAGCACCTGGCCCAGCTGTCCGGAATCCGCTTTCACATAACCGAGGCCGGGTTCGAGCCTGATCGTCAGTTCAATATCTTCGCCGATGATACGGTGCAGCATCTTTTGAATTTCCACGACGGACTCATTGAGGTCGATGACGGTGGGTTCGATGACCTGCTTGCGACTGAAGGCAAGGAGTTGCATCGTCAGAGCCGCGGCTCGCTCGGCCGCGTTGCGAGTTGCTTCCACACTCTTGCGCAAACGGCCGTTGGTGCCAACTTGTTGTTCAAGAATGTCGCTGTGACCGAGGATGACGCTAAGGAGGTTGTTGAAATCGTGGGCAATGCCGCCGGCTAGCCGGCCGATGGCCTCCATTTTTTGCGACTGGAGAAGCTGCCGCTCGAGAGTGCGACGTTCTGTTATATCTTCGGCAAAGACTTCGAAATAGGCTAGGGAATGGTTTTTTTGGAAGACGGGGTGCCCCGTCATTTTGACCGTGATGATTTTCCCATCTTTCCTCCGCCATTCGGTCTCAACGGCTCGAAAATCGTCCGTGAGCGCATGCTCTGCGATCAAACCCCGGGGTGATTGCGGATCGCGATAGATATCTTTTTCCATGTTGCGCCGCATGAGCTCCTCTTCCGAGTCGTAACCGAGCATCGTCACCAGCGCGGGGTTCACGTCGAGGAACTGTCCCTCCAACGTGACTCGGTAGATTCCGTAAGGCGCGTCACGTATAAGTGAACGAAAGTGAGCCTCCGATTTTTGGAGTTCCGCTTCGACGCGTTTTCGCTCAGTTACGTCGCGGGCAATTGCGGAAGCCCCGACAATCTTTCCTTCGCCATCCTTGACGGGAGAAATGGACACCGAAACATTGATTCTTACCCCATCCTTTCGGGCACGAACGGTTTCATAGTGTTGGATTCGCTCGTCCCTCTTCAGCTTTTCCAAGACTTCAGGCAGTTCGTCGCGTTGTCCGGGAGGCACAAGAATGCTGCTCGGCTGCCCGACTGCTTCACTGGCCGGGTAGCCATAGATTCTCTCGGCGCCGGTGTTCCAACTCACTATCTTCCCATCCAACGACTTTCCTACAATTGCATCGTCAGAAGATTCGACAATCAGGGCTAATTGAGATGCTGTGGTTTCGGCGCATTTCCGGTCGGTGATGTCGTGGGTGACGGAGAGCATGCAAGGCTGCCCGTTGATCGTGACACGGACAGCGGACACTCGGCCGTAACGGATTTCACCGGTCTTGGTCCTGAAACGAAACTCTTTCCCCTTGACCAGCCCTTGGGTTTCCACCATCTGCAGTGTTGCTTGGTGAGGCTGCTGTTCTACCCACAAATCCAGCTCCCCGGGCGTCTTTCCCAGCACCTCCTCGGCGCTGTAGCCAGTAAGACGCATGAATCCTTCATTCACTTCGAGATATCGGCGGTCTGGGAGACTCCGCAAGGTGATAGCGTCGGGACTTGAATGAACCATGCTCGCATACTTCTCTTGAGACTGTCGGAGCATTGCCTCGGATTGCTCACGCTCCGAAATGTCGCGGACTATCCCGGTGAAAATGCGCCTTTTCCCGTGGACGTACTCCCCCAAGGAAACTTCAACAGGAAATTCCCTTCCGGAGCGGTGCAAACCCGTTAGTTTGATTGCGGTCCAGGAGAAATGCTTTTGACCCGTTTGCAGGTATCCCCGGACGGCAACCCGATGCGCCTCATGAAGGTATAGGGGCATAAGAATGGTGACCTGTTGGTGCATCATCTCAGAGATGGAATAGCCGAAAATTCTTTCTGCAGCTTTGTTAACAAAGAGAATGGTGCTTCGCTCGTCGATTGTGAAGATGGCATCCGTGGCGGTCTCGGCGACGACCCGGAAGAGTTGGGCGGGCTGCGGGAACCCTTTTCGGGAATCGCTCCGTCGAACAGTTTTAGAGTCCCGAGGTTTAGACATAGCCGATTGATTACTTGGCGCGAGGCTGGGGATGCACACGCGCGTGCGAACCAGTCCCAGAGGCTGGTCGTGACGAATGTAGCATAACCATCTTGAGCCAGGCGTGGCCGCAGGAGAGAATTGTCCAACTAGGAAACAATCCCATCGATGCTTATGGCAGATGACCGGGCTAGCAAAAAGGAGACGATTGACTCAGCATCAACTTAGGTCGTGACTCTTTTCCGCGGCTTGCGGAACGGGAAGACTCGACCAACCCCAGTTTGTGCGGGTCTTGCGCATGGTTTTGGTGTCAGCAGGTGGCAACCTTCCGAGTGATCCTGAGAGATTCGAGCAGCCGTCTCACAACGCTTCAGGATCCGGCATCGGTTTCCGCCCAGACCACTGCGCGGATGGCAGACAATGGCAGAAGATGTTTCACGGTTTTTCACCAATACCGGGCAGAGCAAGAACCCCACCACGTGCGTGAAGTCCTAGTTCGCCCG
>Ga0210399_10002940_pt1 | contig 13234 bp, 9 predicted proteins | sample IncBWC14MmetaG_FD_150865 | JGI IMG/M metagenome (GOLD analysis project Ga0210399, IMG submission 150865) | Forest soil microbial communities from Barre Woods Harvard Forest LTER site, Petersham, Massachusetts, United States - Inc-BW-C-14-M | ecosystem: Environmental > Terrestrial > Soil >... | reverse complement strand
TTGGCAAGGTCATGGTCCCGCAGCGCCGCGGAAAGATAATCAACATCGCTTCCGTTGCCGGGCTCCGCGGCGCGCCTCCGGAATTTCAGGCCATTGGCTACCATGCAAGCAAGGGCGGCTTGATCGCATTCACCAAAGACCTGGCGTGCAAGTGGGGAATTCACAATATCCAGGTGAACGCGATCGCTCCGGGATGGTTTCCAACCAACATGTCGCAGGTAGTCATCGAACGAAACAAGGATGCTTTCCTGGGCAAGATTCCTTTGCGGCGTTTTGGCAACGATCATGATTTAAAAGGTGCCGCAGTGTATCTTGCTTCTGATGCGTCTGATTACGTCACCGGCCACGTGCTGGTAGTGGATGGAGGGCAGACCGCTTAGCCGAGGTGTGCTTCACCATGAATATTCCTCTTACACCTCTTCGATGTTTGCGATATGCGGAACAACAGCATTCGCATCGGACCGCCGTGGTTTGCGGGAACGAGCGATTTACTTACGGGCAATTTGCGGATCGCGCGGCGCGGCTGGGTGGCGCGCTGAAAAATGCCGGCGTCAAGCCGGGCGACCGCGTCGCGTTCCTCAGCATGAATTGCCACAGGCTACTCGAAGCCTACTACGGCGTTCTTGAGGCCGGCGCCGTGCTCCTTCCCCTGAACGTTCGCCTGGCATCTCAAGAGCTCGCTTTTATCTTGAATGATTCTGGGGCGAAAGTGCTCTTCCTGGAGAAGGAGTTCGTCGGCCTCGTTGACTCATTTCGGAAGGAACTAGCGAAGGTCGAGGCTTTTTTTCTTCTCGATGGCTCACCGCAAGCCGGCTGGCTTTCCTCTGACAGTTATGAGGGTCTCCTCGCCGCTGCTTCGCCTCATCAGGCAGACATCATGGAAATTGACGAGGACGCGGTAGCCGAACTTTTTTACACCAGCGGCACCAGCGCCAATCCCAAGGGCGTGATGTTGACGCACAGAAATGTTTATCTACACGCTCTGCATGTTTGCTTGACCTTTGACTCCACGCGGGATTTCGCCCAGCTTCACACCATTCCCTTGTTTCACGCCAACGGCTGGGGCGTCGCGCATATCCTCGCGCTCATTGGCGGAAAGCACGTCATTCTTCGGCGCTTCGACTGCGGACAAATCTTCAAGCTGATCGCACAGGAGCGCATTTACACGATGTGTCTTGTGCCCGCGATGGCCATCGCGCTGGTCAATTCACCGGACCTGCGGAAACACGATTTGAGCAGCTTAGAAAGAGTCACCATCGGCGGAGCGGCATCCTCTCCGACTCTGGTGCGTGAGGTGGAAGAGAAGCTCGGCGTCACCTGCATTTCGGGCTATGGCCTGACGGAAACTTCACCCGTGCTCTCGCATTCCTTCCTCAAGCACGGATTCGAATGGGAAGGCGAACAGAAATTCGCGCGGCAGGCCATGACCGGATTCGCCGATCCGGGGATCGAAATGCGCGTCGTGGACGATCAAGATGTGGATGTTCCGCGCGACGGCATGACTGTGGGGGAAATCATCACGCGAAGCGACGGAGTGATGAAAGGTTACTGGAATCAGCCCAAGGCGACGGCCGAAGCGTTGCGTGGCGGATGGTTGCATACCGGGGATATGGCCACCATCGATCGAGACGGCTACCTGCTGATTGTGGACCGCAAGAAAGACATCATCGTCAGCGGCGGTGAAAATATTTCTTCGCTCGAAGTGGAAAAGATTATCGTTGCCCATCCTGCGGTTATGGAGGCCGGGGTGATCCCCGTGCCGGACGAAAAGTGGGGCGAGGTGCCGATGGCGCTGGTGGTCCTTAAGCCCGGGGCGGAGGCAAGCGAGAACGAGTTGATAGAATTCTGCCGCGCGCGCCTGGCGCATTACAAATGTCCGCATTCCGTCGAATTTCGAGAGAACTTGCCAAAGACGGGGACGGGAAAAATCCTGAAGAAGGACTTGCGCAAGAAATATTGGCAAGGCCGGGAAACGATTCGACCGGAATTTGCGACGGATACAGCAAGACGTTCAACGGGTTAGCTCGTGATTTCTCGCTTGGTAACGAAGCGCAAGCAGAGGAATTGCGCCGGCTCCCTGGCTGGGGCTGGAGTTCGATCCCGGGTTAGGAAGGAATCTTCTGTATGGACCTGAATTTGTCACCCGAAGAGGTACGATTCCGGGACGAACTACGTGCGTGGTTGCTCGCCAACGTTCCGCCTGATTGGAGCGCATGGCGGGAAAAACCGATCGAGGAATCGTTCCCGTACTTGAGAGCCTGGCAACGGAAGCTGCAGGAAGGCCGCTGGGCAGCAGTTTCGTGGCCCAAGGAGTACGGAGGACGCGGCGCAACGCTGATGCAGCTGGCCATTTTTTGGGAAGAGATGGCGCGAGTGGAAGCACCGCCAATGGCCAACGCGCTCGGTCTCGGATTGATTGGTCCGACGATCATCGCGCACGGAACCGAAGAGCAAAGGAAGCGGTTCATTCCTAAAATCCTGAGCGCGGAAGAAATTTGGTGCCAAGGTTTTTCCGAACCAAACGCCGGGTCCGATCTTGCCAGCCTGCAAACAGAAGCGCGGCTGGACGGCGGCCACTACGTCGTCAACGGCCAGAAGGTGTGGACGAGTTACGGCTGGGTAGGCGATTGGTGCGAACTGGTGGTGCGCACGGACGCGAATGTGCCCAAGCACAAGGGGCTGACGGTTTTGTTGGTTGATATGAAGTCGCCAGGCGTAGAGGTGCGTCCTCTGCGGCAGATGACGGGTGAAACTGAATTCAACGAGATGTTCTTCCACGATGTGCGCGTGCCCGTTGAAAATGTGCTTGGCAAAGTGAATGACGGGTGGAATGTGGCCGTAAGCACGCTGATGCACGAGCGCGGCGCGTATGGCGCGCGTCTCCATCCGCTTTTCAAGCGCAACATCAACCGGCTGATCGAGCTTTCGCGAAAATTCCAAAAGAACGGCCACACTGCCGCACAGGACCCTCTGACGCGCCAGAAGCTGGCACAGTGCTACGCCGAGATTGAAATCATGCGCCTGAACCAACTGCGCGCTTTCAGCCGGATCAGTGCTACGGGCGCCCCTGGCCCGGAAGGATCCATTCAAAAAATATTCTGGAGCGAGCTGAACCAGCGGCTGCAGCAGATCGCGCAGGAGATTTTCGGCGCGTACGGGCAGTTGCTCGGCGGCGATAGCCACGCGGTTGATAAGGGTATTTGGTCCTACGGCTATCTGCGGACACGCGGAAACACTATCGAAGCAGGCACCTCGGAGGTGCAGCGCAGCATCATCGGGCATTTCGTGCTGGGCTTGCCTAAGAGCTACTAAACGGAGACGCAATGGAATTTGGATTGAGCGAAAGCCAGGAATTTCTGAAGGACAGTGCGCGCAAGTTCTTCGCCGGTGAATGCCCCAGCGTGGAAATGCATCGCCTGATGGAAACGGATACGGCGTACGATGACGTGCTTTGGTCCAAGATCACTGAGCAGGGATACAGCGGCATCATTTTCGAGGAAGCCTACGGCGGAGTCGGCCTCGGCAAAGTCGAGCTCATGCTGCTGATGGAAGAAGCGGGCCGCGCGTTGTTGCCGGGTCCGTTTTTCTCAACTGTGGCTTTGGCCGGGTCCGTTCTGGATGCGGTGGCCACGCCGGCGCACAAGAATCAATATCTAGCTCCCATATGCCGGGGCGACGTTCGAGCTACCGTCGCCCTTGCCGAAGCTAAAGCTAGTTGGGACCTAAAGGACGTGCAATTAAGCGCCGCCGATGGAAAGCTCACTGGGGAGAAACTCTTTGTCACGGATGCGGCCATCGCCGATTTCATCATAGTTGCCGCGCGCGACGGCGTGTTCGTTGTGGAACCCAAGGCACGCGGCTTGAAAATTTCTCCCATGTCAGGGATGGATTTGACGCGCAAAGTGTACGTCGTTGAATTCAACAACACGCCAGCGGAAAAAATCGGCTCAAGCGCAGACCTCTCGAGGGCCTTCGACATCGCCAGCGCCGCGCTGGCTGCCGAGCTAGTCGGCGGCATGCAGCGGACTCTCGACCTCACTGTCGAGTACGCCAAGACTCGGAAACAGTTCGGCAAACCTATAGGGATGTTTCAAGCCGTGCAGCACCAGTGCGCGGACATGTATTTGGAAACGGAGAGCGCTCGCTCTGCGGTGTACTACGCCGGGTGGGCGCTGGAAGAAAACTCGCCGGATGCGACGATTGCCGTTTCCATCGCCAAGATGTATGCCAGCGATGCGGCGCGCACGGTCGGCAACCGTGGGATCCAGATTCATGGCGGCATGGGTTTCACGTGGGAAAACGATCTTCACCTGTACTACCGCCGAGCGAAGGCCTCGGAAACGGCATTTGGCGATGCCACATTTCATCGCGAGCGGATCGCTCGCCTGGTAATCGATTCAGGCGCAGCCTCAGCCAAGAGCGCTTGAGATTCAAACGAGAGAGCCCACGAAGATGAGCGACCTGGTCCAGTTCACCAAGAACAAAGATGTAGCCATCATCACCATCAACAATCCACCGGTCAACGCGCTTAGCCCGGGCGTGCCGGAGGGAATCCTTGAAGCGATCGAAACGATCGACAAAGATGACAGCATCAAAGCGGCGGTGCTCATTGGGGGAGGCCGCACGTTCGTCGCCGGGGCGGACATCAAGGAATTCGGCAAGTTGACGTCCGGGAAGCGGCAGCGCGGCGTGGGAATGTTGCCCATGTTGCTGCGCATCGAGGATTGCAGAAAGCCGATTGTGATGGCGATTCATGGGACTGCGTTCGGCGGCGGCCTGGAACTGGCCATGGCCGGGCACTACCGTGTGGCCGCGGCGAGCGCGCAAGTGGGTCAGCCGGAGGTCAAGCTTGGCATTATTCCGGGCGCGGGCGGAACGCAACGGCTCCCGCGTCTCGCGGGGATTGCGGCAGCGGTGGAGATGTGTGCGGAAGGCAAACCAATCTCTGCCGAACAAGCGCTGAAATTAGGGATCGTGGATCGATTGATCGAGGGCGACCTGCTTACGGGCGCCCTGGCCTTCGCTCGCGAAGTTGCTGGCAAACCTGCACCCAAGACGCGGGACCGCAATGAAAAGCTGGGGACTGCGGAACAGAATGCGCCGATCTTCGCTGCCGCGCGCGAGACTGCGCGCAAGAAACAACGCGGCTTGACAGCGCCGCTCGCAGCCATCGCAGCCATCGAAGCGGCGGTAAACTTGCCATTTGACAAAGGTTGCGAGGTGGAACAGAAACTGTTCGCCGAATGCCTTTTCTCGGATCAATCAAAGGCGCTGATTCATATCTTCTTTGGTGAGCGGGAAGTCGCCAAGATTCCAGACATCCCGAAAGAGACGCCGCTCATCCCCATAAACTGCGCGGCGGTCGTCGGCGCTGGCACAATGGGCGGCGGCATCGCCATGGTCCTGGCAAACGCCGGCATTTCCGTACTGCTCAAGGAAGCTGATCAAGCGGCGCTTGATCGCGGAATGGCGACCATTCAGAAAAACTATGCGAGCTCTGTGAAGCGCGGCCGATTCACGCAGCAGTTTGCGGACCAGTGCTTGAAGCGAATTCAACCGACTCTCAGCTATGAGGGATTTTCAAGCGCGGACCTGGTGATCGAAGCCGTGTTCGAAGGCATGGCTCTCAAGAAGGAAGTCTTCAAGGAACTCGATCGTGTTTGTAAACGTGGTGCGATTCTTGCCAGTAACACTTCTACGCTTAGCATTGACGAGATTGCTTCCGGCACGGCGCGCCCCGAATTCGTTATCGGCACACATTTCTTCAGCCCCGCCAACGTCATGCGCCTCCTCGAAGTGGTCCGCGGCAAGACTACCTCAAAGGAAGCGATCGCGACTTGCATGCAGCTTTCCAAGAAGCTCGGCAAAGTTGCAGTGCTCGTCGGCAACTGCATGGGCTTTGTCGGCAACCGCATGTTCAGTCCCTATCGCCGCGAAGCACAGTTCCTGGTGGAAGAAGGTGCGAGCGTCGAGTCCGTGGACAATGCGCTGTACGAGTTCGGCATGGCCATGGGTCCGCTCGCGACTGGTGACCTAGCCGGTCTTGATGTAGGCTGGCGCATCCGCAAGGAATACCGTCACCTGCAGAAGCCCGGGGTTCGCCAGCCTTTCTGCGAAGACAAACTCTGCGAACTCGGCCGATTTGGCCAGAAGACCGGCGCGGGTTGGTACAAATACGATGAACAGCGTCGGCAGGCTTCCGATCCTGATGTGGCTCGGCTTATTGCCAGCTGGGTTTCTGAGACGGGAATTGCACAACGCCAGATCGGCGCAGAGGAAATCGTAGATCGCTGCGTCTACGCGCTTGTCAATGAAGGCGCGCGCATACTCGAGGAAGGTTTTGCGCTTCGCGCGGTGGATATCGACATCATCTATCTCAACGGCTACGGTTTCCCAGCCTATCGAGGCGGCCCGATGTGGTACGCGGATACCGTGAGCTTGAAAAAAGTTTATGAACGCATCTGTGAATTTCACAAGCAGCACGGTGAAACGTGGACGCCCAGCCCATTGTTGAAGCAACTCGCCGAGCAGGGCAAAACATTCGCGGAATTCAGCCGGGACCAGAGCGCAAGCGCGTAGCGCCCTGAGCAACCGAGAGTTGATTCGCAGACCGCGGGCGGATGCGCGCGAATTTCACGTTTCCCGATACAGATTGCGGTATAACGCTTAACGGAAAGGCCGGGTTGATAATGGGGATTCTTTGATGGCCGATCCGCTGGACCACCCGACACAGGTTCGACCAGGAGAAGAGCTTGACCTGACCAAACTCGAGCCCTTTTTGCGAAGCCATTTTCCAGAGGAACGTGGCCCGCTCCGTCTCCAACAATTTCCCAGCGGTCATTCCAACCTGACATACCTGGTAGCCCTCGGCGCACGAAAAATGGTGCTGCGGCGCCCGCCCTTCGGCAGCAAAGTCAAAACGGCGCATGATATGGGCCGCGAATTTCGAGTGCTTTCCCGGCTCCACTCCGTCTATGCTCCTGCGCCGGCCGTCCTCTTCTACTGCGACGACGAGTCTATCCTCGGAGTTCCGTTTTACCTGATGGAACCCATTCATGGCGTCATCCTTCGCAGAGATCCGCCGCCTGGTTTGGATTTTTCCGCTGAAAAAGCGCGGCGGCTGAGCGAGTCATTCGTGGAAAATCTGGCTCTGCTCCACAGCCTTGATTATGCCGCCATCGGGCTTGCTGGTCTTGGCAAACCGCAAGGGTACCTCGAACGTCAAGTCCGCGGCTGGATCGAGCGTTACCACGGCTCGAAAACACACGATTATCCGGAAGTGGAAAAAATCTCGGAGTGGATGCAACAACATATCCCTCCTACCGGGGGCGTTTCGCTTATCCACAACGACTACAAGTATGACAATGCGGTTCTGGATCCGGCCGACATTACCAAAATTATTGGAGTCCTCGACTGGGAGATGTCTACCATCGGCGACCCGCTCGCGGATCTCGGCACCGCGCTGGCCTATTGGATCGATGCCGCCGATCCGGAGGAACTGCAAGAGCAGCGCTCGGGTCCCACGAGTTATCCCGGCAGCTTCGCACGAGGAGAACTCGCTGACTACTACGCTCGAATAACCGGGCGCGATATTTCTCAGATGCCTTTTTTTCTTACTCTTGCCCGGTTCAAGCTCGCAGTCATCGTGCAGCAAATTTACTACCGCTATCATCTGGGCCTGACCAGAGACGAGCGCTTTGCGTCCATGCCCCAGCGAATCAAGACGCTCCTGCGCGCCTCCCTGCAAAGCGCACAAACAGGCAGAATCTGAACCCAAAGCCAGGGAAATCGGTTGTGAGAACTGTAAGCAGACTCAATCTGCGTCCCGCATTGTCATTGGTAGTAGCGGACCAGCCAGTCTGCAACGCAGCATGGTTTGTCGGAGTTCTCGACTTCCATTGTCACGGAAAAAACAGCTTGGAGCGCATCAGGGATTTCTTCCAAACGGAGAAGCCGGATACGCGCCCGGACATTGGCGCCTGGGCGCACCGGAGCAGGGAAGCGCACGCGATTCAATCCGTAATTCACGGCCATCCTCAGGCCGTTTCTAAACTGAAGGGCCTGCTTCATGAAATGGCTCAGCAGCGAAAGGGTCAAGAAGCCGTGCGCAATCGTTGAGCCATAGGGCGACTCCTTTTGCGCGCGCTCGGGATCGACGTGAATCCACTGCTGGTCGCCCGTCGTTTCGGCGAATCGGTCGATGCGTTCCTGCGTCATTATCAACCAGTCCGTCACGGCGATCTCGCGGCCTACGAATTCCTGAAGGGATGCAATTGTTTCCACCACGAGCGGCGGCATAGGGATCTCCAATTCATGGGGTCGGAGTGCGGTTCGCAGCGGCAGATGGTCAATGCTTTTCTTGTTCTGCAGGAGGCTTGCCCCATTTCTGGAGTTCGTGCCTGGCAATCGATTCCGTGTGCACTTCATCCGGCCCGTCAGCAAGCCGCAGCGTACGCACGGTCGCCCATGCTGCCGCGAGGAACGTATCCTGCGAGACACCCGCACCACCATGCGCCTGGATGGCGCGATCCAAAACTCGCAGCGCGACATTCGGCGCGACAACTTTGATCATCGAGATTTCCGCGCGCGCAGCTTTGTTGCCGACCGTGTCCATCATGTACGCGGCTTTCAGCGTCAGGAGTCGAGCTTGCTCGATCTCCATTCGAGAAATAGCAATATCCGCGCGAATCGTGCCTTGCTCGGCCAATGGTTTCCCGAAAGCCACGCGCGCTTGTACGCGTTTGCACATCGTTTCCAGGGCGCGCTCCGCCACTCCAATGCACCGCATGCAGTGATGGATGCGCCCGGGCCCCAACCGCCCCTGCGCGATCTCGAATCCCCGTCCTTCGCCAAGCAGGATGTTGGAGACCGGAACACGGACATTCTCAAATGTGACTTCGCCATGACCATGCGGCGCATGGTCATATCCAAACACCCTGAGCAGTCGTTCGACCTTCACTCCCGGCGCGTCCATCGGCACTAGAATCATCGACTGCCGTTTATAAGGCAGAGCCGAAGGATCCGTTTTGCCCATGAAGATGGCGACTTTGCAGCGCGGGTCGCCGGCACCGGAAGTCCACCATTTTCGGCCATTAATAAGGTAGTGGCCGCCGTCCCGGACGATGCTCGCCGTAATGTTCGTGGCATCGGATGAGGCGACTGCGGGTTCCGTCATCGCGAAACACGACCGGATTTCGCCTGCCAGCAGAGGCTTTAGCCAACGCTCTTTCTGTTCCGGCGTGCCGTAACGGGCAAGCACTTCCATATTGCCCGTGTCCGGCGCCGAGCAGTTGAAAACCTCCGGCGCCATGACGCTGCCGCCCATCATTTCGCAGAGGGGCGCGTATTCGAGATTTGCCAATCCTGCGCCGTGCTCGCTGTCCGGCATGAACAAGTTCCACAGACCCGCGACGCGAGCTTTCGGCTTGAGTTCTTCGACGATCCTCGTTGGCGACCATCGATTCCGGTCGATTTCGTCGTGGAAGCGCTGCTCATTTGGGTAAATGTGCTCGTCCAGGAAGGCCTGCAGCCGGCCTTGCAAGTTCTTCACTTTGTCGCTGAATTCGAAGTTCACCAGGGGTCTCATCTGCCGGTGAAGGCGTCGGCGCGTTTCTCAAGAACTTGAGCGACTCCCTCGTTGTAGTTCTCGGCTTGGCCAGGAGGTTCAAAGTAACGATGGCCACCCCCCCAGCGCCCACGTCTTAGAACGGCTCCCTGCTTGGCACGGCGGGCGTGATTATATACAATGGCAACCCCGCTAGTCACACAAGAATCCTCGCGTATGGGCCAGTCTCGGCTGCCAATACTTGTTGAGTCCAAAGATGTTTGGAGGTGATGTGACCGAGGCCCTGGAGAGCTTCCAGAGACCATATATGGTCATACACCACGAGCCCATATTGGATACAACGCCCATATATGGGCCAATATGGACTCTAAGAGATTCCTAACTTCAAACTAAGTCCATATTTTAGTTCAACTTACATATTAACAAAGATTTGCATCCAATGGCGATAGTCATGCATCTACCACCCCCGAGGACGGCGGTGGCGATGCTAAGAATTACAACCGAAACGAAGCGTGGCAAGACATACCTGAGTGTCGAAGGGCGCCTTGCCGGGCCTTGGGTGGCGACTCTGGAGCAATGCTGGCGGGAGTTGCACGCTGGGTCCTCGAGCGAGAAGTTTTACGTGAACCTGTGCGGCGTGAGCTTCATCGATGCTGCCGGAAAAATGTTACTGGTGGAAATGCACCGCCAGGGTGGCGAGTTGATCGCGGAAGGCTGCCTCAACCAAGCCATCGTCCAGGAAATCGTGGCGCAAGAGAAAAGGGGCGCAAACCCCGGCGCTAAGGAACGGCCAAAGCGTTCGCACATCATTTTTTACACGATATTTTTCGGCTTGATGCTGGCCCCGGTTGTAACGCATGCGCGAGACACCAGCAAGCAGAGTGCTTTGCCGGGGAGGGCGCCAGCCCAGGTGCTGCGGTTGACGCTTGATCAGGCAGTGGGATTGGCCCTGAAGCAGAATCCGACCGCGCAGATCGCGATATTGCAGGCGGCGCAAAGCGAGCAGGACAAGAACATTGCGCGCGCGGACTTGCTTCCACAAGCGAGCGCGAATATTTCGGACGAAGCGCAGAAAGTAAACCTGAAGGCCCAGTTCGGAGGCAAGACACCGTTCCCCGGATTTCCCGCGACACTTGGACCGTATCAATTATTTTCTGCGGGCCCGAGCTTTGGGATGCCGGTTTTTGACCTCACGCTGTGGCGGAGATATCAGGCGGCGCAGAACACGCTAAATTCCAGCAAAGCGACTAGCCTCTCGACACGCGAGCAAGTGATTCTGCTGGTGGTTTCGCAGTACATCGGGACGCTGCGCGCGGTGGCAAACGTGGAGGCCTCTCAATCGCGGGTAAGTCTGGCGCAAGCGCTGTACGACCAGGCGGCGGACTTGCAGAAAGAAGGCGTGGGCACGGGGATCGACACGCTGCGCGCCAACGTTGAGCTGCAAAACGAAAAACAGCGGCTGATCGAGGCCGAGACCGACCGTGAGACATCGCAGTTCGCCCTGAGCCGCTTATTAAATCTGGACCCGCGGCAAGCCATCGAGCTGGCGGATTCGCTGAGTTTCTTCGATACGCCCCAGCCGGAAGTTGAGCCGAGCATCGACCTCGCACTGGCGGAGCGCCAGGAGTGGAAGGCGCTCGAGTACCAGAAGAAAGCAGCGCAGGATTCACGGCTGCCGACCCTGCGGTTCGACGGGGAGTTCGCGTACTTCGGAACGTCGGGAAACACGACGCTGCCGACGCGCACCTATCAAGCCAGTGTGAACATGCCACTGTTCACTGGCGGGCGGATACACGCGGAAGTTGTGCGCGCCGACCTGGAAGTCAAGAAACTGGAACAGCAGAAAGACGATTTGCGGAACCAGATCGCGCTGGACGTGAAGACCGCGCTGCTGAACCTGCAATCGGCGCGCAATGAAGTCCAAGTGGCGAACCTCGGCGTGCAGCTTTCGAAAGAAGAAGTGGACCAGGCGCGCGACCGCTTCAAAGCGGGAGTGGCCAACAACATCGAAGTGATCCAGGCGCAGGATTCGCTGGCACGCGCAAATGACAACCAGATTGCCGCGCTTTACCGGTTTAACCAGGCGCGCGCGGACCTCGCGCGATCGGTCGGACAAATGGAAAAAGTCTACTCAAAGTAATCACGAGGGAACGATGAGCATCGAGATCGAAGTTGGGCTAGAGAACGCTACGAAGGCGCCGCATATCACGGAAGAAGAATTAGGGCTGGTGGAAACGCCGAAAGGGCTGGCGAACCCCAAGGTGAGGCGGCTGCTGATGGGCGGCGGGGCCGTGGTGCTGGCGGCGATCGTCGGATTGTTTGTCTATTACCACAACCGCGAGACGACGGACGACGCGCAGGTGGATGGGCACATCACGCCAATGGCATCGAAGGTTTACGGGCGCGTGGAGCAAGTGCTTGTGGATGACAACCAGGCGGTGAAGGCGGGGCAGGTGCTGGTGAAGATCGATCCGCGCGATTACCAGGCGGCGCTCGATCAAGCCAAAGCGTCGCTGGCGCTGGCGGAAAGCGAAGCGCGTTCCGCGGGAGTGGACGTGCCGCGGACGAGGGAAAACGTGGCGAGCGGAAATTCGAGTGCCGATGCGCAGTTGCTGGGCGCCCAAGCAGACCTGGCGAGGGCGCAGGCAACCTACGAGCAGGCGCAGACGGCGGATTTGGCCTACGCGCGAGCAAACATTGAGAAGAGCCGAGCGAATGCCGAATTGGCGAAGGCCGACTTGGCGCGTTACGTGCCGCTGATGGAAAAGGGCGAGATCTCGAAGCAGCAGTACGACGCGGCGAAGGCCAATGCGGACGCAACGGAGAGCGCGCTAAGGGCGGACCAAGAAAAATTAGCGCAGGCGCAGCGCAACGTGGATGTGACCAAAGCGCAACTGGACGCGGCAAAGGCGCGGGTGGAGCAGGGGCGAGCGGGAGTGGCATTGGCGCACGCGGACGTCAAGCAGGTAAGCATGAAGACCGCAGATGCGCAGGCGAAGCTTGCCAAGGTGGAACAGGCGCGAGCGCTGCTGGATGCGGCGGAATTGAACTTGAGCTACACGCAAATCACGGCGCCGGTCGACGGCGTGGCGACGCACAAACAAGTCGAGCCGGGACAGATCGTGCAGGCGGGGCAGGGATTGCTGGTGGTTGTGCCGCTGCAGAACGTGTGGGTGACGGCGAACTTCAAAGAGACGCAACTGAAAAACATGAAGCCGGGCCAGAAGGCGGAAGTGAAGGTGGATACGTACGGAAAGACATTCAGCGGGCGCGTGGATTCCATAGCCGGGGCCACGGGGGCTGTGTTGAGCCTGCTGCCGCCGGAGAACGCCACGGGAAATTACGTGAAAGTGGTGCAGCGCATTCCGGTGAAGATCGTGCTCGATCCAATTCCAGCGGAGAAGGCGGTTCTGCGGCCGGGAATGAATGTGGATGCAACGGTAATCACCAACTAACGAGGACTAAGGATAGAGATTCGAACGGTCATACGTAGAAACAGTAGGGGCGAAGATTAAACGCGATGCGAGACAGGATTCTAGCCAAGCTGAGGATGCCGGACGGGACGATCAACCCCTGGGTGATCGCCATCACGGTGACGCTGGCGACGTTCATGGAGGTGCTGGACACGTCCATCGCGAACGTGGCCCTGCCGCACATCGCGGGAAATTT
>Ga0210399_10002938_pt1 | contig 13244 bp, 12 predicted proteins | sample IncBWC14MmetaG_FD_150865 | JGI IMG/M metagenome (GOLD analysis project Ga0210399, IMG submission 150865) | Forest soil microbial communities from Barre Woods Harvard Forest LTER site, Petersham, Massachusetts, United States - Inc-BW-C-14-M | ecosystem: Environmental > Terrestrial > Soil >... | reverse complement strand
GCTTTTCCGCAGCCGCATCCTGCACCATCAGGTAAACGCGCTCCACCTGCGACAGCACCCGCACGATCTCCGCGAACGCCCACGGAATCGCCGGAAATTTCCCGGGCCAATCGCTGACCTCGTGCGGCCAGCCGAGCCATGTGGCGGAATGCGGCTCCCACTCTGCCGGCATTCTATATCCGAGCTTATTTGGCGATTCTTGTGTCGCGGTCTTCCTGCTCATGCGGAAATTAGAAACTCTCCGTTTCCTCTGCGGCCACTCTGCGAACTCTGCGGTAAAGTCTTTGTCTTATTTCCTAATCCTATTTCCTGCCGTTCATTTTTCTCCCAGCCACCGGCTCATGATCGGTTGGAACGCATCCACGCGCCGGTCGCGAAAAAACGGCCAATTGCGCCGCGTATCCTCGCTTTTCGCCGGGTCGCACTCGACCACGAGAATCTCCTCTTTACTGGTACTCGCTTCGCCGAGCAACTGCCCCGAAGGATCCGCCACAAACGAATTTCCCCAGAATTCGATTCCCGGGTCGCCTTTTTCCGGCTTCCCCTCGAAACCCACGCGATTCACAGCGGCTACGTAAATCCCGTTGGCAACCGCATGCGCCCGCTGGATGGTCTTCCAGGAATCGAGTTGCGCCGCGCCCGCCTGCGCTTTCTCGTGCGGATGCCAACCGATACTGGTCGGATAAAAAATCACCTGCGCCCCGTTGAGCGCGGTGATCCGCGAACCCTCCGGATACCATTGGTCCCAGCAGATCTGCACGCCAATTCGCGCGTACTTCGTGTCGAAATTCAAGAAGCCCAGATCGCCCGGCGTAAAATAGAATTTTTCGTAGTACAGCGGATCGTCCGGTATGTGCATCTTCCGATATTTCCCCAAATAACTTCCGTCCGCGTCCAAAATCGCGCAGGTATTGTGATAGACCCCCGCGGCGCGCCGCTCAAACACGGAAACCACCAGCGCAACTCTCTTTTCCTTCGCTACCTTCGCAAGCCGATCCGTTGTCGGCCCCGGAACCGCCTCCGCCAGATTGAACAGGTCCGCGTCTTCCACTCTGCAGAAATACTCCCCGGCGAAAAGCTCGTGCAGGCAGATGATCTGCGCCCCGCGCGCGGCCGCCTCGCGTATCTTTTCTTCCGCCCGCGAAAGATTTTCTTCCTTGTTGGTCGTGCAGCGCATCTGCACGAGCCCCACTGTGAATTTGTTATTCATGCGTTTTATCTTATCATGTGCGAAAATCTGCTTAGTTACTCGGAAAGTGCTTTTCTTCTCGGTGAGTTTGTACTATCAATTCTGCTACATCAAGGTCCTTTTCCGGCGGTTCGGCGCAAATCTCTGGCAACTGTTACGCTCTGTTCATATTCATTAGTCAGGAGACTCAATGGCGAAAAAAGGGAAGAAGACAGTCACCGGGCGCGTGCTGCACGATCCCGTCAAGGACAAGCTGCGCCCCATCTTCCCCCTCGATCTTTCTAAATGCCGCACCATCGACGAACTCGTCCGCGCAATGGGTGACACGGCCTACACCGCCAGGCAGATCGGTGACGCCGCGGATGTACTGGAGGCCATGGCTCGCGACAAAGATTGTTATGTCGTTATGACTCTCTCCGGTGCGCTGACCGTCGGAAAAATGGGTTTGGTGTTTTGTGATCTCATCGAGAGCGGCATTGTCAAAGCCATTGTGTCCACCGGCGCGCTCATGGCCCACGGCCTCGTCGAAGCCACCGGTCTCTCGCATTTCCGCTACGATCCCTCCAAGATGGACGACAACGAACTCTTTATGGCCGGTTACAATCGCGTCTACGATTCCCTCGAGCCGGAGACCAATCTAGACCACGTCGAAGAAGTAGTGGATGGCATTTTGGAAAAGTGGGATCCAGACGAAGTTGTCTGTAGCTGGAAACTCCATCGCAAAATCGGTGAATTTCTGAAAAAGAACAGCAAGGGCCGCGGAATCCTGAAATCCGCTTACGAATACAACGTTCCCGTCTTCGTCCCCGCTTTCAGCGACTCCGAGCTCGGTCTCGATTTTGCTCTAAACAAATACGGCCGCCAACGCGATGGCCGCCCGCTTTTGCGCTTCGATCCCTTCGAGGACTTCGAGGTCTTCGCCAACACCATGATGGCCACCAAGAAAATGGGCATTTTCACTATTGGCGGCGGCGTTCCGCGCAACTGGTCGCAGCAATTTGGCGTTTACGCTGAACTCATGGCTCGCCGTGGGTACAAGAAACTTCCCTTGAAGCGCTATGCGTACGGTGTTCGCATTTGCCCGGAACCTGTCAATTGGGGCGGACTCAGCGGTAGCACCTACACCGAGGCCGTTTCCTGGGGCAAATTCGTTCCGCAGGAAGAAGGCGGTCGTTTGGCGGAGGTGCTCGATGACGCAACGGTTGCCTTGCCGCTGGTAGTTGGCGCGGTTCTGGAGCGCATCGGCTACTTCAAGCGCTAAGCAAACCCGATTCTTTGCTGTTTTTTAACATTTCCCTGGAGCCCTGTGTGCTATTCCTCCTCGCTGAAATTCATCTGTAGCGCTTGGCCCAGAAGCGGTCCTAGGATTTTTTGGACGGTGGACGCATGGTGAGTCGTCTCTTAATCTCAGCCCTATTTGGCGCTTTGCTCTTCGCCGCGTTCTGTGTCTCTCCTGCGTTGTATACTCCTTCGCGCAGCGCACTTGCGGAACAACCCAAGAAGGACAACTCGATGACGGCCCGCGCAACTGGACCATTCGATGTGAAACTCGCGCCTTTAGATCCAGCTAACAAGACGGACGACAACTCTCTCGGCCGCATGTCTATCGACAAACATTTTCATGGCGATCTGGAAGCAACCAGCAAAGGCGAAATGCTGACCGCAGGCACCACGGTAAAAGGCTCCGCTGGTTACGTCGCCATCGAACGCGTCTCGGGCTCGCTTAATGGCCGTGCCGGAACATTTATTCTGCAGCACAACGCCACCATGAATCGCGGCGCTCCACAACTCAACATCATCGTGGTTCCAGACTCCGGAACCGGCCAACTCGCCGGCCTCACCGGCACAATGAACATCATCATCTCCGACGGCAAGCATTCCTACGATTTCAGCTACTCCTTACCGGACTCCAAATAACACGAGCGCAAATCATTTGTTCCCATCCAACTGGAAACACCTTTTCTCTGCTGCTACAATTTCGCCAATCCGCGTCAACTTTTCCTTCGGAGGCCATCATGCCTAAAACCGCCGGCGCAAAAACCAGTTCCACATATGATGTCCATCCCGGCGTCGCCATGGTGCAAAAGTGGATCGCTGACCTGAAACCAAAAACAGGTCGCTCGCTCGACGAGTGGATAGTTCTCGTTAAAAAGGAAGGCCCGAAAGACGATAAGAGCCGCCGCGAATGGTTGAAGACCAAACACAAACTCGGTACCAACTCCGCTTGGTGGATCTCGGAGCGTGCCGACGGCAAGGGCCATGAGGAAGACACGCCGGAGCGCTATCTCGCCACCGCCGAGCTCTACGTTGACGAGCAATACGCCGGCGCAAAACATCGTCTCCGCCCCATTTACGATGCGCTACTCAAACTTGGCAAATCCATGGGATCTGACGTAAAAGCTTGTCCTTGCAAGACCATGGTGCCGCTCTATCGCCAGCACGTTTTCGCACAGATCAAACCCACCACCAATTCCCGCGTCGATTTTGGTTTGTGCTTTACAACCTACAAAGGGAAATTACCGAAACGTCTCATCGATACGGGTGGTCTGGCCAAAAAAGACCGTATCACTCATCGCATTCCAATCTCTTCGCTCGCCGAAGTTGACGACGAAATCAAAAAATGGCTCAAAGCGGCCTACGATCTCGACGCGTAGACACCCCGCCTGCGAACGTCCACTCTCGGTGCTTTCTGTACCATGCCGCTTAAACTTCTACTCGGACACACGGGCACCGGCTTCATCGATGACGCCCGCCACTTCGTTTCCAGGCGCGCGGCGGCATTTCGACTTTCTCATACGCTCGTCCATCACAGCACTTGACCCCACGGCCTACCGACTTTAGAATCCGACCCGCTGCCCCTTAGCTCCAGCTTTCCCGCACCCGCCGACTCTCACCGGCCCCGAAGGAGTAAACATGCCCGAACCACAGCCTTCTCACACGGCTTCTACCGCCATGCGCATTGCGGAAGCCGCCCACTACGACGCCCTTTACGCCACCGGCCACTACATGTCGGGATCCACAGACGTGTACGAGTACTGTCGACTCAAAACCATCCACGCGAGCCTTCGCCACTTGGCTCGCCGGTTTTCTCCCCAGGAGATATTGGATCTGGGCTGTGGCCAGGGCCGCTGTCTTGAGATCGTGCGGCAGTACTTTCCGCAAAGTAGACTGCTCGGCATTGACTTTTCAGCGACTGCCATTGCCACCGCTAGAGGTCGCCTCCCCGAGGCCACCTTTTACGTAGGCGATTGCGAGAACCCCGGTTCAATCCCTGATGGGAGCGCGGATCTGGTCCTGAGCATAGAGGTCTTGGAGCACGTCGTGGATGCTCGCAAGGCGGCTCGCGAATTTGCCAGAGTGCTGAAGCCCGGGGGCCGCCTTTTGGTTACGACTCCATGTTCCAATAAACTTTCTCTCGAGTGGATCGCGAATTTTCTCACTGGCCGGCTGCAAAAAATGCCTGACGGGTTCGCGCGTTTCAGCACTGATCCTCCGGAACACATTCGCCGCCTGAATTCAAAAGACCTGAACGACATCATGAGGGAAGCTGGCTTGACTCGCGACTGGATCCGCTTTCGCGCGCATTTGTTCACCTGGCCGAGTTACTTCGCCGCGAGCAGAAGCCGCCGCTTTCTTCGCTTGTTTGGCGAAATAGCCTTTCTCGACTGGCGTCTGTTCCGTTGCTTTACAAACGGAGCTAGCATGATCGGCCAATTCAGAAAACCGCCGGCCTAGGGAAGCTTCCTGGAGTCTTTCCCGAAGGGCCGGGCCGTCCGATCCTTGGTCGCTTTGTGGGATTCCGACTTCGAAAAATACCACCCTATGCGGGCGCGACGGCAGCCTGCTCGCCTGAGCGCTTTGCCGGAGCGAGCACAAGTAACATCAGGCCAATGATGGCGAGCACCGCCACCCCGATCAATTCTCCGCGCGCGACGAAATTACGAAGCGCCTGCATCCCCATAAATGCGGCATGCACGAAGCTCGACCACGCCGTGAAAGAGATCAGGCTGCGATTGGCAGACGGATTGCGAGCTGCCAGCAGCAAGAAAACGCCGAGCGTCGCATAAACGCTCATCATCATCGCCAGCGCAGGCTCTTCTTTGACAAACATCATCATGGGATAAGCCAAAGCCGAAAACAGCAATCCTACCAACACCAATACGATCTTCAGCGCTCGCTCTCGACGCATGGAGTCCTCCCGCAAAAATCTAAAATAAAAAAGTGAAAGCCGGGTCGATGCCCCTAGATGCCAGCGTACCAGGCATAGCCGCTTTCAGGAGCCGCCGAACCCAGCCCCTTGCCGAACCCTTTCAGACTGTCGGTGACCGTCATCGCGGTGATGAATTTAACGCTCTTGTAGCCAACCTGCCGCGGCAGCCGCAACCGCAGTGGCCCGCCGTTGCCCACGGGAAGTTCTTCGCCATTCAGCCCATACGCGAGGAACGTCTGCGGGTGCAACGCATCGGCCATATCGATGCTCTCCCACCAGTCAGGTTCGATCGAAAAGTACACCACGTACCGGGCCTGCTGCTGCACTCCCACCAGGTTCAGCACGTGCGAGAGCGGCACGCCAATCCATTCCGCTATGTAAGACCAGCCCTCTTCACACGCCAGTTGCGTAATCTGGCTTCGCACCGGGTAGCTCTTTAGTTGCGCAAGCGAAAACGCCGCGGGCCGGTCCACCATGCCGTTCACGGAGAGCCGCCAGTCAGCGAAGCCCCCAGCCTGAAGCCGCTTGTACGCGTCGTTCAGTGGCGCCATTTCGTTCGGCACGGGACGTTTCGAAATCTGGCTCGGCGAAAATTCTCGCGCCAACGAGTGTTTCGTCAGCAGCCGCTGAGCAGCGTAGGTCAGCGTTTCGCCCGGGCCGTAGATTCCGCCGCTGTCCGGCGGCACCAATCCATATTTTTGTGCAATGCGCGCGGCCGCGCCCAGGCCCAACACGCCAGCCCCAGCCACCAGTCCCCCAGTAATCAGTTTGCGCCGCGAAACATCCCTCATGTGCGCTCCATATTTGTACCCGCTCGCCCCGTGATCATCGCTCGCATGCGGCCCCAGAATCCGGCAACAAAAATCATCAACACATGCACCAGCAGGAACAAAACCAGAAACACGGATACGAAAAAGTGAATCGTCCGCGCCGATTGCTGCCCGCCCAACAAAGTAACCGTTGCCGGAAACGCTGAGACGAACGCAAGGGACATCGCCAGCCCTGTCCAGATTTCCAACGGAACCAGAACGAAGATCACGAACAGGTACGTAAGCCGCTGCAGTAGGTTATAGGACCAGGCCTCTGCTTCACTCGGCCGCTTAAACCGCATATGGTCGGAAATCGTCCTCGACAACGCCCGCCACGAAAAATCGACCTTGCTCGGCAGCAAGTCTTTCCGCAAATGTCCCGTAAACAAAAGGGAAATGGTATACAGCAACCCGGTCAATACCAGCACCCACGCCGCTTGAAAATGTAGAGCCCGGCTCCAGCCGTTTTGATCCGGCAGCACGTACCCGTAACCCGTCGGTACCAATGCCCGCGAAGATGGGATCGGTATTTTGAACAAGGTTGGTGTCAATACGTTCCCGGTCTCGCCCCAATAGAAGCGTGGATGGGAAATCACCAGTTCGATTCCGCTCACCAGCAGCGCAAAAAAACAAAACGTAGTAATCCAGTGAGTCACGCGCACAAGCGCAGAATGCCGCGCTCCAACCTTCGGACTAACCGTCGCTTCCGGCACAGCAGAAGCAGCGGGGATGTACGCAGACTCGCCCATCCGCGCATCGTATCACGCGGCGCAAATTACGAACACTATTTGCAACGCCGCAAAGATCGTCACGGAGTCGTCTTCGCCGCCCTGTTCCTTTTGACAATACCGTTCCGCCTGCCGCACTCCAACAATGCCACCGGGAATCTGTGAGAGCGGTTCTCGACAATCGCCGAAAGAGAGAATCTTATGCCGCAGACAAAACAATCCAACAGTCAATTCCATCGTCGTATCACCATGGGCCTGCTAGCAACCGGCTGGCTGATCTTTGCCGCTTTTCCGGTTCGGTCCGAAAAGCATGTTAAGAATGAAACTATCGAAGCCACCGCCTTTGGCACCGGCACCCAGATGGGTCAAAACATCGGAATCTCCGTCGAAATCTACGACTTTTCCACTCCCGAGGATAAGCAGGTTCTGGTCGATGCCTTCAACAAGGGTCAGAATCAGGGCTTGGTCAACGCTCTGACCAAAATGCACGCCGTCGGTCACATCTCGGTCACCGGTACGTTGGGCTATGACCTGGCATACGTACACATGATCCCGACACCGACGGGCCGGAAAATTCGCTTCGTCACCAACCGTCAATTGAGATTCGGAGAGGTCTGGGCGGACGCTCAGTCTACCTCCTTCAATCTCACGGCCGGAGAGTTCGATGTGAATGACACCGACAAGAAGAAGAGCACTGGGGTTTTATATCCGGAATGCCAACTGGTCATCGACAAGGAAGGCCAATTGCAGATTCAACTGAACCAGAATGCTTGGAGACTCGCGGATGTCATCGATTGGAAGGGAACGCCAGGCGTCAACTAAGCCGACCGCACCCTGGCGCTGAACGCGCTATAAGGCCATCCGGTGTCTTCGAATGCGTCTCGAACGCGGACGTCTGGAGGAACGTCGAAGGATCGGTTGGCCAGAAAATGGTTGGTATAGCGACCAAAACGAACTCACACTTTCTTGCATCATCGCTTGACTGCCTTTAGCACCAAGAGTACGGTTACTTCCAATCAGAAGTGGGATTCGGAGGAAACACGGCCGCACCAGGTCGCGTTTAGTCGGATTGGAGGATTGACCAGTTTGCAGAAGCACTTCCCCGAAGGAGTTCCGTCATGCGCTCACGCCCACAACAACTCGATTCCAAACGGCATGCGTTGGGAAAGCAGATATCCGAGTTCGGTGAGCAGTTGGCGGTTAGCCCTCAGGAACTCGTGGATGCCGCCATCGTTAAGGGCCTGGCGGCCATCATCAAATTGGTGGACGCCGACCGTATCTGCTGGTACGAGGTAGACGAACAATCAACCGCCCTGCTGCACAAATACACAGCCAGCGCTCGCCACGCCCCGCTCTCACCCAAAGTTATCCCTTCCGGCAAAATGCCCTTCCTTGCAGACCGCTTGGGACGCCGTGAACTTGCCGCTTTGGAGACTTTGCAAGACCTCCCGCTGGAAGGCCGCCCCGACCGCCAATTTCTCCAGGAACTCGGCGTGAAATCCTTGCTTCTCATCCCGTCGAGTTATAGCAGGCGAAGAAAAGGTGTTTTGGGAGTCTCCTCGTATTCCGTCGAAGTGAATTGGCCGGAAGAGATCAGCAATCAGTTGGCTATCGCAGCCAACGTCATCGGAGCCTCACTCGAGCGCAAGGATGCACAAAGTGCGAGTCAGGAGAGCGAGGAGCGTTTCCGCTATCTGTTCGCTCAGGCCTCGATTGGCATCGCGCTCGAGACCATAGAGGGCCGCATCCTGGAGGTCAATCCTGCTTTTTGCCAGATGATCGGTTATTCCCGAGAGGAGCTTTTGAACTTGAGTTGCTCTCGTCTCACTGTTCCTGATGACGAGGAGACCGAGAAGGTTCTGTTTGAGGAACTCTGTCACGGATTGCGAGCTAGCTACGCAATGGAGAAGCGTTTCTTTCGGAAGGACGGTTCGCAGATGTGGGGCCAGGTCAGCGTGTCGCTTCTCAACGCAAATCACGATAGCGCTCCCCTGGTCATCGGTATGGTCAGCGATATTACCGCCCAAAAGATGGCGGAAGCGTCGCTGCACCAGCGCGATCGGGAACTTCAACAACTCGCCGGACGATTGATTGAGGCCCAGGAAGAAGAGCGCGCGCGTATCAGTCGCGAGTTGCACGACGATATTGGCCAGCGCGTCGCGCTACTCGCCAGCGAAGTGGATTTGGCGGTTCAGCGTGGTTCCACCACGCGGAAACAGCGCTTCTCATCGCTCCTCCCGAAGTTGCAACGCGAACTGGACGCCATCGCTACCGACATCCACGAACTCTCTCACGAACTTCATTCCGCAAGCCTCCAGCATGCCGGGCTGAAGGTGGCCCTCAAGGATCTCTGCTCGAAGTATTGGAACAAGCATCGCCTGGAAATCGACTTGCATGCCTCGAAACTCGACTCCAGCCTGCCACCGGACGTTGCTCTCTGCTTGTTTCGCGTGGCGCAGGAAGCCCTCGCCAATGTCCTGAAGCATGGCAATACAAAGAAGGCTCTCGTGAAAGTGATTCAGGATTCTCGGAAAGTGCGCCTGACCGTCAAAGACTTCGGCATAGGTTTTGACCCCGCGATTCAATCGGGAGGAATCGGTCTGATAAGTATGCGAGAACGCCTGAGCTTCTGCGGCGGCGCACTCTCCGTGAAATCAGCCCCAAACCACGGAACAGAAATTACTGCGGAAGTTACAACCAAAGTTGCCGCCGAAGTCAGTGCCAGAGTCGCTGCCAGAGTCACCGGCAAAACTACTGGCCGAGTCGCCGCAAAAGCTGCCGCCCCAAAAAAACTCGCGGCAACCGCGAATAATTGATTTAGAGCACCAGCGGCGAATCTGCGGTTCAACGGAAGAACAACCGGCTTCGGTCACCGGACACCTATGGCGGACGTCATCATTCAGCAAATCAGGCTCGACGCCGATGGCCGGCTGCGCCTCCGAGTATCGCCGTCGCGGCAGTCAGGCTATGAGTACATCTGGCGTGACGCGACCAATGTCGCCTGGGACGAACGTCGGGGCCAGCTTTATGCCCGCGATTTATTCACAGATGCGGAACAGTTCAAGCGGATAGTCAGCGCAGTTGCGAGCGAGTACGGGGATCAGTTGGTCTTGGCGCCATCGACGGTATTCGTTGATTTGCCTGAGAGCATAATCGTCGCACTGCGCGATTCCTCCACGTAAGCAACCGCTCCCGTCTGCGGACGCGTATCAGAACTGCCAAACCCGTGGTCAAGCCGGGCCCCTTATTCCCGCAAGACTAAGTGCAGCCAAACCGCACACAGTGTATTCTTATTTATTACGCAGTGCGCATCGCCAAACAGCATTCGTCTTAGCGCGCACCCACACACAGGAGCAATACCGACTCATGGATCAGGACACTCTCATACCCAAGCACATTGAGGACGAGGGCATTCAGGAGTGGCTCGAGTCTCTCGATTCCGTGCTGGAATCCAGCGGCCCCGACGTCGCCCGCGAAATTCTCGAACGTTTGCGCGCCCACGCTACCGTAAGCGGCATCGATCTTCCATTCACCGCCAACACTCCGTATGCCAACACGATTCCCGCGCGTCTCGAACCGCTCTTTCCCGGAAACCAGGAGCTGGAGCGCCGCATCAAGTCCCTCATCCGTTGGAATGCGCTGGCTATGGTCGTACGCGCCAATCGCGTCGAACACAATATCGGAGGCCACATCTCCACGTACGCCTCCGCTGCCACGCTTTACGAAGTTGGATTCAACCATTTCTTTCGCGCCCGCTCCGACAACTTCGAAGGCGACACCGTTTATTTCCAGGGCCACGCCGCGCCAGGAGTGTATTCACGCGCCTTTCTCGAAGGCCGCCTGAGCGTGGAAAAGCTCGAAAATTTTCGCCGCGAACTGAAACCCGGCGGTGGACTTTCCTCCTACCCACACCCCTGGCTGATGCCGGACTTCTGGGAATATCCAACCGTCAGCATGGGCTTGAGCCCGCTGATGGCCATCTACCAAGCGCGCTTCAACCGCTACCTCGAAGATCGTGGCCTGAAACCAAAAACGGACGCAAAAGTCTGGGCCTTTCTTGGCGACGGCGAAACCGACGAGCCCGAATCGCTCGGCGCCATCACCCTCGCTTCGCGCGAACACCTGGACAATCTAATCTTCGTAGTCAATTGCAACCTGCAGCGCCTCGATGGCCCGGTGCGCGGCAACGGCCAGATCATTCAGGAACTGGAGTCAGCCTTCCGGGGCGCCCGTTGGAACGTAATCAAAGTCCTTTGGGGCAGCGAGTGGGATCCCATTCTGGAGCGCGATACCGAAGGCCTGCTGGTAAAGCGCATGGGTGAAATGGTCGACGGCGAGTATCAGAAACTCGTGGTCTCTTCCGGCGAATACATCCGCCAATTCTTTTTCGGCGGCGACCCGCGCCTCCTGAAGCTCGTCGAGCCATTGCCAGACGATGCGCTGCGTCGCCTCCGCCTCGGTGGACACGATCCGCGCAAAGTCTACGCGGCCTACAAAGCGGCCGTGGAACACAAAGGCGGCCCAACCGTAATTCTCGCCCGCACCATCAAGGGGTACGGTCTCGGTGAAGCCGGCGAAGGAAAAAACGTCACGCACCAGCAGAAAAAGTTGAACGAAGAAGAACTCCGCGAATTTCGGTCGCGCTTTGGGATTCCCGTCAGCGATGCCGACTTGGGCGAAGTGCCGTTCTATCGTCCCGCAGAAGACAGCGAAGAGATTCGTTATCTACGCACGCGCCGCGAAACCCTCGGCGGCTACACGCCTACAAGAAAGGTTCGCTCCGCCCCGCTCGTAGCGGACCACGACGAACTTTTCAAGGAATTCTTCGACGGCAGCGACGGTCGCGACGTTTCCACCACCATGGCCTTCGTCGGCATGCTGCGAAAAATGTTGAAAGACCCCGAAATGGGCAAGCTCATCGTGCCCATCGTTCCCGACGAAGCGCGAACCTTCGGCATGGAATCCCTATTCCGCACAGTGGGCATTTATTCCAGTGTCGGCCAGAAGTACGAACCCGTCGATGTAAATACCCTCCTCTATTACAAGGAAGCGCAAAACGGCCAAATCCTCGAAGAGGGAATTACCGAAGCTGGCTCCGTGGCATCCTTCATCGCCGCGGGCACCGCTTACGCCAGCCATGGCATCAACACCATCCCCTTCTTCATTTATTACTCCATGTTTGGCTTCCAGCGCATCGCCGATTTCATTTGGGCCGCGGCCGACATGCGCACCCGAGGGTTCTTACTCGGTGGAACTTCCGGACGCACCACGCTTTCCGGCGAAGGATTGCAGCACCAGGACGGCAACAGTCACGTCTTGGCATTGCCGGTTCCGAACCTGCTCGCTTACGACCCTGCGTATGCCTACGAAATCGCCGTCATCATCCAGGATGGAATCCGCCGCATGTACAAAGAAGGCGAAAGCATCATGTATTACATCACCGTGATGAACGAACCCTACACCATGCCCGCCATGCCGCCGAACTCTAAAGAGGGCATCCTGAGGGGCCTGTACCGTTTCCGCGAAGCCACCAACAAGAAAGCTAAGCTGCGAGCACAACTCCTCGGCAGCGGAGCCATTCTCAACGAAGTTTTGCGTGCGCAGGAGATTCTCGAGCAACGCTACAGCGTTGCCGCCGACGTCTGGAGCGTCACCAGCTACAAGTGCCTCTACACCGACGCCATCGAGACCGAACGCTGGAATCGCCTGCATCCCGACGAAACCCCGCGCGTCCCCTACGTCGCCGAACAACTCAAAGATGCACCGGGCGTTCTCGTCTCCGCCTCCGATTATCTGAAAACCCTGCCGCTTTCCCTGGCCAAGTGGATGCCCCGTCGTTTGGCGGCTCTCGGCACTGACGGCTTCGGCCGCAGCGAGTCCCGCGAATCCCTGCGCAACTTCTTCGAAGTGGACTCGCGTTTCATCGTCCTGGCTACCCTGCACGAACTAGCGCAAGACGGCCTGGTAGGCGAAGCCACCGTCCAAAACGCAATCAAAGACTTCGGCATCAACCCCGACAAACCCAACCCCGTCACTTCCTGACCCTTTGGCTTGTGAAGGGGGGCAGCACTGCTGCGCCCCATGTCCGCACGACCAGCGCGTCTAGCACCCGCCGTCTCAATCCGGCGCAAATTCCTCTGGCACAGCCATTCCTGGCTGTGCTCTTGGGGTCCCGAACACGCCCAATGAATCACCCTCCCTCCAAAATCTCCGCCGGCTTAATCCTTCCCGTCGCCAATTGTGCAATCAACTCCCGGTTCGCCCCCAAAAAATCGTATTGCGACAACTCCTTCTGCAACACCCACGCC
>Ga0210399_10002935_pt1 | contig 13250 bp, 19 predicted proteins | sample IncBWC14MmetaG_FD_150865 | JGI IMG/M metagenome (GOLD analysis project Ga0210399, IMG submission 150865) | Forest soil microbial communities from Barre Woods Harvard Forest LTER site, Petersham, Massachusetts, United States - Inc-BW-C-14-M | ecosystem: Environmental > Terrestrial > Soil >... | reverse complement strand
CGAAGCACCGAACCGAAACGACGATTTTGGCCCCGTTCGAATAGACAGCTGAAACTACACAAGGGCGATCGGCGTACCCAGGCTGCACCAGCCTAGCGTGGTTATACCGAACCCGCCGAACCTCACGTCGAACTTGATTTGCAAATGGTTGCATGCCGCGAGCATGCCCGTTAGTCGGTTAACAGACCGCGAAGCGATTGCGATGTTGGCGTGATGCTGTGGAGGCTTTTTTGCGTCAGGCGATCCTCGGCACCTGATGCCGCACCGGAATCACTGACGCGGTCTTCCGCTTCACCGACGGCGACGCTTTCTGGCGCAAAGCGGCACCAAGAATGTTGCTCTCGTCTCCGGCCCTCCGCACAGGTTGCTTTCGGTGCAAAGCGGACATCAGAGGGCAGGCAAGACCGGCGACACTGGTCGCGATTGACCCGGAACGGACGTTCGATCTGAATGGCCTGTTGACCTGGCCCAACACGTTTCTGAAATGATACACGTGCCTCTGTTCTTGGCGATATCGAGCGCAGGAACGCCCCGACTAGGTGTAGTCCCCCGTCGGGAGTTAGGGGCCTCAGCGGGCCCCCCTAGCTGGGGCGCTTCTTTCGCACCATTTCATCGCTGGTGGCCTGCAGATACTTAGCCGGCGAGCCCCACCAATGGTGATTATTTGGCACGGCCGGACAATTCCTTGGTAACATTCCGCCGATTGTCGGTTTGCAAGATGCTGGCTGCTATGGTCGAGCCTACCGGTGCTTCGATGACCAAGCTTGGGCCTCAAGAAAAGCTCTATCCGGTCATTAAGATCGCGATGATCGTCGATGCGCTCAGGGGCGAAGGCGTCTCGTCCAAAGAAGCGCTAGCAGGCATTGATATTTCGGAGGCGCAATTGTGCTCACCGGCAGTTCGGGTATCCGCAAATGAGGTTATTCAATCGTATTGCAACGCCATCAGGCTTTCTCGAAACCCGCACTTTTCCTACCAGACCGGCCTGAGATTTCACGTCTCAACTTACGGCATGTACGGCTTCGCAATCCTGAGCAGCACGGACTTTCGCCGAACCATGGCCTTTGCCGTGGAATATCACCAGCTCGCTGCGCCGCTCGTCGATATACAATTCTCAGAACAAGACAAAGTCGCGGTTTGGACGATGAGCCCGTTTCCGTTTCCGCAGGTCGATGCACCACTCTACAAATTCATCGTTGAACTCCAGGCCGGTGTCCACCTGTCGCTGCATCGCGATTTCATGGGCCAATCTTTCCGCGCGTCGGAGCTGCATTTTACATTCGGCCGACCTCGGGGCGCCAAGAACGACGTCGAAGTCTTTGGCTGCCCGGTGCTCTACGGACAGCCCGAAAACAGATTTTTATTCGACCTCGATTGGCTGAATACCCCACCAAATTTTGGAAATCAGGTAACCTATTCCGAGGTATTGCAACTCTGCGACAGGTTGCTGAGCGAGTTGAAGCTGAACACCGGCGTTGCGGGCAAGGTTCGCGGAATTTTCCTTAGCCGCTTGGGGCAGCCCACAGGCTTGGAACTCGTCGCGGAACGTCTCAGAATGAGTCCCCGCACCTTGCGGCGCAAGCTGGAACAGGAAGGCACGTCGTTTCGCGAACTGATCGACGAGCTGAGGGCGCATGCAGCGATCAAGTACGTCCGAGATACGGATTTGACGGTCGAAGACATCGCATACGCATTGGGGTTCAGCGACGCAGCCGCGTTTCGCCATGCCTTTCGTCGCTGGACCAAGAGCGCGCCGCACGAATATCGGCGCGGCAGAATCGATATCGAACCGGCTTCTCGGAGGTAGGGCATCTTACGCGCGGCCTTCCTGACGTTTTCCGCCCATTCGCCAAGCAAGATTGTCGAGATTTTCGATCCGGCGCCTTTGGCCGGAATTGACCGGTTGTTGGCCCGAACGATCCTTTTTTGAAGCGGGACGGTTGGGTAACCCTCCTCTCAACGCTTGGCCAGAAAGCGAAGCGGCCCGTCCGTTCAATTGAGGAGCTTGATATGAGCGAGAAGTGCGACAACACATGCATCGAGTTCCACACCATAATCGATGATGCCGATCGGCGCATCACGGACCTGAACGCGATCCGCTTTGGCGTCGGCGAAAACGCCAAGAACGGTCCATGCGCACCACCCTCGCTTTCCAGACTTGCTGGCGATATCGGCGGGTCCCCTCCGGATGTTAAGCAATCGACCATGACCGGTCGAGTCAATGGCGGGCGGCGCGCACATTCTCGTTTGGCCCATTCTACCTGATTCCGACGCAACGGCTGCTGCTTGGAGCTGGAAAGCCGCTCCGACTCCGCAGCCGAGCGCTCGATATCCTGATCGCACTGGTCGAACACCATGGCGAGCTGGTCAGCAAGGAGGAACTCATGGCTCGGGTGTGGCCGAAAATGTTTGTCGAACCGGCCAATCTTACTTTTGGGCGATGTTATGCGGCCCTCACCGTCTCAGCCGAGGAACTGCTCCGCATGAACGAGAGGATCTGCGGAGAAAGGTCCGCTGCCGAGCCGCAAGATCGGGTGACCGAACTCATCGAGCAACAAACGGCCATCTCGAAATTGCTGCGCGCCATTGCGAACTCGCCGCACGACTTGCAGCCCATCTTCGACGCCATCCTCGACAGCGCCACACGTCTCTGTCGAGCAGACTCAGGCGCCTTACGTCTCTCCGAAGAAGGCGGCCTTCGTCTCGTGGCGGTGCGAGGGGACCCCCTTTTGGTTAGTCAGGTGCGGTCATCATTGCCAGTGCTCGCAGAAAGGGGGAGCTTTCCGGATCGATTAGCCGCAAGCAGGTTATCCACCCACATTCCCGACTTCACAGCAGTTGAAGGCGATCATCGGGATGATTTTTGCATCAGGGTGGCGAACGCAGGTATTCGAACGGGCATGTTTGTGCCGTTGCTCAAAGACAATGAGATAGTCGGGATAATTAGTTTAGCTCGCAAACAGGTACAGCCGTTCACCGACAAACAGATTTCCTTATTCAGGGACTTCGCTGCGCAAGCTACCATTGCCTTAGAGAGCATCTGCCGCGAGCGGCAATATCGCGAGATGCAGAGCGAGCTGGCGCATGCCAACCGCGTCGCTACCATGAGCCAGCTCCCCGCCTCGATTGCTCATGAAATCAAGCAGCCCATTGCGACGGCACGCACAAACGCCGCTGCTGCACTGCGGTTCTTAGACGAAAGCCCACCCGATGTGGCAGAGGTGAGGGAGGCGCTTACCTGCATTGTGGACGACGCCGATCGAGCCAGCGACGTCGTCGACCGGATCGGGTCTCTCGTCAAAAAAGCGCCTCCCCGGAAGGAGGTCGTCGACCTCAATGCAGCAATCCTGGAGGCGACCGCCCTAACGCGCAGCGAAGCGGTCAAGACCGGCGTCACGGTGGGCACGCAACTGGCGGGCGAGTTGCCACGCATCCGATGCGATCGGGTGCAACTGCAACAGGTGATGTTGAACTTGATCGTCAATGCCATCCAGTCGATGAGTGGCGTTGAGGACGGCAACCGCGAAATACACATCAGCAGCGTGCGTATCGAGCCGGAGGGCGTGTGCGTCGCGGTGCGGGATACCGGCCACGGGCTGCGCCCGGAGAGCCTGCCGCGCCTCTTTGAACCCTTCTACACGACGAAGCCCGACGGCATGGGCATCGGCCTCTCGATCTGCCGCTCGATTATCGAAGCCCATGGTGGGCGGCTGTGGGCGACCGGGTGCGAGCCGCGGGGTGCTCTCTTTCAGTTTACGATCCCCGCCACCGGGGCGGACGGATCGTGATCCGAGTGAATGTCGCTCATTGGCATGTTTCGGACATGACGCGATGTCCGAGTTGAGTCCGTTATGTGCGCAGAAGCGGACGTCCCCAGCTTACGTCGTCCCCAATGCGGGTCCCTTGCGCCCCGGCGTTTGGTTGAGTCAATAACTCCCACACGGAAGATAGAGGATTGACTTTACCAATACCCGTTGCACAACCAAAGCATGGGCGACGTATCAAATTCTCAGACTCCGTTGAAGGCATCGTTCAAGATTAAACTGAACGGCGAGTCGGTTGCAATTGCGACCGTAGGACAAGCCTACCGGTTCATAACCAGCCTCAGTACAGTCGAGTGGATGGAGTTCCGATCTCTGCACGACGATGCGAAGGTCGCTTTGGAGGCGGCGGCAGAAAATGCTATCTTGAGCGTTCAAGCTACGAATGCATTGCGCATGCTTTTCGCTCGGGCAAAGCTTCTCTGATGGAAAGCGGTCGGCTATGCAGGCTAGCGCGCGTCGGGATATAAGGTCGGGTTTGCGATAGGCTCAAGCGGCCGTAGCGAAGTCATGCGCTTTCATTTGAAAGCCTAGTGACGAGCAACAATAGAGATCAAGGAACAATATATTTTCCAGGTGGCTGGCCACTGGTTCGAGGTCGGCAAAGGCGCTGGTGTCCGCCTACGAGAGGAGTAACCCTTCCCTTTTGGAGGCGAGAATTTTATGAAGAAATTGAACCCCAAAGAGGTAGTTGCAGAAATCAAATGCCCAGCTTGCGAGGGCACTGGATTTGCCAAGGTGAAGCAACCAACACAGCCGGGTCGCAGAATCTATCCTGTACGATGCGAGCAATGTGCGGGGAAGGGCCGAATAGCTTCGGCGCGTGATTGAAGGCGCGGGTACCCTGAACTTTTGCAGCGAGGGCACGTCGAATTTTTTTGACTAGCAGCCAGCCGAATCGCCTATCTTCGACTCGCCGTAAGGAGTCTCGGCTACAGCGGAGCATTTTTGCATGAGCAAACCCTTCCCAAGTGAACCGCCGAAATCCGGGTTCGCTCTAGAAGTTGACGGTCGCGTTAAGGCAGAATTCCAAACGGAGGAGGGTGCCAGAAAGGGCGCTGTTGAACTTAAGAGCCGCTTCCCGATGTTGCAGGTAAGGATTTACAACGCCACCTCCAAAACACGGGAGACTTTCGAACTTACGTAAGTTGCAAACGTTCGCGGTTCGGAAGCCCGCACCTTTCCACAATTTAACTTGCCAATTGTTTGGTGCAACATCGCTTACTGAACGCGCCATGATAAAAGCCCGGTTCTCAAAAAGGAACCGATATGGCGAAGAAGAAAAAAGTAGTTCGTCGCGCATGGACCAAAGACGATTTGCGAACATTGAAGTCGATGGCCAAAGATAAGCAGGGCGTCAAGAAAATCGCCAAGGCACTAAAGCGAACACCCGGTGCAACCAGCGTGATGGCAGCAAAGCGCGGGATATCCTTGAGTACGAAGGGATAATGGACACATTTTAATCCAGCCCAAACGTAGAAGACGATGACTGTGTGGTGTCATCGTCGAAGGGGATGGAATGATCAGGATCGGATATTGCTTAGACGGGTCGACCTCACTTCACCCGCAGATTTTCGGCCGCCTCTTTGCCCCTGTTCGAGACGATGTCGAACGTGACCTTGGCGCCCTCGCGTAAGTCGCTGAGCCCGGCCCTCTCGACGGCCGAGATGTGGACGAACACGTCCTTGCCTCCGCCGTCCGGCTGGATGAAGCCATAACCCTTCGTTGCGTTAAACCACTTCACTGTACCAGTAGCCACGTCCACGTTCCTTCTTCTTAAGACAGAGTGATAACTTTAGATCGGTCGCGGGGCGCACGGCAAGAAAAATGCCGCCTGCCGCAGTTCTGGCTGTGACTCGTGATCGAAATTATAGCCACGCCAAGCGCTCCGCCTGCAATACACGCTGTTACCCACTGCGGCAACGCCCCCCAATCAGTCATGCAAGCCTCCGTGTTTCTCGCATCCTAGTATGTGCTCAGTCATACCAATCCTTGCGGTCGCGCGGCAGCAATTGGCCTCGCTCATAGCCTGGCGAGACCGCTGCCCTAAGCTTCTTCATTACGAGAAAGTGGTTCGCGACGATCAGCGCCTTGACCGCCTCGCGGGCGCCGCCGTCGCCGGAAACTGATCCGAGGCGTTCTCCCAATGGAGCATCTTAACACAGGCTGTAGCCGTCACAGCGCCAAAACTAGCGCGGTCAATAGCGCGCATACGATCACGAACGCGGCAATAATCTTCCACTCACGTCGCGACATTTAGAAACTCCTTGCGGTGGATAAGGAGGACAAGGCGGCGGCATTAACTTATGCAGTGGGCTCGAAGGGTAGACTGACTTCATTCAGCTGATGGAGTAAGAGTATGTCAGCTCACGGTCTGCTTCGAGATATCATGATCATGCTTGTGGTGCGGTGTGTGTCGGCCTGCCGATGGCCGTCGCAATCATTTGGATTTGCTCTTGACGCTTTCCGCCGCTTACGGACGGACTGCAGCCGCGTGGAGTGATTTTCTCGTTGACCGGCGTGGATCGTGGGTACGAGATGAGTATGTTCCGATCCGGCTCATCAGTCCGGTCTGGCCATGTCCGCTCCAGTTGAGTGCTCGAAGTAACTGCGGTAAAAATGTTTCGTGCTTCGATTTGTTTACGAGCGACCGGCGCGTCGTGATAAGATCACATGCAGCGAGGCGCGATGATCAGCGGAGGCTGCTGCCATGAACGCAACCGTCGGGCCCGCAGCAATCAAACGTTTTTGACTTAGGCTCGCGAAAAGGAACTGCCATGTCCGACGACGATAAAGCTGAGCTAGAACGTCTCCGCAACGAGAACGCTGCTCTCAAAAAAGGAACTTCCGACAGCACCCGCATGAAGGTAAGTGAAAAGGGTGCCGTCTCAGTGTACGGAATGGGACGCTTTCCGGTGACCTTATACAAAGAGCAATGGCTGAAACTTCTGAACATGTCCGAGGAGATTCGCGCGTTTATTGCCGAAAATGAAGCGCGACTGAAGGCGAAGGAGTGACAACCGACGGCGTCGCGAAAACGACACCCTCTTATGAAACAGAGATAGTCATCGTTGCGTATATGAAGCGGAGAAGGAAGTAAGGCCGCCTCAAGGGGCGGCCCGCGCTCCCTGATCTCGGCGCCGTGCGAGGGCCGCCCTTGGCTCTTGTTCCAGATCAATGTCGCTCGTCGATCGTCAAATAGGTTCGCCCCCACGATCCTTTTGGAAGAGCACTTGCATGGGCAAACGAGACCCGGCGATGGCAACCATACGGTACGTCGGCAGGTTCGTGCCCCGCAAGATTCCGTCGGGGCGCGTTCTCGCGCACAACCACGTCGCGCACGCAATCGACACTCCTCCCGGCGAGCGCGGCTTCAGAGCTTGGACGTGGCCGGAAGGCGAGGTGCCGCCTCACTTCAAACCGTGCGCCTGCGGCTGGTCCGGACTGTCGCACGTCGCACGGGGGAGGAAGCCACGGTGATCAAATTCTAGTTCTGGGCGCCTGCGCCTATCACGCCGCTCCCGCCACTGCGCGCGAGCCTCGATCATCAACGCGTCAGCCAGTTCACGTTTAGGACAGCACCACTGGCTTGAAGGGCATCACTGCCAGTCACACATGACGACCATCGGGGATCATTGGCCCGACACACTGGCAACGCACCCGTCGCCTAATTGAGACAGTGCGTCCAAATAAGAAGAGGCACCGCGTTCGAGCTCTGCTCGACGCAGCGCACCTCCCAAGCAAACGCAATGGCACTAGCCGTCGAGGGAGACCTTGGCGGCTTTTGCGTAATGGCGACTTCGCTGGCATTGGCTTCTTTGCTCAAGATGAATTTGTTGCATTTTTCGAGCGGTCTTTAGCGGGGGCGATGCCTTGGCGCGGTCCGGGTCCTTCGAAAATCGCCTAGGGAGACTTCAATGTCACGATATGTAGTTCAGTTCATGAAAGTCGTGCTTGGCGATAACGGACACGAAGCTGAAATCTGCCAGCGTTCGATGGAAGTCGATGCTGCAGACAAATTGAAGGCCGTAGACTTGGCCAAGGTCAGTTTCTGTGAAAGCGAATGCGTGAAGGAATGGTCACTCCGTGCAGACCACGTTCGCATTACCGACGCAGAGTTTCCGTCCTAGCGGCGAACTCTTTTGATTTTGACCGCGCGCTTCGGAGCAGGTCGTGTGTTGCGGGGTTGCGTTTTGCGCTTCGGCTCAGGTTTGGGGGTTGAGTGTTGCGGGCCGCCTCGGCCAGCATCTGGAAAAGCTCGGCCTTGCTCTTCCTATCGCTCATAGATCACCTCCGTGACCGATGAAACTGATCGCGCAACGTTTTTTGGATTGCCCTATTCCCAAATTGGACTCGCCTGCCGAGCAGAGTTTTTATCGGAGGGCGCGCACGTGAACTCCACCCTTAAGATCACCCAGAAGTCCGAACCAATAACCTTGATTGAAAAAATCGAGGCCGAACTCAAGAAACGTGCGGAGCTAAAGGCCAAACGAATGTTGCTAAGGGTCCCAAGACGGCTGGCGAAACGCTGATGAGTTAGTCGATCAGTCATCGGCACCACCGGTCTCGTTAAAAAGCATTTGCAGTATCTCGCCATAACTCGCGAAACCCAGAGGTTTGGCGCTTGGCGGCTCCCACTTGAGGCATTCCCTTTGTCCGGCCCAGGCGGGCGGGCTGCAAGCCGAAGCTAGAGCGGCGAGCTACGCAACCGTTCCGGCAAGGTTACAAGAACGACTTCAGAGACGCCCACGCGATCGCGGAGGGCCCATGAAGCCGCGCGTCGTGGCCGCAAAACCTCAGCGTTATCAGTCTTCGCTCTCGCTCATCTTGCCGATATGATGCTGCGCGTAGAGCTCAAGGCCGAGCCTGCTGACGAGATCGAGCTGCGTTTCGAGGAAATCGATGTGGTGTTCCTCGTCCGCCATCAGCTTCTCGAACAGGTCGCGCGTTACATAGTCCTGCGCTGTGTGGCAGTACGTCGCGGCTTCCTGGTAGAGCGTGCGGGCGGAAATCTCCGCCGCCAGGTCGCACTCAAGCACCTCTTTGACGTTCTGACCGATGCGCAGGGGATCGAGCAGTTGCAGGTTCGGGAAACCTTCGAGGAAAATGATACGCACGACCAGCTTGTCAGCGTGCTCCATTTCTTCGATCGATTCCTTACGCCACTGCTTGGCCAGATCCTTGTAACCCCAATTGTCGAGCAGCCGGTAGTGCAACCAATATTGGTTGACCGCGGTCAATTCATGCCGCAGCGCCTTATTTAGAAATTCGACGACCTTTGCGTCACCCTTCATAAATCACGCTCCTGTTCTGGCCATGGCTCAAACTTTAGAAAATTTACTCTGCACTTCCTAGCAGCACAGCGCGCGATGCCACTGGATGGCGGCACCATTGAAGCCTAGGGCTGCTTGTCCGCGGGCCCAGCGAGTACGGCGCCGCCATCCGCACGACCGACTTTCGCTCCGTCCAATACCTCGTCCATGATTTCTCGGATGGTGCGGGCGCAGCGACCGCATCGAGCTCTGCAGCCAAGACAGCTATAGACATAGCTGGTGGTTCGGCGCGTCGCAGTGTTGGCGACTGTTCGTACGTCGGTCTCGCTTAGGACGTTGCAGGAACAAACGATCATCGGAAGCCCGCTAGCTGAGATTCCTATGTACGGCCCCCAGTCCCGCTTGTCGCAACCGCCGGTTCGCCACCAGCGCGCCGACCAGGGCGGTCCAGCCGGTTTGATGTGAGGCGCCGAGGCCCTCGCCGGTATCGCCGTGAAAGTATTCGTTGAACAGGAGGTAATCGCGCCATGCCCCGTCGCGCTGGAAGCGGGGATTCGATCCCAGCGCTGGCCGACGGCCATCGGCGTCGCGCAGGAACAATCTGAGCAAGCGGCGCTCGAGTTCGTCTGCCACCTGTTCGAGGTTTGCCTGCACGCCTGATCCCGTCGGCAGTTCCACCGTGAACTCGTCGCTGAAGCTGGCGTGTAGATTTCGGAAAGATTCGATCGCCAGGAAATTGAGCGGAAGCCAGATCGGCCCGCGCCAGTTCGAGTTGCCACCGAACAGCGCGGTGCGCGACTCGCCCGGTTCGTAGTCGAGGCGGGCGGCATGGCCGTCGAGATCGATGATAAGCGGATGTTCACGGTGGTAGCGCGAAAGCGACCTGAGCCCGTATGGCGACAGGAATTCCGTCTCGTCGAGCATGCGGCCGAGCACCCGCTGCAACCGAGATTTACCCATCAGCGAGATCAACCAAGGCCGGTCGTCGGATGGCAACATATCCAGAAAGTCGGCGACACCCGGCTTATTTTCTACGTACCAACGCGCGCGGGTGCGGAACATCGGCAGCCTTTCCCAAAGCGACACATCCAACTCAACAGCCGCGAACACCGGGAGCAGCCCCACCATCGACCGCGCCCGCACCGTGAACGCCGTGCCATCGCGCTTGCGCAGCCGATCGTAGAAAAAGCCGTCCTGGTCGTCCCAGAGCCCGCCCATCGCGGTTGCGATTAGGGCGAAGTGCTCGAGGAATTTCACTGCGAGGTCTTCGTAGGTGGGGTCGTGATTGGCGAGCCGCAGCGCCATCTCCAGCATGTTGAGGCAGAATTTCGCCATCCAGGCGGTACCGTCCGACTGTTCCAGGATGTCGCCATCTGGGAGCATCTCCGAACGGTCGAACGGGCCGATGTTGTCGAGCCCGAGGAAGCCGCCCTCGAACACGTTATCGCCGCGCGCATCTTTTCGATTTACCCACCAGGTGAAGTTGATCAGAAGCTTGTGAAAGGCCCGCGCCAGGAAATCGAAATCGGTGCCGCCATCGATCTGGAACACCGCGAGCGCGGCCCATGCCTGAACCGGCGGGTTGACGTCGCTGAAATTCCATTCATACGCCGGCAGTTGACCGTTCGGATGCATGAACCATTCGCGCGCCAACAGCAGCAGTTGATGCTTCGCCGCCGACGGATCGATATGCGCGAGTACTACGCAATGGAAGGCAAGGTCCCATGAGGCGTACCAGGGATATTCCCATTTGTCGGGCATCGCGATGACGTCGTGGTTGTTGAGATGGCGCCAGATCGCGTTGCGGCCGGATTTGCGCGCGGCCGGCGACGGCACCGTATCGCCGTCGAGCCAGCGTGCGACGTCGTAGTGATAGAACTGCTGGCTCCATACCATTCCCGCGAACGCCTGCCGCATCACCGCCGCCTCATCGTCACTCGCGCCGCCAGGAGTAAGCGTTGCATAATACTCCTCAGCTTCGCTGCTACGATCGGCATGGATTCGCTCGAAGCCTGCGCCGAGGTCGGAAGTTTTGCTGGGCAGGTCGCGCGCCAGGCGAAGCCGCAGTTCGACAGTCTCGCCGGCTGCGACCGTGAAGCGATACCAGCACGCCATTTTCGTCCCGCGCCCCGCCGGATTTACCGTCGTAGTGCCATGGACGACGTGGTCGTTGATGCCGTCTTTGGGGTATAGCGTCTGCTCACCGGAGCAGCCGTAGAGGTACCGGGCATTGGTTTCGTTCTCGCAGAACAGCAGCAATGGCGGCTTGCCGGCCGGATCCGGACCGGCAATAAATTGCCACCGGCCGAGCAATTCTTCTTCCGCGACCGCGCCAACAACATCGCTTCCGTCGCTGGCGGCCGCACGAACGACCGGTCGCGCGATGCCAGTCTCCCATGACCAGCGGTTGCGGAACCACAGTGTCGGCAGAAAGTGAAGCTCGGCTGAGTCAGGTCCGGCGTTACGTACGCTGATGCGCATGCATATATCATCGGGTGAGGCTTTGGCGTAGTCCGCCGTGATCTGCCAGTAACGGTTGTCTTCGAAAATTCCGGTGTCGATCAGCTCGAATTCAGGCTCGTCCTTGTTGCGCTTGGCGTTCTCTTGCCGAAGCATCGCATAGGGGAATTCGGCCTGTGGGTAGTGGTAGCGCCAGCGCAGCCAAGAACCGGTCGGCGTTGCCTCGCTGTACCACCAGTACTCCTTGACGTCCTCGCCATGATTTCCCTCCGGCCCGCTGAGGCCGAAGATACGCTCCTTCAGGAATGGGTCGCGCCCATTCCAGAAGGCCAGCGCAAAACAGAGGCGTTGCGATCGGTCGCAAAGGCCGGCGAGGCCGTCCTCGTTCCAGCGGTAGGCGCGCGAGCGCGCGTGTTCGTAGGGAAAATATTTCCACGCCTGGCCGTCGGCGCTGTAGTCCTCTCTCACGGTGCCCCAGGCACGCTCGCTGACATAGGGTCCAATCGCTTTCCAGTCGCCAGGCATATCCGTAGACGAGTCGGCGAGGCGAGCTTGCTCCGCCGAAGGTGGAGGTTTTCGCTGCTCTGAGTCGTTCATGTTATGCGGCTTTCCGGTGCAGCAGCGACTTGACTGTCGCCATGACATTCTCGACCGTGAACCCGAACTCCTGCTGCAGAGCTTTCAACGGTGCCGAAACGCCGAACGTATGCATGCCGATGGACCCTACCCTGCTCTCACCATCTGCTGTTTCGGGTCTGTAAGTACTATGGCGTGTCGCCGTACATAGCCTTTAAGTGTTTCCCTTTAGCACGTTTTCGCCCAAGGGTGAGACCCCACAAAAAATTCAGTCAACGTTCGGCCAGGTACCAAAGTCTGGCTGAGGTCGCTCTTCGTCACGTTGCCTCGCTTGCGACGTCGCGGCGGCCTGGCTTTTCATTGAATTTGAAATTCGGGTCAGGAAAACTCACCGAAGGAGTTTGTAGATGGATTACATCTCCAACCACGCTTCACGCCGTATGCAAAAACGTTCGGTCCCGCCGATCGTACTGGATTGGCTTCATGATTACGGGAGCGAGCAATATGGCGGTCGCGGCGCTGTTATCCGATATTTTGATCGCGCAGCTAAGGAGCGCCTAAAACGCGTGTGCGGTCACCAATTCATTCGGGCAAACAAAAAATATCTGGCCGTCTACATCGACGAGGATGTCGGCGGGCAGTCTTTAATCACAGTTGGCTATCGCAACCGCCGGATTCCTCGCCGGTAACCTTCCGGCAGATACTCATCGTGAATAGTTTCGACCGTTACGCAGCTCATACGGTGTCAGGATTGAATGCTGCGGCCTCTCCTTCAACCGGGCTGACAAGCATGGCGCGCTCAAAGCTCCTCACCGCTTCCTCCAGCAGGCCCGCAATTCTGTAGACGTGGCCTCTGCCGAGCCATGTGTAGAACGAATTCGGGTTGAGCGCGACCGCCCGGTCAGCCATCTCGATCTCTCTTTCACTATCGCCGACCATGAACGCCGACGTTATGGAAGCCCACGCTAATGTTTCGGGATCACTATCGTCGATGCTCAATGCGAGACGAAAAAGCCGAACTCCTTCCTTCCGCACGTAAGGAAGCTTTTCCACCCACGCGACATCAGCAGAACTTTCAAGCTCCACCGGTCAGCTTCGCCGTGATTTGCGCGACATGCTT
>Ga0210399_10002934_pt1 | contig 13251 bp, 12 predicted proteins | sample IncBWC14MmetaG_FD_150865 | JGI IMG/M metagenome (GOLD analysis project Ga0210399, IMG submission 150865) | Forest soil microbial communities from Barre Woods Harvard Forest LTER site, Petersham, Massachusetts, United States - Inc-BW-C-14-M | ecosystem: Environmental > Terrestrial > Soil >... | reverse complement strand
GGCGAGGGCTCGGGCCGGGCGGTCCCGGGCAGGGCCAAGACCCCCGCGAGCGCCAGCAGTCCGAGCCCGGCGAAGGGCCACCTCATGCCATCCGGCCCCGCCCGGCCGCGCGCTTCGAGCGCCTGCGCACCATGGACGTGTCTCAAGATCTCCTCCCTGTCGAAGGAGCACGGGTGCTCTTCCGACCGCAGCTCTCGGGACCCTGTGATTGGGGCGTAGTATAGCTCCTCCCCCGAAGAAGACGCGGGCGTTTTTCCGCGCCGAGCGCGCCCGGCTCGCACACTTCTTCGGCCCCACCTCCGGGCCGGTTGACAAGCGACCTCCGGCTCGATAGAGTGCGGACTTTAAATGAATATGAAATTCAATTTCATTTTCATTATGACCGTGATCCAGCCCATAACTAGTTTAAATATAACTACTTGAATATGATCTACTGGGAGCAACAATGAGCCGAGGGATTCGGATTTCGGTCCTTTCCCTGATCGTGCTCGCGAGCCTCATGTCTCAGAAGGCCCAGGCCCAGGAGCGGCCCTTCTTCATTACTTACAACCACCAGATGGAGGAACCGGACAGCCTGGAGATTGCCGTCAATCCCATTTTTGGGACGCAGCGGGGAGGGGGTGCCTTCTTGGCTTCCTGGACCGAGCTCGAGTACGGCGTCAAGGGGTGGTGGACAACCGAGTTCTATCTCGACGGCCAGGGCACCCGGAACGACAGCGCGATCTTCACCGGGTTCCGCTGGGAGAACCGACTCCGGCTGGAGAGGCTGGAGCACCGCATCAACCCCGTTCTCTACATGGAGTTTGAAAGCATCAACGAGGCGGACAAGACCCTTCTCGAAGTGGTGGGGCACGACGGCGAAGCGGACCACGCTGTACCCAACGACCAGGCGCGACGGGTAAGAAAGCGGGAGATGGAGATCAAGCTGATCCTCTCTAGCAACTTTAGGGGCTTCAACCTGGCGGAGAACATCATTGCCGAGAAGAATCTGGCCAATAGCCCCTGGGAGTTCGGCTACTCCGTGGGCATCAGCCGGCCGCTGGCCCTGGCCGCTTCGCCCGACCCTTGCAGCTTTTGTCGGGAGAACTTCGTCCTCGGGGTGGAGATGTATGGCGGCCTGGGCGACGCCCAAGGCCTCGGGCTCAGGGACACCTCCCACTACATCGCGCCCCTGCTGGCTTGGATGCATCCACGCGGGGTGACGTTCCGCGTTTCCCCGACCTTCGGCCTGAACAGCAACAGCCACCGCTTCCTGCTCCGCTTCGGCGTGTCCTATGAGATCCCAGGCCTGGGGCGCCGGCTCGGGCTTTTTGGGGGGGAGGGAAGATGAGCCGCCGTCTGGCCCTGATGACCCTGCTCCTCCCGATGTGGGCCACGCTCGGCTTGGCGGAAGGGAGTGACGACGAGCGGGGGACGGATGCGGTGGGGGTGACGAGAGCGCCGTCGACCGCCGCTTCGCGGTCGAATCCCTTCGCGGGCGATCCGTCGGCGATCCGGGCGGGCCACAAGCTCTACCTGCGTCATTGCGCAGAGTGCCACGGCGATGACGCCCGGGGCCGGGGCAAGGCACCCCCGCTCCTGTCCCGGCGGGTACAGGGCGCACCCCCGGGCGACCTCTATTGGTTCCTGACCAACGGCGATTTGGGCGCGGGAATGCCGTCGTGGTCTCGTCTGCCGGACGCCCGGCGCTGGCAGCTGGTGACGTTCCTCAAGACCCTCTCCACACCTTCGGGCCCCTGAGCCTCCCCCGGCCATGAGGGTGGCGCTCCGGCGCTCCTGCCTCGGCCCGGACCACGATCCCGGGGCGGTACGCGCCACCCGCCGACCGTTTGCGGCCCTTGGGAGACTAATTGCATAGTGGACGACATGGGAACCGAAGGTCTTGTGCTCATCGGGGGGCACGTTCGTCTCGAAGCGCTTGAGCAGCGCCACGTCGACGGCTTGGTCGCCGCGTCGGCAACCGACCCCTCTCTCTATCAGTGGAGTCCCGTCCCGCGGGGCGAGGTTGAGACCAGAAGCTACGTCAATACCGCGCTGACCTGGCGTGACGCGGGGAGCGCGGTGCCCTTTGCCATCGTCCGCAAGAGTGACGGCGTCATCATCGGGTCGACGCGATTCTGGAACCTAGAGCGATGGTCGTGGCCGCCGCATCACCCGCGGCACGGCCAGCACGCTCCCGACGTCTGCGAGATCGGCTACACCTGGCTGAACCACTCGGCAATCCGGACCGCCGCCAATACCGAGGCCAAGAAGCTCATGCTGACGCATGCCTTCGAGACTTGGCAGGTTCTCTGCGTCTCCTTCTTCACCGATGCGCGAAACCAGCGCTCTCGCGCGGCGCTCGAACGCATCGGCGCCAAGTTCGAGGGGATTCTCCGCTCCCACCGGATGGCGGCCGATTACGTTGCTCGCGACTCGGTGCGCTTTTCGATCTTGGCGTCGGAATGGCCAGCCGTGAAACAGCACCTGAGTCGCCTCCTGGACCGGCCCTAAAGCACGTCGTTCCAGCCGTTTCCGTCGAGGTTGGCTCGGGGGTGCGCCGCCCGCGGTCGCTGGTCGGTTCCGTTGTATCCTGAGTCATGACCACCGCGCCCTTCGGCTTCCTGCGCGTGGGGGCGGCCTGTCCCCCGGTGGCGGTGGCCGACCCCGAGCGCAACGCCGCGGAGTCCCTGCGAACCGTGCACCAAGCGCGGGAGCGGGGAGTGCAGGTACTCGTCCTCCCGGAGTTGGGCCTCGCGGGCTATACCGCGGGCGACCTCTTCTTCAGCCTCTCCACCCTGGTCGCGGGTGCGGAGCGGGCCCTGGCGTGGCTGCTGCGCGAGACCGCCTCTCTGCCCATGGTGGTGGCGGTGGGCCTGCCCGTGGCCCTGGACGGCCGGCTCTTCAACGCCGCGGCCTTGATCCAGGGAGGGCGGCTGCTGGGCGTGGTCCCCAAAACCTTCCTGCCCGGGTACGGCGAATACTACGAGGAGCGCTGGTTCTCCTCGGCACGGGAAGCCACCCGCGACACCGTCCGCCTGGCGGGCGCGGACGTGCCCTTCGGCACCGACCTCCTCTTCGGCGCGGAGAGCGAGCCGGGGGTGACCCTGGCCTTGGAGATCTGTGAGGACCTGTGGGCGCCCATCTCCCCCAGCAGCCGACAGGCGGTGGCGGGGGCTACCGTCCTCCTCAACCCCTCCGCCTCCCCGGACCTGGTGGGGAAGGCGGACTACCGCCGGGAACTGGTGCGGCAGCAGTCGGGGCGGACCCTTTCCGCCTACGTCTACGCAAACGCCGGCGTCCACGAATCCACCACCGACCTCGTCTTCGGGGGCCACTTGATGGTGGCAGAGAATGGCGTGCTCCTGGCGGAGGGAGAGCGGTTCCGGAGGAGCGGGGACCTCATCGCGACGGACGTGGACACCGAGCGGCTCCTGGTGGAGCGGATGCGCCAGACCTCCTTCGCGGATGCCGTTCATCCCCGCGGTCGCGATCCACGCCGCGTCGCCCTCCGGCCCATCCCCCCCCCCGACCCCCACCGCCTTCTGCGGGCGGTGGATGCGCATCCCTTCGTGCCCTCCGACCCGGGCCTCCTCGACGAGCGCTGCCGCGAGGTCTTCTCCATCCAGACCGCGGGCCTGGCCCGGCGCCTCGAGCACACCGGGATCCGCCGCCCGGTGCTCGGGCTCTCGGGCGGACTCGACTCGACCCTGGCCCTGCTGGTGGCGGTGCGAACGGCCGACCTCCTGGGGCTGCCCCGCCCGGGCGTACTGGCCGTGACGCTCCCCGGCTTCGGCACCAGCGAGCAGACCCTCACCAACGCGCGCCGCCTGGCCACCGCCACCGGGGCCAGCCTGCGCGAGATCGACGTCCGGCCCGCCTGCACCCAGCACATTCGCGACATCGGACTCGATCCCGAGGACCGCACGAGCGCGACCTACCAGAACCTTCAGGCTCGCGAGCGCACCCAGGTGCTGATGGACCTGGCCAACCAGGAGGGGGGCCTGGTGGTGGGCACGGGGGACCTCTCGGAGCTGGCGCTGGGCTTTTACACCTTCGGCGGAGACCAGATCGCGATGTACAACGTGAACGGGGGTGTGCCCAAGACCCTGGTGCGCCAGCTCGTGCGCTGGGTGGCCGACCATCAGGCGGGAGAGGCCGAGCGCGCGGTGCTGCAGGCGGTCCTGGAGACGCCGGTCTCCCCGGAGCTCCTCCCCCCCCGAGCCGACGGGGCCATCGCCCAGCGAACGGAGGAGATCGTGGGCCCCTACGAACTCCACGACTTCTTCCTCTTCAGTTTCGTCCGCCTGGGGGCGGGTCCGCGCAAGACGCTCTTCCTGGCCGAGCACGCCTTCGCCGATCGCTACCCGACGGAGACCCTCCGGACTTGGCTGCGCGTCTTCATCGAGCGCTTCTTTGACAGTCAGTTCAAGCGATCCGTGATGCCCGACGGGCCCAAGGTAGGCTCCGTCAGCCTTTCTCCACGCGGAGACTGGCGGATGCCCAGCGACGCCTCCAAGGAAGCCTGGCTGCGCGAGGTCTAGCCTCGCCTCGCCGCGGCTAGGGGCCGCCCGCGGCCCGCCCGACCCCGCTCCCGGCCAGTGCTACACTCGCGGGCGCAATGCTCGTGGTGCTCGTCTGCTCTCCCCGCTCGCTGGAGAGCGAGCTCAACCAAACCGTGCTCTGGGGCCAGAACGTGGAGCGGCGCCTAGCCCGGGACCGCGAACAGGCCCGCCTCCTGGCCGCGCAGCGGAGACCGGACATCATCGTGGTCGACCAGGAGCTCGACGGGGCCGCTCGGCTGGTGAGCGCTTTTCGTGAAGATCCCTACACGCGCCGGATCTCGATCGTGGCTCTGGCCCGCGGCGACTTCGATCCCGCCGAGCTGGATCTGCTCCAGGCGGGCGCCAACGGCATTCTTCGCATCCCGCCCGGGCCGGACTGGGACGATCGCCTCGTCCGCCTCATGCACGTCCCCCAGCGCCGCGAGGGTCGCTTCGGTGTCTCCCTGCGGCTCGATGCCGAGTTTGACGCGGGGGGGGAGGCCTTCCCGGCCAACGCCCTCAACTTGAGCGTTAACGGCATCTTCGTGGTGTCCTCCCGCCTTCTCAAGATTGGTGACGACGTGCACTACGCTTTCCGTGTCCCCGGCGATCCGGTCGTCATCGACGGTTCGGGAACGGTGGTGCGCCAGGGGGCGGAGCCCCTCGAGTACGGCATCGAGCTGACCCACGTCAAGGACGACGGCCGGGTCCGTATCAAGAAGTACGTGGAGGCGGAAGGGATGGTCGTCGGAGGCCGCTGACACCCCCGGCGGTGATACACTCCCCCATCCATGCCCACGGTTCTTCTCTGTTCGACGTCGGACCTGGAGGGAGACCTCGGCCAGACCCTCCTCTGGCGCGATGACATCGCGCGTGTCGTGGCCACCCGCGTGGACTACGCGCGCACGCTGGCCGTGGCCGCCCGGCCCCAGATGGCCTTGGTAGACCGCGACCTGTCGGGAGCGGGAGAGCTGATCGCGGATCTGCGCCGTGACCCCATGACCCGTCCCCTCTCCATCGTGGTTATGGGGCGGGGCGACTTCGACGCCGGGGAGCTCGACTTGCTGGAGGCGGGGGCGAACGCCATCCTGCGCCTGCCCGCCGGACCCGAGTGGGACGACCGGCTGGTCAAGCTGATCCAGGTGCCCACCCGCAGGGAGACCCGCTTCGCCGTGCATTTCGAGGTGGAGGCCGACACCGGCTCCCCACGCACCTCCGGGCTGGCCCTCGCCCTGAACCTGAGCGTGCGCGGGATGCTGATCCAATCCTCTCTGCCTCTCGGGATAGGGGACGACCTCGATCTGGGTTTCCGCCTCTTGGACACGGACCCCCCCGTCGCCGTCCTGGGTCGCGTGGTGCGGCAGGCCAAGGGGGAGCGCTTCGGGGTGGAGTTCCACCGCTTCGCCGCGGACGGGGAGGAGCGGGTGGCCCAGTTCGTGGGCGCCTTCGCCACCTCCTGAGGGCGGTATGAATCCGGCCTTGCGCCGCCGCCATCGGCTGTTCCCTCCCTAACCAGGAACCCATCCCAAAGATGGAGATCCATACTCTCGAGACCGCCGACATCGAGCTCCCCCCGGACTTGGCGCGCCTGCGCGAGCTGGCCTACGACCTCTGGTGGAGCTGGTCGCCCCTGGCCCCCCGCCTCTTCGCCTGGATCGACCCCGAGCACTGGCGCCGGTACCACAACCCGGTCCAGCTCCTGATCAACGTGGAGCCGAAACAGTGGGGCCGGCTCCTGGCCGATCCGGAGTTCCGGCGCACCTACGAGGCGGTGATCCTCGCCCTCGACGCCTACCGCTCCCGCTCGCGCTGGTTCGCCAAGACCGCGCAGGCCCTGTCCGCCCCCGTGGCCTATTTTTCGATGGAGTTCGGCCTCCACGAGTCCCTGGGCGTCTACTCGGGCGGCTTGGGCGTGCTCTCCGGCGACCACTGCAAGGCGGCCAGCGACCTGGGGGTGCCCCTGGTGGGGGTGGGTCTTCTCTACCGCTCCGGGTATTTCCGCCAGACCGTGGATGCCGACGGCTTCCAGCAGCACATCTACCCGGACTACGACTTTGCCCGCCTCCCCGTGCGGCCCGTGCAGGCCCCCGGGGGGGGCGTCCTCACCGTGCCCATCGACCTGCCCGGCCGTATCGTCCAGGCCGCGGTCTGGAAGGCACAGGTGGGTCTGGTCCCCGTCCTCATGCTGGATACCGACATCCCCCTGAACGACCCCGCCGACCGCCCCATCACCGGCGTCCTCTACGTTCGAGGGCGGGAGATGCGGCTCTGCCAGGAGATCGTGCTCGGGGTGGGTGGGGTGCGGGCCCTGGGCGCCCTCGGCATCTTTCCTGCCGTCTGGCACATGAACGAGGGCCACGTGGCTTTCCTGGGCATGGAGCGGGCCCGCGAGCGGGTGCACCACGGCGAGGGCCTGGCCGAAGCCCTGAGAGCCGTGGCCCGGGACGCGGTCTTCACTACCCACACCCCCGTCCCCGCCGGCAACGAGACCTTCGACCGCGCGCTGGTGCGCCGCTACCTCGACTTCTGGATCCGAGAGGTGGGCTGCGAGCCGGATGAGGCCCTGGCCCTGGGCGCCGACAACGGCAACTTCAACATGACCGCCCTCGCCATCCGGCTCTCCTCCCGCGTCAATGGGGTGAGCAAGCTGCACGGACAGGTCTCCTCTGCGATGTGGCGCCACCTCTGGCCGGGGGCGCCCGAGCAGCCGGTGGGGTCCATCACCAACGGGGTCCATACCGAGAGCTGGGTGGGCCCCGAGATGCGCGCCCTCTACGCCCACCACCTGGGCCCAGACTGGAACGATCACCTCTTGGAGCCGGAGTACTGGACGGGCATCCGCGGGGTACAGGCCGGCGAGCTTTGGGCCGCCCACCGCTCGCAGAAGGAGCGCCTGGTTCGCTTTGTTCGCGAGCGCGTGCGCTTGCAGTCCGCGCGCCACGGGCTCTCCCCGGGCGAGCTCAGGACGGTGGAAGGTCTCCTCGACCCCCACGCCCTCACCATCGGCTTCGCCCGCCGGTTTGCCACCTACAAACGCGCGGTGCTGATCCTCTCCGACCTGGAACGGCTGCGCGCCCTCCTCTCCGATCCCGACCGCCCGGTGCAGTTCATTTTCGCGGGCAAGGCCCACCCCGCGGACCGCGAGGGGCAGGAGGTGATCCGGCGACTGGTCGTGCTCACCCAGGGGGAGTTCAAGGGAAAGCTGGTGTTCCTGGAGGACTACGACATCGAGATGGGCCGGATGATGGTGCAGGGCTGCGACGTCTGGCTCAACACCCCGCGGCGGCCCCACGAGGCCAGCGGCACCAGCGGCCAGAAGAGCCCCATCAACGGGGGCGTGAACGTGAGCATCCTGGACGGCTGGTGGGTGGAGGGTTTCCGGGGGGACAATGGCTGGGCCATCGGGGACGGCCGGGTGGACCCCGACGTCACGGCCCAGGACCGCGCGGATGCGCAGGCCCTCTACCAGGTGCTGGCGGAGGAGGTCGTTCCCCGCTTCTTCGCCCGCGAGGCGGGCGGACTCCCCGGCCTCTGGATCGAGACCATGAAGGCCTCCATCGAGTCCATCGTGGGCCCGTTCAGCGCCCACCGCATGGTCCGGGACTACGTGCTCACCACCTACCTGCCCGCGGCCGCCTCGCGGGAGTAGCCCCCTCCTCGCGAGACGGAGCTGGCTCGGCGGCGCGGCCGCCCCGAGAGCGACACCGGGAGCGGCTAGGTCGCCGCGGCCTCGAAACGCCGCCGGGCGTCGGTGAAGGCTTGGTACACGCGGGTGCGCTCGGCCAGGGTGTTGCGGATGGTGCCCTCCGCCGCCGCCGCGTCACGAGTGCTCAAGACGAGGTCGGCCAGAGCCACGAAGGCCTGGGTGCCGTCCCCGCTCTTGAACTCGTCCCCCACCAGGAGCAAGAAGAGCCGACGCCGCGCTTCCGGGCTCAAGCGGCTGATCCGCTGGTAGAGGGTCTCCCCTTTTCCGGGGGCGGCCTGCACCCGAGCCGTGGCCACCAGCGAATAGACCCCCTGCTCGACGAGGCGCGCCCCCTCGTCGTGCCCCTCCGCGGAGTCCACCACGAAGCCCAGGCGGGTCAGGAGGGGGGCGACGCCGGCCGCGGGGCTGTGGTCGGGAAAGGACACCAGCGCGCGCGGCTGGTGCGCCTCCCCCCCGGCTAGCTCCCGGCGGATCTGGCTCATCATGTGCGACCGCAGCTCGTCCGTGGCGGGGGCGGAGGGTGATGCGGGAGCGGATTCCGGGGGCGGGGGAGGGGGAGCGGCCGCCTCGGGGCCCGCCCCCTTGCCCTGCAGCTTCACCACCCCTTGGCACTTGGGGCATTTCACGCTGAAGGGCCGGTCCGGGACCTTGGCGTCGTCGATCACGATCCGCTGCGAGCACTGCGGACAGAGGGCCTGCACGCTCTACCTCTCGATCAGGTCGTCGAACCCGCCATCCACGGCCGGGGGGTTCGTCGCCCGGCGCACGCCCTGGGCGGGGGTGGGGCTGGGCCGGGGGGCGGGTTTCTTCTCCTCCGCGTCCGAACCCTGGGTGTCCAACCGGAGCTGGAGGTTGGTTCGGTTGGTGGCGTAAGACAGGCCGATCTCGCGTTCGATCACGCCCGTGTTGATGAGGCGCTCCAGCTCGTGGTCGAAGCTCTGCATTCCTTCCAGGACGCCGTCCTCCATGGCCTCGACCAGGCTCTTGCCCTCCCGCTCCCCTTCCGCGATGTACTCCTTGGTGCGGGAGTTGTTGCGCAAGATCTCGCACACCGCCATCCGCCCTCCCGTGATCTTGGGGACCAGGCGCTGGCTCACGATCCACTTGAAGGACTGGGCGAAGCGTGTCCGGACCTGGCGTTCTTCATTCTTGGGGAACACGCCCACGATGCGGTCCACGGTCTTGGCGGCGTCGATGGTGTGGAGGGTGGAGAGGACCAGGTGCCCGGTCTCCGAGGCCTCCAGCGCGATCGAGATCGTCTCCACATCCCGCATCTCGCCCACCAGGATGACCTTGGGAGCCTGGCGGAGGGCGGCCCGGAGGGCGAGGGCGAAGGTCTGGGTGTCCGAGCCCACCTCGCGCTGGTTGATGGTCGCCTTCTGGTGGGGGTGGAGGTACTCGATGGGGTCCTCGATGGTGATGACGTGGATGCTCTCCTCGCGGTTGATCTTGTTGATGATGGCGGCGAGGGTGGTCGACTTTCCGGAGCCGGTCGGACCCGTCACGAGGACAATCCCGTTTCGCTCACCCGCGATCTCGTTGAGCTGGGACGGGATCCCGAGCTCCTCGATGCTGGGCACCTTGTTCGGGATCACGCGGAGGGCAATCGAGAAGCTGCCCCTCTGGGAGAACACGTTCGCCCGGAAGCGGGTCCGACGGGCCAGGCTGTAAGAGAGGTCCACCGAGCCCGTGCGCACCAGCTTGTCCGCGTTGTCGCGCTTGCCGGCCAGCAGCCGCATCGCGATCAGTTCCGTGTGGTAGGGGAGCAGACGCTCGATGCCGGCGAAAGAAACGGGCCGGAGAGCTCCGTCCACCTCCACCTGGGGCGGCCGGCCCACCGAGAGGTTGAGGTCCGAAATGCCGGGCGCGGCGTCCAGCATGGCCTCGAGCAAGGGATCGACGTCGAAGTAAGCCATGCCTGGACCTCCGGGGAACGGCGATCATAGCACGGCTCCTGTCCTTCATCGACGCTGCGCTCCATTGACAGGCCAGCCCCGCCCGTGCCTATGCTGGGGCGGCTTGCTGGAGACCATCGATCTCGGACGGAGCCTTTCCCGCACCCGCTATCAGAAGGTGTTTCCGGGGCTGCAGGAGCGCATCCGTCAGCTCCAATACCGGCTCCGGGATGCGGAGATCCCCACCCTCGTCGTGTTCGAAGGCTGGGATGCGGCGGGGAAGGGCAGCGTCATCCAGCGCCTGACCGGGGGCCTGGACCCCCGCGCCTTCCGCGCCTATCCCGCCTCCCCGCCCTCCGAGCTGGAGCGGCGCTACCACTGGCTCTGGCGCTACCAGATCCGGCTTCCCGAGGACGGTCACATGGCCCTCTTCGACCACTCCTGGTACGGACGCGTGCTCGTGGAGCGGGTCGACAAGGTGGTGAGGAAAAAGGTGTGGCGCGAGGCCTACGAGCAGATAAACGCTTTTGAGCGCTGGCTGGCGGACGACGGCCAGGTCCTGCTCAAGTTCTTCTTTCACATCTCCCGCGCCGAGCAGGGTCGACGGCTCAAGGAGATGGAGAAGGACCCCCTGCAGCGTTGGAAGGTGGCGAAGGAGGACTGGCGCCGCAACCGGCACTACGACCGGTGGGTGGAGGCGGGGGAGGAGATGTTGACCCGCACGGACACCCCCTACGCCCCCTGGACCATCGTGGAGGCCACCGACGCCCGCTGGGCGCGGGTGAAGGTCTTCGAGACGTTGATTCGACGGATGGAGGAAACCCTCGGTCGGCGGAAGGAGACCCCGGCCGCGGTGAGCCGCACCCGCTTGGCCGAGGAGGCCACCCGCGCGGAGCGCGCGCGGAGGGAGCAGGAGGGGCTGGCAAGGGCACGCTCCGTCGCCCAGGAGGCGGGCCTGCCGATGGAGGAGGAGGGCGGCGGTGCTTGAGAGCGTCGATCTGGGCAAGCGCGTGGGCGAGCGCGCCTATCGGACCCGCATCGCTACCCAACAACTCCGCCTGCGGGGGCTCCACTTCCAGATGTACGAGCACCAGGTCCCCCTCCTGGCCGTGTTCGAGGGCTGGGATGCGGCCGGCAAAGGCGGGGCCATCAAGCGGGTCACGGAGACCCTGGAGCCGCGGGGCTTCACGGTGTCGTCGTTCTCGGCCCCCCGGGGGGAGGAGCGGTCGCATCATCATTTATGGCGGTTCTGGCGGGCGCTGCCCCGGGCCGGGCACCTCGGAGTCTTCGACCGCTCCTACTACGGCCGGGTCCTAGTGGAGCGCGTGGAGAGCTTTTGCTCGGTGGACGAGTGGAGGCGGGCGTACCGTGAGATCAACGAGTTCGAAGCCCAGCAGGCCTCGTTCGGCATGGTGATCCAGAAGTTCTGGCTGCACATCTCGAGGGAGGAGCAGCTCCGCCGCTTCCGCGGCCGCGAGCGCGACCCCTTCCGCTCCTACAAGCTGACTGCCGAGGACTGGCGGAACCGCGCGCGCTGGGGCGACTATCTAGAGGCGGTGGAGGAGATGCTGGCCCGGACATCCACTCCCTACGCCCCCTGGACGGTGGTGGAAGCCAACGACAAGCTCCACGCCCGGCTGAAGGTAGTGAAGACGCTGGCCGACGCGGTCGCCAGGGCGCTCGGCTAGCGATGGGACTGTGGGGCTTTTGGGGTCTCGAGCGGCGGGCGAGACCCGCCCCGCCCCGCCGGGGCGCCTCCGGGTCGCTGGGCCCGGCGCGTGCCCCTTTCGGATGCCCGTGTTAAGATAATGGTGTGATAATTCTGGGGAGTGTCGTGCACCTGGATGTTGCTGATGCCATTGTCTTTGCAAGCGAGGAGTGGCTTCAGTTGGCCCGGGGCAACGACACTCAGGCCCATGCGCCGGGCTCGGTCGTGGGTCGACCCTTCTTCGACTTCGCCCCCGAGGCGCGGCTTTTCCCTCTCTACGAGCTGGTGTTCCGGCGCGTCCGGAGGACGGGACAGCCGATTCGCATTCCTTTCACCTCCGAGTCTTCGAGCGAGCGGCGCCATATGGAGATAGAGGTGCTGCCCCTCGAAGGGGGGGGGCTGGAGTGCCGGTATCACACCGTGCTGGTCGAGCAACTGGTCCCGGGAGCGTCTTCCGACGGTGCCCCCGGGTCGCAGCCGCTGCTGACCCTGTGCAGCTGGTGCAAGAAGGTGAAGCTGCCGGAGGGCCCATGGGTTGAAGTGGAGGCCGCGGCGCAGCGACTCGAGTTCTTCCTCGGGGAGGCTCCGCAATTGACCCACGGGATCTGCCTCCCGTGCAAAGAAGCGCTGTGGGCCGGCCTCACGGTGGCCAGACAAAGGTAAGGAGTCCAGGGCGGCCCGCCCGCCTCCCGACGCGCCAGCCTCACCGGACCGGAACCTTTGCGGGGAGCCACCGAGCCTGGGCGAGAGACAACAGCAGTCGGGCGGCGCTCGGGCATCCGACGTGGCCTTGGAGCGCCCGATCGAACGCGACCCCCGACCGCCGGTTGCGACCGAGCAGAGGTTGCCCAAGGCTATCGGACCTGATTCGGTGTCGGTTCGTGGTAGCGTGGCATCCTGACTCGCCCACATGACCGGGGGCTACGGCCACGAGGGCCGGAGGTTAAGGACGTGGAGCGTGAGATCCCCGCTGACGTTTGGCGGACGCCGCGTGAACGGCACGCCGAGGACGCCGACTCCGATGGAGTCTAGGCGCGCCGCGGGCGCCGGGGTCCCGGAGGCCGGGCCGTCTCGGCGAGGCAAGCGGGCCTCAGGAGACCCTGGTCGGAGGCATGAAGGGTGCTGAGGAGAGGTCACTACTTCCAGTACGATGCTCCCGAGGGCTGGGCGGAGGCGGTGAACGACAGCCGTTACGTCTACCGAGGAGCCCGCAACGAGGAGCTCACCATCTCGACGACAATCGACGACGCTCAGGGGCTGTCGCCCACGCGGTCGAGCGTCGGGGAACAGCGCCTGCAGACGGCGCTCCGAGTAGCCAAGCAAGGGATGAAGCGAGCGGGCTTGAAGGTCTTCAAACCACTCTTTCGCGACGAAGGAGCCTCGGACCTCCCCTGTTGGACGGTCCTCGCAAAGACTCTG
>Ga0210399_10002932_pt1 | contig 13253 bp, 9 predicted proteins | sample IncBWC14MmetaG_FD_150865 | JGI IMG/M metagenome (GOLD analysis project Ga0210399, IMG submission 150865) | Forest soil microbial communities from Barre Woods Harvard Forest LTER site, Petersham, Massachusetts, United States - Inc-BW-C-14-M | ecosystem: Environmental > Terrestrial > Soil >... | reverse complement strand
CCGGAACACAGGGCTGGTGATGACCAGCAACGTGGGATCGACAGCAATTTTTGAGTTGTCGGAAAAAGATCCGGAGCTGGCGAGGAAACAAGCAATGGAAGCGTTGCGGGCGGCGTTCCGGCCGGAGTTCATCAACCGGATTGACGAGATTGTGATTTTCAATCCGCTCGGAAAGGAACAACTGGCGAGTATCGTCAAGCTGTTGCTGAAGACCGTGGAAAACCTGCTGGCGGAGCGGCAGATCACGCTGGAGATCACTCCGGCGGCGATCGAAGTGCTGCTGAGCGAAGGGTACGATCCTGCCTACGGCGCGCGGCCGCTGCGGCGGACGATCCAGCGGCTGATTCAGGATCCGCTGGCGCTGCAAATCCTGGAAGGAAAAGTGTTGCCGGGGGACCGGGTGCGCGTGGATCGCGACGGCCAGAAAGTGGCGATGCGATTCGAACGGGTGACGGCGAAGCAGCCGGCGGCGGCGGGAAAGAAGTAGGGGAGTTCAGAAGCTCAGAAGTTTAGAAGTTGAAAAACGGAAGGTCGACGTCGGGCCGGCGTGTCGCCGCTTCCGGCGTTCGAATCTGGAGTGAAATTATTGGGCAGAGTGATCCGTAGTTATAGAGGAAGGCCAACTACATGAAAGTTTTGCGGACAGGGTTGATTTTGATTTTGCTGAGCGTGGTGCTGGTGGTGGCGGGCGGCGCGATCGGCGGGCGCGGAGGCCTGCAAATCGGGCTGGGAATTGCAGTTGTGATGAATTTTATTTCGTACTTTTTTTCGGACAAGATTGCGCTGGCATCGAGCGGAGCGAAACCGGTTACCCGGGAGCAGTTGCCGCGATTGTATGACGTGATGGAACGCCTGGCAGCGAAAGCCACTATTCCGGTGCCAAAGCTGTACGTTGTTCCGGACGCGGCGCCGAACGCATTTGCGACTGGGCGCAACCCGAATCATGCTTCGGTGGCGGTGACAGAGGGCCTGCTGCAATTGATGAATGACGAGGAACTGGAAGGCGTAATCGCGCATGAGCTTTCGCATGTTCGAAACTACGACATCCTGGTGAGTTCGATAGCGGCGACAATTGCGGGTGCGATCACCTACATGGCGCAGATGGGGAAATGGGCGATGATTTTTGGCGGGTTCGGAAGAGACCGGGATGATGACCGCGGCGGGGGTGGATTCTCGGCGCTGCTGATGATTTTCCTGGCGCCGTTTGCGGCGCTGCTGCTGCAGCTGTTTTTATCGCGCACGCGCGAATATGCGGCGGATGAAACCGGGGCGCGGATGGTGGGACAACCGTATGGATTGATCAGCGCTCTCCAGAAGCTTGGGGCCTACAACCGGCGGATCCCGACAACGGCGATTTCGCCGAGCACTTCTGCCCTGTGCATCGTAAAGCCGATGTTTGGGCAGGGCACGCTTTCTTCGCTGTTCAGCACCCACCCACCGCTCGAAGACCGCATCGCAGCACTGAAGCAGATGGTGAGCACTCCACTGCGGTAAGAAACGTAGCCAACTTCTGCCTTGAAACATCCAATCCGGGGTAAAGATTTCCCCACGGGTCAGAAGTAAGTAGACCTTGGAGGAGCTTCGTTTCCGCTAAGTAATTGACAATAAACTACTTAACGGACTGACTGTACACTTGGTTGGTTTGGCGAGGAAGGTGCACTGGTAGTTTTACCAGTCTTGGCGGACTGGGGCAGAAGCTGGGGGAGAATGTATGAGCTGTCGAGACACTATCCATCTGATTTGTATGTACTTAGAGGGGAAACTCTCCCTGGGCGTGCAGGGCGAGATCGAGCACCATCTACAGGAATGCTCGGACTGCCGGCTGGTTTTGGACGCCGCGACCACCACGCTGGATCGCTATTTCGGGCTGCCGAAGCCGGTTTCCGACTCGCGAGCGGCTTGAACTGAATCATAAGCCAGTGTTTTGCAGATATTTACGGGCAGGAAAGGCCATCGCCTTCCTGCCCAATTTTATTTTCACCTGATGCGGAATTAAGGGATTCGCCTGATTGACACTTCTGTAAAAATTGCGCTTGGACTGCTGAACCTGTAATCTTTACTGGTACTAGGACTTTTTCGGACACTCCCTTTCGGGAGCCTGGGAATCCCTAACTCATTCCCTCCCAATGGGTTGGGAACCCTTTAGGCAGGGGTCAAAGTTTGGTTCCGGGAGTGCCCATCTCCCAGGTAAGCGGCGGGACCCGCCGATAAAAGGAGACGACGTACATGAGCGAGTTTCAGGAAACCACGACGCAGGCAGCGGCACCCCGGTGGGTAGGCCTGGCCATTGCGGCTTTGGGGGCGACCTCTCTACTTGGCATTGGAATAGGCTGGAGCGCACTGAATCAGGGGAAGCAGACTGAACAGAACGTGCAAGCCTCGGTGAAGCAGCAGAACGACGCACTGATGCAGCGGCTGGCAAAGAGCGACGAGGAGAACCAGCAGCTTCAGAGCGACTTGAAAGTCGTGACGAATAAATTGAATGTCACCCAGGAAGAGCTCGACCGCGCGCGCAAGATGACCAAGTCTTCGGTCGTGGCTTACAACAAGAAGCTTTCCGAGGTGAACACGCAACTCGGCACGAAAGCCAACATCGAGGATGTGAACAAGCTGAGCGGCGACGTTTCGGGCGTGAAGAATGACCTGGATGAAACCAAGGGCAAGCTGGATCGCGCCACGGGCGACATGGGCGTGATGAGCGGCCTGATTGCGCGCAACCACGACGACGTGGAAGAACTGAAGCGCCGCGGCGATCGCAATTATTTCGAATTCACGATCCAGCGGGCGAAGACTCCGCAGCACGTTGGACCGGTAGCGATTGCGTTAAACAAGACCGACTCCAAGAAGTCGAAGTACACCATCACGGTTCTTGCCGACGACAAGTCCATCGAGAAGAAGGACCGGACAGCTGGCGAGCCGGTGCAGTTCTACGTGAAGGGCACGGGCCACACTTCGCCGTATGAAATCGTGGTGTTCGACGTGAACAAGAACACCATCACGGGTTATCTGTCCACACCGAAGGGTGCGGGGGCAGCGACCGCGGCAACCAACACCTCCGGGCAGTAAGCAAGGCCTGGCGGACGACTTTGGTTCCTTGAGAGCACAAACACGCGAGGGGGAGGATCGAGAGAGTCCTCCCTTTTTGCTTTTGTGGAGCAGGGCGAAATCCAATTACGACTCTGGACACGTACTTGTGAGTTGTGACACCCTAAAGGGCGCCCTGACGGGGACGAATCAGAAGCTGAATTTCAGGAGGGGAATAAACATGAAGGTTAAATTCGCAGCAGGTTTAGCACTCACTCTATGTACAGCGGTCCTCACTTTGGGAGCCGACGGAAGCTGGACGGGATACATTTCCGACAGCGCTTGCGGCGCCAAAGGCGCAAACGAGAAGCATACGGAATGCGCCGCAAAGTGCGTCAAGGAAAAAGGCGCCAAGTATGTGTTCGTCAACGATGCCGACCACAAGGTCTACATGATTGACGCACAGGACAAAGTTGCGGCCCATGCCGGGCATCACGTCACCGTGAAGGGCAGCGTGGACGGGGATAACCTGAAGCTCGCGAGCCTGGAGATGGCGAAGTAAGAATAGAAACAGTTTACTGAGGAGAGGGGCAGGACTTCGGTCCTGCCCTTTTTTATTTACTTTGGATCTTTCTTTCCTGCTTAAGGCTACTGGACGTCCGTGTTGAGGTCCTTCGGCTATCTCCAGTAAGCAGCACCGGAGTCCCAACAGCGGACCTCGTCGGATGGCATCAGGATGACATCCTCTTGCCACTCGGAGCATTTAGGCAACTTGGCGGGGGCGGGAGCCACTTAGGCCGTAGTAGGCAATGTAGATGTAGCAGACGGCCGGGAGGAGGAAGGCATGGTGGAGGCCGACGGCGGGCATGTCGGCGAGGGCGCCGAAGAGGAGAGGGATGATTGCTCCTCCTACGATGGCCATGATGAGCAGGCCGGAGCCGTCGCCGGTGAGCGGTCCGAGGTCGGCGATGCCGAGGGTGAAGATGCTGGGGAACATGATGGAATTGAAGAAGCCGACGAGGATGATGCTGGCCATGGCCACATGGCCGCTCGTGAGCATCGAGATAAGTACCAGGGCGCAGGCGCAGAATGCAGCGATGCCTAGCAGAGTCCCAGCTTTGACTTTCTGCAGGATCGCGGAGCCGATGAAGCGGCCGATCATAGCGCTAACCCAGTAGTAAGCGACGAGTTTTGCGCCTTGGGCTTCAGGAAGATTGCCGATTTCGCTCAATTGAAAATATTTGATTAGAAATGTGCCGATGGCGACTTCAGCTCCAACATAGACAAAAATTCCGACAACCCCAAGGATCAGGTGGGGGTACTTCCACAAGCTGACGCCCGGGGTGTGTCCTTTCCTCTGCGCCTCTGGGATTGAGGGCAAATGCAGAAAGTAAATGACCACAGCCAGAGCAACTAGCAGAAGACCGATGAATAGATACGGTGTTTTGACCGAGGAGGCTTGTTCCACTTTATAGACTTGGAGCGCTTGTCCAGATAGAAGCTTGAGATTATCACCACTTTTCGCCGTGGTCGTCAGGATAAACATACCTCCGATCAAGGGGCCAACCGCGGTACCGAGGGAATTAAATGCCTGGGTGAGGTTCAAGCGGCTAGAAGCGGTCTTTGCCGGGCCGAGCACAGCTACGTAGGGATTCGCGGCAACCTGGAGGACAGTAATGCCGCCGGCGAGGACCATCAGCGCGCCGAGAAAAAGTGGGTAGGAGGCTGCGGTAGCCGCGGGAATGAACAGAAAGGCGCCGACGCCCATGGTGAGGAGTCCGATCACGATGGAGGTTTTGTAGCTGGTGGCGTCGATGAGTTTGGCTGCAGGAATGGAAAAGATGAAATAGGCGAAGAAGAAGGCGACCTGAACGAGGCTGGCCTGCTTGTAACTGAGACTGAAAATGGACTGGAGGTGCGGGGAGAGGATATCGTTGAGCACGGTGACGAATCCCCACATGAAGAAAAGGGAGGTCAGGGTGATCAGTGCTCCGGTCTGGGTTTTTTGTGCTCCGCTGGGATCGAACGAGGGTTGTGCGGTGGTCGTTTCCATTTTGTGGGTTCTCAGCTCTCCGGGTCGCAGCTTGGATGCAAACGTGGTGATAGTGCCATAGTCCGGGGCGGGGGAGAAATCGTTTCTGAGGGGATTTTTCCTAGGAGGCAAGCTGCAGTTGAGGGATTCACGCCAGAAAAAGAGGCCACCTTGCGGCGGCCTCTTGGGGTGTTCGTGTTTGGGCTGGAAATTCGGATTATTTCGGTTCGTAGACGAGGAGTTGCATGGCGCCGTTTTCGGCGCTGGGGACGTAGAGGCGTTTTGTTTTGTGATCGTACCCGGCGGTTTTGGAACCCTTTACGGTAACGAGTTCCTGCGCCAGGGAGTATTTGTCGGGCGAATCCTGGTGGAAGATGAAGACTTTGCCGTCGCCGGTGGAGAGGTAGACGAGCTTGGTGGATGCGTCGAAGGCATCGGCGTCCACGCGCTCGCCGATGGGGGCGGTGAAAACCAGTTTGCCGGTGTCGGAATTGAGGACGCCGAGGTGCTTGCTGCGGCAGCCGACGAAGAGGCGATGATTTTCCACATCCATCGCGAGGGCTGTGGGCGTGCCACAGGGGGCTAGCGGCCAGCGGTCTTTCACCTTGAGAGTTTTCACGTCAATGTGGAGCGTTTCGTTTTTTTCCTCGAGGTTGACGTAGAAATTGCCATTGCCGTCGGAGGAGCCGTATTCGGGGCCGCCGCCGAGATCGATGGTGCCGGCGAGAGAGCCGTCGACGGCGTTGAGGACGCTGATGCTGTCACTATCGCCGTTCATGACGTAGACGCGCTTGGTGAGGGGTTCGTAGACGATGGCGTCGGGCTTCTTGCCTACCTTGATTTCGGGAAAAGTCTTAAGTGTTTTCAGGTCGAAGGGGATGACGGAGTCGGATTTGCCGGCGGTGATGTAGCCACGGCCGAATTCAGAGGCGATGGCCACACCGTGGGCACCTGGGGTGTTGGGGATGGTGCCCACGATGGCCAGCGTATCCGCGTCCATCACGTCGACCTGAGTGGCATGGGTGATGTAAACGCGGCGGGCGGACTCGTCGACGATGACGTAATCCCACCCGCCCGCGCCTGCTACAGCCACTTTTTTCAAAAGCTCGTAATTGGTGGCGGCGACCGCCAGGGAAGCGAGCAGGGTTGCGCCGACCAGAAACAGCATGACCAAACGTTTCATCGTTCTCTCCTTGAGCTACCGTTTTAACTGTTGGCGGATAAACGCAGGCTAAATTGAGCCTGAATTTTCGTTCAGGGACGCCGGGTAAAAACCCGGGTGGCGGGTCATACGGCCCGCCGCACCGGTCATGGGGGTGGTTAAAACTGGAAGCGAACGTAGAGCTGAATCTGGCGCGGTAGCCCACTGCCGGTGTTATCGGCAAAGAATTTGTCGCTGTTGAAATTCTTGTTCACGAAGGTGTTAATGACGCCGAAGTTCGCCTCAGGGGTCAGGCTGCAAACCAGGTTTGGCGAAGCTCCCGCGCAGCCGTAGTCGAGTACCAGGTTATTGGGATCCGCGAGTTGAGTGTGATTGAAGATGTTGAAGAATTGAGCGCCAAACTGGGCGGTCAGGTGTTCAGTGATGACGAAGCCCTTTTCCAGGGTCAAATCGACCTGCCAAGTATTGGGGGAGCGAACGATACCGTTCCCGGCGTTCCCGTAGCGCAACAGCGCTCCAGTGGCCGGATCGTAGGGTGGCGGAGCAAACGCAGCGGCATTGACCCAATTGTTGGAGTTCTGGCCGCTGGGAGTTATGGCGACTCCCGGAATGAGATCAGGGCGTTGCGAACCGGCGGTGCCGTCGTTGCCATCCGGAAGCAAATTGGGGTCGCCGACATTCATGAAGACGTTCAATGGATGGCCGGTGTGCCAATTCCATAGGACACTGGTGGTCCAATTTCCCAAGAGCCGGGCGGCAAGGCCATCGGACAGATACTGTTTGCCTTTTCCGAAAGGCAACTCGTAGACGCTGGCGAGGATGATGTTGTGGCGGACGTCGTAAATGCTTGGGCCCTTCTCGCAGGCGAGGCAAGCTGCATTCTGAGGAGCTATGGCTTCGCCACCACCGATGGTGCCGACGTTAATGGAATGCGCGAAAGTGTACTTGGTGTTGAAGGACCAGCCGCGGGTAATTTGTCGATCGAGCGCCAGCAAGAGGCCGTTGTAGCTGCTGGTTCCGGCGTTGGTCTTAAAGTCGATGGTGCCGAAAGTCTGGCCGGTGCTGGGGTCGGGGAAATTGTCCAGTGGACGGACGCAAGGCCCGATTACGCCGGGGCTGGGATGAAGCTGGGCAGGATCGCACAAGTTTTCGAAGTTGCGCGTGAAGATGTGGACGCCGTGGGAGCCCAGATAGGAAACGGTGAACAAGAAATTCTGCGGCAAGGCTTGCTGGATGGAAAGGCCCCAAGTCTCGACGTAGAGGTCGGGATGGTGGCGAATCAAGGCGCGGGCAACGAGTTGGGGCTGAGCGGTGTCGCTAGCGATATTAAAGTCGGGGGGCTTTTGCAGGTAACCGGGCTGAAAGAAAACATCGTTCTGGGTGAGGCCGCCCTGGCCGACTACGAATTGATTTTCGGTGCGATCGCTTTCGAGAGCGGCGTTGCGGTCGTCATTCTGGGCGGCGCCGTGGTAGATCCCGAAACCGGCGCGGACCACGGTCTTGGCGTGGAATCGTTCGGGCGCCCAGGCAACGCTCAGGCGGGGATCAAAGTTTTTGTAGTTGGGGTACTCGAGCGGGTCGGTGGGGGGACAGAACCCGTGGCAGGCGGCGAGGTCGAAAATTTTCACGCGGCCGTGGGCTTCGGTTATTGGAGCGTAGTAGTCCCACCGGAGTCCGGCATTCACGGTGAGTGTAGGCGTAACTTTCCATTCGTCCTGGATGTAGGGCATGACAAAAGTGCGGCGCAGAGCGTGGCCATCCCATGAAGTTGTGTAGTCGATGAAATTTACCTGATTGTTGATGAGGGAAAAGTTGTCGTTGGTGACCCCTTGCATATTGATGGCGACGGAAGCGGTTTTTCCCTGATTTAGCTGGATCCGCCTGACCTCGATACCCGTTTTGATGGTGTGGCGTCCCTTGGTCCAGGTGAGATTGTCGATGTAAGAGTAAGTGGTTCCCACTTCGTTGTCGGCCTGGCTGTTGTTGAGCGACTCGAAGTTTGTGGTTGAGAGACTGATGTCGATGTAGCCGGGGAGGACCGGGTTGTGGAACGGGGAGCGGTTTGCGCCAAACTTGGCTTCGTTTAACAGGTTGGCGCCGAAGAAGTGCTGCAGCGCCACAATGTAGTTTGCGGGGTGATTGTTGGTGTCGTTCTGGTCGAAGAGATTTCCGTTCGGCGAGCGGGCAAAGGCCACATCACGCTGGGCACGGGCGTACAGAGTTGTGGCTTCGGAGAATTTGTAGTCAAAGCGCGCCAGCCAGGTATCTTCGTGAATGATACTTTTGCCCGCGTGGGAGAAATTATCGAAGGTGGTTGCCAGGGGGCAGGGCGCTCCATTGATGACGGAGCAGTTGGTGAAAGCCGCGTCGGCAAACACAAACTTTGGAGCGCAACCGAAACTCTGCAAAGCCGCGACAGAAGATGAGCGCCAGGGGTAGGCCTGAATGATCGGGCAGAGGTTTGCTCCCTGCGAACCGGAGAGGGCGGCCTGCTGCACGGCCAGGTCGGGGACCGCCGCGACTTCCGTAACTTCCTGATACTGACGAAGACCTTCGTAATTCACAAACAAGAACGCTTTGTTTTTGACGATGGGGCCGCCGAGGGTCATGCCGTACTGACCCATGCGGAATGGAGGAATTCCCGTGGTTGGATCATTGAAATTACGGGCATCGAAGACGGAGTTGCGGAAATAACCGTAGACGGAACCATGGTAATCGTTGGTACCGGATTTGGTGACGATGTCGATCTGGCCGCCGGCTTGCGAGCCGTATTCGGCGTCATAGAGGGCGGAGCTTACGCGGTATTCGGCGATGGCGTCGGGAGAAACTTGAAGGCGGACTTCGGCTTTTTGGGCTTGTTCCTGAATACCGGTTGCGTCGACGCCGTCGAAGGAGAAGTTGTTGTCGTCGCGGCCTCGTCCGGCAAACCGGATGGTGCGCTGGTCGCCGCCGCCGTCGTCCTGGGCCCATGGAGCGAGGCGGGTGAGGTTGGCCCAGTTTCGGCCGTTCAGGGGGAGATTTTCGATCTGGTCGGTGCCGATCACGACGCTGCTTTCGGCGGAACTGCGCTCCTCGGGCGTTAGCTCAACTTTTACCTCGATTTTCTCACTACTGTCGCCGATTTCCAGGGCGACGTCCAAAGTGTGGGTTTGGCCTACCTGAACGCGTACATCTTCGATGGCCTTGGTTTTGAATCCCTTGTAAGAGAAGAACACCGTATAGTCGCCGATGGCGATGCCGGGAAAGCGATAAGAGCCGTTGGTATTTGTGGTGCGTTCTTGGGTCAGGCCGGTATCGACCGCGGAAATCTTGACGGCGGCACCGGCGACCGCGGCACCGCTTGGGTCAGTCACCGTTCCTTCCAGCGTCGCGCGATCCACTTGAGCGAACAATCCCAACGCCAGAACCATCTGCAAAATGAATGTGACCATAAACTTGAGTTTCAAGTGCTTGAACATTCTAAAATCTCCTTTGAGACACATCTCTCGCGGAAGCCGGCTGGCCAGGCTTCGTTCTTTCATCCCGGTGGTTGATCCGTGGCACCCATGGTGAGCGACACCCGCCCGATACATCACAACGCTGGGTGTAAGGTAACGTTTTCTGGAAGAACAAAAGATGAATGCAGGTTAATGGTTGGTTAAACAGCAGGTGAAAGAACTTTCAGGTTGGGGCTAGGCCGAGTTGAGGGGGAGTTCCTGAACTTGGGGAAGTTCGTCTGGCATGCCGCTGAATTCGGCTGTCAGTGGCAGGCGGATTGTTACCGTGGTTCCCCGCCCCGCCTGGCTTTGCAAATCGATGAAACCGTTGTGAGTTTCGGCGATCCATTTGGCGATGGAGAGGCCGAGGCCGGAGCCGCGGGTCTCGCGGGAGCGGGCCTGGTCGGCGCGATAGAAACGTTCGAAAACGTGGGGCAAATCCTTTTCCGCGATGCCGATGCCGGTGTCTGCCACTTCGATGAAGGCTTCAGAATATTCCACGCGGAGGCTGAGCGTGACATTTCCGCCACCGGGAGTGTACTTGAAGGCGTTGTCGAGAACGGTCATGAACAATCGCTCGAGGGCAGTCTCGTTCGCCAGCACGGGAACGGAGGCGCGAACAAAAGATTGCGAGAAGGTCAGGCCTTTGTCCAGGGCCAGAAGATTGGCTTTTTGCCCAACCCGCTGCAGGACGGGAGATAAAGGTATTGGATCCAGTTTCAGCTGGACCACGTTGGCATCCGCGCGCGCAAGCATCAGGAGTTGCTCAATCAGTTCGCTGGTTTCTTCGGAGGTGGTGAGAATCCGCGCCAGGGTTTCGCGGTATTCACGATCGCTTCGCGGGCGGCGGAGAGCAAGTTCGGCGCTGGTGCGAATAAGGGCGAGAGGAGTACGCAGATCGTGCGAAGCATCGGCCGTGAATTGAGTAATGCGCTTCACCGCGGCTTCGATGCGGTCGAGCATGGCGTTCACCTGTTCGGTGAGACGGCGCAATTCGTCTTTCGCGCGGGGAACTTCGAGCCGCCGGGAGAGATTGCGCACTCCGACGCGGTCCGCGCTTTCAATAATGCGATTGACGGGAGCGAGGGCGTGGCCGCTCAGCCAATAACCCAGGAGCGAGGCGAGGATGACGAGCAGAGGCAAGAAGCGTTTCTCGATGAGGCGGAAACTATCGAGGGCCTGATCGAAGGGCTCGGTGGGGACGGCGGCGTCCACAAGATACGCATGGCCATCCAGGACGACCCGCTGGCGGGCGACACGATACTGCAGCGCTTCAAAATTCGTGGTCTGGAAGGAGATGCCTTCGCCGCTTACCGGCTGCAATGGCGGGAGCTGTGACGCGAAGCGCGGAGCGCGATAGACCCATTGGCCGCCCGGGCCGGCAACCTCAAAAATGGCGCCGCTTTCCCATATATCGGATACCCGGGTAAGTTCCTGACGGAGATCGGAAGCTGCCAGAGAGTGGTGACGTTCGAGAACGCGCTTGACCGTATCCAGATTGCGTTGCGAGGCATCATTCACGGCGGTGTTGATACTTTTCTGAAACCCGAAATCACAAATCCAGAAAAATCCCGCGAACGAAGCGGCCAGAACCAGAAAGTAGAGTGTGGTTAGCCGAGCCCGAATGGTCAGGCTCATGCGTGATTCACGGCTCCCAGAGAGTAGCCGAAGCCGCGATGCGTGTGGATGAGCTTGAGGCCCACTCCGTCATCCACTTTTTTGCGCAGCAACCGGACGAAGGCGTCCAAGGTATTCTCGCTGACCTCCCGGCCGGGGCCCCAGACGTTTGAGAGGATTTCCTGCCGCGAGACGATTCGACCGGCATTCCGCGCGAGAAGTTCCAACAAGCGGAATTCCGTCATCGAAAGATAGACTTCCTTGCCGGCGCGGAAACTGCGGTGGGAAGTAAGGTCCAGCACCAGGTCCTGGACCTCCAGAACATTCTTGCGGCGAAACTGCTGGCGCCGGACGAGGGCGCGCATTCTGGCGAGGAGTTCGACAAAAGAGAAAGGCTTGGTGAGGTAATCGTCTGCGCCGGCGTCGAGGCCCTTTACGATATCGCCAAGGGCGTCGCGCGCCGTGAGCATGAGGACGGGTGTTTCCTCTTCGCGGCGGCGCAACTGCCTGGCTACTTCCAGGCCGTCGACCTGGGGCAGCATCACGTCGAGCAAAATGAGGTCGAAGGCCTGCCTGGCGGAAAGTTCAAGCGCCGCGCGGCCATCGCAGGCGATGCTGACCTGGCAGGACTCTTCCTCAAGCCCCCGCGACAACAAGCTGGCCATTTCCGGTTCGTCTTCGACGATCAGAATGTGCATCGTGGATTCCGAGAATCAGAATAGTAGGGGGATTGTTGTGAATGGCCGGTTAAGAGAGCGTTACAGATGAAACGCGCTTTCCTCAGGCTTGCACAGATTGTTTTTCGCGGCCAAGACGGAACCGATCGAGGTAGTAGTTGATGGTTGGGGTGAAGACGAGGGAGAGGACGATGGAGCTGAGAATGCCACCAACAACGGCGATGGCGAGAGGCTTGAGCATTGCGGAACCGGCGCCAATACCGAAAGCGAGCGGGAGCATTCCGGCTACGGTCGCCAGGGCGGTCATGGCGATGGGACGCAAGCGGCGGCGGCCGGCCTGGATCATCGCTTCTTCAGCGGAGAAACCTAAGTTGCGGAAGCGGTGTTCGGCGTCAAGAAGCAGAATGCCGTTCTTGGCCACAATGCCGATGACCATGATCATCCCCATGCGGGAAGCTACATTGAAGGAGGTGCTGGTAATCAGGAGAGCAAGAAAACCGCCGAAACTGGAGAGCAACGCGGAGGCCAGAATGGCAGTAGGTGCAGAGAAAGTGCGAAATTCAAAGAGCAGAACGGCAAACAAGAGCAGCAGCGCCAGAAACAAGACCACCAGCATATCGCCGGACGATTTCCGTTCCTCGGCATACAAGCCGCCATATTCGACACGGATGGAAGATGGCAAATGTAAATCGTTGACGGTTTTTTGCACTGCGGCGATGCCGGTACCCAAGTCAACGCCTTCGAAGCGACCGGTGACTTGCACGAGGCGCTGCAAGTTCTCGCGCCGAATTTCCGTTTGGCCGGGATCCATGCTGATGGTGGCCAATGAGCCGAGCGTGGCGGTGCGCCCAGTCGAACTGGTCAAGAGGGCGTTATTCATACTGTCGAGGGAAGAGCGGTGTTGTTCGGGGAAACGAACGCGAACGGTGTATGCGCGGTCATTGAGAATCACCGGGGTGGCGGCAGGCTCACCTTCCAGAACCGCCGCGGCGTTGACGGCGACTTCCTCGGGAGTGAAACCCGCGCGCGCCGCTATTGCGGGGTTCACCTGGTAGGTTACTGCCGGGCCGCTGATGGTATTTTCGATGCCGTTGAGGACGTCGACCACGGGGTGAGCTTTCCCGCCGATTTTTATTTTGTCGAGGGCGTCGGCGACGCGCGGCGCGGTTTCATTGAGGAGCTTGCCGTCCTGGGAAAAAAGTTTGATGACGACGGGCTCCGGGGCGCTGGTCAAATCGCCGATCATGTCCTGCAGGAGCTGAACG
>Ga0210399_10002931_pt1 | contig 13254 bp, 9 predicted proteins | sample IncBWC14MmetaG_FD_150865 | JGI IMG/M metagenome (GOLD analysis project Ga0210399, IMG submission 150865) | Forest soil microbial communities from Barre Woods Harvard Forest LTER site, Petersham, Massachusetts, United States - Inc-BW-C-14-M | ecosystem: Environmental > Terrestrial > Soil >... | reverse complement strand
CCTCGACGCCAAGACCGGCGCTTACAAGACCCATTTCCAGCTTGTGCCCAGGGATTGGCACGACTGGGACGTCTCCAACCCGCCGGCTCTGATCAAGACGAGGGGGGGCAAGAGGCTCATGGCGGTGTCGCCGAAGGACGGACACCTTTACGGCTTTGATCTTGCCGATAACAAGCTCTTGTACCGGACGCCGGTGACGAGAATCGAGAATGTGGAAGAGCCCTTCGCTGTCGACAAAGACGTCCATTTTTGTCCAGGCGCCGGGGGCGGGGAGGAATGGAACAGCCCGGCCTACGACCCTCTGACCAATCTCATCTTCACTCCCGACGTCGACTGGTGCATCACGGTGAGGTTGCAGACCAGGGACGAAATCGTAGCGTCCTCGATCGGGCAACCTTGGACGGGAGAGAAGTCCCTCAATCCGTTCAACGAGTTCGGAAAGTTCACGCGTGCCGACGGCGTCTGGGCGGGATGGCTTCACGGCGTCGAGGCCGACACGGGGGTGTGGAAGTGGAGGCTGAAGTCCAATTACCCGATCATGGGCGCCGTGACGCCGACCGCCGGAGGCCTCGTGTTCTTTGGCGACATGGGCGGCAATTTCTATGCGCTTGACGCGGCGACTGGCCAGAAGCTGTGGGGCAAGAAGATCGGCGGCGCGATCGGCGGCGGGGTGATCACTTACGCGGTGAACGGCGCCCAAAAAGTCGCGGTGGCAACCGGCTACGTATCTCCCGCCTTTCCTGTCGAAATCAGGAGAGCGAAGATCGCGATCCTGGGCGTCGAAGGCGACTGAAGCAGCCGACGGCGGCGCCGGCCGCCGCGCGAGCCAATGACACGCGACCTGTTCGGCCGCGAGGCCGTTCGTCCTGGTTGAGATGCAGGTGTTTTATTGGGCCGCCAATTTTCGCGACTTCAAAGTGTAATCTCGAAGAGGTGATCATGGCCTTCGATCCGGTCTTCCTGTCACGGTTACAATTTGGGTTTGTGATCACTTTTCACGTCATATTTCCCTCGTTCACCATCGGTCTTGGTGCTTGGTTGGCGACAATCGAGGGTGCGAGGTTGGCGACAGGAAACCCTGTCTATCGGCGTGTATTCGACTTCTGGCTCAAGGTGTTTGCGCTATCGTTCGGAATGGGCGTGGTCACCGGTATCGTCATGGCCTTTCAGTTCGGAACGAACTGGAGCGTCCTGGCGGAGCGCACCGGGTCGATCCAGGGACCGCTTCTCGGCTATGAGGCGTTCACAGCCTTCATGTTGGAGGCGACATTTTTCGGCGTCATGCTGCTTGGGCGTGATCGGGTATCGCCGCGCGTCTACTTCTTCGCCTGCTGCATGGTGTCGCTCGGCACCATGTTCTCGTCGTTCTGGATTCTAGCCAATAACAGCTGGATGCAGGTCCCGATCGGCCACACGATCGTCGATGGCAAGATTATCCCATCGAATTGGCGAGAAATCGTGCTGGGGCCGATTCAGATGGTGCGCTGGCCACATATGTTGCTCGCCGCTTTTCTGACCAGCGCGATGAGCATTGCCGCCACTGGTGCCTGGTATCTGCTGCGTGACAGGCATCGCGACGAGGGGCGGGTGATGCTGCACTGGAGCCTTGGATTGGTCGCTGTGCTGATCCCAATCCAACTCTTCTTCGGACACCTAACAGGTTTGTATGTTCTTAAACATCAGCCGGCGAAATTCGCGGCGATCGAAGCCCGCTGGAAGAACCAACAGCCGGCCAGCGAAGTGCTGATCGCCATTCCCGATCCGGTCATCGAGCGTAATCTATACGCGCTTGAAATCCCGCATCTTGGCAGCCTGATCGCATCCGGAAGCTGGACCGCGCCCGAGGTCGGTCTTGAATCGTTTCCAAAAGGGGATCGGCCCCCGGTAATCATTCCATTCTTCGCGTTCCGCATCATGGTCGGGATGGGACTGATCATGCTTGCTGTGTCGTGGTTGGGAAACCTGCTTCGCTTCCGTGATCGGCTTGAGACAACGCGCTGGTTTCTTTGGTGTACTTTCCTGTCGTTTCCGACAGGCTTCATCGCGGTGCTCGCCGGCTGGTACACTGCCGAAGTAGGGCGTCAGCCCTGGGTCGTCTATGGCCTGCTTCGCACAGCTGACGCTGTAACGCCTTCGCTTACCGCCGGCACGGCGCTGTTCTCGCTTGGCAGCTATATGCTGGTATATGCGGTCTTCATTGGGTTCGGGACATACTACATCTTCAAATTGCTACTCCAGGGACCCACCGTCGAGGCAACGGCAATCCCTGGCGCGACAGCCAGACGGCCAATGGCGTTCGCCGACGACGCCGCAAGCGCGACCGGCAACCAATCTCTGGCTAAGGGGTGATGGGCATGGAGCCGAGCAATCTTACCGTATTTTGGGCCGACGTGATTGCGCTCTCAATTATCGTCTACGTGATTCTTGATGGCTTTGATCTTGGCGTTGGCGTGTTGTTTGGTACAACGAATGAAGATGCGAAGCGCGTTCAGATGATGAACGCAATCGCGCCGTTCTGGGACGGCAATGAGACCTGGCTCGTGATCATCGGAGCAAGCCTGTTTGCTGCCTTCCCGGCCGTCTATGCCGTTTTCCTCAGCGCTTTCTACCTGCCGATGCTATTGCTGCTGTTCGGTCTGATCTTCCGTGGTGTCGCCTTTGAATTTCGCAACCGCGCCGGTGGCATGCGATGGTTCTGGGATTGGGGCCTGTTTCTCGGCTCTGTGGTTGTAGCGTTTGTTCAAGGCGCAGCTATTGGCGCGATGATGCGAGGCGTTCCGGTCATGAACGGTCAATACGCCGGCGACGCGTTCGGTTGGCTACATCCATTTTCGGTGTTGACCGGGATCGGCCCGGTGCTCGGCTATGCCCTGCTTGGCGCGGGGTGGCTTGTCTTAAAGAGCGAGGGGACACTGCGCAGCTGGGCATACGCGCGTATACCCTGGCTTGTCGGAGCAGTGTTCATCGCGCTGGGCCTTGCGTTCTTTGTTTCCGTTACGATCGACGCAGACGCGATTGCTCAAAGCAATCTGCGAGATCGTCATTGGGGATTTGTTTTTCCGATTCTCGCCGTAGCGGCACTAGTCGGAGTTGTTGCGAGCGCACGCGCTCGGCGTGACGAATTGCCGTTTCCGTTGACCGTACTGTTTTTTCTCGCGTCATACGGGACGCTTGGGGTGATGTTCTGGCCGTATATGGTGCCCTATTCCATCACGGTGGCTGACGCCGCTGCACCGGAGGCTTCGCTTGGTTTCATCTTCTATGGAGGCGTCATTGTTCTGCCGGTGATCTTCCTTTACTCGATTGGAGTCTATTATTTTTTTCGTGGCAAGGATCGCAAAGGCTATGGTTGACATCGTACTGCACCAACCGAGCAGTGCGTCGTCATCGTTAATCCCCCTCGCTAACGATCGCTCAGTAGACAGGCGAAGGGCGCTTTGCGAGCCGCTACGCGTTCAAATTAATTCCACTCGCAATGATCGACAATGGAGCCGCCGGTGACGATACCCCCGCCGTCGCTGATAGCCTAAAGGGTCAGGTCTGACATGGCATCTGCAATGCAGTCGACCAACAATCGCAAGATATTTGTCAGCCTTTATCGTTTCAAACGTCCGCGGAGATCGTCGGTAAGGCTAGTCAAGTCACGGTCATTTGGGGTGATGCGAGAGAGCTGTTCGGCATATTCGAGGGCGGCACCGATGTCTCCAGCGTCACGGTTAAAGGTCACAAGGGCCGACAAGGTCTCGCGATCGTCCGGATGCCGGGCAAGATTCTCTTTCAGGACATTCATCGATTCGTCGATGCGGCCGGACGAATGCAGCGCGACCGCGTAGACATAGGCGTATCGGGATCGATCGGGTTCGATTTCGGTTGCCGTGCGGAATTCGGCGAGGGCGTCATCAGGCCGTTTCTGCCTGGTCAGAGTGAGCCCGAGCGCATGGTGCAGTCCGGCGTCTTGGCGTGAAGGCGCAATTGCCGTCCGCAGGACAGTCTCTGCGTCGCCATTCCGGCCAAGTTGCCGATACAGATCGGCTAGATTGATCGCCGCAGGCGCATATTGAGGGCTCAGCCGAAGCCCCGCCTTGTATTCATTCTCCGCGTCGGCAGCGAGGCCGCGACGCGCGTAGAAACTTCCAAGTGTCGAGCGGGCTTCAGGCCGATCGGCGTTGAAACGCTGCGCGGCGATGAACTCGGCCGCTGCGCGCTCGAAAGTCTCGCGATCGGAGGCAGGCTGGTTTGCGGCCGGCACGCCGGCCAGTACCGAAACTGCCCTGATGCGGACGCCCCGGCTTGAATCGGTGAGAAGCGGCGAGACCAGGGGCCAGATCCGGTTGCCGGGAAGGCCGTCGAGCATGTCAAGCGCCCCGATCCGCACCATCGGATCGGGATCGGCCAGTCCGTTGCGGGCGAGTTCTATGTTAGCCGGCGAAACCCGCGAACGAAGCTCGCTAAGAGCGCTCGCTCGCGCGAACGCCGGCGTTGTGGGGCTGGCCGTGACCAGCGCCAGCAGCCCAGCTGCATCGGAACGGTCGGTCCAAGATGCCTGGAAAGCCTCGGCGTAATTCTGGAAACCTTTTCGCGCTGGTCCGTGCCACTGCTCGATCATGTTGGCCGCCCATTGTGCGGATTTGTCGGCATGGCAGTTATTGCAGGAATCCGGGGTGCCAAGCTTCACAGAGATATCCGGCCTGGGGATGCGAAGGCTGTGATCGTGGCGCTTGTCGACCACCATGTAGGTACTAACGGGCATATGACACGAGGCACAGCTCACCGCCGGTGTCACTCCCTCGTGGCGATTGTGCGAGGCAGCTTCATATTTGTCTGAGGCATGGCATTGCAGACACACGCCGTCGCCGGACGCACGGAGCTTGGCGGCATGGGGTTCGTGGCAGTCGCTGCAAGTCACCCCAGCTGCAAACATCTTGCTCTGCTTGAACGATCCATAATTGTAGACCTCGTCGAGCATCTGCCCGTCGGCGTGATATAGCCCGCGAGTAAGGGTAGAGACCATGTGAGTGTCGGACAGCGGTTGTCCTGGAACCCAAACCTCAGAGAATTCTCCGCGTCGCGCATGGCACAGCCCGCAGGTCTCGACCTCTCTGCGCGTTAGCGCAGCGGCGACATTGCGTCGTGGATTGCCGGTTTTGGGATCAGACTGCCAGGTAACGCCATCCCGCTCGTTCAGCAGGACAGCGAGTCCTTTGCGAGGATCTTCGTCCTTGCCAAACCAGCTCTGTTGGGTTTGGGCCCAATTGACATGTCGCGAGCCCTTGCCGTGGCACCCCTCACAACCGACGCTGATTTCCGTCCACGTGGTGTGGAAGCGATCACTGGCCGCGTCGTAATTTTTCTGCACGCCCGTCGAGTGACACTCGGCGCACATGAAATTCCAGTTTTGATTAAGCTTGGTCCAGTGCAGTACATCGTCGTGCTTGATCTCTTCATTGGGATAAAGATGAAACCAGCGTTGACCGCCCTGTGCCTTCGGCCGGCTGTCCCAGGCGATTGAAAGCGCCTGTATCCGGCCGTCGGGAAATTCGATCAGATATTGTTGCAGGGGATCAATGCCGAACGTGTATTTCACCTCGAAGGTCGCAAGCTTGCCGTCTGGGCCGTCGGTCTCGACGAAGAATTTGGTGTCTCTCTTGAAGAAGCGGGAATGGACGCCGAAATAGTCGAAGCCCGAGTCGTCAAAGTCTCCAAGCACAGAGGCGGCGCTGGCGTGCTGCATGGCATGCTTGTGCTGGGATTCTTTCCACAATGCGGTTTCGGCCTGGTGGCACCCAGCGCAGGCTTCGCTGCCGACAAAGGCGGGCGCAGGGGTCGCGCCGCTGGTACGAAGAGCCTCGGGCAAGACGAATCCGCCCTCGGTGAAAAACACAAACGTCAGTCCGCCGATCGCGAGGACCGTTACCGCTGCCAACGCGGCTATTCGCGGCTTTGACTTCCACGAGCGGAGTAGCGGGGCGTGGGCACGGTCGCTCTCGGCGTCTGCCGCGATTTCGGCCGGCTTCAATGTGGCGGCGCGCCTCGATAGCTCATCGCTCCTGCCGGCCCGGTTCTTGTTGCGCGCCACGAATTGTTACCCGCTGTACGGTTAAGGGCGAAATCCTAAAATCTTCATATCCGGGAGGCTGTCAGCATTGTCTCCTCGGAGAATGCGCCCGCCGGACCTGTTAGTCGGCGGCGCTGCGCGGTAGTCAGTTTCCGGCCGGCATCGGGATGGAAATACCTTGTTTTTGCAGTGCCTCCCTTACCGATTGAAACTTTTCATAATTTGATAGCGTGATCGGGCCGGTGTAGCCGTAGCTTTGCACCTTGCGCGGAGGATACTTGACGTAAGTAGCCATGATCCGCTTCAACTCCTGTTCCATCACGATAGCCATCCAGGTGCGCTCCGTGAAGTTGTTCATAAAGATATCATAGCGCTCCTGTGGGTCCTGCCAGAGGTCGAATATCTGCGGTACGGTGGCTACATATTTTTCCGCTCCCTTCCAGCCGAGGTTGGTGTCCACGGCCAGACCACCGGTCGATGCACCATCGTCGCCACGGAGATTGAACACGAACTTGTAATTATTCACCCGCAAAGCACCCGGAGACAGTTCGTTTTCGGTGAAATAGAACCATGATCGCCGCTCCGACTTGCCGGTGCCAAACAGCACAGGTGACATGTCGAAGCTGTCGAACATGATCGGCTTATCTTCTCGATCGTTCTCCGGCAATTTGACGCCGGCAAGTGCGGCAAAAGTGGCCATGTAGTCCAGCCCGCCGACGATATCGGAACTTTTGGACCCGGCCTTGATCCCGGGACCCCATGCCAGCGCTGGAACGCGGTTGCCGCCCTCGCGCAGCGTCCCCTTGGTGCCGCGGAACGGCGTGTAGCCGGCGTCGGGATAAACATCCTGCCAGGCGCCGTTATCCGACGTCCAGAACACGTAAGTGTTCTTGTCGAGCCCGAGCGCGCGAAGCTTGTCCAGTATCCGGCCGATTCGTGTATCGTTCTCGACGACCGAGTCGGCATACTTACTCTTTGAAAGCGATTTGTGTTCGAATTCGGGGGCCGGCATGTTCGGTTGATGCACCTTCATGAAGTTGATGCTCATGAAGAAGGGCTGTGTCGAACGCGCGCTGCGGTCGAGATATTCGAGCGAGGCTTTCTCGACATACGCGTCGAAGAACGGAATTCCGACGACACCTTCGCCGCCATTGATGACGGGCGTATCGACATATTGGCCGTTGATCTTGAACTCTTCCTTCGCCGGCTGACCCGCATCGCCCGACAACGCGCCCTTGGTCACACGCTGAAACAAGGCTCGCAGATCCTCGGGCATGTCGGGAAACCAGGTCGGATCGGCATAGGTGTAGGCATTGAGGTGATAGAGACCGACATATTTCATTTCGTCATAGCCCTGCGCGTTGGGAAGTGCGTAGTCGGCCTCGCCGAGATGCCATTTGCCGGTGAAGAACGTCTTATATCCGCCCGTCTTGAGGACCGAAGCCAGCGTCCACTCGGCGGCCGGCAGCCCTCCGCCCTGGCCCTGGAAGGCGACGGTGGTCATGCCGCTGCGATTGGGAATGCGTCCGGTCTGCATGGCGGCGCGACCTGGTGTGCAACTCGGCTGCGCATAGAAGGATAGAAACTGCATGCCCTCTGCCGCCAGGCGATCGAGGTTTGGTGTCGGCATGCCTCGATTTTCGCCGCCGCCATACGCACCAGCGTCTCCATAGCCGAAGTCGTCCGATACGATCAGGACGATGTTCGGCTTTTGTGCTTGCTGGCCCGCGGCCGGTATATTCGCCGTGGCGGTGACGGCACAGCTCACGGCAAGAACGCTCCAGATTTTCCTAAACATGCCCATGGTGGCTTCCTCGATGTCGGCTGCCACAGTCGGGGCCGCAGCCTTCGCCCATGCGCGCAGCGGCCGACTGTGCGGTCGTCGTTTCAGCGGGCGACCTGTGTGCAAGCCGCCCGCCCCGAAGTTCTTTACTACTGGCCGGTGCCTTTACTTGCCGCCTCCGCCTGTTCCATCTTTTTCGCCATCTCTGCCTTTACGGCGTCAAGATTGAAGCTCGCACCCCGCTGCATTGGCGGGTAGTCAAGGAAAGTCTGGAGTTCCTTGGCCATTAACTGCTGAACGAACACGAAGCGCCAGAATTGGTATTTGAACCAATCGAAGTATTGCTGACCGCCTTCCTTCGTCCCATTGTTTGGCCAGCCTGTGCGCTCGAACGGATCCAGCCGCAGATTGGTGATGTAAGGCACGTCAGGCTTGGTTTTTTCGCCCAACCAGCCGGCGGGCTGGTCGATGAAGCGGAACTTATAGTCGTCTATCCGCACCGCGCCGACCGTGCTTTCACCGAGATAGAAGATTTCGTGACGCGCGGACGGCCCTTTGCCCGTGATGGCAGTCAACTGGTTGTAGCCATCCAGATGGTTCTTGTAAGTCCGGCCGCCAATCTCCTTCCCCTTCAGCAATTCATCGGTGATATTCGGATTGCCTGCTGCGGCCACGAAGGTCGGCAACCAGTCCAGACCGGAGAAGATACCATTCTGCACGCTGTCTGCCGGTACCTTGCCAGGCCAGCGGATGATGCAGGGCACGCGGAAGCCGCCTTCCAATACTGTGCCTTTGCTCTGCGCGAATGGCGTCTGACCGCCATCGGGCCAAGTGAAAACCTCGGTGCCGTTATCCGTAGTGAAGACGACAATGGTGTTGTCATCGACGCCCATGTCTGTGAGCTTCTTCATCACCAAGCCGATATCGTCATCGAGCTGGGCCATGCCCGCTTCTTCTTCCGACCAGCCATTCTCCGCATTGCGTAGCGCCTCGTACTTCGGAGAGAGATGCGTGACGATATGCATCCGGGTCGGGTTGAGCCAGACGAAGAATGGTTTATTGTCCTTTTTGGCTCTGTCCATAAAATCGAGCGCGAGGTCACGAATCTCGTTGTCGACCGTTTCCATACGTTTGGGATAGAGCGTGCCGGCATCCTCGATCCTCTGCTTGCCGATCTTGCCCCATCGCGGCATCTCGGTGGGGTCGTCTTTGTCGGTCGCCCAGCTATGAATCATGTTGCGCGGGCCGACGACATTTAAAAGGTTTTGAGGGTAGTTAGGATGTGCTGGGTCTTCCATCGCGTCGAGGTGATATAGATATCCGAAGAATTCATCGAAGCCGTGCACTGTGGGCAAGAATTCGTTTTTGTCGCCGAGGTGATTTTTGCCGAACTGGCCGGTGGCGTAGCCCATGGATTTCAAGATTGTGGCTGTGGTCACTGCTTCAGCTGGCAATCCGACCGAAGCGCCAGCCTGACCGACCGTGGTCATGCCGGTGCGGATTGGCAGCTCGCCGGTAATGAAGTTCGCACGCCCCGCCGTGCAACTTGCCTCAGCATAATAGTCCGTGAACAACATGCCCTCTTTGGCGATCTTATCGAGGTTTGGAGTTCGACCAGCCATCATACCGCGGTGGTAAGCGCCGATGTTCCACATGCCGATGTCATCGCCCATGATCACAACGATGTTGGGTTTTTGTTGCTGCTGCGCGGAAGCCGGCAAGATCGCCGCCGCTAGGACGATACTTGAAGCCAGCGCACTCGATATCAGTCGACCGAACTTCATCATCCAAATCCTCCAATGCGAGTTTATTGGTTTATTGGCCGCCATTTAGAGCACCATCGAACGAGTGACCGTTAGGCTCGCTAGGCTTCAGCCGGAGTTCACCAATCGGAAAGCTTATCGTCAACGCAAGACCCATACTATGCAGTTTCGGCACGTTCGGAGATGGGGGATCAGTCGGCCCATTGCGGTGCCCGTTAGAACCGGCCCGCGGCGTCGTCTCGCCGATGTCCCAGATGGGTCTTGGCTGTGTAAAAATCGGCTGCGTACGATCTCTCCCGATCGCGCGGGGTCGTGCCACATGCCGTTTCCTCTTGGTTAGTCTACGACGAGGAAATCGTCCGCATCAACGTGGCCGAGTTGATCTGATATGCCACAGCAGTTTGCGCGAGGTTGATCAGTGTGAGCAGGAAGAACTCGGTATTGTCAAAAATGTTGAGAATTGGCACTTTGGCGGCCCCGAGAGCGAAGAGCAATATCTGAATGATCGCGGTCGCCCCCATGAGAAGGACCTCAGTGGTGTTGTTTATGCCGGGTTTGGCCACCTTTACCTGCTCGGCCATCGCCACGATGGCGGCGGCGAGCAAGAGGACTTCGACCCACGACAGTTGGTACCCCCAGATATCGAACAGAGATGCTCTCGGATCGGAGAAGACAAACTGCCCGATGATGTACAAGAGCAGTATATAGACGAATCCCGGCACGTAGCCGAGAACGCCTCCTCTTGGGCTTCGCCGATGGGCTCTGTCCGAGTCGCTTCTGATTGTGGCGCCAACATGGTCTGCATTTGCTGCCATCCACGTATCCTTCTGCAGTCGTTGAGGTGAAGGCTCTCGTGTGGTGAGCTTGCATGGAGCCTGGATCGCCAGTGTTCTCGCTCGAATGGATCAAGAGAGACGCGACACACCTGCGCGCGAAGGGCACACAATCCCGAGCCGAGGTTAGAGCCGCAGATCGCAATTGTCAGCATACAAAATGCGCAGGCTGCAAAATGGCCACTACGGGTCAAAAGCACCGTTCTGACAGTCGGCCTTCCACTTCCGGTCTACCCCGCTAAGCAGACCCTGGCAGGGCCGCTCGTTCGTCCAAGTTGTTTAAGGCTCGCTGGCTGCAGAACTGCAGCTGGCGGCGCCGGGCGAGCCTGCATGTTCCATCATCCAAATTGCACCCAATCGCATCCGAAATCACGCCGACTGATTTTCGGATGTTGCCGAGCGTTCGCTTCGGCTCTGGCAGCCGAGCCCGCATGTCGTCGATGAAGGTCATCCGGAGCCGCGCGCAATCAAATCGTGGTGGATCGGGAGAGCAGGGCACAAGACCTACCGCAGGTGAAGCGAGACCAATGAGGATGGCAAAACACGAATCGAGGCTCCGACCTACGATGGAAAAGCTCGGCCTCACTGTTCCGGAGGCTACGGCACTTTCCTCTCTCGGTCAGACGTCCATCTACAAGGCGATCAGGGAAGGGCGGTTGCGAATTCGCAAGTACGGTACGAGGACAATCATAACGCGCGCCGATCTGACGTCCTTCTTGGAAAACCTGCCAGTCGAGACGAAAGAGGCCCAAGGTGTTTTGATGCCTCGGGCCTCAATTCAGTGGACCGCTCTTAGGTGACCTTCATCGGGATCACCTTAGCCGGTGGCCGCATCGCGAAGTCGGCGAACGCCTGCATCACGACCCGTCGCTTCTTGAGGGCTTCGCCGCGCTTGTAGGCTTTTTCGGCTTCATCGCCGGTGATGTGGTGCAAGCAATGTTCAACGATCTCTTCCTCAAAATCGGTTTCTTCCTGTGCCCATGTGCGGAACGTACTTCGGAAACCATGCACCGTCAGAGTCTCGTCGCCTGTGATCTCTTTGAGGTGCTTCAGCATAGTCATATTGGACATCGGTTTCTTGAGACTGCGACCGGGGAAGACGAAGTCACTGACGCGGTTGCCGTAGGCGTCGCGCAGGTAGGCAAGCGTTTGCCGGGGCAGCGGTGTGCGCTTGGCGCGTTCGTTTTTCATGGTATTACCGTCCAAATCCCAAAGCCCGGTGTCGAGATCGAGCTGCGTCCAGCGCATGTGCTGTGTTTCGTTGGTGCGCACCAACGTCAGAATGGTGGTTTCAAGTGCGCGGGCGCTTTGATCGGGAATCGTCGCAAGCTTTTGCATCAGGGCGGGCAGAGCAAGGTAGTCCAATGCTTTGTGACAGCCGCGCACGCTGCCGCGCTTCGGTTGTTTTGCCATGATCGGTCGAAGCTTGCTATCCCAATCGGCCGGGTTGCTCTTGGTCCGATGATTGAGTGCGATAGCTGCATCCATGATCTTTTTGATGCGCTGGCGCGTATCGCGCGAAACTTCTCGCTGATGCCAAACGGTTTTCAGAACGCCGACGACATGCGGGGTTTGGACTTCTTCAAGCGTCAACTTGTGCAGCGGTTTGCAGATCACGTCCACAATGCGGTCGAGCTTGTCGCGCGATGCGCTGTGTTTCAATCCGCTCTTGATCGTCTCCTTCCATTCCGTGGCGAATTCGCCGAACAAGCGCGACCCCTCAGCCCGGCGCTTTTCGTCCCGCTCCTGCATCGGGTCAGTCCCGTTGGCGATCTGGCGCAAGGCATCCAGCGCCTTGGTCTTGGCGTCGGCGGGTTTGACGTGCTTGGCCGAACCGAAGCCCATCTTTTTAACAACTCCGTTGCGTTGCCAGCGGAACGACCATCGGCGACCGCCGGTCGGCGCGACGATCAGATACAGGTTGTTGCCGTAGGGATATTCGCCGGGGCCCACGGTCAGGTAATTTTTCGCGGTGATGTCTGGTTTTTCAGTTGTGACCTGCATGTGCGAGCCATTCCTTGCGAGGGTCGGGAGTTCGAATCTCCAAACGGGGATTCAGGAAGTTCGAATCCCTGCGCCTGATTGCGCTTTTGCTAAAGAGCTTCTAACTCAAATCGAGGGACGGCGAAGGGGGCAGTCCGGCAAGAACATGCGGACGACGGCCAGCGATGGCCTACAATGAAGGAAAGGCCTACCGATATTGGGTTTGTTGAGGTTCGCGGCGACGGCGGGCGATGGCGGGTGAAGGACGGCGAACGGGTCTTGGCGCGCTCGGAGAGATTCGAACTCCCGACCCTCGGAATCGAAATCCGATGCTCTATCCAGCTGAGCTACGAGCGCCTAAATCGTCGCAATGGTTGTAGCGGCTTCGAACCAATCCGTCACGCCGACCAGTTCGCATTTGGCTGCCTGCTTTTCAAGCCGGTCCGGCCAACCCAGGGGCCGTTCTGGCCGATATGGGCAGCCGAGCTCTGGTAGCGGTGATTGGCCGAAGGGAGCAGCCGACTTTCCGTAGTCCTACGTGCCGCGAAATCCACAACCTTAGATCAAAGCGTCATAATCAAACCACGATTGATCCCCGCCATAGCCCGCCGCTCGTAGGACGGGCTTTGAGCGGAAAACGCACGTGGCTGGGGGGCCGACTATGACAACATTTCAGGCCATCATGTTCGGTGTGATGTTGACGCTGACGCCAAGCTTGGTAGCGCTGGCGGTTTTTCTTTATCGTGAGTGGATCATCACTCGGGATGAATGCGCTGGTCGTCTAAAGTTTCACGATTAGCCGACCAGTCTTCCGGACGGCGTCCGAATACCGTCTCA
>Ga0210399_10002929_pt1 | contig 13268 bp, 14 predicted proteins | sample IncBWC14MmetaG_FD_150865 | JGI IMG/M metagenome (GOLD analysis project Ga0210399, IMG submission 150865) | Forest soil microbial communities from Barre Woods Harvard Forest LTER site, Petersham, Massachusetts, United States - Inc-BW-C-14-M | ecosystem: Environmental > Terrestrial > Soil >... | reverse complement strand
GACCTTTCAGTCTCCCTCCGCCGGTGCCGACGTTCCTGGCAGCGTGGTGGGGGCCAGTTCCCTGCCCGCGCCGGACCACTTCTCCACCAGGTAGAAGATCGCCGGCACGAAGAAGATTCCGATCACGCTGGCGGCCAGCATCCCGCCGATAACCGTAGTGCCCATGATTTGGCGGGCAACCGAACCGGCGCCCGTTGCTGTCCACAGCGGCACGCAACCGAGAATGAATGCGAAAGAAGTCATCAAAATCGGCCGCAGACGAAGCCTGGCTCCTTCGAGCGCGGCATCCGCCAGAGGTTTTCCGCTCTCGTATTCCGCCTTGGCGAATTCGACGATCAGAATCGCGTTCTTCGCTGCCAATCCGATGAGCATGACCAATCCAATTTGCGAGTAAACGTCGCTCTCGATCTGAACGAGGTAAGGCGGCAGGAAAACGCCCAACAGCACGCGGCGCAACCAAAGAACTCCAAAGGCTCCAAAGATCGCCACCGGCGTGCTCAACAGGACGCTGAACGGCAGCGACCAGCTTTCATACAAAGCCGCCAGAATCAGAAAGACGAATAGCAACGACAGTCCGAAGATAACCGAGGAGGGCACACCCTCCCGCGCTTTTTGTTCTTGAAACGACATGCCCGAATAGTCGAAGCCCATCTCGCGCGGCATTGTCTGTTTAAAGACGTCTTCGAGGGTCGCCGTGGCTTGGTCCGCGCTGTAGCCCGGCGCGGCGCTGCCATTGATCTGCGCCGAACGATATTCGTTGAAGCGCAAAGTAAACTCCGGGCCGAGGCGCGGCTCTACCCTGGTAAGTGTCGAAAGCGGGACATTTTCTCCCTTATTGTTGCGGACATAGAACTGCCCAACGTTTTCTGCCTTGGCGCGATCCTCACTTTCCGCTTCGATATAGACCTGCCACTGGCGCCCGAAGCGGTTGAAGTAGTTGATGAAATATCCCCCCATAAATGCTTGAATCGTACGGTATACATCGTTGAGGTTCACACCTTGCTTCAACACTTTGTCGCGGTTTACTTCGACAAATTCCTGTGGGACGCTCGCCAAAAAAGTGGTGCTGAGGGTGCCGATTTCCGGCCGCTTTCGAGCCGCTTCAAGAAAAACACCCAGGTTTTTGGCGAGAAACTGAATATCGCTGCCCGAACGGTCTTCGAGCATGAAGGTAAATCCGCCGGCAGTGCCGACACCTGGAATGGCGGGCGGGGAAAAACCGAAGGCGACTGCGGTCGGCAACTTGCTCAACTGCTGGTTCAGATGCGCTTTGAGCGATTGAAATTGCTCAGCTCTCGTCTTGCGCTCGCTCCAAGGCTTGAAGGTCACAAAAAAGGTCGAGTTGTAACTGGTGCGAACAAAACTGAGCAAACTGAAGCCGACGAAGCAGGAAATATGTTCCACCCCCGGCGTATTCAGCAGGATTTTTTCCACATCCGCCGTGACCGCCGTCGTGCGTTCCAGCGAAGCCCCACTCGGCAACTGCACATTGACGTAGGCATAACCCTGATCTTCGTCCGGAAGGAAGCTCGACGGTATTCGGTTGGCAAAAAAGAAACCGGCCACGCAAAACACCGCAAGCAACACGACTACGACCACCGTCTTTTGGACCAATACTGCGCTCCAACGCACATAGCCCTCTGTGGCTCGCTCAAATACGCGGTTAAACCAATCAAAACATTTCCTCAAGAGTCCTCGGCTCGGCGCCCGTCGCTTGAGCAGGAGTGCCGCCAGCGCCGGGCTGAGCGTGAGCGCGTTGAACGCGGAAAGCAGAACGGAAATGGCGATCGTGACCGCGAATTGCTGGTACAGCTTCCCGGTGATTCCGGGAATGAAGGCGGTGGGCACAAAGACGGCGGAGAGAACCAGAGCGATGCCAACCACCGGGCCGGACAGTTCTTCCATTGCTTTAAACGCCGCTGCCTTTGGCGTCAGGCCCTCCTCGATGTGGCGTTCAACCCCTTCGACCACGACGATGGCGTCGTCCACCACCAAACCGATCGCAAGCACCAGACCAAACAGAGAGAGCGTGTTGATGGAAAAACCGAACACCGGAAAAAGCACGAACGTGCCGACCAGCGAGACTGGCACCGCAAGTAACGGAATCAGGGTGGCGCGCCAGTTCTGCAAGAAAACGTAGACCACTAGGATCACGAGCGCGAGGGCAATCAAAAGAGTGATGACGATTTCCTTCATGCCTTCCGTGACCGCCCGCGTCGTATCCAGCGCAACGACGTAATCCATGTCCTCCGGGAAGCGCTCCTTCATCTTCGCCATCAGCTTATTTACGCCGGCGGCTGCATCCACTGCGTTCGATCCCGGCAGTTGGTAAGTGGCAATGATGGCGCTCGGCTTCCCATTAAAACGTCCAGCGACGGTATAATCCTGCGCACCCAACTCGATTCGAGCGACATCGCGGACCCGGACAGTCCCGCCGTCGGGCGTCTCGCGCACGACGATCTGTCCGAATTCTTCCGGCGACACAAGACGCCCTTGCGCAAGAACCGAATAAGTGAATTCCTGACCTTTCGGTGCCGGTTCACCCCCCGCCTTGCCGGCCGGGTTAACCGTGTTTTGCGCTTGAATTGCGCTGACGATTTCCGGGACGGTAATGCCGAGTTTGGCCAACGTGTCGGGTTTTACCCACAAGCGCATCGCGTATTGGCCGGAGCCGAATACCTGGATGTTGCCGATGCCGGGGGAACGCAGAATGGGATCGGTGAGATTGATGTACGCGTAGTTCGCCAAAAACTTGGCATCGTATGTTCCATGTGGCGAGTACAACGCGGTTAACGTGAGGGGAGCAGTAACAGACTTTCGAACCGTGACCCCGTAATTAGTCACGTCCACGGGAAGCTGAGAAGCCGCCTGCGTTTCACGGCTTTGCGCGAGAATGTAATCATTGTTCGGATCGGTTTTTGCGTCGAAGTCCACGATCAGGCTGGTGGTCGAGTTGCCGGTCGCATTCAGCGAATACATGTAGTTCATGTTGTCCACGCCGCTCATCTGCTGCTCGATGGGAGTGGCAACCGCCTGCTCCAGGGTTTGCGCGTCCGCCCCGACATAGGTGGCCAGAATTTGAATCTCGGGCGGAGCGATCCTGGGAAACTGCGCGACCGGCAAACTCAGGATGGTGAGCGTGCCAACCAGCACCAGCACGATGGAGATCACCATGGCGACGATGGGACGGTTGATAAAGAACTTTGACATCGGATTACCTTCCCTTGGTTTCCACACCAAATGGCTTGGGGTTCACCTGCATGCCCGGACGCACCTTCTGTATGCCTTCCGCGATCACCCTTTCGCCCGACTTAAGTCCGTCCGCAATAATCCACTGGCTGTCGACACGGTCGCCGACCTTGACCGTTCGGATGCTCACTTTGTTCTGGTCGTCCACCGTCGCGACTTGATAGCCGCCTTGCAACTCCGAAACAGCACGCTGCGGAACAAGCAAGGCATCCTGCTGGAGTCGCACAGCCGCGCGAACCTTGCCGTACCCGCCTGGACGCAGAATATTTCCAGGATTCGCAAATAGCCCGGCGATCCGAATTGCGCCCGTACTCTCATTTACCTGGCGGTCCGCAAAGTAGAACGTGCCCTCGTGCGCATAGCTTGAGCCGTCCGCCAAAATCAGTTCGAGGCGCAGATTCCTGTCAGCCGCCAGTCGACTAGTCTCAGTCGGGAAGCGTTTTCTCCATGCCAGGTATTGGGGCTCGCCGACAGTGAAATAAACCTTGATGGGGTCGACGGTTGACACGGACGTCACGGGTCCGCTGCTTAAATTGACCAAGGCCCCGACCTGAAGCTGCGCCTGCCCGGCGATGCCGTCGATGGGCGCCACGAGCCGGGTGAAATTGAGGTTGATCTTGGCCGTTTCGACGGCTGCCTCGGCTGTCTTGATTTGAGCTTCGGCTGTAGCTACCGTTGCCTTCGCCGCCAAGTTGTTCTGAATGGCGTTGTCCAGATCCTGCTGGCTCGCCGCTTGTTCTTTGGCCAGAGGCGTGTACCGCTCTACGTCAAGCCGAGTTCTGCCTTGAACAGCTTCGGCGTTAGCAAGCTGTGCTCTGGCCTGCGCTAACTGTCCTTGAGCCTGATCGAGAGCCGCTTGAAAAGGCCGCGGGTCGATCTCGAAGAGCAACTGGCCCTTCTTGACGAATGCGCCTTCCTGATAACCCTGCCGCAGTAGGTAGCCGGTAACCTGAGCCCTGACGTCGGCATTTGTGAGCCCGTCGAGCGTGCCGATCCACTCGCCAAAAATCGGAACGTCTTTCTGCTCAACCCGCACGACCTCAACGTCCGGCGGAGCGCCCGCCTGTGCTCCCGATACATGCTTTGGGTACATCTCTCCAACAATCAGGCCGACGACCAGCAAACAAACGGCCCCGCCTATCCAGAGTTTGTATTTCGAAAGCTTGTTCATTTTCTTCACCCGTCAGCGTGCTTTTTACGCCAATCCACATGGACTACCTTTGCATGGCCACGCTGTTCATCGGAATGATACGCCTCGAATGTCTCCAGTTCCTTCAGAACTTCGCCGCCATTGACGGCCTGCACTTGTGTGAAACCGACACTACTAAAGAAGCTTTTCGACCACTGCGGATCCCGCATCGAGGAACTCGTAGGACCATTCTCATCGTCCACCCTGAGTCACTCGTCTCGACCCACTTCACGTTCGATGTACGATGAGACCGATCGGTTCCATTTATCTTATGCTGAAACGGTTTGCGCGACAGCCGGCCTTATAAGTGGAACCTCAACAATGCCTCGAAGGTGTCCAGCGGAACCGGACACTCGGCACCTCCTTCGCTCTCACCGAAACGTACCGCTTCCCGGCGGCGTCTAGCTCAGTCTTAGGGTCTTCGTTCCCGAGCCATCCACTTCTGTATGTATGGCGAGCAATGCACAATCTTCACTCCGTCGGCCTTACACTCTCCCAGGAACCGAACCACGTCCACATCTACGACCGTTACTTCCTTCAAGTCCAAAATAAACAGAGGTCCGTTGTGCTGGAGTTGCTTTTTCAATTCTCCGACGTGCTCCGATTGAAAGTGACCAACCAGACGAATCGTGGTCTTTCCACCTTGTGAATTCCTTTCAATCTTCAAGTTCCACTCGCCTCTCTCCCTTAAACAAGGAGCCCCCGGCCATGCCGTCCGGCTTATTCAGATGTCGCGTCTCGTGAACAGAAGCGCATGCACGGAACGATTCCTCCCGCAGTCCTTGATCGTTGTTCGTCACCACCCAAAGCTCTCGATCTCGCGGCCCTCAATGTTGCCCTTCGAGCGCAGGAAGGTGCTGCCTTCATCCAGACGGAACTCAGCGGTGTAGGCGCCGTCGCGGAGTTTAGGGGATGCCGCCATGATCACCGCCACCCTCTCCCACCCTTCGAGCACGCGCACGAGGAGGGGGCTATGAAAAACGACATTCTCCGCCAGAAGCTTCGCGACCGCGGCTGGTGTGTTGTCCCCTGATTCTCGTAGCATTCGTAGCGGACGCATAGATTCCCTCCCGAAACTCTTGGTCGTTAAACCAGATGCCTGATTTCGTCGCACTGCGGACTTGTGATTCTGCTTATGTTTTCCCTCAAGCCTCCGGGAATTATCGCGTTACTGCGCTAACCGTGGGGACTGCTTGCGCCTCATCCCATCCACGATCGGGATTACCAGAAATAGTTCGAGGTGACCCGGAAGATGATTGACGTAAGGCTCACCATTTGATCCGTCCTGGCTCAACGTCTGCATTATGTTTTGATCCAGTCCGATGATCATGATGTGCGGCCCAACGTGGAATTCCTTGCCGCTTCCCATCGCATGCGACTCGTTAGGTACCCATTTGCCACCATACATGTATGAAATTCCGACGCTCTGCACATCGGGCGTACGACTCGCAATACTGTCCTTGATGAACTGCAGAAAGACCTGGTCAAAACAGCCGGGCTCATCATGGGCGCCTTCAGGAAGACCCGGAAGACAGGTCCACCCATTGCTGCCAGCCCGGAGAACCCGGAACTCGCCACTGGGCGAAGTTGGATAGTCAAGCACGGTTGCTTTTCGCGTAACAAACTCTGGACCTGCCTCCAGAGCGGATGCGATCTTCTCCGCATCAGACTTCGACTTGTGCGAGGCTGGCGCTTGAGCGTAGGTGACGACAGCGGTGATCAGTACCAGGAAAACAACCCTCTTCATGACCTTCTCCTTTGACAACTTAGTATTCAAACCACCTCTCCTCTCATCAGGGCCTGTCAGATTGTGAGGACGACTCTGCCGAAGGGGCGGCCCTCGACCAGGTAGCGCAGAGCTTCCGCCGCTTCGGCCAGCGGGAAGGTCTGAGCCACGATCGGTTTGATCGCGCCCGATTGAAGCAGGGCGACGATGGCATCCCAGGCTTCCGCCCAGGCCGACTGCGGCTGAGCAAATAGGGAGAAACTCTTGATGCTGGCCCGTTTCCAGATCAGATTTGTGACGTCAATGGTTGCCTTGCGGCTCGCCGAATACCCGAATGTTGTGAGGCTCCCGCCCGACGCAAGCACTCCGAGCGCCTCGCTCAGGACTTCACCACCGACCGCGTCGATCACAATGTCGGCGCCGTAACCGCCTGTGATACGACGCACCCCGTCCCCCAGTGTCTCGAGAGACAGATCGATGACCTCCTTGAATCCGATCGCGTTCGCCTGCTCCGCCTTCGCATGATTGGTCGTGCTTGAGATGGCGTGTTTTGCGCCCAAGGCACGCGCCAATTGCGTCACCGCGTTGCCGACCGACCCTCCGATCGCCGGCGCTAGCACCGTCTTGCCCGGTTGAAAACCAGCGAGGATGAGAGTCATGTGTGCAGTCAGATACGCGACCGGAATACCTGCGGCACTCACGTCGTCCATACCCTCAGGTAGCAGGCAGAGGTTTTCCTTCCGTACGGCAACCCACTCACTGTAGGTTCCATCCTCAAAAACGCCGTACGGCCCAGTGAACATCACACGAGAACCGACAGGAAAGTTCGTTCCGCCTCCCTCATCCACCACGCCCGCTCCTTCGTTCCCTAGGACTAACGGCGCCTTCGCGAGGTGGTATTGTCCGGAGAGAATCGTATAGTCGAGTGGCGTGACCCCAGCCGCTGTGATACTTACCAGTACCCGTCCATCCGAGACTGCCGGTTTTGGAATGTCCTCTAGCTTCAAATCCTTGTAACCTCTGAATCCTTCTGCTCTCATTGCACGCATGTATTTTTCCTGTCCTTCGTCGAACGATGCGCTGTCTTTCGCCGTGGGTAAATTACGGTTTGACCGCGCGCGCGGAAAGCCAGAGCGCTCCCCCCGGATTGACCCGATCCGGATAGAGCTCCACCATCTTGTCGTAGAGTCCTCGCGCGCTCGTCGTTGTCCCGGCTACGCGGTCGAAATCGCGGATGTACTGCCGGGTCTCTTCAATGATCTTGGGGCTGTCGTCGTTCGCAGGCCGCTTGTGTCCGGCGATCACCGCGCGTGGGTTGAGTGACTCGATTTTGCCGAGCGCAGCGATCCACTCACGGCGGGTCTGCGCGTTCGACTCGGCGAGGTAGAGGTGAACGTCGTTGTAGGCGGCGTCGCCGGCAACCACCAGGCCAACCGACGGGACATGCAGACAGGTCGTGTATTCCGTGTCGGTATGGCCGAGTTCCACGACGACCAAGTCGTGCCCTTCGAGATCGATCACATTTCGCTTGAGTTCATCGGCGATCACGAGGCGATCCGGGATTTGGCCTGGAAACAGCGGGTTCCAGAAGTTCGCGAGGACGTCCGGCGAGGCTTGCTGGCGCATGAGTTTCACAACATCGGGCGTGGCCACCGCCCTGGCAGTGGGAAAACGATCGAGGAGCGCTCCGATGCCAAAGAAGTGGTCGCCGTGACCGTGGGTGACATAAATCGTTGTCAGGTTCTTGCCGCTCGCCGCGACCCAATCTACTAGAATGTCCGCTTGCTCGACGGTGATAAAGGTGTCGACGAGGACGGCGTCTCGCCTGCCAGAGATAAGTGTCGACGATATCGGCGACCACATCATCTGTTTCGTGCCCGGAGCCAGGTCGATGGTGACAGTAGGTATTCCGGGCGTCACGAACACATCCCAGTTCAGCGTAATTTCTTCAGTCGCGACTTCAGTCTTGCTGGCCATAATTTCTTTCCCTCCATCGCTGCTCACCGCCGTCGAGCGCGCTCTAGTGATCCCGGCAAGGCATCCGACCTATCCCGCGGATGAACTGCCGAACATCGGACGCCCGCTTTTGGACTGCGCGAGCGTCGCTTCGCCCTCAATGGCGTACCTTGAATTTGTGTCTGCCTCTCATCTGCTTTCACTACGGATGATGCAACTGGTGTGCCAACGCAATTCATTGAATCTGCGCAGCTTTACCCTGCAGGAAATTGCCGAGCTTTCAGAAATCCTGACGGTTCAGAAAAATGCAGGGGCACTAGTCAGTTGGTTCGCAGAAGCGACTCAATCGGGAGGAAGGCCGGAGGGTTCAATAGTGACGATCTTTATCTTCTGTATCGCAATAACCGAGGTCTAACGGTTCAAACGTGGACGACGAGAACGGGGCAGGGTCCCAATTGCAACACCCGATAGGTTGTCGAACCAAACACTGCAAGATCCAAGGCTCCACGACCATGCACGGCCATAGCCACCATGTCGATGTGTGCCTCCGCGGCGAGTTGAATGATTTGCTCATATGGTTTTCCGATGCGCACTGCTGTTTTAATCTTGAGGGTCTTGCGCCCCTCCGATGGAACCAGTCTATCGAGTTGCTCCTTCGCAGCCGCTATGGCCTTGTCCTTCTTAGCCGGATTTGAGACCTCCTCCAACACGTGCAGCAGCGTGAGCTCGGCGTCGTACTCCGTCGTCGCAGAGATCGCATAGGTCAACGCCCGCTCTGAATTCTCCGAGAAATCCGTACAGAAAAGAATTCGGCTCAAGTGGCGGGGGTGGTGCCGCGCTTCATCGGCAGCCATAGAGTCGTGTGACGGCTTACCTACCGCGAGCACTGGGCAGGAAGCCCTGCGCATCACCCGATCAGTCACCGACCCCAGCATCAAGCGGTCAAACCCTCGCCGGCCGTGCGTCCCCATGACGATCACATGCGTTTTCTGCGCTTGCGCAAAGGATAGAATCGAGTCCGGGGCTATTCCCTCGTGAACCACGAGCTCCGGCTGAATTTTATCGTGGGTATGGTTCTTGACGAATTCTTGCAGTTGCTCCCTGCCACCCTCGCGAAGCGCCTGGCTGAACCTCTCATAGTCTCCCAGAGAGGCAGCATAGTCGGCGTAAGGATATCGCCATAACTCTACGACATGCTGCGCCACCAACTTGGCCCGATAGTGCTCGGCCAGCGAAAGCGCATGTTGATACGCCCTTACCGAGAACTCTGAGAAATCAATGGGGCAAAGGATGAGTTTAATTTCCTGCATACTTCCTCTTTAAGCCATCGATTTTGATCCCCGCGCCGCCGCGATTACTCGTAGCCCCTCCCCGCGATTTGCGATCCGCTTTTAACCCTTCACATTGCGTCCGCTCGCCTCGATTGAAGCGTCGCTCATCGTGGGCTAATGCAACTGGTGTGCCAACGCAATTCACTGAATCGGCGTGATGTTACCGACCAAGAAATTGCCGAGCTTTCAGAAATCCTGACGGTTCAGGAAAAGCAGAGGAGGAGGAGCCCTCATTGCCAATCGCGTGTGCAGATGCCACGGACTAGAGGGAGGCATGGCGGAGGCCGTATGGATTTGAACGCGCTCGCTCCTCCTCTAGCTCACTCTATAAACACAAGCTCGCACGAAAAGTGTTTTCGGCTCACGCGCGGTCTCCGGGTGCGCTTGCCGGACGGTCCGAAAACATTGGCGATGTCTTCCTCGTCTCTTCTCTTCTTTGGCAGCCTCGGGACGAAAGTCTTATGCGGGTATGCGATTGAAGAGGGATGGACGTTGTGCGTATGGAACGCGAAACAGGTGACGCGGTACATTCCCCCTAAGCCGCACCTTGCCTCGGGGGCCGCACCTTGAACCGGCGCTTGTCTATGCCGAAGCTCGCGATCTTTGACGCAAGGGTTTGGTGGGGAATTCCGAGCTTTGCGGCCGCGCCATGCAGGCCTGAAACTCGACCTCGGCATTCTGCCAATGCGGCCTCGATTGCTTTTCGTTCGCGCTCAGAGAACTCTTTCTTGTCGTCGGCGAGGACGCCGGCACGAGAGACCTGTCGCTCGGACAGTTGGTTCGATTTTCGCGGCAGCCAGGTCTCGTCGACTGAGAACGTTTCTCCATCGCACAAGATCACCGCACGCTCTATTACATTCTGTAGTTCGCGGATGTTCCCTGGCCAATCGTAGGCTTGAAACAGATCCAACGTCTTCTTCTTTATATGGCTGATTCTCTTCCCCGCTCTCTTGGCGTACCGTTCGACCAGGTACTCCACCAGCAGAGCAATGTCGTCCTTCCTCTCGCGCAGGGATGGTAGACGTATGGGGAAAACGTTAAGCCGGTAAAAAAGGTCCTGGCGGAAGCTGCCTGCAGCAACGGCAGCTTCCAAGTCGCGATTCGTTGCAGCAAGCACTCGCACGTCGATGGAAATCGGTTGGCTGCTCCCGACCCGCTCGAATTCTCGTTCCTGAAGCACTCGCAGTAGCGCAATCTGCACCTCGGGCGAGAGTTCGCCGATCTCGTCCAGAAAAATCGTTCCACCATCGGCGGATTCGAACCGGCCGGCGCGTCTTTGAGTCGCCCCGGTAAAGGCGCCTCTCTCGTGGCCAAACAGTTCGGAAGCAATCAACGAAGGTGGAATCGCCGCACAATTAACTCGGATGAATGCCCTCGCTGAGCGTTTAGACCGCTTGTGGATGGCACTGGCAATCAATTCCTTTCCCGTTCCGGTCTCACCCGAAATCAGCACCGTGGAATCGGTTGGAGCCACTTTGCTGATTTCCGAAAGCACCCTGCGGAGCGCCTCCGACGATCCAACGATTGCTTCGTACATCGAAAAACGGTCGATCTCTTCGCGCAGGGCGATGTTTTCATTGCGCGTTCTCTCTTCGGCCTGCTTGCGATCCTCGATATCGGTCCCCGTCGCGTACCAACGAATGACGTTTCCCCCTTCGTCTCGAACCGGGTTGTATTGGACTAAGAGCCAACGATACTGACCATCCCTGCGGCGCACTCGTCGTTCGTACTCGAATGGGACCCCTCGCGAGAGCGCCACAGCGCGTTCGTCGCGCAGTCTCTCGGAGTCCTCCGGATGAAAGACCTCACGAAAGCCCTCCGACCTCACTTCTTCTTTCGTCAGGCCCGTGTACTCCTGTATTGCCTGATTCGCGTACAGAAATTCTCCGTCGGCCCCAATCGCTACGATGAGCTGAGGTATTGCGTCGATGATGGTTCGAAGTTCAGCCTCGGACTTCTTGATCTCGTCAAATGCCATCGTCAGTGCCGCCCGTGATCGTTCGCGCTCAATGGCAATTGCGGCAATGCGGCTGGCATAATCGATTAACTGAATGTCGTCCGTCCCCGGATGCCGAACTTCGCGGTAGTACATGCAAAAAGTGCCTAGCACTTTGCCATCCTGCGACATGATGGGGGTCGACCAGGCGGCCCGAAGTCCACTCTGCAGAACAACGCTTCTAAAGTTGGCCCAATTGGGGTGAGAAACCATGTCAGAAACGAAGACGGGCTGGCCGAGATAAGCGGCTGCGCCGCACGATCCCACATAAGGACCAATGCACACTCCGTCGGTCGCTGCCCGGTACGCTTGCGGCAGGTCTGCGGCGACGCCGTATCGCAGGTGCAACCCGTCCTCGTCTAGCAGGAAAATCGAGCACAACATTCCCTCACTGTGGGCTTCGATTAGGCGGGCAAGACTCGTCAGAACTTCGTTCAGCGATGCGCCGATGAGCATCATCTTCAGCGCATCCAGCACCGCCTCGCTGGGCAGTGTTGGCGCGGGGGATGGCGATCCTGAAAGCGCTTGTGGGTTGGGTAACGCTTTGGCGTTTGCCATATACCAGCCGCCTACCCGTTGATGCCAGCAGCATCGCACAAACGCGCTGCTATGCTGTGTGGGATTACCGTCCTGATGCCTTCTGCCCGCGAAGCACCATGCACGTCGAAGCCGCTCTCGCGACCAGCCGGTTCTCCTCGTCGGTTATATTGCATTCTACGTAGCCAATCGTGTGGCCTCGCTGCACGACGGCTCCTTCCGCTTTGAGTTCTGCCTGCCAAACCGGACGAAAGAAATTGATCTTCAGTTCTACCGTAGTGAAAGATTCCTCCGGTGTGAGGGTGCTTGCAAATGCCATCCCCATCGCGGCGTCAGCAATGTCGCAAAGAATCCCGCCGTGCAATGTCCCCATGGGATTTGCGTGTTGTGGTCTGGCCGCCAACACGACCGTGGCCCGTCCGTCAGCAATGTCTTTTGCCTCGAATCCGATCAGACGCCCGACGGGCACGTCGTTCGCCTTCGCCCGCTCTCTGAAATCGAGCTTCAACCGAACTTCCTGAGCACTCATAACTTGTCCGCTCCTGCTTTCGATTTCCGCGCACGAACCTTTGTTTCGAGGTATTCCTCCAGGTGGTGGCAGGCAAGGTCGAGAGGGTCGTCCCTCCGCTGCAGACGACTCACCACCGAGCTGCCTTCGAGAGTGCTGGCAATCAGCGTAGCCAATTCCCCGGAGTCGACATCGCGCCGGACTTCGCCCCGTCCTTGCCCCTCCTCCACAATCGATCGCAGACGATCAAGCCAAGAACTGAGAGCATGCCGAGCTTTCGCTCGCAAATGAGGGTTGCTATGGTCGGAATCGATGGCCGTGTTCAGCAGCGGACACCCGCCTGGCACCAGCCCAGCGCGCCGGTCCCGAAAGTTGCGCACGACTTGTATCAGGCGATCGACCGCATTGGGGATCTCCTCAGTTCCTTCGAAGCGCGTATCCATTGCGAGTTTCCAGGCGTGATCGAAGGCGTCTCTCGCGAGCTCTTGTTTGCTCTCAAAGTGCCGATAGATTCCGCCTTTTCCTAGCCCTGTCGCTCGCATGAGATCGGAGAGGGCGGTACCGCTATATCCCTTTTGATTGAAGATCGGTGCTGCTTTGCGAATGATTTCCTGCCGAGTCTGCTCGCCTTTGCGCACGCCGTGCTCCTGGTAAAGTGAAGTCAGCGACCGCAAGCGTGGTCGCTGAACCGCAGTACACGTACCCTTGGATGAGACCGATCGGTACTAGGTCGCATTATATGCGACCCGGGGAAAGGCTTGCGCTCTCCCCTTACC
>Ga0210399_10002926_pt1 | contig 13277 bp, 12 predicted proteins | sample IncBWC14MmetaG_FD_150865 | JGI IMG/M metagenome (GOLD analysis project Ga0210399, IMG submission 150865) | Forest soil microbial communities from Barre Woods Harvard Forest LTER site, Petersham, Massachusetts, United States - Inc-BW-C-14-M | ecosystem: Environmental > Terrestrial > Soil >... | reverse complement strand
TCGCCTCTTCCTCGCGCGCCTGCCCGATCAGCGTCTTGAAGGGCTCGTCGTCGGTGCCCATGCGGAGCGTCTGCGCCAGCAGCGGCCGGCGGTCCCAGCCCATCAGCGGATGGATCTCGCCCTCGAGCGCGCGGAGCAGAATGCGGCCCACCTGTTCGCCCACTACCTCCATGTCGACATGCGGATAAGTCTTGTAGCCGATAAGCGCCGTCGAGTTGCGCACCATCGCCTCCGTCAGATTGGCGTGGAGGTCGCAGGTGACCGCGATCGGCAGATCGGGCGCGATGGCGTGGATCGATTCGAGGAGCGTGCCCTCGCCGTCGGGCGTGGTCTCCGCCACCATGGCGCCGTGCAGGTCGAGGAAAGCCGCATCGCAGCCGCGGCGCACCGCCTCGAGGATCGGTGCCACCATCATCTCGTAGGCGGATTTCTCCACGGGCCCGCTCGGCATCGCCTCGGCGGCGACCGGTGTCACCACCTCGGCGCCGACCTCGCGCGCGAGCTTCAAATAGGCACCGAAGGGCATCGCGGTGCCCTCATAGGCGCGGCGTGCGTCAGTGCCGAAATAGGCGCCCCATTCCTCGAACCGCCGCCAGTCCGTGCGGATCGGCGAGAAGGTGTTGGTCTCGTGCTTCATCATCGCGACGACGAACCGCATGCGATTCAGCCCTCCGCGCCGTAGAGCGTCTGCGGATCGACGATCGGCTCGGCGATCCGCTCGAGGCTGTTCCCGCGGACCGCGCGGAAGAAGCAGCTGCGCGTTCCCGTGTGGCAGGCGGCGCCGGTCTGGTCCACCCGCAAGAGCAGCGTATCGCCGTCGCAATCGACGCGAAGCTGGACCAGCCGCTGCGCCTGGCCCGACCGCTCGCCCTTGCGCCAGAGCGCTTGGCGCGAGCGCGAGAAATAAGTGACCTGGCCGGTCGCCAGCGTCTCGGCGATGGCGTCGCGGTTCATCCAGGCGAGCATCAGCACCTCGCCGGTATCGTGCTGCTGCGCCACGGCCGGGATGAGCCCGTCGCGGTCGAATTTGAGAACGGGCAGCAGCGCCGCGGCGGCGCTTGGGGAAGGCGCGGTCATGAGATCTCCGGAGCGGGGCCTTGCGCGCCAGTAATAGGCGCGCATCCCCCCGGCGGCAACCCGGTTGCGCAGTCTCAGGGCTTGAGCGTCATGCCCTGCGGGCGGATCAGACCATCGACGCCCGGCGAGAAGCCGTCGAGCCGCGCCGTCGTGCCCCAGATCCAGGTGATGTGATAGAGGAAAAGGTAGGCGCGATCGGTGAGATAGAGGCTCGCCGCCTCTTTGTAAAATGTGAGCCGCTCCTGGGGCTCGGTCACTTGGCGCGCCTGGGCGAGCGCCGCGTCGAGTTTGGGGTTGCAGTAATGGCCCCAGTTGAGCGAGCCGTCGCATTGCAGCCAGATGCTGATGTTGCCGTCGGGGTCTGGCCGGCCGCTCCAGAACACGAGCGTCGCCTGATAATCGCCCTTCTGGGCTGCCGCGACCAGCGTGTTGGCCTCGGCCGACTCGATCTTCATGTCGAAGCCGGCCTCGCCGACCATCGACTGGATCACCTGCGCCACCTGCTGGTCGATCGGGCTGTTCGCCACCAGCACTGTGAAGGCGGGATGTTCGATGCCGGCTTCCTGGAGCAGCCGCTTTGCCTTCGCGAGGTCGCGCGCCGGTACTGGAATGTCCGCATCGTAGTAGGTCGCGCCCGGCACGATCGGCTGGTTGTTGGGCACGTATTTGCCGTTGAACACCACCTGATTCAGGACCCGTCGGTCGATCGCGACGTCGAGCGCCTCGCGCACCCGTGCGTCTTGCGCGAGCGGCTTCGACACGTGAGGTCCCGCGAGGTTGATCGAGAGGTGGTAGTAGAGCGTCGCCGGGCTCTCCACCAGCTTCAACGCCGGCGTGGACGCGATGGCGGGTGCGTCGGTCGGCGGCACACGCTCGATGATGTCGAAGCCGCCGGATTTCAGATTGGCGAGGCGCACGGCGCTGTCGGGCACGGGTACGAACTCGATCGCGTCGATGTGGATGGCGGCCCGGTTCCAATAGCGCTCGAACGTCTCGACCGTGATCTTCTCCTGCGCGACGCGCGAGCGGAACTTGTAGGGGCCCGCGCACACAGGATTGGCGCCGAACTTCTCGCCATCAGCGGCGCCGGCTTTAGGCGACACCATCATGCCGGCCCGGTCGGAGAGCACGCCGATCAACGGCGCGCTGGGCTCGGAGAGATGGAACGCCACGGTCAGCGGATCGACCGTCTCGACGCTCTTCACCTGCTTCAGCTCCGTCTTGCGCTTGGAGAAGGCCGCGGTCTGGTAGCGCTCGATGTTGTATTTCACCGAGGCGGCATCGAATGGCTCGCCGTCCTGGAAGGTGACGCCCGGCCGGAGCTTCATGGTGAGGGTGAGGTTGTCGGCCGACCACGACCACTGGGTCGCGAGCTGCGGCAGGTAGTTGAGCTGGGCGTCGATGTCGACCAGCTTGTCGCAGAGGCTGGCGAAGACGACGCGGCCGGCGAAGGAGACGCCGCTGGCAGGATCGAGCGCGTCCGGGTCCTCGTTGAGCGCGATCCGGAGCGTGCTCGCCTGCGCGAGGCTCGATCCCAGCAGCAGCCCCGCCGCCAGGAGTCCTATTCCGGTCGATCGCACCATCACGCCCTCCGCCGCCGGCCCCTAGGCGAGTATAGGCACGGTCCGGCGGGGCCGGCGACGGGTGCGGAGGTTGGCTTACGCCGCCTTCTGGCTCGGCAGCGGTTTGCCGGTCTCGATGAGGCTCTTGAGGCTCGAGAGGATGCTGGGCCAGCCCCCGGAGACGGCTTCGATGAGCTTCGAGCCGCTGCGGTCGATCTCGTGAGTCACGGTGAGTTTGACCGTCTCGCCCATGGGCTCGAGCACGAAGGTGGCGCGGGAATATCCTTCTGCTTTGAGTTCCGGCTTGAACTCGTTGCGCCATTTGAGCACCAGGCGCCGCGGCCGCTCGATCTCCACGACCTCGCCGGTGTCGGCAACCCGGCCGTCCGCGAACACGAGCCGCCAGGGCGCGCCCGGTTTCCACTCGCAGTCGGCCCAGACGCCGTGCCAATAGACGCGGGTGAATTCGGGCTTGGTCAGGTGATCCCACAGCGTTTCCGGCGTGGTACGGATATAGGTGACGTAGACGAACCTGTCGCTCATCGGCCTTCCCTTTCCAGTGTGCGTTTGAGGTCTGCGAGGGCGCGCAGGCGCCCGCGCTCGAACTTGTCGATCCACCGCTCGGCGATGTCGTTGATCGGAACCGGGTTGAGGTAATGCAGCTTCTCGCGCCCGCGCTTCTGGCTCACCACCAGATTGGCGGCCTCCAGGATGGCGAGGTGCTTGGTCACGGCCTGCCGGGTCATGTCGGGGCGCTCCGAGAGCTCGCTCAGCGTCTGTCCGTTCCGGGCACGGAGGGCATCCAGCAGCGCGCGCCGGGTCGGATCGGCGAGCGCCTTGAACACGGCGTCCATGCTCATGTGGGATAATATGCAACCAAATGGTTGCCTGTCAAGAGCGCTGTGCGAATCTAGTCGCGCCAGTGGTGGCAAGCGACGCGGTGCGCCGCGCTGAGCCGCTCCTCGGCCGGCACGACCTCCGCGCAGAGCGCGGTCGCTTTCGGGCAGCGGGTGCGGAAGAGGCAGCCGCTCGGGGGATCGAAGGGCGAGGGCAGGTCCCCGCTCAGCACGATGCGCGGCTTTGCCGCCTCGAGATCGGGATCCGGAATCGGCACGGCGGAGATCAGCGCTTGCGTATAGGGATGCCGCGGACTCGCATAAAGCTCGTCGCGGCTCGCGACCTCCATCACGCGGCCCAGATAGAGCACCAGGATGCGATGGCAGATATGGCGGACCACGCTCAGATCGTGCGAGATCAGGATCAGCGAGAGATTGAATTCCCGCTGCAGCCGCATCAGCAGGTTGATGATCTGCGCCTGGATCGACACGTCGAGCGCCGAGACCGGCTCGTCGCAGACCACGAGCTTGGGGTTGAGGATCATCGCCCGCGCGATCCCGATGCGCTGGCACTGGCCGCCGGAGAATTCGTGGGGATAGCGGTTCAGCATGTGCGGGCTCAGGCCCACCTTTGCCAGCATCTCCTGCACGCGCGCCTTCCCCTCGGCTTTCGGGATCGACGGCATGAAGGTGTCGAGCGGCTCGCCGATGATCTCGCCCACGGTCATGCGGGGATCGAGTGCCGCAAGCGGATCCTGGAACACGATCTGCATGTCGCGGCGCAGCGGCCGCATCTGTTTCGTGTCGAGGCCCTGGATCGGGCGGCCGAGCCAGACCACCTCGCCTGATGTCGCGGGGATCAGCTGCAGGATGGCACGGCCGAGGGTGGATTTGCCGCAGCCGGATTCGCCGACCACGCCCAGGGTCTCGCCGGGCGCCACGCGGAAGCTGACGCCGTCCACGGCCTTGAGCACCGTCGGAGGCGCCAGCAACCCGCGCCGGGGCTTCACGGAAAAATGCACTTTGAGGTCGCGCACCTCCAGGAGCGGCGCCTCGGCGCTCATGCCGGTGGGTCCAGACGCTCGAGATGACAGGCCTTGCGCCGTCCGATCCCGGTCTCGCGCAGCGCCGGCTCCTCGATCCGGCAGCGCTCCATGCGCCAGGCGCAGCGCTCGCTGAAGGCGCAGCCGGGCGGCAGGCGCTGCAGATTGGGCGGTTGGCCCGGGATCGTGCGGAGCTCCTCGGCCTTCGCCTCGTCGAGGCGGGGCGTCGAGCGCAGCAGCCCCTGCGTATAGGGATGCTGCGGCTCGTAGAAGATCTGGCGCACCGGCGCATCCTCGACGATGCGGCCGCCATACATGACGAGGACGCGGTCGCAGAGCCCGGCCACCACGCCGAGCGCATGGGTGATCAGCACGATCGCGGTGTTGCTGCCGCGCTTGAGCTCGCGCATGAGATCGAGGATCTGCGCCTGGATGGTGACGTCGAGCGCGGTGGTGGGCTCGTCGGCGATCAGCAGGTCCGGCTGGCAGAGCAGCGCCATCGCGATCATCACGCGTTGGCGCATGCCGCCGGAGAATTCGTGCGGGTACATGTCGATGCGGCGCGCCGCCTCGGGGATGCGCACGCGCTCGAGGAGCGCGATCGCGGCGGACCGCGCCTCGGCCTCGCTCATGCCGCGGTGGGTGACCAGAACCTCGGTCATCTGCCGGCTGATCCGGAGATAGGGATTGAGCGAAGTCATGGAGTCCTGGAAGATCATGGCGATGCGGCTGCCGCGGATGCGGTTGAGCGCGTCCGCTCGCATGCCGAGGAGCTCGACCCCTCCAAAGCGCGCGCTGCCGGTTGCGCGGCCGTTCGCCGCCAGGAGCCCTAGGATGGTGAGGAACACCTGGCTCTTGCCTGAGCCGGACTCCCCGACCACGCCGATCACCTCTCCCTCGGCCACGCTGAAGCTGACGTCGGTCACCGCCTTGACCTCGCCCTCGGGCGTGTCGAAACGGGTGTTGAGCGCTTTGACCTCCAGGAGCGCCATCTCGGGCTCAGCGGTCGCGCGGATCGAAGGCGTCGCGCAGCCCGTCACCGATGAAGTTGAAGCAGAACAGGCTCGCCGCTAGGAAGGCCGCGGGGAAGATCAGCATCCAGGGCGCGCTCTCGATCTGCGCGGCACCCTCGCTCACCAGAACGCCCCAGCTGGTATAGGGCTCCTGCACGCCGAGGCCGAGGAAGGAAAGGAAGCTCTCGGTCAGGATCACCTGCGGAATGGTCAGCGTCGAATAGGCGATCACCGGGCCGATGGTGTTGGGGATGATGTGGCGCCGGATGATCTTGGCCGTGGAGACGCCGCCCGCGCGCGCCGCCTCGATGAACTCGCGTCGCTTCAGCGAGAGCGTCTGCCCGCGCACGATGCGCGCCATGGTGAGCCATTCGACCGCGCCGATGGCGACGAAGATCAGTACGATGTGGCGCCCGAACACCACCATGAGCAGGATCACGAAGAACAGGAACGGCAGCGAGTACAGGACATCGACGAGCCGCATCATCGTGCTATCGATGCGACCACCGAAATACCCGGCGATCGCGCCATAGGTCACGCCGATCACCAGGCTCACCGAGGTCGCGGCCAGGCCCACCGACAGCGACACGCGCGCGCCATAGAGCGTGCGCACGAAGAGATCGCGGCCGTTGGCGTCGGTGCCGAACCAGTGCGCATTCGCGAAATCGGGCGGTGCGCGGATCGCGTCCCAATAGACCTCGTCGAAAGGATGCGGCGAGAGGTGGGGCGCGAAGACCGCCAGCAGCGCGATGACGCCGAGCACGAAGAGGCTCACCACCGCCGCGCGATTGCGCTTGAGCCGCCCCAGTGCATCCTGCCAGAGCGAGCGGCCTGCGATCTCCTCGAGGCTTGCGGATGCTTGCGGGTGCGCCGCCTCAGTCATAGCGGATCTTCGGGTCGAGCAAGCCATAAGCGAGGTCGACCAGCAGATTGAGCAGGATGATCAGCGCGCCGTAGAAGATCACCACCCCCATCACCAGCATGTAATCGCGGTTGAGAGCGCCCTGCACGAAATATCGGCCGATGCCGGGTATGCCGAAGATGGTCTCGATCACCACCGAGCCCGTGATGATCCCGGCGATCGCGGGTCCGAGATAGGACACCACCGGCAGGAAGGCTGCGCGAAGCGCATGGCGACCGACGACCAGGCGGCCCGGCAGACCCTTGGCGCGGGCGGTGCGGATGTAGTTGGAGCGCAGCACCTCGATCATGCTGGCGCGCGTCAACCGCGCGATATAGGCGACCGGCGGCAAAGCGAGCGCCACGGTCGGCAGGATCAGGTTGCGGAGGCTGCCGCCGCCGTATCCGCCGACCGGCAGGAGCCGCAGATAGACGCCGAGGATCAGCGTCATCACCGGCGCCATCACGAAATTTGGGACGGTGATGCCGATCATCGCGGTCGCCATCACGGCATGATCGACGCCGCTGTTCTGCCGGAGCGCGGCAAAAATCCCGAGCCCGCCGCCCGCGATCACCGCCAGCACGATCGCGGCGATGCCGATCTCGAAGGAGACCGGGAAGCCGCTCGAGATCAGCTCGACCACCGTATAGTCCTGATACTTGAAGGAGGGGCCGAGGTCGCCCTTGAGCGCCTTCGAAAGGTAGAGCCCGTACTGCACGACGAGCGGCTGGTCGAGGTTGTAGGCCTTTTTGATGTTGGCCTCGACCGCGGGCGCCAGCATGCGCTCGCGGTCGAACGGCCCGCCCGGCGCCAGCCGCATCATAAAGAACGACACGGTCATGACCACGAACAGCGTCGGTATCGCGCCGCCGAGCCGCCTTAGCGAGTAGGCCAGCATGCTGAGGCTAAGCTGCGTATTGGCCCCTCTCCGCGCACATCGGGGAGAGGGAGGGACCCGGCGCGCAGCGCTGGGAGGGTGAGGTGTGCTTCCGCGGCACGATTGCATCTGCCATCGAGATCCACCTCACCCGCTCGCTGCGCTCGCACCCTCTCCCCCGCAAGCGGCGGGCGGAGAGGGTTTTGGTGGGTTGCTTCCAGCAAGAAACCTGCGTCTATCTGCTAATCCGCGAGCGAGAGGTTGCGGACATAGACGACGTTGAAGGGGTTGTCCTCCCAGCCCTTGACCTTGGTGCTGACCAGGTTCTTGGAGACGTAGAAATAGATCGGCAGCACCGGCAACTCCTTGAGGAGGATGGTCTCGGCCTGCTGCATGAGCTGGGCGCGCTTGGGCACGTCGCTGGTGACCGCGGCCTGATCCATCAGCTTGTCGTACTCGGGGTTGGAGAACTTCGCGTAGTTCTGCTGCTTGGTCGAGGTCTGCGACAGGAAGAGATAATTCTGCGCATCGTTATAGTCGGCGATCCAACCGGCGCGCCCGACCTCGAAATCGCCCTGGCGCAGATTGGCGTAATGCACCTTGAGCTCGGTATTGACCAGGTCGACGTCCACGCCGAGCTTCTTCCACATCGCGGCGATCGCCACCGCGATCTTCTTGTGGTTCTCCGAGGTGTTGTAGGCGAGCTGCAGCTTGAGCGGCTTCTCCGGCCCGTAGCCTGCCTCCTTCATGAGCTTCGACGCCTCGGCGTCCTTTTCGGCCTGGCTGAGCTTCGCCCAGGAGACCCTCTGCGAGGTGTAATTGGCGGTGCCGTCGGGAATGAATCCATAGGCCGGGAGCTCGCCCGCGAGCGTGATCTTGTCGACCAGCACCTCGCGGTTGACCGCCATGGTCAAGGCCTGCCGCACGCGGAGGTCGTTGAGCGGCGGCTTGGCGGTGTTGAAGGTGTAGTAGTAGACGCCGGCATAGGGCGCGATGTGCAGGTCCTTCGGCATGTTCTCCTTGAGCCAGGCGAGTTGGTCGTTCGGCAGGTCGTTGTAGACGATGTCGAACTCGCCGGCGCGGTAGCGCTTCAGCACCGCGGCGCGGTCCTCGCTGGGATCGAAGATCACCGTGTCGATCGCGACCTTGCTGGCGCCCCAGTAGTTCGGGTTCTTCACGATCTTGATGTGCGAGGCCGGTTTCACGTCATCCAGCATGTAGGCGCCGTTGGAGACCATCTTGCCGGGCTTCACCCACTCGTCGCCGAGCGCGGTCACCACCTTCTCGTTGACCGGCAGCCCCGTCTGATGCGTGAGCAGTTGCAGGAAATAGGGCGTCGGCGCCTTGAGCGTGATCTCGAGCGTCTTGGCATCGACCGCCTTTACCCCGAGCGCGCTCAACTCGGCTTTGCCGGTATTGACTTCCTGCGCGTTCTTGATGGGGTAGAGCACCTCGGCGTATTGCGACTTGGTCTTGGGATCCTGGATGCGCCGGAGCGAGAAGACGAAATCGCCGGCGGTGACGGGGTCGCCGTTCGACCACTTGGCGTCCGCCCTGAGCTTGAAAGTATAGGCGACGCCGTCCTCGCTCGCCGTCCAAGTCTCGGCGACGCCCGGCGCCACATTGCCCTTGGGATCCTGCACCACCAGCCCCTCGAAGAGGTTGCGCAGCACGTTGGACTCGACCGTGGTCGAGGTCTTCTGCGGGTCGAGCGTCTCGGGCTCGCCCTGATTGGCGATGCGCAGCACCTTTTCGGCCGCCGCCGGGCTCGGCCCGCTCGCGAACCAAGCGACCAGGAGTGCAAGCGTTACTGCGCCGGCAAAGCGGCGCCGCGTGAAGCCTGTCATGACCGACCTCCTATCGTTCCTCACCGCGGCTCATCGAGCCGGTGTTTTGCCGACGATGGAGCCTTTTGGAGCACGGTGCAAGAGAACGCGTCCCCGTGACGCCCGGCCTCAGCTCCGCCAGCGGAGCACGCGGTCCTGGACGGGGTTCTCGAACGGGCGCCCTTCGGCGCGGGCGCGGCGGTATTCGTTCTTGAGCCGGTAGTACCATTTGGCCTGGCGGTCGGCGTCGTCGATCAGCATGAGCGGCGGATCGAATTTGAGGCCCTCCTGCTGCATCACCATGATGTCGCGGTCCTGGCGCAGGAACGCGCGCACGAAGGGGCGCAGCAGCGGCTTCAAGGGGGTGAGCCACGGCATCGACCAGTAGATCGCGTGGTTGATCTCGCTCTCCTGCGCGCTGATCGGCGTCACCGCCGTCAAATTGGCGACGCTGTGGCGCCCGACGCGGATGTGCTCGACGCGCACGCTCGGCAGACGGAAGGTGATCTCGGTCTCGGGCTTGCCGCCCAGCAGCCGATAGGCGTTGGAGTTCGAGCTCGGCGCGTGGCGCAGCATGGTGAAGCCGAAGGGCGAGGCGGCAAAGGCCTTGGCCTTCTCGTGGATCGAGCGTTTCGAGCGCCACCACCAGGCGCGGTGCACGAAGGGCCCGTGCGCGGGGTCCATCAACCCCACCACCGCATGATCGATCGGGCAGGGGAAGCGGACGCTCTCGAACATGCCTGGCGCGGCACCGTCGCCGAGCCCCGGCACTTCGGGGATCTCCGGCGCCGCCGCGGGATCCTCGCCCATGTAGATCCAGAGGTTCCCCTGCACCTCGCGCGCGGGATAGGCCTTGACGCGGATCTTCGAGGCGTCGAACGCCTGGCCCTCGGCGAGCGAGGGGATCGCGGTGCAACGCCCCTCGGGGCTGAAGCGCCAGCCGTGATAGCAGCACTCGATCTCCGCGCCGTCGAAGCGGCCGAAGCGCAAGGGTATGCCGCGGTGCGGGCAGATGTCGCGTAAGGCCCAGACCGCGCCGTCGCCCGCGCGGCCCAGGACGAGCGGCTCGCCCAGCACGGTCTTCGGCGCCATCTGACCAGGCCTGAGCGCGCTGCCGGGCAGGGCGAAATACCAGGCCTCGCGAAGCGGCGCGGCGGCGTCGGATTCCATGGCTGGCAAGGATCTCCCGGCGGCAACGAAGCGGCCGGAGCTTACCCTCGCGGGAGCCATGAGCGAAGGGCCTTGCTCAGACAAGGGTTTGAGCCCCGCTGCGGGGGTTCCTTGGCCAGCACGATTGACGCGCCTCGGCTCCGCTCGCTAGCGTCCGCCCGCGCGCACTGGCGCAGGAGGATGCTCATGGCCGAAGGCGACGTGCTGATCCGGCGCACCGCCGTCGAGGTGGTGGAGCTGCTGCGCCAGGGCGAGGTCACGCCCTCGGAGCTGATCGACGCCGCGCTCGCGCGCATCCGCGCGGTCGATCCCGCGGTGAACGCGCTCCCCACGCTGTGCGTCGAGCACGCGCGCGACCACGCGCGCCGCATGGGCGCCGTCAAGGCCGAGCGCGGCTCGCCGGGCTGGCTCGGCGGCCTGCCGATCGCCATCAAGGACTCGATGAACGTGACGGGCGTGCGCTCGACCCAGGGCTCGCCGATCTTCGCGGACTTCGTGCCGGAGGTCTCGGATATCCAGGTCGAGACGCTGGAGCGGCGCGGCGGCATCGTGATCGCGCGCTCGAACGTCTCGGAGTTCACCGCCGGCGCCAACACCTACAACGAGGTGTTCGGCAAGACGCGCAATCCCTGGAACACTGCGCTCACCTGCGGCGGTTCCTCCGGCGGCTCGGCGGTGGCGCTCGCAACCGGAATGGTCTGGCTCGCCAATGGCAGCGACCTGGGCGGCAGCCTGCGGATACCCGCGAGCTTCTGCTCGGTGGTGGGCATGCGTCCGAGCCCCGGCTGGGTGGCGCAAGGGCCTGCGCCCAATGCGTTCGATACGCTCGCCGTCAGCGGCCCAATGGCCCGCACGGTCGCCGACGTGGCGCTCATGCTGGATGCCATGGCGGGCTTCGATCCCCGCGATCCGCTCTCGCGGCCGCCGCCACGGCGCTCCTTCCTCGAGCGCGCGCGACGGCCGGGCAAGCCGAAAAAGGTGGGCTTCTCGGCGACACTGGGCTTCCTGCCGGTCGATCCGGAGGTGCACGGAATCGCCGAAGCGGCGGCGCGGCGACTGGGCGAGGCCGGCACCACCGTGGAAACCGCCGCGCCGGACTTCGGCGGTGCCCGTGAGATCTTCCGCGTTCTGCGCGCGCTCCGCTTCGTGACCTCGCTGGGACCGATCTACGGTGAGCACCGCGCGCGGCTCAAGCCCGACATTATCGCCAACATCGAGGCGGGGCTCAGCCTCACCGCCGAGGAGATCGGCCGCGCGACGCGCGAGCGCGAGGCGCTCTATCAGCGCGTCGTGCAATTTTTCGACAGCTACGATCTGCTGCTGACGCCTACCGTGATCGTGCCGCCCTTCGATGTCGACCAGCCCTACCTCGAAGCGGTCGATGGCCACCGTTTCGAGACCTATTGGGACTGGCTCGGCATCACCTATGCCGTGACGCTCGCGGGCTGCCCCGCGCTCTCGCTCCCCTGCGGCTTCACCCAGAGCGGACTGCCGGTTGGGCTCCAGATGGTGGGCCGGCCCTATGGCGACGGCGAGCTCCTGGGCTTCGCCGCGCTCCTCGAGCAGTCGCTCGGGCTTGCCGGCAAGACCCCGATCGACCCGCAACCGCCGCGGTGAGCCCCTGGGGTTTTCTTGAATCTTTGTTGCTCCTGCGAATGAAATTCGCAGATCCGTTATTAACTATTGAGGGCGCAAGCTATTCTTGCCGTGCGCCGCGGTAGTGATTAAGGTGCACCGCACAATCATGGCGCGACCGGTGGTGATCGCGGAAGCCGGGTGCAATCTTTAGTTGGAGCGAGCCTATGGATGATACGCGTCGCCTTCCGATCCCGGACGGCGGATACCTTCTGGAGGACCTTTCGGTCGGCATGAGCGCGACCTTCGCGCGCACCGTCACCGAGGCCGACATCATTTTGTTTTCCGGCGTCTCCGGCGACGCCAATCCCGTGCACATGAACCAGAAGTACGCCGAGAAGACCCGGTTCGGCAGCCGGATCGTCCACGGCATGCTGACCGCGAGCTTCCTCTCCACCGTGATCGGCTCGAGGCTGCCGGGACCCGGCAGCATCTATCTCAAGCAGAATCTGAATTTCCGCGCGCCGGTGCGGATCGGCGACACCATCGAGGCGCACGTCACCATCACCGACATCATCCGCGAGAAGGCGCGCGTCGCGCTCAAGACCGTGATCCAGGTCGGCGAGACCGTGGTGGTCGACGGCGACGCCCTCGTCTTGGTGCCCGACCGGATCTAGGGCCGCGCGCCGGCGCGGCGTTCCCGACTACCGGTTTCGCGCCGGCCGCGATATCGTGCGGCCCATGCGCATCTTGCGTCACCCGGCCGTGCTCGAGCCCGCGGACCGCGGCTCGGTGGTGGCGATCGGCAATTTCGACGGCGTCCATCTCGGCCATCAGATCGTGATCGGCCGCAGCGGCGAGATCGCGCGCGGTCTCGGCGCCCGGCTCGCTGTGCTGACCTTCGAGCCGCATCCCTTCCAGGTGTTCCACCCGGAGGCGCCGCCCTTTCGCCTGACGCCGTTCCGGGCCAAGGCGCGCCACATCGAGGCGCTCGGCGTCGATCTGCTCTTCGTGCTGCCGTTCGACCTGGAGTTCTCTAAGGTCGCGGCGGACGACTTCGTGCGCAAGCTGATCGTCGAGAGCCTCGCGGCGCGCCACGCGGTGGTCGGCTACGACTTCCACTTCGGTCACAAGCGCGGCGGCACGCCCGAGGTGTTGCGCCAATTGGGCGAGCGCTGGGGATTCGGCGTCAGCGTGGTGGCGCCGCTCGGGGCGCCCGGCGGCACGGTCTATTCCTCGACCCGGATCCGCCAGCATCTGGCCGAGGGCCGGACGCGCCAAGCCGCCCAGTTGCTGGGCCGCTCCTTCGAGATCGAGGGCCGTGTCGAGATGGGCGACCGGCGCGGCCGAACCATCGACTTCCCCACGGCGAACCTGCGGCTCGGCGATTACCTGCG
>Ga0210399_10002925_pt1 | contig 13277 bp, 10 predicted proteins | sample IncBWC14MmetaG_FD_150865 | JGI IMG/M metagenome (GOLD analysis project Ga0210399, IMG submission 150865) | Forest soil microbial communities from Barre Woods Harvard Forest LTER site, Petersham, Massachusetts, United States - Inc-BW-C-14-M | ecosystem: Environmental > Terrestrial > Soil >... | reverse complement strand
GAGGCCCGGTTTCGGTGGGCGAGCACCAGAAAGCGCGTAGAGGCGGTAGTGCGGCGCCGTTGCTGCACGCTCGATCAGGCGGCCTCCGGCCGCACGCAATTCGCCGTTGAGCGGCATGCCGGAGAGATGCGCGCCGACGACGGCGATGGGGATTTCCCGGGGCCCGGGCGCCGCCGTCCGCGCAAGCGGCGGCTGCGGGTGCTGGAGCGCGCCGAGCGGCAGGCGGGCGGCGAAGTGGAATTCACGGCCGATCGCCGCCAGTGCGGCCTCCTCGCCGGCGGGTGCCACCAGCGTCACGCCGAACGGGATGCCGTCAGGGCGCATCGAGGCCGGTACGGAAAGGCCGCAGAGATCCAGGAGGTTGACGAAATTGGTGTAGGTGCCGAGCCGGCTGTTGAGCCCGATCGGGTCGGCGAGCACCTGTTCGATCGTGTAGATGGTCGGAGCCGTCGGCAGCACCAGCGCGTCGATCGCGCTGAAGGTGCGGTCGCGCACGCCCCGCAACTCCGCGAGCTGATAAAAGGCCGCGAACGCGTCGGCCGCGGTGCCATGCGCGCCGGCGAGAATGATCTGCCGCGTCACCGGATGCAGGGATTGGGGCGACGAGGCGACGAGCGCGCGCGCCGTGAGATAGCGCTCGGCCACCCACGGCCCCTCGTAAAGAAGACGTGCCGCCGCGTAGAACGGCTCAATGTCGATCTCTACGATCTTCGCGCCGAGACCGGCGAAATCTGTGAGCGCCGCCGCGTAGGCCGCCTCCGAGGCGCGGTCGCCGAAGAACAGGCGCTGGCCGGGAATCGGCACGCCGAGCCGCAATCCGTCCGGCATCGGTCCGACCGGGTGCACCTGCCGTGGATGCGAAAACGGATCGGCAGGATCAGCGCCGGCGATCGCGCTCAGCGTGGTCATTGCGTCGTCGACAGTGAAGGCGAGGATCGACACGCAATCGAGCGTGCGGCAGGCGGGCACGACGCCTGCGGCCGAGACGAGGCCGCGGCTCGGCTTGAGGCCGACCACGTTGCTGAAGGCGGCGGGGACGCGGCCCGATCCCGCCGTATCGGTGCCGAGCGCGAGCGGAACCAGCCCGGCCCCGACGGCGACCGCCGAGCCCGAGCTTGACCCGCCGGGAATGAGCTTCGCGTCGAACAAGTTGCGCGGAATGCCGTAGGGCGTGCGCACGCCGACGAGGCCGGTCGCAAACTGGTCGAGATTGGTCTTGCCGAGAACGAGCGCGCCCGCCGCGCGCAGCCGCGCGACGGCGGTGGCATCCTTGTTTGGGCGGTAAGCGTAGGCGGGGCACGCGGCGGTCGTGGGCAGGCCTTTGACGTCGATATTGTCCTTGACCGCAACGGGGATGCCGTAGAGCGGAAGCGACGTGTCGGCGGCGCCAGCGAGTTCGCGCGCCTCGGCGAGAACCTCGGCTTCTTCGCGCAGCGCGATGAAGATCGCCGGATCGGCGTGGGCACGGATGCGCGCAAAGCTGCGCGCGACGATGTCCTCAGGCTTTGCGGCGCCGCTGCGATAGGCGCTCAGAATCTCGGCGACCGTTTCGGTCACGAAAGGCTCCGTGTTGGCGCGGGCCCGGCAACCGCGTTCGCCGGGCTCCTTTTGTGCCAATCCCGGTGACTTCGCAATGGGGCTGGAGGCGCCGGTGGTTCTTGAAGTGTAGAGAAGCGACTCAGGAGCCATCGGCCGCCGCATCCGCGTCTGCAATCCTTCGGGAGGGCAGATCGGTGAGCGAGGCGAAACCCACCACCGTTCCAAGACCGGCATGATGTGTTTCGCAAATGCTCGCCTCATCCTCCGCGCTTCAGAACAGCCACAGCCCCTCCGAACCCTTCAGCGATCCGATCGACAGCAGCGCCCGCAATGGCCGGCAGACCGCGTCCGCTGCCGCCCATTCCGCCGGCGTCATGGCCTGCTTGCGATCCCAGTAGCAGGGATGCGGAGAGAGGCAGCGCCGCGCCCGGCGGCAGCGCGCCGTGGCGCAGTCGCGCCAATAGCCGAGCAAATCGCACTGCGCCTGCGCCACATCGGCGTGGCGCTCAGCATAGGGCAGCACGCTCCACTGCTTTCGGGTCATCCGCCGCGGAAACCGCCAATCCCGCGCCGTCACCTTTCGCCGCATCGCCTGACTCCAGCACTGATTTTGTTTGACGACTCACGACAAGCGTTCTCGCGGCGCATCGTCTGCGCCCGAGGTTTGTTCACACGCCGCCACAAAGCAAAAGCTACGAAGCATTGCCTCCCGCGAAAAGAGGGAAGCGGAGCGCCGAAAGGCGCATTGTCCAACCAATGTCCGCGTCAAGCGCGGCCGCGCGCTGCTGTCTTGGCGGCGCGCCGCCTTTCGGCGCTCACGCTTGCGGCACTCGCCACCGGCTTCTACCCCGATGGCTCGGCTCCAGAACCGGGTTTCCCGCGCTTTTGACTGACGGGTGCTATTCCCGCTTCGCCAAACTGCCGCGGTTAAGCACGCTCCGTGCGGAGTCCTTGTGCCGGTCGACCGGGGATCCGAAGCCGCCCGGGGGCCAAGATGCACCGCGGTGGAGATCTATTATGATAGAATATCAAATGTTTACCTGGCGCGAACTAAATGTATCTGACGCGGGGAAATATATAGGTAGCACCGAAAAAGCCGATCTGTGAGGGAAAAGTTCTCATCCGAAAGCAAAGGGTCCTGTCCGAGAAGACGGACGAGGAAATGTCGGTCAAATAGTACGCTGCTTCGTCACTGAATTGATGAATCAGCCAATTCATTTTCGAGGACAGAGGCGTTTTGTGCGGGCCTGCCCATTTTGTCCGCACCGCGCAGGCCGAAGAACGCATATTCGACAAGCTCGCGAACAAGAATTTCCTCGCCGATGTCCGTCCGCTGCTTTCGGCCAATGAAGCTGCGTCGTTTGACGAGGAAGCGGTACGGACCGCCTTTCGGCTCGTCTTCTCGGCTTTCATCAAGCGTATTCCCCGCCATGCCTGGGGAAAAACCGCGGAAACGGCGGAACGACTTGCCATGACTGATTTAGTCCACGGATAATGTGCCGACCCACATCAACCCGCGACCGGTGGCCACGGCTGGCCGGATCCCACATCCGGATGCCGCGGCTCAAACTCGCTTGCACCGTATTCGTCGCGCAATTCGTCGATTGTTGCCAGACACGCCTTTGCAAGCGCGGCCGTGGCCGGCGACTCGTTCTGCGTCATGCTGAAAAGCGTTCTGCGCAATTCGGGCAGTGGCACCGGGTGTAGTTCGTAGGCGCCAATCCAGCCCGCGGCTGGTTGCTTGCTGAGAGCAACCTCACGGATCGCGTTTTCCAGCAAGCCGTCGAACCCTTGTCCGCATGCCGCGTAACCAGCGATGAGGGCGAGAAGAGCGTCTTTATCTCCAAGCTCCGCAAGAGTGTGCTCGAACACGCCGCGGCCCCTGCCGCTAGCTGTGGTTTCGTACCGCCGCATCACCTCGGCTTGCAAATCAGGATGGCGTTGGATCAGCACGACGAGTTCACGGGCCATCCAATAGACATCGCCCGGGCCTGGCCCGGTCCCTGCCCTCTCGCCGGCGGCAAGATCCATGAGCATGATGGCCCCCGATCGTGTTCCGCGCTTAACGATCGCACGTGCCCAGTCATGGCGGGAAGCAATTTGCGGATGTCGTTCCATTAACGCCCTCAGTGCGCGTTCTGCTTCTTCGCCGGGAGCATCGCCCAATGCTGACACGACGCGCTCCAGATGTCGCGGCTGAGGCAGTGCGCCGATGACCAGTTCGACGCCTTCAATGGTCGCCGCCGGCCGATCGGAGAATGGCAAGAGCTGTAGCCATCCTTCGACCTCCAACAAGCTTTCGTGATACATCCAGGTCTTCTCGCGCGCGGCCGCGAGCCATTCCCGTACCGCCTGCAGCGGCAGTTCAGCGCTGATCGCTTCACCATCAAGCACGATTGCCGTCAGCAGTTCCCATTTGCTGCGCAGGGGCTGAGGCAGCGCAAGCAAAGCCTCGATCACCGCGCCTTGGTTTCCGTGAGGCATACTGAGACCGTTACGGCCGAGCGCGATTGCGATCCGCTGGTGCGGCTCGCCGCCCCCAGCCGTCGCCAAACGTTCGATCGCAGCAAAAATCATCGCCGCGACCGGCACCGCGGCGTTCGGCGCCGGCTCGACCCGCCGCTCCTGGCGGCGGGCCGAGACCGTCGCGAAATCCGGCCAAACCTTGAAAGGCGAGGCAGCCGGCACGTTCTGCAGTCGCTCCCAGATCTCCTTGAGAACCAAACCGGCATCGAACCCGAAAAGCTCGTCTTCGAGATACGTGCGCATGATCTCGACAACGACGTCGCCGCCGATCGCCGCGAAGGCTTCGCGATATTGCCGCGCCCAGCAATGCGCGGCGTCGGATCGCTCCTCAATCGACATGTGCGCCGCCGCGGTGCTCCGCCGTGCCCGCAACTGCCGCCAGCGCTCCAGATCGACGGCGAGAAGACGAGCTAAGTCGTCGACCAGCTCCGGTGCCGCCAGCCGCCCGATCGCTCTGCCGACCTCAGCAAGCTGATGGCGTTTGCTGTCTCGGGACGACAAGAGCGTCTCGGCCCAGCGATGAAGGAGCGCTATCAGCTCACGGCGAACATCGTCCTCCACCACAAAAGGCGCTTGGCGCGACTCGTGCGATCCGTGACTCGCGAGCAAATCGGCGAGCAGTCCGATCTGGTGCGGCTGGTCGGTCTCGCCTCGCGAGAGCAAAGCCGTCGCGAAAGAGGCCGGTCGCGTGGCGTGGAGTCGATCCCTTAAGAGTTGCGACCGTTCGCTGGCGGCCTGGTCGTATCTTCCACCAGCGGCGACTCTTTCGTCCGCGAGCGCTAGGAGCGAATCGATCAACGATCCCGTGGTGCGCGGCCCGATGACGCTGGCCGCAACATGCGCGAAGCGTGCCGCGGCGTCGGGATTGGTGGCCGCAGCGGCGATCGCGCCATCGTCGACGGTGCCACAGTGGTCAGCATGTCGCTTGCGCGATACGGCAAGTCCCGGCCCGCCTCGAGCCGCCGTAGCAAGCCTTGCGCGACTTGTTCCGGATAGCGCTCCCACGCTCTTTGCACCTGCCAATCGGCGTTCTGATCGCGCGCCGAAAAGTCGGCCGCCTCGATCGCCGCCGCGATCCGCTCCTGCTCAGCCTCGCTGGGGTGCGCCGACGCCAAAACCAAATCAATGCGCGCAACCGGGACGACTTCTCGTTCGAACAGCCCTTCGCGTACCCTCTGCAAGCGCTCGCGCGCGGCCGGATCGGTGATTTCGTCCGCATATCCCTTCGCCGCGAGCATCGGCCAAACCTGCGGAGCAGCCTCGGCCAGCAGTTCGAGAGCGGGCTTTTCCGCCCGGCGGAACAGAAGAGCCTCGACCACCGCGAACTGCACTTCGGCGCGCGGGTCGCTCTTGGCGACCGCCGCGGCCAGCTCGATACCTTCCGGCCCGCCCCGCATCGCTAGCTCGGCCAACACATTCTGGCGTGTCTCTTGCGGGAGGCTAGCGAGCCGACCGGCTGCGTCCGAACCCAGCGTGGATGGCCGGAAGCGTCGTGCCGCGCGCATCGCGCTGAGATGGACTTGCGAATCCGCGTTTTCGACGAGCGGCCAGATTTGCGGCGCGAATTCCGGCCTTCCTGAGGTGATCATAAACCGCACGGCTCGATCGACCACACCGGGCACATGCCAACGGCCGATAAAGGCCAGCGTGTTGTCCTGCACGCGAACCCAGACGTCCTCGGCTGCGCGATAGATCATCTCGGCGGCCAGGATAGGATCGATCGTCAACGCCGTCGCTATGGCGGCTGCGACGGCGTCGATTCCGGCCGGGTCGGCGCGCGATGCACGCTCACAGGCGAACAGGATCGATTCCTCCCAAGCTGGGCGGTCGAGTATATCTACACGCAATCGATGCAGGGCATCGCGCTCGCCCTGCGCCGCCTTCCGCATCAGCTGCTCGACCTCGAACGAGGCGTACCATTCCTGAAATTGCTGGTGCTGAAAGGAAAGTGCCGCCGGTGCACCGCTTGTGCGAACCAGCGTGTGCTGATCGACGAACAGATCGAGTACACTTGGCGGTGGCGTGGCCGTGGTCTGCCCCGCCTCCACGAGGCGATCGATGACCTGCTTGACGACGAGGCAGGCCCGATCATCGGATATCGCGGTGTTGGCAGTTCTCGTCGCTTCGACCGCCAGAGCCGTTAAAACTTCGGCGTGATGACCGGACAGCGCGCCGCGGAGTGCTTCCGCCCTTTCACTGCCGCGTTCGTGTTCAGCGACAAAAAGGCGGAGCACCGCCTCTTTGGTGGTCGGCATGGCGCCGCCGGCAGCCTGCAAAAGCAGCGCGGTCAAATAGAGAGGAATCGAAACCAGCGAGCGTACACCGGGCGTACGAACCGCACGGTCGAGCAAGGCCTGGCCTTGCTCGCCGCGCAACGCACGCGCAATCTCAAGCTGCTGCGCACTTGTCAGGACATCGATCTGAACCACCGGGCCATTGAGGGGCGCGTCGAGAGCGCGCCGGCGCGTGGTGACGATGATGCCGAGCGTCGGGAATTCGCGCCGCAGACGCTTGATCTCGGATGATGCGCGAAGGCGTGCTTCCCGATCGAGCTCGTTCCAGCCATCGAGCAGAAGAACCAGCCGCCCGTGATACGCGAGCAGCATCAAATGCTGCTCGCGGTTACCCTGAAAGGCGGCACGCTGAAGCACCGACTGCAGCAGTGATCCTGGCTGCGAAGCCCATTCTCCCAGTGGAACTAACAGCGGCACTGAGCGCGCCGTTTGCACGATCGCGTCGGCGACTTGAACGAGCGTTGTTGTCTTCCCTGTTCCGGGCGGAGCGATGACTATGATCTCGTTGAAAGCGCCCAGTGCTGCCGCGAGACCTGAAGCCTGAAAAGCGCGTTCGTTTTCGTCGTCGGTCATGCGGAGGTTCAGCGCCAGGGCATGCCGGGGCCATCCAGCCATCCGCCTGAAGGCCGCGACATCGGCTGCTGCCGCCGCGATCAACCTCGTCGCGACGGTATCAATGTCGTCCGCCGCCGGGAGGCCAAGCCGAGCAATCAGAGCCTCAACCGCGGCATCAATCACGGCTGCGGCGACATGCTCATCTCGTTGTACGCCGGGAGCCACAACGGCCAGGAAAGAGCGCCTTTCGGCGTCAAGCTTCCACTTCCGGAGGATCTCGATGGTGAACTGTTGCGCCTCCGAGTCGACGGCCTTGCCACATTTCTGGCATAGCCAAATGCCGTTGCTGGGGTGGCGTCGCGCCTCGCTGGTTAGGGTCGGATCGTAGCGAGGTCCATCAGGAGACGCCGCAGTAATATGCGCAGCGACACCGATATTGATGACACCTTCATGTCCCTGAGCGGCGCCGATAGTCTCGCACCGGCAGTTTGAGCATCGCCATCCGGCGCGGTCCGCGATCAGGTCCTTTGTTGCTTGTGTGAATTCGTCTCTCACGCAAAACCGTCGCGGTGAAAAAGAGGGGAATCATCCGTTGGGGCATGCCGCTATTGTCAAATCGGGGAAAAGGGCCGGACTCCACCCCTTGTCGGGCATTGCACACCTATATCGGCCTGACAACGGCCGATTCAACAGGTGGCGCGTCCGGCTGCGCCGGCCAGGGTGTCGTGAACCGAGCCCGAAGGCGGTCTCGGCCACGCGGCTTCCATCCCTTCTGTAATCCGACCTCTCCAGTCAAGCTCGGCCCTTTCTTTGACCCCCATCCGGACATTCGCCGTTTATTGCGATCGCGGCCGTCTCACAACTCAACGGTGGTCCGGTTACCGGACTCAAACGGCCCTGGTCAGCCCTCGCGCGATTGCGGCGCCGCTGTGCCGCACATTGTTTGTGCCGTCGGGGGTGCAAGGACTCTGCCCTGGTACCCCAGCAAGAACAAAATCGGTCTCCCAATCTTCGTTCGCGGACTCGCCGCCAGATTGGGCGGTCCCCCCTTCCGATTTTCTTCTCGCTCCCCCTCACCCGGTCTCGCCGACGGCAGGGGTTCATGCGCGGATTTTGCGCAGAACCCCTGACCAACAGGAGAATCATGAGTGACGGAAGAAAAATCGCTGCCGAGAGCAAAGAGATCGTGTTTGTGCAGCTGTCCAAGCTGAAAAAGTCGCCAAGAACGTGCGGAGGATTCCGCACGCCAAGGCCGAGATTGTCGCGCTTGCGGCAAGCATCGGCGCGCTCGGCATGCTTCAACCGGCGATTGAGCCCGAGATCGGGCCGCGCGACAAACCGACCGGCCACTATCTGGTCACTGGGAGGGACGCCGGCTTGCGCAGTTGCTCCGCGTAAAGCGCAAGGGGATCAAAGGCGACGAGCCGATCCGCTGCGTCCTCGGTGCCGAGCATAGCCGCACGGAGATCAGCCTTGCCGAGAACGCGATCCGCACGAACATGCATCCCGCCGACCGGTACGAGGCTTTTGCCAAGCTGCAACGAGAATGGCATTAGCGTCGAGGATATCGGCGCGCGGTTCGGCGTCATGGCGGCGGTCGTGCGCCAGAGGCTCAAGCTCGGCGCCATCAGCCCCAAGCTCATGACGCTGTACGGCAAGGGCGAGATAATCTCGATCAACTCTCGGCCTTCGCCATTGCCGAGGGCAGCCGACAGCGGCGGGGTATTTTAGCCGCGTCAGCAACGAGCGCATAACGCAGGCCGTGCGCGAGGCAGGGTCCGACGCCGAAGCAAAGAAGATTGCGGACTTCAAGAAGCACGCCATGGCCGAGATCGCGGAGAGAGGGCTGGCAGGTAAGGGCTTATTGCCGCCGTTGCTGCGCGCCGTGTCCTAAGCTCGGATCGCCGACCAACGCAGGGCCGGAGCCGTGATCGCGGCTCCGGCCTTCGCGCGGCGCGCAACAACCGGTGCGACTCCGGCCCACGAATCAGGCATTCTCCGTCCCGCGGTTTCTCACGCTGCGGAGTGGGAATGCCATGCCCAGAAACATCCTCATTTTCTCGGACGGAACCGGCCAAGCCGGCGGGCTCACTCCTGATGAGAATGTCAGCAATATCTACAAACTCTACCGGGCCACACGCTGTGGCCCGCTATCCAGCATCGACCCGTGCGAGCAGCTGACCTTTTATGATCCCGGCCTCGGTTCCGAGCCGGACAGCGGAATCTTTTCCGCGCAACGTGCCTATCGTTGGCTCCACAATCTCGTCAGCCAGGCGACCGGGCTCGGCATCACGATGAACATCATTGACGGCTACGCCGCCATCCTGCGGATGTGGCAGCCGGGCGATCGTATCTACCTGTTCGGGTTCAGCCGCGGCGCCTATACGGTGCGCTGCCTCGCGGCGGTGCTTTCTTTTTGCGGCGTGCCGACGACCATGGCGGACGGCCGCACGCCGCTCTATCGCGACCAGGGCACAGCGCGGAAGATCGCCAAGGAGGCCGTGCGGCGCGTCTATCAGCATGTCAGCTCGCCCAAGGACACCCCCTATCTCGAACAGCGCAAGGCCCTGGCGCTCCAGTTCCGCCAGAAATACAACTCGGACGTGAATGGCACGCCGAACGTCAATCCATTTTTCATCGGCGCGTTCGATACCGTTGCGGCGCTGGGAAGTTATCTTCTGAGTGGAGCGCTTGTGGTCGCGCTCGCGGCGCTCATCGCGATCGTGAGCTACGCGCAGTCGTTCCTTCTGTTCTCATTCTGGTTATCCTTTGGAATCCTGGCCGGGTTGTCGGCCTTCATTGCCGCCGTTTGGTACGGCGTCACGCATGTGCAATACGCAACCGATCTTTCAGGCTATTCTTTCTGGCAGACGCTGCATTTCACGGCACCGAAAATGAAATTTTACGATCATCATCTCGATAATGCGGTGTGGTACGCCCGCCATGCCATGTCGATTGACGAAAACAGGGCGGATTTCGCGCGTGTGCCGTGGGGCAGTACGCGAAACGCGGGTCCGCCGCGGCCCGACAGCTACCCCGACTGGCTCGATCAAATCTGGTTCGCCGGCGTGCATTCCGACGTGGGCGGGAGCTATGCCGAGAACGAGTCACGGTTGTCAGATATCACTCTCGAATGGATGGTTCACGCGGCGGTCAATCTTCCCGATGGAAATACCCCGAACGGCTATGGAATAAAGGTCGATCGGAATTTCCTGAGGCTCTCGCCCGATCCGCGCGGGCCGCAGCACGACGAGCGCGAGCCCGGCTATTTCGGCGGCCGGTTGAGGTGGGGGGAAGCGCTAAGGCATATCGAGCACGATGCAATTTTGCACCATTCGGTGTACGAACGGTTTGCCGCCGATAAGGTGCAGCACTTTTATGAGATGAAGCCCTATCGCCCGCAGAACCTTTCCCAGCACGACAACGTCCGGAAATATTATGGCGCTTCGTCGCAAGGATAGGCGCGCGGCGATGCGGCCCTGTCCGTCGTCAGAGATTTTGAGACAGGAGGCGGCCTGAACCAAGAGAGAGTCTGGCGCATGATGGTTGATGTTACGCGGCTTGTTTGTGGTGAAGCAACCGACGGTTTTGGATGGTCTGGCGCGCTTGACGGGCACCATCGGCGATGCAGGCACCATGTTGGTGGACCCACCATCGACGTGTCGATCATCTGCGCCGGCGCGTCGCCAGCGCTTTCATGATGCTTTCCAAATGCCTGCCCGACGCCAGCGGGACGAACCGATTATAGCAAGTGGTGCGAGGACCGTAGATAGCCGGCAGGTCCCGCCAGGGTGCGCCTGATCGCAATATCCAGAAGATACCATTGAGAACGCGCCGATCGTCGACACGAGGCACGCCGCGCGGCTTGTTGGGGAGCATTGCGTCAATGACGCTCCACTCGCTCGGAGAGCTCGTAGCGCATATCGGCCGACTGCCAACCTTCAGTTACGAGGAGGCCTTGACGACCTGTCTCAGCGGCGTTTTGCCCATGACACCATGTAGATCGCAAGTGCCGTTGCTAGGCCGTTTGCCGCCAAGGCGATGCCGATCAACGCGAAGACGTTCCAAGCCGGTGCCTGTGAGACCGCCAACCACCACCCGCCGACCACGATCACCAGTAGGCGGAGCGTGCCGGCAATTACCGGCCACAGAACTTTGCCGGCGCCTTGCGAGGCAAAGAAGAGACACAGCCCGAGGCCGAACACAGAATATGCCGGTGCTGCCCAAGTGAAATAGGAACTCGCCGAGGCCAACACGTCGCGATCATTCGTAAACAGTCTTGACCAGAGATCTGGCCAAATAGCCACGATCAGGCCGATCGCACCGATCAGCGCGGCGGCATAGAGCCCGCCGGCCCACGCAACGCGCCGCGCGCGGTCAACATTGCCTGCGCCGATCGCGATGCCGACCATCGACACACAAGTGACGCCGACGCCGAACGCCAAGGGTATCAGCAGAAACTCCAAGCGCGCGCCAATACCGAAGCCGGCCAGCGTCTCCGTCCCGAAGCTCGACACCAGCCGGGTCAGGATAAGTGCCGACAGTATCGATTGCACAGGGGAAATAGACGCCACTGCGCCCACCTTGAGGATGTCGCGGAGCAAATCCCAACGTAGTGTTGCATTGCTAAAAATAATAGGCACGCGCGCAGGACCCGAGGTCAGATACCAGAGCAGAAAGAGGGCGCAACCGCTGTAGGCAATCACTTGGCCAAGGGCGATGCCGGCCATGCCAAGCTTCGGAAAAGCTGCGCCGCCTACCTCCCAACCGAAACCAAACGCCCCGGCAAGCAGAACTTGCGCTATGGAGGCCGACATCATGACGGCCGAAGGAACCTTCATGTTGCCGCCAGCCCGGATGACTGCCGCCAGCATGTTCGTCAGCCAGATACCGACGGCGCCGAGAAATGCGATATTGGAGTAAGTCAGCCCCTGCGTCAGGGCGGCGTCGCGCCCGCCGAGCAAACGATAGATAGGTTCTCCGAGCAGCAGCATCGTGAGCATGGAGGCGAAACCGAGCACGCAACCGAGGAGAAAGGCGTGAAATGCAAGAGCGGACGCCCGCTGTTCGTCGCCGGCGCCAAGCGCGCGACTGATAGCGGACGAAACACCGCCGCCCATGGCGCCGCCTGACAGCATCTGCTGCAGCATGACTAACGGAAATACCAGCGCGAGGCCCGCCAGGGGCGGCGTCCCAAATGTACCCACGTAGGCGGTCTCGGCTATTGTGACCAGTGCCATCGCCAGCATCGCCATCATGTTCGGCAAGCTGAGACGCACCAGCATCGGCAGAATTGGCGCCGTGAGCATGGGATCTGCCGGCAGCACCGGTTCGGGGAGCCGCCAGCTCAATTGAAACTTGATGGTGTCGCTCGTCACGAGCTGTCCACTTGGTCGCATGAGATAAAGGCAATCCGTTGCTTCGCTTCATAAAGGGGACGCGACGGGCAAGGTCGATCGGCAGCCGGTTAATACTGGTGTTTGAGCGCCTGCATGTCTGAAGCTACCAGGTCTCTCCGTATGGTCTGACCTCGACGTTGAACGACCATGCCGACCGGGGTTGGCTTGCAACGTGCCATGCTTCGTCGGCAATTGCTGCGGGTGCGATGAAAAAGTCGTCGGGCTTGGTTTTGAAGCGCTCGCGAGCCCACGGCACGTCGATCACTGCATCGATGACAATGTAGGCAACGTGCACGCCCTTGGGGCCCAGGTCCCGCGCCATCGCTTCGGCGAGAATGCGTTGCGCCGCCTTCGTAGGTGCGAAGCCCGCAAAGTTCGCGCGACCTCGCTGTGCGGATGTATTGCCGGTCACAATGATGGCCCCTTGACCAGCGGTCACCATGGTCGGTGCGAGGCGCTGCGCGAGGTAGAGCAAGCCCATCGTATTGACCTGGAAGTTCCGATCGAGCGTCGCCGGATCGATCTCCATGAACGTTCCCCAGGCGCCGCCCACGGCATTGTGGATCAGCACCGATGGAGCCCCCATTTCCCGTTCCACCAATGCCATTGTGGAATCTACCTGCGACTGATCCGACACATCACAGACATAAGCCTTTGCCGAAGGCACCTGAGCGGCGAGATCGGCCAGCCGCTCGGCCGTGCGTGCCAGCATTGCTATGCGATAGCCCTCCGATGCGAAGCGCCGGACGAGTGCTGTCCCAGTTCCGGGACCCACCCCACTGATGACACACACCGGTTCTGCCATTTGAACCCTCCTCACGCTGCGGAACGAAGCGCTTCGACGACGAAGTCAAAGCGGTCGTTTCCGAAATACATCTGATCTCCAACGAACATTGTTGGTGCGCCGAAGACCCCGCGCTCGGCGGCCGCTTTCGTTTCGGCTTCCAGTTGGGCGACCATGGCG
>Ga0210399_10002924_pt1 | contig 13279 bp, 6 predicted proteins | sample IncBWC14MmetaG_FD_150865 | JGI IMG/M metagenome (GOLD analysis project Ga0210399, IMG submission 150865) | Forest soil microbial communities from Barre Woods Harvard Forest LTER site, Petersham, Massachusetts, United States - Inc-BW-C-14-M | ecosystem: Environmental > Terrestrial > Soil >... | reverse complement strand
ATCGCCTCCCCCCACTTCATTCCAATACGAATTGCGCAAACCAGAGTTGATCCATACGTAAGCAGGTCCTTGCCAGGATCCATTATCCTGCAAACCACCCATTACATTGTAAGGAAGACTATTATCTACATTTATGTGATAGAATTGACCGACGGGCAATTTTTCATCAAACTGCCAGGTCCTTCCTCTGTCATGTGAGACAGCTAAGCCACCATCATTGCCATCTAAAATAAAATTGGGATTTATTGGGTTGATCCAAAAGGCATGATGATCCGGGTGAATACCGGAATAAGGTATGATGGTTTTGAATGTTTTGCCACCATCTTCGCTTTCGCTGATCATTTGATTGATATTGTACAGTCTGTTTTCATTGTTCGGGTCTGAGCGTATATCCTGAAAATAAAATGCCCTGTTGGTAACTACCGCCGGATCGCTGTTCACAAGTTCCCATTTTACGCCCCCATCAGATGATTTGTACAATCCATTTTTCTTAGCTTCTATTAACGCATATATCCTCTCGGGGTCAGACTTGCAAATAGTTAGCCCAATCCTTCCATATACACTATCGGGCAAGCCATCTTCTTTGCTTAGTTTTTTGAATGTTTTTCCTCCATCATAGCTAAGGTATAAGCCACTGCCTACACCCCCGCTCTTGAAGCTCCATGGGGTCCGACGATGTTGCCACATCGCAACCAAAAGCTTACCAGGATTGACTGGATCCATAACCATGTCTCCAACCCCACTGGTATCATTAGTATGTAAAATCAATTTCCAATTCTCCCCGCCATCTATGGACTTATACAGACCCCGGTCGGAGTTTTCCGCATAAGGATTACCAATGGCACCCGCATAAATAATGTCAGGATTACTCGGATCTATAATGATCCTATGGATATTCTTTGTCTTTTGCAATCCCATGCATTTCCAGTTTTTACCGCCATCCAGAGATTTATAAATGCCATCGCCAAGACTCACGGAATTGCGCGGATTGCCTTCACCTGTCCCAACCCATACAACGGATGGATTGCTTTGCGTGATAGCGACAGAACCTATATTTTGAATTGGCTGCTCATCAAAAACGGCTTTCCATGATGCACCGCCATTTTCGGTTTTCCATAACCCTCCGCTTGCACTTGCTATGTAAATTATTTCAGGATCAGTCCATACAGCGTCAATGGCTGTAATGCGTCCACTCATACCGGCTGGCCCAATGTTCCTTGGCTTGAGGTTTTTAAAAGCTTTGGACAAATCTATTTGCTGGGCTTGTAAAATAGCTCCGTAGTAACCAATAAGGACCAATGCAGAAATGAATTTTCTCATGATATTGCAGTTAATTGAAAGCAGGTGAATAAAATATAAATTTATTGAAATCAATCATAGGTATGGAAAAAAATATTGAATTGCTATCCCAAGGCACTTTGCACAGATTCCAAAAAAAAGCATTTTGCTTTTTTGTTGAATAATGAGAGAGCCCAAATTTCTTTTCGTGTTGTTTTGTAATAATGTGCGCTGCCACAGCCAGTCATGTAGCAGCCCCTTTTGGAAGACAAAGTTTACCCCTTTCATTTTTTGAATCTTACTTTCAATTCTTCAAACAAGCTGCTTTAAGTATCTTTTATTAAAAGTCGTTCTTCCATATTGTTGGGTTTGTCCATTTAACGGCATTTTGCTTGCTCAAGAATTTAGCTGGGGCAAAGAAAAAACTCTGTAATTTCCCTTCCTTAACCACACAACAAATTGTTTCGCCCGATATTGCATCCATAATTAGGAAGTATTCAAGGAAGAAAAACTTAGTCTAGATACGTTTCGGTCACCTGTTATTTGGGCCACCGTAATCATAATAATCGATTGCATAATACTCAACTATCTTTAAAGATATAATACGCCCAGTTGTACCCATCACCAAATTGCAAGATCCAATGCTATTTTCAAGAACAACCATTACTAGGACACATATGTGTTATTTAGCAACGCATACCAAAAAAAAAATTTAACTTAAATTCGCAGGTGAAGCATTTTCTCCTCTCCTTAAACATGGAAAATTGTAAAAAGAGTTTGAGTTTCCAGTGGCTCCCAAACCTATTGATGACTTGTTTCATTTCAGTGACTTATTTTACCTCGCCTGCCCAGCACAAGGAATTGATACAATTTAAAAGATGCCCTTCTAAGACCATCAACTATGATCAGGGTCTGATGAACAATTCCATTAGGGGGATCATAACAGACGAAGAGGGCTTTACTTGGGTCTCCACCTCGGCAGGTCTTCAGAGATATAACGGGTATACTTTACAGACCATCACTCCGGTTTGCGATGGTGATTCCATTGCAATCAATTATCCTGTTTATTTCTTAAAGAGCAAAAACAATACTATCCTGATCGGATATAGAAATGGGATACTGGAGTATAACGCACATAGCAATTCGTTCAAGAAAATAATCTCCGTATCAGTGCAACCGAGCTCAAGATATGTGTTGATGCCTATTAAAGAAACCCAGGAAGGTATCTGGTGCTTTGAAGAAAACAAAGGAATTGTTATTTATAGCAGAGCCGGTATTGCGATCAGTAGTGTTCCTTCTACTGAAACAGCTAACATAGCTGACCTGATCCGCACAGAAGGTTATAGCATTACCAGAAAGTTGGTGGCCGTCAATGAACATTTCATTTTCATTCGCGTGTCACAAAATAAAATATTGGAGATCAATACCATTACGCACCTCTCAAAAAATCTGGATTATCCAGGGCCTGCTATTATAGGATTGGAATGCAATGAGGGCAAAATATTTGTAGCATCTGAAGACGGGTTGGCGTATATCAATATTAATGATGGCACTGTTTCTAGAAAATTTTTATATAGTCGCCTATCTGATGTACTGACAAACAGAAGCTCCATCGAACTCTCAAAAGACAATCATTTACTGGTCAGCGTGGAAAGGCGGCTTTTCGAGTTTGACACTTCTTGTGTGTGCCAGAAAGAAATCATCTCCTTAAATCGCGCACCTCTTCTTAATGCGGGTTATATACAAATTGTTTATGAAGATGCGTTCCGCCGGATTTGGTTGCTGACCCATGAAGATATCAAACGGGTTCAAAATGTGGAGACACCATTCGCTCAGCTTATATATCCAAAAGACAAAGACAATTTTGTGCGATCGATCTATTATGATAAGGATAAAAATATTTTGCTGGGGGGCGCTTTTGTTGGAGCAATTCAGTTATATGATTCCTCAGGTAATCCACTATGGGACAAACCACTGGCAAGCGAAAAAATAAAAGACGTATTGTCGATTGAAAAACTATCTGACGACCATTATCTTATTGTGACCATGGGTCACGGATTACAAATGCTTCGCCTGCGGGCTAAGCAATTAAGCCCCGTCGATTTAAGCAAAGCCTACGCTCTCCAATCTCAGATAAAAGACAATTCTTATTCCACCAACCTGCAGCGGACTAGTGACAGTACCATTTTTATCAGTACAAAATCAAATGTATTCCGTTGCCTTATCCAAAGAAATGGTTTCACATCAGCCATAGCTTTACTACAGGAATCTCAGCTTGCCGGCAGTACTGTTTCCAGTTTTATTTATGCGTCAGACAAAACATTATGGGTGGGAACACAATCAGGTACAATTCTCTCAATCGGTGCAAAAGGCGGCTTACTTAAGATTAATATCCCGGGAAATTATATCGTGCGTAGCATGGCCGAAGATGGGATGCATGATATTTGGTTGGGTACCGAAAGGGGGCTATTTGTATATGATGCTTCAGGGAAATTGGTAATGCATTTAACCAGAGAGTCAGGGTTGCTGAGTGATTTTATTTACGCGCTGCTTCCGGCGGACGGCAGCAAAAATAATTTTTTTGCAAGCACTAATTTCGGTCTTTCATTTATATCAAAGGAAGGTAAAATAAAAAATTACACAAGGGAGCTTGGGTTGCAGGAGAATGAATTCAATACGCAATCCTGCGCAATGTCCCCTCAAGGCAAATTATTTTTTGGAGGGATTAATGGGATCACGGCATTCTATCCCTCCGCGCTTTCAGTTGTCAATGATTCTTCTTTAATCAACATCACCCGTCTTGTAGTGAACGACTCTTTGTATAATTCTTTTGGAAGCGCATGGAAAGGAGATTCTATCAGACTTTCATACAATCAGAATCATCTCCAATTTGATATTGCCGCTACAGGGCTCTTAAACCCCACTGAATATCTGTATAAGTATCGTTTATATGGGTTCTTGGAATCCTGGCAAACTACCCGTCAGCCAACAGGCATCAGGTATACGCTACAACCGGGCAAATACTTGCTTGAAATTAGTGCCAGCCCGATACTCTTTTCGGACACCATACTACATAAGAAAATAGTGATCATCATTGACCCCCCCTGGTGGAAGACATGGTGGTTCATTACCGCTTCGATACTCATTGCAGCTCTTGTCATTTTCGCGTTTAGCTATTATTTGATATGGCAGCGCTATCAGCTCAAAGTAAGAAAACTGGAAATTAAACAGCAGCTGATAAGCGAACGGGAGCGCATTTCAAGAGAACTGCACGACAATATTGGATCACAACTCAGCTTTATCAGCAGCAATATTGACTGGCTTGCAGAATCGCCGGGATCTTTCAGCAAAGAAGAGGAATCCAAGCGGTTGTCCATTGTGAACGACACGGCGAAAAACCTGGTCGCTGATTTGCGCGAAACGATCTGGGCAATGAAAAAGGAGTCTATCTTGCTAGATGAGCTTGCCGACAAACTGAAATCATTTCTGCAATCACAATGTATTTTAAAACCTCAAATGGAGATGATCATTTCAGAAGACATCCAAAAAAAATATAGCTTTTCGCCTGAAGAAGCATTAAACATCTTCCGCATTTGCCAGGAAGCAATTGTAAACTGTATGCGGCATGCACAAGCCCAAAAAATTTCCTTCAGTATCCATTCAGGCGTAGAGGAAGATTTTGCATTTGCCATAGAAGACAATGGCCGGGGATTTACAAAGCAAGATCACTACAATGGGCATTACGGGTTGGAAAATATGATGTATCGCGCAAAAGAGTCAGGCGCAACCCTTTGTATTCAGTCTGTGGAAGGCATAGGAACGAAAGTGACAATTATTAAAGCTGTACAAAAAAATAACAAGGGCCTGGCTTAACAGTATACCACATATGAGTTATTGAATTATTTTGGTTAATAGTCAAAGTTTGCATCATAAAGCATGAAAATACCTATCGGCATAGTAGATGATAAATCACAAAACCGGCTTTTGTTCACGGAGCGGCTGAATATTTCGGATGATATTGAAGTTATACTGACTGCTTCTGATGGCAAAGATTTTCTAGACCAGATGAAAGACTTGAATTTTCAGAAGCACCCAGTCGTTGTATTGATGGATATTGAAATGCCGGAAATGGATGGCATTGAGGCCGTACACACTGGAAAAATATTATATCCCCAGGTGCATTTTCTCATGCTCACTGTTTTTGATGACGACGATAAGATATTTGAAGCTATTAAAGCCGGCGCTGATGGATATTTATTAAAGAATGAAAAGGCTGGGGTGATCGTCGACTGCATTGTCCAACTGGCAGAATCGGGAAGTGCACCAATGACCCCGCGTATTGCAAGGAAAACCCTCGACCTGTTGATGAATGCTACAATGCCGAAACTACAAAAAGAAGATGCCGAAAAATATGATTATGAGCTGTCTGGTCGCGAAATGGAGATTCTGAAGCTTACCGTGGATGGGTATAATTACAGAAATATTGCCGAAAAATTATTCCTCAGCAGCCATACTGTAAGAAAACATATCGCCAATATCTTTCAAAAGCTGCACGTAACATCAAAGGCGCAGGCAATCAAAATTGCGACAAAAAGCAAACTCATTTAGCAAAAAAGACGGAAAGAGTATTTGGGACTTTATTTTGATAACGTTCGTCTGGCCATATGCGTTTGCAGCCCCCGGTACAGGTAGACGTCCTGAAAATGGGGTTCGCTCTTAATCTTCCGGTCGCCATTTTAAGAAAATGGCGACTAACCGCCTTTCAGACAGAAAATATACCCTGCACTAGTTACGAGCATGTACGTGACGGCAAAATTTTCCGTATTAAGGTTAATCAAATAAGGAAAATAACTTCCGAAATAAATCGCGAGTCCAATCGCAAAATATATTGCCGCTGTCCTACAAGTGAGACTTTCATTTTTCTTTCCTCTTGCGCCGATGATAGAAATTACTAGGAAACCTAATGAAAAATATTTCGCTGTATTGAAAGAATTGAATAAGTCAGTATGCGCAATATTTACGATAAGCCAATCAGTTATTTTTGTTTCAAATTTCTATTCAGTAAAAGCTGCGAAGCAGAAATAATATAAATGTAAAAGGGCACCAGTTTTTCGAGATTCTTTAAAAGAGAAATGAAGACGACTCCCGGAGAGTTCAGGACGTATGGGAGGATGAAAACATGATATAGTGTTTTTGGGTTATAATTTCAAAATATCGCGTTTTTATACGATACTCATAAAATTGTAATCTCATTAAATTAATTCATAACTGATTCGCATATCGGGAACGCCATCATTTGTCTTAAAAGATATTTGTGGATTATGTATGAAAGAAATATCATTCTTACTGACTAAAAATTCATTGCTCTGTCCGACGACGTGCATTTCTATATTTGCGCCATTTGCACTCCAGATTTTTACTGAAAATCCACCTCCTCCTGTAAAGCCAATGCGGACATCTTTTTCAAGTTCTAATGGTTTTGGATCGGACCACTGATTATGAATATCCATGACCGCTATCATTTTTAATTTTCCTTCTTTCGGTTCCAGAAATGCTTCAGTCCGGTTAAGCAGCGTTTCCATATCGTCCCTGTTTTCCCCGTAGATATTCGAGCTGAATTCCCAAGCGCGAAGCATCATACGCGTGTAGGTATCGGGATCCTGGTGCCGGGTCAGTTTTTTTAGCGCGAGAATATAGTCTTCCCGGTACACTGTAGGAATGATGATCTTGGAAAGGGAGAGCCTGCTGAGTTCTGCATTCATCATTATCCTTGCCACCCTGCCATTTCCATCGAGGAAGGGATGCACTTCACTGATCAAAAACATCATGAATATGGATTTGGCAAACGGGTCCTGCAGCAGTTGGTACCAATCAAATCCTTTTTTGAGTGTCCCGCTCACGAGTTGCCAATCGACAAATTCGGTATTCCCTGCGCGGTTGTTCCGGTCTTTGAATTCGCCGGGCCTTTTGGATGCGCGCGCGCTGAGCAGGATGCGGTGCCGCCTGCGCAAAAGATCCAATAGGTCGTCCGCCTTTGAGGGCGCAAGAGACATTTCTTTTTTACCCGAAACGATCATATATGTTCCAAGAATGTCATGGGAATCCTCGTCCCTTGCGGGTATCGGCGTTTCCGTTCCAATGATCTCTTTGGCTTCATCCAGAGTAAATTCTGTTCCTTCAATATAATTGGAAAAATAACTTTCAAAAAAAGCAAAGTTCTGGTAAGCGTTTTTGGAGATATTCCTTTCGGGGTAGTCCGGGAATACTTGGCCAACCAAGTGCTGATAGAGTTTTTCAAATAAGTCAATTCTTGCAGGATCGAACGGTTCTCCGAGGATCCTTGCTCTGGCAAGAGGCGATTGCAGGTTCTTTGCGTCTCCTGTGGTGAGCATATCGCTGATGAGCTGGTTTAATTTTTTAAACTCTTTTTCGCGGTCTAATATCCCAGCAATTTTTTTTGCTTCGTCGCGCAGGCCATTTAATTTTTCTGCTCCCCTCACCCGAATGATCTTTTCCAGATTCTCTTCTATTTCTTTTCGGGATAATGTTTTGGTTATCTCTTCCGGTCCCCGGCTTGATTCCAAGTTTTCGAGGTATGCTCTCGGCTCACCTGAGGTGTATATCTCCTGAAAAAAAGGTTTGTCCGTTTCCAAGGGTGCATGTCCTTTCAGCAAATGAACCGTGAGACCGGGAAGCACATGATTTTTGGTATAGTTATAGGTTAGAAATATATGCCCTGATGGAGTAGGTCTAAGTTCAATTGCACTGCGATGACTGAGCATGGCGCCCGCGAATAAGCGGCTGAGAATTTGGAACCAGTTTCGTTTGATGATCTTTTCGGGTTCCTCTTCCAGGTTAGACGTGTAGATCTTTGGGGCAATTTTTCTTATTTGTCCTTGCTTCAAAAGCTTTGCCAGCGCCGCTGACTCTGATTTGTCCGAGGAGCTAAACAGGATCTCCTGTAGTCGTTGTGATAGAATTTTTGCCATTAACTTGGGATAATTATACCATTTTATAGAATATTTTATATTAATTGTGCAAATATAGAGAATTTTTTATATTAAAATATATTTATTAGAATATTTTATATTAAAATATAAATAGATAGAATATTATAGATTTAATTAGCAGGCAATTAGAATATTTTGAATTAAAGTGGTAATAGCTGGAGTTTTCGAGAAACTCGGAAAACACCAACAAATAGCCCTATGGTGGTATTCCCAGAATAAAACGGCGGGAATACTGATGCAAGAATGAAAAGAGAAATTACCCAAAAAATGATCGGATGAAGAAGCTTCAGACCTTGGCATTAAAGATAAAAGTATCAGAAAAATAAAGACTTGACCAAAAAAGAAGGTAAAGGAAAAAAGTAAATTTGCCCATTTTCTCTCAATTTGGTAGCCAATAAATTGTGCAAAGATTTTTACAGCAGTACCCTAAGGTTTGATGAAAAAACAAATTGGATGTTCGTTATTAAAGAGGAATATCTATCTCCAACCTAAACCCATTACCTTCCGATGTAATGATATTAGCTTCACCATTGAAGATGCTGAGGCGGCCCTTAATATTTCTAAGGCCAATACCATATGCTTTTTTACCCGCTTCCATCCCTTTGCCATCATCTGCAATAATCATTTTAAAAAAGTCATCAGCTGTGCTAAGAGAAACAGTTACCGATCGCGTCTGCGCATATTTGATAATATTGGAGCATTGTTCTTGTGCGATCCGGTAAATGGCCAGTTTTTTTTCACCATTCAGCAGAGCTTTTTTCAGCATATTGTTGGTGAGGCCATTCAAAAGTTCAACTAGCCGAATCTCTTCAAAATCAGGTGAGACAAGCTCGTGGGCTATCCGCCTGTTCGCTTCAATTGCCTGCTGGATATATTGCATAGAGGACTCAATGTGCTCCATTCTTTTTTCAGGATTTTTTTTTGCGATAGCAAGGAACAGATTGGTTCCAGCCAGTATCTGGTTCACATTATCATGCAGCTCGGCTCCAATTGCATTTCTTTCCTTTTCCTGGCCATGTAGTATTGCCTGTGCTATTTTCTTTTGTTCTTCCATTTTGCTTTCCATCCTTTCCTGTTCTAGCTTGCGGTAGCGAACTTCAGAAGAGAGTAATTTTCTGTGCTCTTCAACTCGCTCCGTAACATCATGGTAGTTGAAAACTAAACCTTTTACATTTTCATCACTAAGTAAATTCGTGAGCACTCCTTCGAGCCAAATATAATGACCATTCTTGTGCAGGCTACGGTAAAATACATTTACTTGTTTGTCGGGATTTGCTATAATTTCCTTTAACATATTTGCAAATATTTCCTTATCATCCGGATGGGTAATCATTTTCTTACTTTCTATTTTTTGCATTTCATCATTGGTCCAGCCTGTGATTCGCGCTGCAGAGGGACTTTGATAAATAATTCTAAATGACTCATCCATTAATGAAATGACGTCACTGTTGTTTTCAATGAGTGCACGAAAACGCTTTTCGTTTTTATATATTTTTTGGGTTCTCTGCTGGACTTTTATTTCCAGATCTTCATTTAATTTCATAAGCTCCTCTTCCATTTGTTTGCGCTTGCTGATGTCCCGAATGATAGAAATAATGGCCGTTGTTTCTCCTCGCTCATTTTTAATACTATTGGAGGTAACGGCCCCAAAAAAAGATGAACCATCTTTGTTGAAGTAATTCCTCTCCGCTTTCCAGGTTCCACCTTCAAAAACCTGCTGTTCTATTTCTGATATTTCATTTTCAGCGAGTCTGGTATATCCAAGTTCAGCAGATGTTGAACCTATGGCTTCTCCTTTGCTATAGCCAAATAATTCTTCCGCGCCTTTATTCCAGCTAATAATGCGCCTGTCCGATCCTGTTGAAATGATTGCCTCTATAGAATGCTCGATAATGGTTGCAAGATGGTTTACCTGTTCCCTGAGGTATTTTTGCCTGGTTATGTCAAGATCAACCACAACATAGCCACTGATTTTACCCTGGTCATCCCGGATGGTAGTGGTGGAATTGTTTATATAGATATCCTTACCTGATTTTGATTTTCTTTTCAATTCGCCCACCCAGTGATCCTGTCCAGCGAGGGCGCCACCAATAGACTTTGGCTCTTCGGTCTTATAGGAAGTATTCAGAATTTTATGCGGATCCCTTCCAAGGGCTTCGACTTCTGCATAGCCGTACATATTTTCTGCTCCGCAGTTCCAGGTTTTTACCTTGAGATTGGAACCCAATGTATAAATGGCATCGTTTGACAAGTTTATCTGACGTAAACGAGACTCCAATTCTTCATGCGTTTTTTTTCTTTCAGTAATATCCCTTGTGATCTTTGAATAACCACATAGTTTGCCCGTATCATCCACTAATGCAGTGATAAGAATGTTGGCCCAGAATGTGGAGCCATCTTTTCGAAGGCGCAACCCTTCTTTTTCATAGTGCCCGTTTATATTTGCCATTTCCAGATTATGATAGGGTTCTCCTTTCTCAATATCTTCTTTACGATAAAAAACTTCAAAAAATTTTCCAATAATTTCTTGCTCTCCATAACCTTTAATGCGCTCTGCACCACTGTTCCAGCTAACTATCCTCCCACTTGAATCAAGCATAATAATGGCGTAATCCTTTGCATTACTAACCAGCAGGCGAAAACGCTCTTCACTTTTTTTTAGGGTTTCTTCAATCCTGTTTATTACTTTAATATATAACCAATCTCTTCTTAAAAAAATGATAAATAAAACAAGAATATAGATGAGGAAACTAAATATTAACCAGTTCAATAAGACAGTCGCTTTTTTAGTCGCAATTTTTGTTTCCTGAAGCAGTCTGGTTTCTTCATACTGCATCTTTTTCACGATTTGCCTTGTGCCATTGATATAAGATTCCCCGAGATCAGATGAAACAAGTTGTAATGCAGGCAACATTCCTTTTACTGTTTTCAGGGTAATTCGGCTTTCAGACAAATCATTTACTTTGTTTATATACATTAACAATGAATCAATGCGCAAACGTTGGGCGGCATTGTAAGTAGAAAGTATCCTCAGCGTGTCAATTTGTTTGAGAATATTATCTTTTGAGTCTCTCATAGACTCAAGAAACACGCCTTGACCAGTTAGTATGAAATCTCTTGAACAAACTTCACTTACCGTAGCCAAGGCCAGTACCTGTGCAGTATGAAATAGCATTTCCTGAGCGTGGAGTGCCGATGCTGCAGCAGATTTTGCACGAGATGCCTGCTGGTAAGTAAAAAATAAAATCGCGGCCAAAATCATCAGTGAAAAGGAGATGATTGGGACAAAGTACTTGGTTGGTTTTTTCATAAAGTCCTGGATATTGACATTTCATATCTCTTCCCCGCCTGACTAATGCTGAGACCAGATTCAGCAGTTGACGGCGCTTGCAACGTACATGTCTATTCGTAAAACAAGCACATTTGAAAGCCACTCACAAAGAATCAAGTATATCGACCATTAATTGCTAAACCTCAATTAATAACGGCGAGGCACCAATCAAAACCTGTGACTTAATTTTATTGACATATCTAATTCGTTACCATATACGGAAGGTTGATATTCCTGGTTGATTAACCCCGCACTTATTAAAATTACATTCCACTTTAAGAATGTACGGCTAAACCTGGCAAAGACCTGCTTGGAAGAAAAATTGTTTTTAGAATTAAATAAAATAGCTTGGTTGGTATCATCGGGCGAAATACCCTGACCCGCACTAAGACCAACATAATCATCGGCACCTTTAAAGTAATACCTGCCGGCAAGCGTGTAAGATTGCGAAACACCCACATTTGAAGGCGTTATATACGTGCGTGCACTAAATAAGAAATTTTTGTAGTATTTACCTAGGTAAAATGTATACACAAAGGTGGAACTTGTAAAATACAAGAATCTCAGGCCTGCCTCACCCTCAAAACTTTTAGGCAAGTTTGCATATAAAGAAAAGCCAGCTCTGTACTTAGGAAACACGCCCACATTATTCGAATAACCAAAGTTTACATAACTGTAAAAGGTTTTATTAATGTGCGGGTAAGCATCTATTTCCCCTTGTATACCATTTTCACCAAAGCGGTTGGCATAATTCACCCTGGCAAATACAGATCCAAGCTTTGTATAGCGACCATATGAAATACTTGCAAATTGCCATGGTTTATCATACTGTTTATCAAAGGAAGAATTATCGTAGCTTATGCTCAATATATTTACTGCAGCAGCATCTTTAAGCTTGGATGAAAAAGCTAAGGCAGCTGAGTCGTGCTTGTTATTTTTTAGAAGCTCATTGGTAATATTGCTGGCTTCTTTTGGGTTTTTTGTGGCATTTAATATCTTTGCTTTTCTAAGCAAAAGCGCCTCAGAAGCAGGATAGACGGCCAATGCATTATTACAAATACGTAACGCTTCCTCATAATGGTCGTTCCAATATTCAAGATCAGCATAAGCGATACTGGCTTCCTCACTTATGGGGGCAGTGCTAAGTACTTTCAAAAAATGATACCGGGCGCTATCGTATTGATTGTTCCAGCTGTATACCCTTCCTAAAAAAATTTCTACATCAGCATATGATGGCGATTTTTCAAGAGCCTGGAGTGCAAGCTGCTTTGCCTCGCCATAATTTTTAAGATCAAAAGCTGCTACTTTTGCATTCTTAAAAAGCTCGTCGCATGTTTGTGCTCTCAGAAAAGAAGATGCTGATAAAAGAGAAATAATGATTATCGTCCGCTTATGCATATATAAATGAGATTAAAAAATGAATGTTTGTTTACCTGATTAATAAACTATCAGGCATGATTAAATTATTATTTGCGAACTTGTTATTCTTTTGTTTGAACCTGGTAAAAGCTGCCATGAGTTTTCCCTTTTCAACCTCATCATTAACAGGTTCAAGATCCATGTTGTCATTTAATTTGTATAAATCCTCGCCATTTAACATATAGCCATCCATGAGGTAATCCGTTACCTCATTTTTAGTATGCATCAACGGATAAGAACC
>Ga0210399_10002922_pt1 | contig 13281 bp, 10 predicted proteins | sample IncBWC14MmetaG_FD_150865 | JGI IMG/M metagenome (GOLD analysis project Ga0210399, IMG submission 150865) | Forest soil microbial communities from Barre Woods Harvard Forest LTER site, Petersham, Massachusetts, United States - Inc-BW-C-14-M | ecosystem: Environmental > Terrestrial > Soil >... | reverse complement strand
GCTATCCGGCGCACACGCAAACAAAAATCTTTCCTTCAGTCCACTCATCTCTTCCCCTCTCGATCCATCGTTATGATTACAATTACCAACTAAGCCCCCTCACCGCCACGGCTCCATCACCACCTTAATCGACTCCGCCTCAATCGCCTTCGCCATTGCCGCATCCACATCTCGCAGCGCATATTTGTGCGTCACAAACTCCCGCAGCGGATATTGTTTCATGTACCGCGCCATCTGCCGCATGCTCGGCCCATACGCCGCCGGCTCCTCCCCACCCACCGCCAATATCCGCGCATTCTTCGCGCACAAATGCCGGTGTGGACTGATCGAAACCTCGCCCAAATCCGAAAAATTCCCGGCCTCCACTAGCAAGCCGCTCACCCGCAGCATCTCCAGCGCTTCCGGCACCGCCTGCGGCACGCCCGCGCACTCCACTACCATGTCCGCCCCACGCCCATTCGTCAGCTCTCTCACAAACTGCAACCGCTCCTTCTGAGACATCTTTCCAGCATGTATCGTATGATCCGCCCCAAGCCGCTTCGCAAAGTTCAACCTGTACTCCGACAAATCCACTGCAATAATCGTTCCCGCCCCCAGCATCCGCGCCTTCATCAAAAAACACATCCCCAGCGGTCCAACGCCCATCACCACTACGGTGTCATCGAACCGGAACGACTCATTCGGAAACGCCGACATCTGCTTCGCCCGGTCCAGTCCCACCGACACCGCGAAAATCTCCGTCAGCACCGCCACTTCCGACGGCAAATCGTCCGGCACCTTCACCAGAAAACTTCCCGGCACAATGTAAATGTACTGCGACCATCCCCCAAAAAGATGCGGCGGATTCTTCGCGCTCAAATTATTTCCGTAATCTGTCGTCTTCTCGCAGCAGTAATACGGAAAATCGTGCCGACAGTAGTAGCACTCCCCGCACGAAACATTCGCCCCCACCACCACGCGGTCTCCCACGCGTAACGGCACACCCTCAAAATCCGAGTACCGCCCGTCGCCTCCAATCGCCGCGATCGTTCCCACATTTTCGTGGCCCTGGATAATCGGAAATTCCAGCGTCCGGTCGCCGTACTGCGTCACATACCCCTGAAACGTATGCTTGTCCGTCCCGCAAATCCCGGACATCTCCATCTTCACCAGCACACACCCCGGCCCCGGCTCCGGCAACGGGTACTCCCGCAATTCATACTGTCCAGGTTTTACAAGTGTTGCCGCGAGTACGCCTTGGGCCGACATTGCCGATTCTCTTTCGCTTCCTGTGGTTCTGGTCGGGATAACCAGTCGTCATTTCGATGAAATTGCGGGGAACCGTCCTCACTCCGATTCCCCGCTCGGGATTAGTAGGGATACAAGCGCAACTTTCCGTCAGAAATTCAGCTTCAACGAAAGCTGGCCAATCCGAGGCGGCGCCGCTTGCGTGATCTGGCCAAAGGAAGAGACGGTGTTGATGCCGTATGGAGTCAGGAACTGTGCATGGTTGAAAAGGTTGAAGAGTTCCGCGCGGAACTGAAGGTTCACGCGCTCGTTAATTTGCGTATTCTTGAGCACCGCAAAGTCCCAGTTATTGACTCCAGGACCGTGGAAGAATCGTCGGTTGGCTGTGCCCTGTTGCCCCAATGCTGACGGTGCAAACGAATTGGGGTCAAAATAAAAGCAGGCCCCAGGACAAAGTTGCGTCCGGGGATTAAACTTCTTCACCGGCGCCACCAGATTCGGTGTGTCCACGGCCAAGGTAATCGGCCCTCCAAAACCCGTGCCGAGCAGCGATTGGTCATCGTTCTCCACCATCGTTACCGGCAAGCCCGTGGCAAACCGCGTGATCCCGCTGATCTGCCAGCCGTTGGTCAGGCGTTTCGGCCCGCCCAGCTTGTCGATCGGCAGGTTGTAGGAATAGCTGAAAACAAAGTTATGCGTCGAATCGAACGCAGACAATGCCCGGCTGAGACGCGGATTGACTGGATTCATCTGCTCGCCGTATCCGGAAGAATTGTCTATCGATTTGCTGAAGGTATATCCCAGCAGTGTCTGCAGTCTTCCGGACGTGTGCCGCCAGTTGATCTGCGCCGAGTTGTAGGCGGAGTTCCCGATGGTGATGAAATAGGAGTCATTCCCAAACGGTATGATCGCGATTCGCCCGTCCGGCAGCGTCGTGCCCGCGCCGTTCGTGTCCGTTAAGGTTGTCCCCACGGGCAATTCCACGCCGGGGAGCACCGCACGGGTGCTCAGAACCGGGGCCCCGCCAACTGGGTAGTAAATATTATTTTCACCGCCTGGTCCGCACGTCGCCGTATTCGGCTGCACCGCACTTGCATTGTTCAAGCTCAAGCACAGCGCCGGATTGCCCCGGTTCGCCGAAATCGAGCTCAGCAAGTGATGTCCCTGGGAACCAACGTAGCTGACTGTCACCAGGTCCGACGCGGTGATTTGCCGTTGAATCGAGAGCTCATACTCCTCGGCATATGGCAGCGAATTGTGGTTGAAAAACGCCGGCGAGCTCCCAATTGTGCCGAAGGCTCCAAAGAAGTGCGCCAGCGTGTCGTATGGAAATCCGGTTGCCGGATGTGTGGCCGAAAAGTTCTTTGGTGGGTTCGGCGCAGGGAAAAGATTCGAGATCGTCGAGCCTAAAGGCCGGTTAATAAACGGCGAGGCAAATTCGGGGTTGGACTGCCCAGTGTAGTTCCCGAACGGCGCAACGCCAATTTCGTTGAAGTCTGTTGCGCCTTCAAACGTGGTGTAGAACATGCCCCATCCGAGGCGGATGCTGGTCGAACCCGGTTTGCCCAGGACCTTACCCAATGTACCTTGGTGATCTCCGAAGGAATACGCCAGCCCAAGCCGCGGTGCAAAGTTGGTCCAGCGCGTCGGAGCCAGACCCCGCGGAACCCTTGAATCGCCTGGAAACACCCACCCGGTTGGCGAACCAGGGAAAACCACCGACTGCTGGCCGGGAATGATGGTCTGGATTTCGTTGTACTTTTCGTGGAATGGCGCGCTCACGTCGTACCGCAAACCATAGTTCAAAGTCAGGTTCGACTTGATGCGCCAGCTGTCCTGTCCATACATCCCAAAATAAAAGTTGCGCCCGTAGGATGGGTAAGACTGCCCTTGCACATATGAACTCGGTGCGCCAAGCAGGAAGTCAACGAAATCACTCCCGGTTTCGCTGACGCCACCGTTCGTCGCCCCGAAGAAGAAGTTGCCATTAGCGACGTTGAAAAGATTTTCTTCCAGTTGATTGAAGTGATATTGCGCGCCGAACTTCAGCGTATGCGTGCCATACACTTTGCTGAAGTTATCCAGCGCCTGGTAAATGTTATCGGTAAGACGGTTGGGCCGGCTCGGAACGCCAATCACGAAACTCTGAAAGTCGATCTCGGGAACGCCCTGCACGGTTGGTGCCCCCACGAAAATTCCGGGGGCGCCGCCGTTGCCCGAGGCGAAACCAAGCTCCGCCAAAGTTTTGTTGGTACCCCCCAGTGGCTGGTTGAACTTCGTGTCTAGCCGGAAATAGCCCAGCCGGAACTCATTCACAATGGACCCCTTTGTCTTCGTGTCGGAAAGAGCTATGAAGTGGTTCTGCCCCTTGCCATCCACACTGAAGCCGGGATACAACGCTGCGTTCGAAGCCCAATACGGATCGATGCGGTCATACCTGTCGAAGTAGTAGTAGGCCGTCATCAATCCGAAGCGCGTATTGGCATCTCCGCGCAGGCTGAACTTGTTGTCATGCAGATTGATCTTCCCTGCATTCGTCGAGAAGGTATCCTGCGTTGCATTGTTCCCGGGCTGTATGAAGGGCAGCAGGTTAGAGGCTATCGGAGAAAAGCGGGACGGGGCCAGCGAAAGAGTTGGAAAAACGCACTGTGCCGCGCTTGTGCAGTTAGAGCCGTACGTGGCCGGTGTCCCCGCCGCGATCGAAGCGGGAGTATAGTCTGTTGCCCTGTAGTAATACGGAAGACCATTTGTGACAGTGTTTTCGGTAATCGCGGAAAGTTGCGTCGCCCAGTTATCCCCTTTCACAGTCTTCGGTACGGCAATGGGCTGACCGCCGTTGAATCCGCTGACGACCGTGGGAGTAGTGAAACCGCCTGCGGCTGCAATGCCGGAAAAATCTCCGCCCTCCAGTGCGGAACTGGGTGCGCCCGAGATTACCTGGGGAACCGCTTGTATCACCCGGTTGCCCTGATAGTCTCCAAAAAAGAAGATCTTGTCCTTCTTGATCGCGCCGCCAAATGTGCCGCCAAACTGATTCTGATGATAATCCCCTCGGTGGCCCGACTCAAAGAAATTGGCCGCATCGAAGCTTGTATTTCTTACAAACTCAAAAGCATTCCCGTGCCAGTCGTTCGTGCCCGATTTGGTAACCACGTTGATGAGTCCGCCTGCGTAGTTGCCATACTCGGCATCGGCGTTGTTGGTGATAATCCGGAACTCCCCCAAAGAATCCAGGTTAGGTACTGCGCCCGCTCCGGAATACCCGATTTCCTGCACCAGAAGGCCATTCAAGATAAATCCGTTGGCGGACTCCCGCATGCCGTTCACGGAAAGGGCTCCGGAGTCCTGATCTCCGGACACTTGTGGCAGCGAAAACCCAGCCGAGATAAATTGTCCGGAGTAGGCGCCGCTCATCGGCGAAGGTGTCGAAATCACGCCAGGTTGAAGCGAAAGCAGGTCCGTAAAACTTCGCTTCGCCAGAGGCACGTCGGTCATTTCCTTTCCCTCAATCACTTCGCCCATCTGCGTGTTGGAAGTCTCCACGTGTAACGCGTCGCTCTCCACTACAATCTTCTCGGTCGATTGTCCGACCTGCAGCGGCACATCCACCACCAGCGCTTCATTTACATCCAAAACCAACCCCGTTTTCTGATACTCCTTGAATCCCTTTTGTTGCACATCAATCGTGTATTTCCCCAACGGCAGCGACTGGAACGAGTAATATCCCTGCCCATTCGTGCTCTGACTGAAGGCGACCCCTGTGTCCACGTTTGTCGCGGTCACCGTGGCCCCTACCACCGCCGCACCGCTCGCGTCTGTGACCGTCCCCGAAATGCTCGCCGTTACACCGGCGTTCAGCCGGCCACAAAACAAAACCGCAAGCGCAAACACCAATACGCCCACATGCGTGCGAAGTCGCGTGACTTGCATTTTTCCCTCCGAGTGAACTTATCTGACTCGAACCCCGTTTTCGGCCGCGTGGCCCTCCGGTATTTGGCGGCGCACCTGTTCGCACCGTTCCTCTTCGCTCGTGCCGTCCACATCTAACCGGTTATCGCTTGGCACGCGTTATAGTTCAGCGCTACAGCTTTGTCAAGAAGTTTTGCCCCCGCTTCTTTCGTCGCGAAGGAAATCGGATTGTCGAACCGTTTCAATTCCTATAAATCAGCCCAATCCCCGCTCATAATCACCAACCCATATGAGCGCCACCCACGTCCCCGCCACCGCGCGCCACCGTCCCGTGAACCCTCATCTCTATAACCGATTAGAACAATGCAGACATCCAATTCTATCGCCGCCCTAATCGCCCTAGGCTTCCTTATCTTCCCCCTCGGCCGCCGCCGCAAATTCCCCCCGCGCCATGTAACTCCCTTGCCCTTGTGGGGACCGGGTTCGCCCGGCCGCTCTTGGGTTCTTCTCCCCCACCAGCCAGCGGCTCCTGGCTGCGAGCTGGAAGTCCAAATCACAAATCCCGCTTGCATCAAAATCGCCTCCTGCGAATCAAATATCAACTATGGCTCTCATCCTCGTCGGCGTGGTCAGCACCTTGTTTACCGTCCTTGTCCACTCGCTCATTCCACCAATGATCCTCATGGGCGTTCGCCTCCATCTTGCGCGGGGCCGGGCCGGCATCTGGTTCTGGGACGTGATCCTTGTAATGAACTTCACGCTGCTGACGCTCGCTGCCCATTTCGTCGAGATTGCGCTCTGGGCGCTATCGTTCGTTCTCTGTGGGGAGTTTTCAAATTTCACCGCCGCCCTTTATTATTCGGGGAACACTTACACAACACTCGGGGATAGCACCACAGTGTTATCGGCCCGCTGGAGACTGTTGGCACCCGTTGAAGCAGCCAACGGAATGCTCATGTTCGGCGTCACAACCGCTATAATTTTTGCTGTAATTCAACGATTGATCGAAACCAAATTCGGCATGCAAGGCGCTCCACCATCCAAAACCGGTTAAGCCCTTGCACCGGCCCATACTTCCCTTTTGAAGTTGGCGAACGTGGCCGTATGATGGCGCCATCGCGATCGGAGGGCACGAAAATGAACTCGAATCTCGTCGATCCTGCGTTTTGGAGCCGGCTCCAGTTCGGCTTCACGCTCACCTATCACTACCTCTTTCCGCAGCTCACCATGGGATTGGCGTGGTTCCTGGTGTATTGGAAGTGGCGTGCCTTGCGGACGGGGGATGAAAAGTACAATCAAGCCGTCCGCTTTTGGGCCAAGATTTTCGGACTCAATTTTGCTGTGGGAGTCGTCACCGGCATTCCGATGGAATTTCAGTTCGGCACGAACTGGGCGGACTTTACCCGGTATGCGGGCGGCGTGATCGGACAGACGCTGGCAATGGAAGGCATGTTCGCTTTTTTTCTGGAGAGTGCGTTCGTCGGCGCACTTATCTGGGGCGAGAAGCGACTTGGTCCGCGGTATCACTTCTTGGCCGCACTGGGCGTTGCGCTGGGAAGCTGGCTTTCCGCCTACTTTATTCTGGTCACGAATGCTTTTATGCAGCACCCAGTAGGTTTCCAAATCGAAGCCAATGGCTCACTTGGCATCGCCAGTCTCAGGACCTATCTGTTGAATCCCTGGGGTTGGGTGCAGTTCTTCCACAATCAAATGGCCGCGCTCGTGACCGGCTCGTTCGTAGTCCCAGCTGTGGGGGCCTTTTATACCCTGCGAGGACGCCATCCCATCCAGGCTCGACTCTATCTGCGCGCGGGCACGCTCACGGCGCTTGTCGCCTCCGTTCTTGTTGCCTTTCCGAGCGGCGATCAGCAGGCCAAGATGGTCGGCAGACACCAGCCGGTAACACTCGCCGCCATGGAAGGTAAATTCGTGGGCGGACCCATGGCGGGGGTAGCCGTTATTGGCCAACCCAACATAGCTGAACGGCGGCTCGAGAATTCCATCGAGGTTCCCGGCGCACTCAGTTTTCTCGCCTACGGCACTTTTCAAAGTTATGTGCACGGGCTGGAGGAATATCCAGAGGATACCTGGCCCGACAACATCGAGCTTTTGTATTACTCGTTTCACCTGATGATCACGCTTGGCTCGATTTTCATTCTCCTCATGGCCTATGCCAGTTTCCAGATTTGGCGCGGCCGGCTGGCATCCAGCACCTGGCTGCTCTGGGTGTTGATGCTGGCGTTTCCCTTTCCTTACATCGCCAACACACTGGGCTGGTTAACTGCCGAACTTGGACGTCAACCATGGTTGGTCTACGGACTTTTTCACACGCGCGACGGCTACAGTAAAGTGGTGTCCAATGGCGACACCATTTTCACGTTGATTGGTTTCGTCGGGCTTTATTTTGTGCTTGGTCTGCTCTTTCTCTTTCTGGTGGGTCGTGAGATCGCCCACGGTCCCGACGACGAAGTGGTTGCCGGCCGTGGACAGGAGTCGTTTGTATGATCGCGACATGGTACGGCATTGTCAGCTTTATGCTGATCGTCTACGTGGCCCTGGATGGCCGCAATTTCGGCGCTGGAATGCTCCACTGGCTTGTCGCTAGAACGCCCGAGGAGCGGCGGCAGGTGGTTGCGGCCATCGGGCCGCTTTGGTCATGGCACGAAGTGTGGCTCGTCGGTTTTGGCGGCACATTGGTCGCGGTATTTCCGCGGCTCATGGCCTCGGCCTTTGCCGGCTATTACCTCGCGCTCTTTCTGATTTTATGGTGCCTGCTTCTCCGCGGAATTTCCCTGGAAGTTGGCGGCCATATCAACGATCGCCTATGGCAGGGGTTCTGGGATTTCGTATTTGTGTTCTCCAGTTTTCTCCTGGCCATCCTTTTCGGCGCGGCGGCAGGTAACCTGGTGCGTGGAGTTCCGCTCGATGCCCAGGGCAATTTCTCGATGGCATTTTTCACGAATTTCAGCGTGAGCGGCCATGTGGGGCTACTCGACTGGTACACGGTATCCGTTGCTCTCTTCGCAGTTGTCATACTGGCCGCTCATGGCGCCAGCTATCTCACGCTGAAGACGGAAGGCCCGGTGCATGAGCGTAGCGCAATGTGGGCAAAGTACCTCTGGGTGGCAGTTGTCCCCCTCTTTCTCGCAATCTCGGTTGAGTCGTGGGTGGTTCGTCCCGACCTCCCCGGCCGCGCGATTCACGATCCAGTTTGCTGGCTGGGATTGCTCGTGGCCATCGTCTCAGCCATCCTGCTGATTTCGGGCCTCTTGACTCACCGGGAAGCGCGGGCTTTCCTGGGGTCGAATGGGCTCCTCGTGGGCTTGTTGGCCACCGGAGCCGGGGCTCTTTTCCCCGTGATGCTTTATTCGACCCTTGCGCCTGAAAATTCACTGACCGCCTACGCCGTCGTTGCCAACCCGCGCGCCCTCTACCTTGCCTCCATTTGGTGGCCGGTGGCTTTCGTGCTGGCGACCACCTATTTCGTGTTCATCTCCCTACGCTACGCGGGAAAAGTCAGCGTCAAGCGAGACACCCAGGCGTTTTACTAGAGGGCGCTCGCCCTACACATACCTCAGTCCTCGTGTCGCCCCTTTTTATCGGCATGCTTCTTCCGTTTTGCGGCGAGAATGGGCTGCGTCAACTAGATCAGGGCATCGGTAAGATCCTGGTACGGCAGATGTCCGGCAACACAACTAACCAAGAATTAGCTCAAGGAAATCCAATCCAGAGGCAGCCGTGCTCGGAAGGAAATGAGGGTAAACGACGTCAAGGGTCACTGCGGCTGCCCGTTGTAGAACTGTTCTTGGAACTGGCCATTTATCTCGTATAATGCCAGCCAAAGCTAAGATTGGTAAGAATGCGTGTGGTGTCAACCGTATCGTTAATTAATCTCTAAGTAATTCCGGAGGACATTATGCCCAGCCCACGAAGGCACCCCAGGGTTCCACCCACCAAAGCAAACTTCGGTGCTGACTCTCGAAACAAGAGAAAACTCGCAGACGAGTTCGAGGAATTCAAGACAAGGGTCAAAAAGTCAGCGAAGTTCTCTCCAGAGGTTCGAGAGTTGACCGTTCCCCTGGCAAAACTGGAGAAGGCGGTAAGAATCGCGGCCTGGGGTATGGTCTTTGTCCCGGAAGGCGAGAAGAAGCGGCGGTCTTAAGCGGGCCGAGTATAATGCAAGCCGCAACCGAGATTGGCAAAAGTGCGTATGGTGCGAACCGTGTCGTTAATTAATGTCTAGGTGATTAGGGAGGATATTATGCCCAACCAGCATCCTAAGGTTCCAGCCACCTCAGCAAACTGCGAAGAAGACCACGTAGCTAAGCTGAAACTGAATGAGGAGTTCGCGGAATTCAAGAAAAGGGTCGAAAAGGCGGCGATGAACTCTCAAGATGTTAAGGAATTGATCGTTCCGCTGGAAAAACTGGAGAAGGCGATGATCGTCGCGGCCCATGGCAAGCATCTTATTGCAGTGGAAGACGAGAAGAAGCGGCGGTCTTAGCGGGCCTGGTGAATCACCAGGGTTGTCGAGCTTGGAATAGCTTTTCAAAGATATGCATCCGTTGCGCAGGACGGGCGGCAGCACCGAGAAGCTACTTAAGCGATCTTCCTGCCTTGTGTTCTCGTTCGAGGATCAAGGTCTCCGCTGCACAAACTATCTCACCGGGGTAACCATCGCAAGTACTCCTATACTAGTCGCAGTCCTGAACTTTTTCGATCGCTGGCGGAAAAGGCAAGAAATCAAGCACCTGCTCCGCGGCTATAGCGCGAGTTCTGTCCGAACTACTATCCGGCAACTTCTGGACCACAAATTGTTGATTGAAAAGGACTCGGCTCAAGCGAATCGCGAACAGGGAATGGTGGTGTGGAATACGTGGGAACTTGAGGCTCGTTTTTTTCACTTTGCGACCAAGCATGCCTTTCGCCTGGGCGCGCCGTTGCCGGACGAAACAGAGCTTACTCGAACGCTGTTGAGCAAAGGCCCACAGCCGGAGCTGATCAAACGTTACCGCTCTGCTGATCATATCGCCCTGCCAAGCCCACGTCCTTCCCTGAACTCCGAGTTCCCGCGTGTACTGCTTCGGCGGCGCACGATTCGGCAGTTCGGCCGCGGCCGGCTTTCGCGCGAACACCTTTCCATCCTGCTTTGGCTGACATGGGGTGTGACCGGACGGCTACCGTGGCCGGGCTTAGGGAGGCTCATATTAAAGACGAGCCCTTCCGGCGGCGCTCGCCACCCGATAGAGGCCTACTGTTGGGCATTACGGGTCACTGGCTTGCCACGCGGAGTCTATCACTACCGGGGCGATGGGCATTACTTGGAACGGCTGCATAACGGTGCACAATCCGCGCGCGTCGTTGAACTGTGCGCCCGTCAGGAATGGGTGCGCGACTGCGCCGCGCTTTTCGTGATGACGGGAGTGCTCCCCCGGGTCATGTGGCGTTACGGCTTTTCTCGCGCGTATCGCACAGTTCTTTTGGAAGCGGGACATTTTTGCCAGACCTTTTGCCTGGTTGCCACGTGGTTGGGCCTGGCCCCGTTCTGTACCGCGGCACTCGTCGACCAGGAAATCGAAGCGGACCTGGGCCTCGACGGTTCCAGCGAATCAGTGCTCTACGCTGCGGGCGTAGGAGTGAAACACGCAACAGCAGCATCGGCGGACTAAGAAGAAGTGGCGGGGAGTAACGGCTCTTGCGTCTCGTGTCGCATGGCCTCCAGCCAGGCTCGTCGAGCAGATTCCAAATAAGCCTGAAAATTCGGATCTTTATGAAGATTCTTGTACAGTGGATTGCGAGCGAGAAATGGGTAGTTGCGGATACCGAGTTCATCTGCTCTTCGCAGCCAGCGAAGCGCTTCTTTATGCTGATGAGCAGCGGCCAGAACTTCAGCGACGTCGATACAATACCCCGCGTCGGACCAGTACACGCGTTGATTCCGGGCGAGCCATGCCGGAATCGAAACGGACCTCCCTCCCAAGACGTCCGCCAGAGTTACAAGCCCTTGGACAGTCGGGTCGTGAGGCGAGCGGAGAGAGAGTGTGCGCACGATCTCGTCAGCTTCAGCAAGTTTGCCGCGCGCCGTCAAAATGCGGGCCAGCGTTGTTTCACCGAGAAGATCATTTGGATGGAGGCTAAGCTCCTCGCGGGCCTGTTTCTCGGCTCGATCTAAATCAACCTGATATCGATACGCGATGGCCAACTCTCGGCGTACCATGTTGGGATCCAATTCGTTCGCACGCAGAAACGCACGCACGCTCTGGTCCGGCAGCCCACGATCTATGTAATAGAAGCCGGCCGCATAATAGGCCAGTGCAGAGCCGGGCGAGCGCGCAAAGGCTTCGCGCAGGCGCGCCTCCGTTTGATTCACTTGCCCTGCTTGAAGTTCGATGAGCGCCAGTGCCGCATATGCCTCGCCGAGACCAGGATCCAATTCGATAGCGCGATTGGCTTTTTGGCGAGCCAGACCAAGACTTGTTGGAGCGTCCGAGTAGCCCCAGAATACGGCGATCCAGTGCAGCTTGGCTAAACTCACTAATGCCAGTGTGAAGCTCGGATCAAGCTCAAGGGCTTCGTCTAACCGCTGTTCGGCGCGTGAGAGTTGTTCCGCGCTCGGGTTTTTCCAGAACAATTCCATCTCGTAGTTGCTGTGGAGATAAGCTTGAAACGCATCCGCTTGTTGCGTGGGAGGAGTGATAAAGCGAGCCCGCTGTTCCGCGTCGGTAGAGGCCTTAAGTGAATCCACGATCTCACCGGCCATCAAGTGTTCAACTTCAATCGCTTCGGTAAAGCGCCGCGTGTAGGCATTCCCGGCAATCTGCACATTCTTTCGGACGTCCAGGAGTGCGAAACTGAAGCTCAGAGTTGCGCCTTCGATCTGGTAACTGCCGCTTAAGACCGCATCCACTTTCATTCCTTGGCCCACTCCAAGCGGATCGAGCTTCGGGTCAGCGAGATTCAGCGTCCCCGGCGGAGGATGTACTTCGAGTAGCCTCGCGTTAGTGAGTTTCGCACTGAGCACATCGGCGAGGCCCGTGCCGAAATAATCGTATTCTCCGGAACCGCCGATTCTGCGAAAAGGCAAGATCGCGATCGAGCGGATGCGGTTAACATTTGCCACTGCGGATGCTTGGGCGGTTGGCTGGCGTTGCCGGTGAATCCAAATCGTTCCGCTGGCGGCCGCCAAAACCAAAACGATCAGCACAGCGAGCCCCCGTTGAAGCAGCCTCACGCCGGCGCGCCTTTTCTTCGGCGCAATGCCCATAGGTCCGGCGGTCCCGCCCGTTACCGCTGTGTGGGCTGATTCCGTGTCGCGTTTCAACCGCTGCAAATCGGTGCGAATGTCCGCGGCATTCTGGTAGCGCAAGTTGCGGTCTTTCTCGAGAGCCTTGTTTATGGCCTCCTCGAGCTTCGGAGGAACATCGGGATTCAGTTGAACGGGAGATACCGGGATGCGGTTGAGGATCCCATCGAAGATCACACCCGAACTTCCACCACGGAAAGGCGGAGCGCCAGCCGCCATTTCATAGAGCACAACACCGAAGGAGAAGAGATCGGTGCGGGCATCGAGGTCTTTAGCTCGAACCTGCTCGGGCGACATGTAGGAGACCGTGCCCACGGTCGTTCCCGGGATCGTGAGGTGTTCTGGGTTGACTCCCAAGCTCGTCAGGGTATTCGCATTCTCGGCGGGAGGCTCTGATGTGGTAACTTTGGCGAGACCGAAATCCAGAATCTTGGCATAGCCGCGCTTAGTTACGAAAATATTCCCTGGTTTGATGTCGCGGTGGATAATGCCTTGGCTGTGCGCCGCGGCGAGCGCATCGGCAATATCGATTCCTAAGTCCAGCACCTCGTCCACCGGCAGCGCCTTGCCGGCAATGCGGTGCTTCAATGTCTGGCCATCGAGAAACTCCATGGCAATGAATTGCCGGCCATCTTGCTCGCCAATGTCGTAAACCGTGCAGATGTTGGGATGATTCAAGGCCGAGGAGGCGCGGGCCTCGCGTTTGAATCGTTCCAGCGCATGCGAGTCGTGCGCAAGATCCTCGGGCAGGAATTTGAGCGCCACGAAGCGGGCCAGTCTTATGTCCTCAGCCTTGTAGACCACACCCATACCGCCACCGCCGAGCTTCTCTAAGATGCGGT
>Ga0210399_10002921_pt1 | contig 13281 bp, 7 predicted proteins | sample IncBWC14MmetaG_FD_150865 | JGI IMG/M metagenome (GOLD analysis project Ga0210399, IMG submission 150865) | Forest soil microbial communities from Barre Woods Harvard Forest LTER site, Petersham, Massachusetts, United States - Inc-BW-C-14-M | ecosystem: Environmental > Terrestrial > Soil >... | reverse complement strand
GGATATCACGCCGAGGTCATAGAGAGACTTGTCGGTTTCGGCTTGCCGCTTTGCCTGGTTGTAGTCTGCGGTCACGGTTGCGGCGCCTGCTTTTTGGGTCATCAAATCGCTGTCGAGCTTTACCCGCAGGCTCTGGTACTCGGCTTCCGCCGCCTTCAATTGCAGCCTGGCGTCCACGGCCGCCTGCTCCACTTGGGGATTACTCATTTCCAGAAGAATGGCGTCCGCTCTTACCTGCGAACCCGGCAGCATGCGAATGCGCACCACCGTGGCTTCGGTCTCGGCAGGAATCTGGCGAACAGCTTCCTGGGTGGGCACCAGCGAGCCCGGTCCCCGCACCTGCCGCAGCATGGACCCATGCTTCACTGTGTCAGTCCAAACGGTTCCTCGTTCGACTGACGGTGCAGCCGGCCTCAGTCGCGTGACACCGACGGTCAAGGCCGCTATGACAACAATGCCGATTGCCGCCAGAAGAATCTGGCGACGCAATTTCTGACGCTTGAATTCTGGGCGTGCGATGTCCATCGCGTTCACGCAGTGGCAAGTCGTCCTCCACATCTCATAAGGGTCTAAGTGGTGGAAGGACAGCAAGATAAGCCTTGGATGGTCGCTCGGTCGACGAGCATGAGTGTCCATTGCCCGAGTCCGACTGTCCACTACCGGACAGCACACCACATCTCGGTAACGTGTTGTTCTGTGGGGATAATGTTAAGGCCTAGTTTCTTCCTGAGCCTGGGATGCCGTGAACAGCGGGAGGTTTCAACGATCAAGATCGCGCATCTCGTCGCAATCCCAGCCTCAAGCAGGTCCGCGAACTGCTTGAGCTTCGCGGTTCGCCTGGGAAAATGACATCCGTATCAGCGTGCACAAAGTTTTCGTTAGGGACAATTCGCCGATGAAGTTGCTGATGAAGCGCGAAGCTCTGGAGAAACTCAACCGCCGCGCCAACGAGATGCGTGCTGAAAAATCGGGTGATCGAATTGGCACGGTCAGCGTGCAGTGAGCACGATATTCGCACGGTTTTGGCCACGAGGCCAGAAATCGTGGTTCGGAGTGGTCATAAAGTTGGAAAGTACTTTAGAATCAATCTTGCTAGTCATGTCGGGGCGTAGCGCAGCCTGGTAGCGCACCTGCCTTGGGCGCAGGGGGTCCGCGGTTCAAATCCGCGCGCCCCGACCAATAAAAATTGAGTCCTGCTTTCAATAACCTGCCAGCATCCCGATTCGACACTTTTGAACCGGCTCGATGCGTAGTTGGTGCAATCGCTTTGTTGTCAAAAGCTAAATTCCTTCAGCATTCAGACAATGGTGCTTCACTTTCTTGTGTCCTGGAACGAAGAAAGGCTTGCGTCGCCTCTTTTCCCTCCTGGGGCTTGTCCTTGGCCGAATCGGGGATGATGACAAAAGCTCGCTTCAACTGCCGATCAGACGCGAGGACTTTCCGCAGTTGATCGAGCGTCGTCTCTTATCGCAAGAGTCTTCTATTGCCCATTTGGCGACGGGAATTCCACAGACCGCGGTCAAAACATTTCCCCGCCGATTGATCCCCTTCTTAAACTGCTTACCTTCGGCTCTTTGCTGACTTTCTTCTTCAGTCGGGACTGCGCAGGAAGCCGTGCGCCGTTCAGCTGGCCAGCACTCTAAAGCTGTTTCATCGCAGGTTCCCACCGGTTCGGACCCCTCAGCGATATTATAATGTGGCGATTTCGCAGGCTTGATCTCAGCCCTATCGGAGGCTCATTTGCCCTTGTCCCTAGACACTCGCGAGGTCGGACGCGTTACCATCGTCCGCTGCAATGGACGGATTGTTGCAGGCGGCGAGAGCGAGTCGCTGCGCGCGCACATCGACCGCTTATTGCTGGACCGCCGCTCGATCATCCTGCACATGGGCGAGGTCGGATTCATCGACAGCAGCGGCCTGGGCACGATGGTCCGCAGCCTGACCAGCATCCGCCGGGCGCACGGGGACCTGAAGCTCTGCAATGTGACGGAACAGGCGCGCAAAGTTCTGGAGCTTTCGCGCCTGACGCAGGTGTTCGACACGCACGAATCCGAGGAGAAGGCGGTCGCCGCCTTTTATCGCCCCGGAGCCCCCGCCGAAACGCCTGTTCCCACCGGCCGCAGCATTCTGTGCGTCGATTACAATCGCGACGTGCTCGCCTACTTGCGCGAACTGGTGCGCCGCGCTGGATACGACGTTCAGTCCACCAGCCATCCGGGCGATGCTTTGATCCTGATGCGTGTCACGAGATTTGACCTCCTGCTGGTAGGCCCCGATCTGACCACGTCCGCTTCCACATGGCAAAGCTTCCAGGTTGCGTGCACGAGGCTCCCGGTGATCGAACTGGGCAGCGACTTTTCCACCCGCGATGCCGGTGAAGCCGGCGCTGCTTTGCTGGAAAAGATCGAGGCTCGGCTTAACCCCAAGACCGCGTGAACGGCTTTTGCCGCCATAACCGTTCCAACGCTTGGGAACCGACCTGTCAGGTAGCTGGTTTACAGTCAGTTATCTGGCGACACTAGCATCAATGGCCGCATTGCCATATAGTTGCGGTTGAGGAGAGCGGCGTGGATTCCAATTCCTCTGGCCTTGTTCTCGTTAGAAAAAGCGCGGGCATCCGATACGGTTCGGCGCGTAACCGCGCCACACATCAACACCCGTAAGAGGCGAAGCGCCCAGCGGTCCCGCTTACTGCATCAGCCGCCAAGCCCCATACGCCCACACCACGGGCACCGCGAACAGCATGGCATCGATGCGGTCGAGCATGCCACCGTGGCCGGGAAGGATCGTGCCGGAATCCTTTACTCCAGCGCCGCGCTTGATTAGGGACTCGACCAGATCGCCTAACTGCGCCGCGATGTTCACTGCCGCCGACAGCAGAATGATGGGCCACAGTCGCGGCTGTTCCAAACCCCACATGCCGTCGGGTCGTTCGATCAAGCCGGCGCGTAGCAGAGCGGAACTGATTGCGGACGCGTACTGAATCCACAGCGTGCCGACGATCACGCTGGCCACGATTGACGCAGCCGCGCCTTCCCAGGTCTTCTTCGGGCTGATGTGCGGCGACATGCGATGCCGCCCGAGCGACTTTCCCACGAAGTACGCGAAAATGTCTCCCGCCCATACGGCGAGCAGCGTGTAGATGGTCCAGATCGCGCCCGCCGGCTGCTGCCGGATTCCGACGAGCAGCGCCATCGGGATGGCGATATACGCGAAGGCAAACACCGCAGCCGCAGCCGCCGGATAGCCGCTGGTCAAGTTGTCGTGCTTCATTCTCATGCTCATGGCCACGCTCAGAAATACGAAAGGTGCGAGCGCCGCTGCCAGGGTGACTCCGTAGACCAGGGCAGTAGTCTCAACCAGTGGCGTGAGATTGCTGGACGCGACGATCACAAATACAAAGAAGATCGCGACGAAGACATAGGTTGCCAGGGTCAGTGGCTGGACTCCGTAGGACGTCACCAGTTTCAGGAACTCGGCGATGGCGAGGCCGGCGACTGCTCCGGCCACCAGGGCCAGCACGTAGGGCGGCGCCTTCAGCACCAATAACAGAACCAGGGGGATTAAGACGACTGCGGTCGCGACGCGCTTGATCATTGGAATAGGAATAGACTTACGCTTCGTCTATAGCGAATCGAGAGGCGCTGTGACCACGGGCAGCCGGTCGAGCGGCGGCCGTCTTGGACGGGCGAGGGCGCGCGTCTCTCCGCCAGCGGAGTAGAGTAGAACTGAATCCGGCAGATCAACGCTTTGCCTCGGCGTGGGCCCGGAGCGACTTATGCTCCGGAGGATGCCTATCCTGACCCAGGCCGCCGTAGCGGCGGTCGCGCTTCTGATATTCTTCAATCCCCTCGAGCAGTTGAACGCCGCGGAAGTCGGGCCATAGTGTCGGCGTTACATAGATCTCCGCATAGGCAAGTTGCCAGAGCAGGAAGTTACTTAGCCGCATCTCGCCGCTGGTGCGAATTACTAAGTCCGGATCGGGCAGACCGCGCGTGTAGAGGTGGTCACTAATTAACTGCTCGTCGACTGCCATGTGATCGAGGCCGCCATTGCGGGCCGCAGCCTCGGCCAGGGAGCGAAAGGCATCGACGATCTCGCTGCGCGCGCTGTAATTCAGCGCCAGCGTCAGAAGCATCCCGGTATTCTTCGATGTGGCGTCGCTTGCTTCGGCCATCTCGCGCTGCACGGAATCGGGTAATTCATGCTGGCGCCCGATGTATTTCAGCCGGATATTATTTTCGTTGAGCGTCTTGATTTCCGCTTTGAGATAGCGGCACAAAAGGCGCATCAGGAAATCGACTTCCGTCTTCGGACGCTTTTTCCAGTTTTCCTCGGAGAAGGCGTAGAGCGTCAACGCCGGAATTCCGATTCGTGCCGCGGTTTCGACCGTCGAACGCACGGCGGTGACACCGGCGCGATGTCCGGCGACGCGGGGCATGTGCCGGCGGCGGGCCCAGCGCCCGTTTCCGTCCATGATGATGGCGATATGTTGGGGAAGACGCGCTGGATCAAGCCGCAGGTAAATGTCAGTTTCCTTGCGGTCCATCCCAGCCGGAACCGTGTGTCGCAAGTGGAACTCTCCGAGTCGAAGCTAACACACGAAATCCAGTGTGTGCAATGTGATAGGAGGGTTCGACGGTAGTAATTGGTTTCTACTGTGCCTCTTCGGGAAAGATGGGCAGAATCAGCCGCTCGGTGTGGCGGATGACCGTCAAAGTGCATCGCGCACCCACCTGAGCATCGGTGAGCAAACGATGGAGGTCGTCCACGCCTGCGACTGGTTTATCATCGAGCGCCACGATCATGTCGCCCTCGCGCAAGCCTGCCGTCCGCGCCGGGCTAGGGTCTTCAATGCCGACCACGACCACGCCGGTTTCCCGCACGAGAGAATAGAAGCGCACCACCCGGCGATGAATGGGAACGGTCTGCGCGGAGACTCCGATATAACTGCGCCGAATTCTTCCATCGCGCAACAGGCGGCTGGCAACGAATTTTGCGGTGTTGATTCCGATCGCAAAACAGATTCCCTGCGCCGGCAGAATCGTCGCCGTGTTGACTCCGATGACCTGGCCGTGCGAGTCGGCGAGCGGGCCGCCGGAATTTCCGGGGTTCAAGGCGGCGTCGGTTTGAATGACATCCTCGATCAGGCGACCTGAGTACGAGCGCAGCGATCGTCCGAGCGCGCTGATCACTCCCGCCGTAACCGTGGACTGAAATCCGTAGGGATTGCCGATGGCAATCGCCATCTGGCCGGGCTGCAACTGCTGCGAATCTCCGAGAGGGACGGCCTGCAATCCGGAAACATCGATTCTGATGACGGCCAGGTCGGTCGCCGGATCATCGCCGATCGTGTGAGCCGGGGCGCGGCGGCCGTCCGCGAGAGTCACCTCGATTCGCGTCGCGTCGTGCACGACGTGGCTATTGGTAAGAATCAATCCATCGGGCGTGAACACGAAGCCGGAGCCGCCTCCACGGCGCTCGCGTGGCTCGCCGGAGCGACGTCGGCCGGACGGAGGCGCCGCAACCTGGTGCACTTCAACGTTCACCACCGACGGACTCACTCTTTCAACCGCGGCGGTGACGGCCCGTGAGTAGGAGTCGAGCAGGGCGGCGTCCGTAGATTCGACAGGAGCGGGGCGCAACGGTTCCTCGGGCAAACTTCCTTCCGGCATACTTGAGCCTAGCGGTTGGTGCGAGGAGGCGGGTTCTATGAAAAAATTTTCGAGGTTCATGCTGCATAGATGAAGCTGGAGGCTAGTTGGATTCTCGGACGAATCATGCAGCAAAAAACTCACGTAGGGACAGCCGCCCTCGGCTGTCCGGGGACCGCCACGCTGTCGAGCTGCGCTCAGGTGGACGGCCGAGGGCGGCTGTCCCAACATGAGTTGGCGTGATTAGCAGGATCTCGGCTGGCGCGCAGGATGCTCATCCCGCAAATGCAAATTTCGCAATATCCGAACTTCTGTCTTGACAGCGACCTGCTGTCGTTCTAACCTTCCGCAATTCTAGTAACGTTCCTTCGTTTCGGCGAGCCCAAAGCCCGGAACAAAAATTTGGAGGCCCACATGATCCGCTCCGGATCCGTTGCTGTGGCGTATTGCACCCCTTCGTGGAAGCGCATGACGAGTGCGTTGGTCGTGATGCTGCTCGCGGCAAGCATGGCCTGGACGCAAGCGACCACTTCGCTTCGAGGCACGGTGACCGATCCCGACGGGAAGGCCGTCACGAGTGCAAACGTTGTTCTCGCCAACGCGGAATCGCGGACCGAGCGCACTGTGACGACCGGAAATCAAGGCGAGTACCAGTTCCTTCTTGTCCCTCCCGGAAGCTACACCCTGACAATAAAGGCAGCTGGCTTTCGCGGTTATGAACAGACGAATCTCGTCCTGCTTGTGAATACGCCAGCCACGGCCAACGTTCAGCTGAAGGTTGGCGCGGCGACCGAAATTCTGACGGTGACGTCAGAGTCGCCGGCCATTAACCTAGTCGATGCGTCCCTCGGCAACTCCTTCAACGAAACCCAAGTGCTGGATATTCCTCTAGAGGGCCGGAATGTTCCCGACCTGCTAAGCCTGCAAGCCGGAGTTGCCTACACCGGCAATCGCAACGACATCGATAGGGACCAGGACACGAGGAACGGGTCGGTGAACGGAGCCCGAAGCGATCAGAGCAATATCACACTCGACAACATCGACGTGAACGATCAGTCCAATGGATATGCCTTTACCTCGGTGCTCCCCGTGACCCAGGATTCGGTTCAGGAATTCCGCGTAACCACGACGAATTATGGGGCTGACCAGGGGCAGGGTTCTGGCGCACAAGTCGCGCTGGTGACCAGGAGCGGGACCAACACGTATCACGGAGCGCTCTATGAAGACCTGCGGAATACAATCACCAGCGCCAATGACTATCTCGTCAAGCAATCGCAGCTGAATATAGGGTTGCCGAATAAGCCTCTGAAGCTGAACCGCAATATTTTTGGCGCTGCGGTCGGGGGGCCGCTTCAGAAAGACCGGTTGTTCTTTTTTGCCAACTATGAGGGCATCCGCAGGCGGGAGGAGCAACCCGCCACGCGAGTGATTCCTACGCCGCAGCTCTGCCAGGGCATCTTTCGATATGCCGACGTGAACGGCGGGATCACAACGTTTAATTCCACAGATCTGTTAAATCTCGATCCCAAGCACATCGGGATAGATCCGGCGATGCTCGACCTGACTTCCGATCTTGGTTATCTCGACCGCACATTCTGCACTGGTCAGACACCGACCAACGATCTTGCGGCGGGCGACGGGTTGAATTATGCCGGCTATGTTTTCCGCGCACGCACTAAGCTTGATAACGACGAGTTTATTGCGCGTCTCGATTACCACCTCACCGCGGACGGCAAGCACAGCCTGTTTTGGCGGGGAAATCTGAATGACCTGCGAAATCCCGGGGCCCCCTTTCTGCCGGGTACGTACCAGACACTGCCTGGCGAGTTAAACCCGAGTGCTCCCATGGAAACAATTGCCGACCACAGCAAAGGCTTTGCCTTGGGATACACCGCCGTTCTCAACCCCACCATGGTCAACTCCTTTCACTGGGGATTTACGCGGCAAAGCTTTGGGGTTATCGGCAACACCAACCAACAGTGGAACGAGTTCCTGGGATTGGATCAGGGGATCAAGTTCAGTCACAATTTCCAGTTGCCGCTGCACAATTTTGTGGACGATTTCTCGTGGACCAAGGGAACGCACTCGTTTCAGTTTGGAACCTCAATAAAAATCGCTCGGAACCCGCGTACCAGCTTCTTGCACTCCAATAATCTGGCCCTTGGGACAACGAACTGGACCTCTCCCATCGGTTTTGCAGGCACCTCCAGCACGCTCGATCCAACCAACATCGGTGCACCTGAGCCCGTGACCGCAACGCAGTACGATCGTCCTTTGCTGTCGTTGTACGGGATGATCTCGGACGTGGTCGCGAACTACAACCTGGACAAGAATGGCAACGTGGTGCCTGGATCCTCGTGTCCCGGAGGGACATGCGGCGCGCCGGTCAACCGAAGGTATGGCCTGGATTCATACGAGTTCTACGGCCAGGACACCTGGCGCATCAAGCCGAATCTCACGCTGACTTATGGACTGCGCTGGTCGTTCTTTCCTGCGCCGTGGGAGACCAACGGATTCCAAGCGTCTACTTCATTTGGCCTAGGAACGCAGTTCGCGCAAAACGTCAAAAACATGAACCAGGGGATTGGCTACTTCACCGGGATGCCGTCAATTGTTTTCAGTCCGAGTGGTCCGGCGAATAACGGTCCCGGGTTCTATCCCCTGGAAAAGACGGACTGGTCGCCGCGAATCTCGATCGCTTATTCGCCGCGATTCGATTCCGGACCCTTGAAGAAAATCTTTGGCGACAACGACAAGACCGTCATCCGCGCCGGCTTCAGCCGGGTCTACGACCGCGCGGGATTTGCGCTCATCAACAGCTTCGACCAGATCGGTGCCGCTGGCTACTCCATCACGCTCCAGAATGCTTGCTGTACGTCTGGTGTCACGAGCGCCGAAGACCTGCCTCGAATCACCGGCATCAACGCGATTCCGGCAAATAACATCAACGGCTTTCCGTTCCTGCAGCCGCCACTGCAGCCGCCGGGTTTCCCCCAGACCATTCCGTTTAACTCTGAGGCAAATTTGTGGGGCAACGACAACACGCTGAAGACGCCGCATGCCTATACCGCCGATTTTTCGATCGGACGCGAGCTGCCCCACCGGTTCTCATTCCAGGCATCGTATGTCGGTCGCTTCGGCCGCGATCTGCTTACGCAGCGCGATCTGACTCAGCCACTGAATATTAAGGATCCGATTTCTGGAATCGACTACTACACGGCGGCATCAGCCTTGTCCAACATGGCAAGGAAGTTTGCGCTGGCCAACAACGGCGGGCAGCCAACAAACTACTATCAGGCTGTCATCACGCCCGCGCAGATTAGCAACCTCAAGGCGTCAGACCTCGGTCCCACTGCCCAATACTGGATCGACATGCTGCCTAAACTGCCGGCGGGCGCAACTCATTATACGGACACGTTTGGAACCAAAATCGTCCCGTCGAACAACCCCACGGATAGTTTGATTCAGGAAGTATTTAATCTCTATTACAACCCAGGTTTGTCGGTCATCGGCGACGAGATTGTTGGGATCGCGGATGTTGACGTGTACGAGGGACTGGGAGATGACCAGGGCCACTACTACACGTTCTGCGCCAAGCCAGGCTGTACCGCCTCGGGGGCAGGAACCCTTGCGTCACCTTTTGGCGGCGGGATCGGTGATTACCTGAACAACCAGGCTTTTTCCACGTACGGATGGAGTTCGATGGGCAACTCCAGCTACCACGCGCTGCAATTGAACATGAGGAAACAGATCAGTCACGGATTCCAGTTTGACTTCAACTACACCTGGTCGAAGTCGATTGACATCACGTCCGCAGCGTCACGCGTCGGGTTTTCCGTCTATGGCTACCAGAACGTCGGCCTAGTCGGAACTCGCATCGCCAATGCCTTTTCTCCGAATCTCGCTCGCGCCGTCTCCGACTTTGATACGACCCACCAGTTCAACCTCAACTGGGTTGCAGAACTGCCCGTGGGCAAAGGTCGCGCCTTTGCCGGCAGTGCCCATGGTGTGTTGGACGCTGTCATTGGCGGGTGGTCGACTTCCGGAGTCGCTCGCTGGACCAGCGGATTCCCATTCAGCATTGACGGTGGCCAACGCTGGCCGACAGACTGGTTTCTGACCGGGATCGCGCAGATGACGGCGAAACCCCAGATCGGCACCTACAAGAGAGCCGGCCGCGTCGACCTCTTTGCCGATCCCCAGACGGCGCAGCAGGACTTCGCATTACCTCTTCCCGGCGGGGTGGGCTCGCGCAACGTGCTGCGTGGGAACGGCTACGCCGATTGGGATATGAGTCTATACAAGAGCTGGAAGATGCCCTATCGCGAAACTCACAGCGTGCAGTTCCGGTGGGATGTGTTCAACGTGCCGAATCTCACGCGCTTCAACGCTCAGTCGGTAGGATCGTCGGCGCTGCTAACGTCGCTTGCGCAGCAGTCGACGAATTTCGGAGCGTATACGAGCCTGTTGACGCAGCCGCGGGTGATGCAATTTGCGCTGCGGTATGAGTTCTGAGGGCGGAGCGCAAAGGGTTAGTCGATCGAGATCTCGACGAATCGCCTCTGCGGCGCGAGGCCCCTTGCGAAAGCCGGCTAGCCTCGTAACGCGCGGCTCACACCATATGCATTCAGCACATCGCGCAGCGTCACGATGCCTTCCAACTTGTGCACATCGGCCCGGTTCACAACCGGCAGGAGTTCGATCTGGTTTGCGCCCATGCGCTCGAGCGCCAAATCAAGCCCCTGGTCCGGGTGGACGTGCGGGAAAACCACCGCATCGAGGAGGTCGCCGAGCTTCGTATCCACGTTCTTGTCCATGTCCTCCCCAAGCGCGCGCTCCAGCCTGTCAAGGCTGATCATGCCAACTACACCTCGCTGATCGGTCACCAGCCAGGTTCGGACTTCGCTTGAGCGAACTCGTTCCCTAGCTTCCCGCATCGTGATTTCGGCCGGCAGAGACTCGCCCGCAGTGTGCATGACGGTGGCTACCTGACGCTGGCCATATCGTTGGCGCGACTCCACGGTCGGCAGGTGGATGCCATCCTGCACGGCCAGGGCTTCGTAGATAGGCTCCTCCTGCAATCGCGAAGCAATAAAAAGACTCACCAGATTCGCGATCATTAGCGGGACGATCACTGCGTAGTCTTGCGTCATCTCGAAGATCATCAGCACCGATGTCATGGGAGCGCGCACGATACCTGCGAAGACGGCGCCCATTCCGACGAGGGCGTAGGCGCCCGGCGTTGCAGTATAAGTGGGCAACAAATGATGCGCCAGGGTTCCCAAGCTACCTCCTAACATCGCGCCAATGAACAAGGATGGCCCGAAGATACCGCCGGCATTACCTGAAGCATAACTGGCGGTAACAGCGAAAAGTTTTAGAGCCACCAGGAGTAACATCAGATTGAACGCCATCCTTCCGTTCAAGGCGTCGCCTACATATCCATAACCGACGCCCATAACCTGGGGCACAAACCATCCCATCAGGCCGACCAGTAATCCTCCCGCTAGCGGTTGGAACCAAGCCGTGTTCTGGGGGAAGCGGAGGAAGCGCGCCCTTATGCCGAGCAGGAGCTTGGTGAAGGCTACAGAAACCAGGCCGCCCGCCACGCCGAGCACCGCATAGACGGCAAACTCCGCCGGATGGACTAGTTGATATTGCGGCACAGCGAACAATGGGTGATTGCCGAGAAATAGGCGCAGAACCATCCAGGCGGTCGCCGAGGCCAGCACCACCGCGCCCATCACCGGTGCGTGGAGATCGCCCATGATCTCCTCGAGCGAAAACACTACTGCGGCCAGCGGCGTATTAAATGCGGCCGCGATGGCTGCCGCCGCTCCTACTGGGATTAGGTTTTTTACCTGCTCGGAGCGTAGCCCGAGGAAGCGTCCGAGTACCGAACCAATGCCTGCGCCCACTTGAACTGAAGGCCCTTCACGTCCGAGCGGGATTCCGCTGGCAAGGGTTGCCGACGTACAGAAAAACTTGCCCAGCACGGTGCGCAGCGTGATGCGCCCCTCGCGCGCGAACAGCGCAGCCTTGGTCTGCGGCACTCCGCTACCCCGGGCATTCGGAAAATAGCGATACAGCAGGTAGCCGATGCCGAGCGAGCCCACGACCGGGAACAGCAGACGCCGCCAGGGAGCGCCGCCCACTGGGTACAGCCGCATTCCCAGCCGTTCCGTCAGCATGATGAATGCGACGACCACCAAACCGGTCAATGCGCCGATCACCAGAGACAAAATCAGAAAGACCTGTCCTTCACGTTGCCGCAGTTCGGCTACGCGAGGTAAAAACCGGGTTCTCCACCAACTCCCGCCTGTCGTCAGGGCGTCGTCATTCATCTCTCGGGAATGTCCTCCCAAGAGCATATCGCACTGCGACGGGGGGTAACCTTCCGTAACCTTCCTGACGCACGACTCGGTGTGTACTCTCGGGATAAGCCCTAAGGTGGCTGAATCTCTCAGACAGCCAGCTCGGGTTCCTTATCTAGTTTCGAGTTTCTCAACCAAAGGACGTCACCGCCTTTATGTCTTCTCCTACGAATGTTGTACCGAATGTGGTTGCTGCCGCTCCGCGGGCGGCCGCCGCCGCAGCCCCTGCCGCTGTGCCGATAACGACTCCCGATCTGTTGGCGGCGATGCTCAGGACTTCGCCGAAGATTAGCGATCTGTTTTTTTCACCCGGCAAGCCACCGCTCGTGGAAATTAGTGGAAAACTGGCCCCCGCCGGAGCGACGCGAGTCCTCACGAATGACGATACCCGGCGCATTGGATCCGATCTCATTGGCAGCAACCAAGAGGCGATTGATAACTTGAAGCAACTCGGTTCCTGCGACGTGTCCTATAGCTTGTCGGGGGCACATCGGTTTCGGGTCAACGTATTTATGCAGCGCGGCTCCTGCGCTATCGTGATGCGGGTAATTCCCAGTAAGATCCCAGACTTCGCAACTCTGAATTTGCCTGACGAACTGGGGAAGATCGTGGAGTTGCGCAATGGAATCGTGCTGGTGACGGGCCCGACCGGCTCCGGCAAATCGTCCACGCTAGCGGCCATCATCGACAAAATTAATAAAGAGCAGTCCTATCACGTGCTCACCATCGAAGATCCTATAGAGTTCCTGCATCCCCACAAAAACTGCATTGTCAATCAGCGTGAGTTGCACAGCGATACGCCCAGCTTTGCGCTCGCCTTAAGGGCGGCACTGCGCCAGGCTCCGAAAGTGATTCTTGTGGGAGAGATGCGAGACAAAGAGACCATCGAAATCGCGATGGAAGCGGCGGAGACGGGCCACTTGGTGCTCTCCACACTGCATACCATCGACGCGTCGAAGACGGTGGAGAGAATCGTGGGAGCCTTCCCGATGGCGGAGCAGCACACCCTGCGGAACCGCCTGGCGAAGAGCTTTCGCTACATCATTTCCCAGAGACTTATTCCTCGTAAGGATGGGACTGGACGGATCGCCGTAATTGAAATATTGAAGTCCACTCTGCGCACTCGCGAGTACGTCGAGAAAGGCGAATCCGACGGCAAGACGTTGCTCGATGCGATGCGCGTTGGCGAACAGGATGGCATGCAGCATTTTGACGGCAACATCGAGAGACTTATCCGCGAGGGGGTCATCGAG
>Ga0210399_10002919_pt1 | contig 13283 bp, 9 predicted proteins | sample IncBWC14MmetaG_FD_150865 | JGI IMG/M metagenome (GOLD analysis project Ga0210399, IMG submission 150865) | Forest soil microbial communities from Barre Woods Harvard Forest LTER site, Petersham, Massachusetts, United States - Inc-BW-C-14-M | ecosystem: Environmental > Terrestrial > Soil >... | reverse complement strand
CTGCACCGGGTCCGTGCCCAGGTTCCGATAGAGTGCAAAGTGGGCCGCAATCTCCGCCGCCGAATGCACCGCCAGGTACCGCCGCGGAAATCCTTCCAGGAACCGCTCGATCTCTTCAAGCGTGGCGTCGCCGGCTTGCGTCTTCACACGCTCGAGGAGCGAACCTTCATCCGGCGCGTGCAAACGGTCGCGATCCAGCGTACGGCTGAAATGGTTGGAAGTGGCCACGAAAAGCTGCCACAGCATTTCCGCCTTCCAGGGTGTCAGCGCTTCCGGGTTGACGGAGTGAATGTCCGCATAGGTGAGCAGGCACAATCTTTGCAGACGTTCCAGAGTGGTGACGGACTGCGCGAAAGCCGAAACAGTGGCGGGATCGAAGATGTCTCTTCGCTGCACGGTGGCGGACATGTCCAGGTGGTGTTCGATGAGGAAGTGCACTTCTTCTTTTTCTTCTGGCGAAAGTTGTAATCTCTTGGCGACGCTATCGAGCGCCGCAAGGCTGCCGGTGATGTGATTCTGAACCGGCATCCCTTTGCCGACGTCATGCAACAGCAGCGTCAGGATCAGCAAATCCCGCCGCTCGGCGGTTTTCCACAGCGGCGCGAAATGCGCTCCACGCTCGTCCGGAGGCTCCGCCAATTCCTGCAGGTGCTCGATGGTGCGCAAGGTATGTTCGTCGACCGTGTAACGATGATAGAAATCCCGCACCACCAGCGAGTCGATCAATCCAAATTCCGGCAGGACTTCCGTGAGCAGAGCGAGCCGTTGCATGGACCGCAAAGCTACTCCGGGATAGTCGGAGCCCAGGATGTCGCGCAGCGTGGCCCAGGAAATTTTCGTGTTCTTGGGAGGAAGCTCCGGGTGCGTCAGAATATAGCCGATGCTGCGCTCCGCCTCGCGGCTCAGCGGAGTGCCGGTGCGAGCCGCTTCGGCAAAGAGCGAGTAGGTGACCGCGCGGTCCGAAAGCACCGGTTGGTCGATTACCTCGAGCAAGCCATCGCGCACGGCGAAAACTTTGCCATCGCCCTGCTCGAGCCTGGCGGTGCGTGCGGCGTTGAACAAACGCTGCCGCAACGTTAACGGTGCTGGCGCCCGCTGCTCGAGGTAGCGCAAGAGTTGGCGGTTCAGGGTGCGGGCGTGGCGAAAATACTGGCGCATCCACTCGGCGGGAGTTCGCGCCACTCCGTCACCGATACCCAGCGCGCGTTGGGCCGCCGCTGCCTGCAATTCATAAGTGAGCGTGTTGTCGTTTCGGCCGTTGCTGTAGTGCAGAAAACAGCGGATGGCGCTGAGAAAATCCACCGCTGCGGCGGAAAGCTCTTCCTCCGTGGCGGTGATGTTGCGAATGTCTTTTTTCTCGTCGACGATCTGCCGCAGCCAGATAGTGGCCTGATAATCGCGCAGGCCACCAGGCGATTCTTTCACGTTGGGCTCCAGGTGAAAGATCGTATTGCCGTAGCGCGTCAATCGTTCCCTGGTGAGCCGGTGAATTTGGGCCAGCAGGAAGGGCCGCGCTTGCTTCTCCGACGCGGGAAGAATTTTGGTATCCAGCTTTTCGAACAGCGCGGCGTCGCCTGACAGGAAACGGCGGTCCAGCAAGGCCAGGTGGAACTCCGCATTGTCCTCTTCAATCCGTTTACACTCTTCCAACGTGCGCCCCGCCGAGCTGACGCGAAACCCGAGGTCCCATAAGGTGCGCGAAAACTCGGAGATGAGCGGCCGCGATTCCTGCTCCACTCTCTCGTTTCCCAGCAAAAAGAGAATGTCGAGATCGGAGTACGGGAAGAGCATCTTCCGCCCGTAGCCGCCTAGCGCCAGCAGGCTAAGCCCTTGAGGCTCGCGGTTGTGCACGCGCAGGACTTCCTCAAAAATCTGCTGGACGTTGCGGTCCGCCAGTTCGCACTGGGCGCGCAGCGTTTCTCGCGCACTGGTACCCCCTTCAAATTGTTGCCGGATGCGTTGCCGTTCGGCGTCGGCTAGCGGGCCGAGTACCGACAGAGGCATTGGGGAACCTTGCATGTTTTTTGTGGGTGGGATGCCCGGATGGAGACTGGGGCGTGCAGCCGCTGTCACGCTTGATCGCCCCGCGGTCAGTTCACCGGCTGACGGGCGGCCAACAGTGCTTGGTTAGAGCGCATTTTCACCGCGCTCCTCATTGCGAATCCGGATTGCTTCCTCAACCCTTGATAGGAATATCTTACCGTCACCAATCTTCCCTGTCTTGGCGGTCTTCAAAATTGTGTCCACCACGCGGTTCGCCAGCGCGTCCGGCAACACCATCTCCAATTTAATCTTTGGCAACAGGTCAACCGTGTATTCGCGCCCGCGATACACCTCGGTGTGACCCTTCTGGCGGCCGTGCCCGCGCACTTCCGTCACCGTCATCCCTTCGATGCCGATTTCGCGCAGCGCGTCTTTCACCGACTCGAACCGCGAGGGCTGAATGATTGCCTCGATTTTCATCATGGGTGTTTCCGCTCCGCCCCCAGCCTGACGCTCCCTTGCCAGCTTACCTTACGACTCAAGGTTATAAGCCTCTTCGCCGTGTTGCGTGATGTCCAGCCCTTCGATCTCGTGCTCTTCCGGCACGCGCACACCGGTAATCAAGTCGGTAATCTTCAGCAGAACGATCGTCCCGATCAAGGCCAATCCCCACGCGATGAGCACGCCCACGAGCTGGTTGCCGAGCTGGCCCCAATGCCCATCGAGGCCGCCGACGGGCTTGTCCGCTCCAAAGATGGGGTTGATCACCGTTTGAGCGAAGACGCCAGTGAGCAACGCTCCGATTGTGCCGCCAGCGCCGTGTACCCCGAAGGCGTCTAGCGCGTCATCATACCCGAAGATGGCCTTGATTTTCGTCACCATCAGGTAACACGCGACGCCTGCGATTAATCCGATGGCCAGCGCTGGCATCGGGCCGACGAATCCCGAAGCAGGGGTGATCGCCACAAGCCCCGCCACCGCGCCGGAAATCGCACCCAGAGCGCTCGCGCGACCATTCTTGAGCCCTTCCGCGGCACTCCAGCCCAGCGCCGCCGCCGCTGCCGCGAAGTGCGTGGCCACAAAGGCGCTGGTAGCAAGGCTGCTTGCCGCCAGCGCGCTCCCAGCGTTAAATCCGAACCAGCCCACCCACAGCAAGCACGCGAACGGTCGTGCATATCTCTTCCGGCGTTTCGGCATCGGTTGCTTGGGATACCCGGTGCGTTTGCCCATGTACAGCGCGCACACCAGCGCCGAAACGCCGGAAGAGATATGCACGACCGTTCCGCCCGCGAAGTCCAGGCAGGGAAACTTGCCTCCCGCCGCGTTCAGCAATCCTCCTTTACCCCACACCATATGAGCCAGCGGCGCATAGACAACCAAGAACCACAGCGTCAGGAAAAGCACCGTTCCGCTGAACTTCATCCGCTCCGCCGTCGCGCCAGTAATCAGCGCAGGCGTGATGATTGCAAACATCAGCTGGTAAACCATGAAGGTAGACTGCGGAATCGTCCCGGCATAATCCGGATTCGGGTCCGCCCCAACGCCGCGCAAAAAGGCGTGCTCGAAACTCCCAATGACCGGCCCATTTCCCCCGAAGCACAAGCTGTATCCCACCAAAGCCCACAGGACGGTGATCAGCGCCATCAGGGCGAAGCTCTGCATCATGATTGCCAGGGTATTTTTCCGTCGCACCAAGCCGCCGTAAAAAAGTGCCAGCCCTGGTCCGGTCATCATCAAGACGAGCGCCGCGCTTACCAGCATCCACGCGTTATCACCAGCGGACTGTGCCGCTTTCACATCCTTATCCAGCTGCGCCAGTCTTTCATTAACGGCTTTTGGGGTTTCTGGAGTCACCAGAGATGCGGCTGTCGTTGCGGGAGGTTGTTGCGCGGAGAGCGGAACAGCGGCGAGCAGGACGGCCCCAAGCACCAGGACAAGGCTGAAACTACACTTCCATCCTACGCACTTCATAAAGGTATCCGCTCCGCTGGTTCTGGATTCGATTGCCGGGGACCCACCGCTTCGCCGCCCTGCATTATACGCAACCGTGCTTCTCGTCATAGTGTGAAATTTTCATTTCCACAATTTGTTTTTTCGATGCAGTGCCTCGTCCGGTCCTAGTCAGTCCGGCCGTAAACTCCGGGAACGGTTCCCTCTGTTCGAGTTATTTTCTTCGCCTTACTCTATTCAACTCCCTTTGTGCAACTTACCCTACGGCGTATAATGCCGTGCGCGGCATGGCCGGTGGCCTCCGCCGCCCAGAGAAAGAAGAGTAACGCACAGTCATGACTGACCGGCTGCCCATGGAAATCAACGTCCGCGAATCGGGTGGAATCTCGATCCTCGAGGTTCACGGCAGACTCACCATCGGCGAACCTGCCGAACAGCTCCACGACGCGCTGCAATCCGCGATTCAGGGCGGCGCGAAAAAAGTCGTCGTCATCCTGAACGGCATTCCCCAGATCGACAGCTCCGGCATCTCCACCCTGGTCCGCATCTCTATCAAGCTGGCCCGCGAAGGCGGCGTCCTGCGCCTGGTTTGCGGCCATGGCCGGGTCCGCGACGCCCTTACCGTCACGCGCCTCGTCGAAGCCATCCCGACCTTCGAATCCGAGTCCGCCGCGCTGGCTAATTTCGGCTGAGTCGTACTTTTAATGCAAGCTGCCAGGCTATCCTTCGTTCTAACATCTGAAACGACATTTCTTACCGGAGAAAACCATGCTCCGCTCCCCTTCCCGCACCTCTCGTTTTGCTGTTTTTCTCTCATTGACCATATTTCTCGCTCCGCTTTCTCCAGCCGCCCTCAACGTTCCGCCAGCACAGGCGTCGCAAACGCCTCTTGCGCTCACCTCCGAGCAGCAGGACCAGCTTCACGATCTTGTTGCCCGCGTTCTCCAGCACGCTGATAAAGCTGGCTGCAAGAAGAGCGCTTGCACGATGCTGGTCGCCAATTTCGCGGGTTCTTCCGGCTCCACTTCCATTCTTGGCATGCAGCTCGCCGACGCTGTCTCCGCGCAATTGGCGGCCATGTCAAAAGGTATCCAAGTCGTGGACCGCCACCGCCTGCAGTCCTATCTTGAAAAAGAGCGCATCCCCTCAAAGTTCCTCGAAGAGCACAATGCGGCGCGCTGGCTCGCCATGGAAAATTCCGCCAATGCCGTTCTCGTCGGCTACTTGCAGGATGTACAGTCAGGAATTCGTCTGCGCCTTCAGTTGCTAGATGCTCACGAATTGGTAAAGAAAATGGATGGGAAGATGGGTTCCATCGAGGATGTTACTTTCGCGAACTTGAGCGGCGATCTCGCTCCCGCTGAACCGTTCGACCAACTGCCGGGATCCGATCCCGAGCATCGGCCAACGAACGCCGCGTCGTACCGTGACATCGCTACCACGTTTCCGCGCGCTCTGCGCGCCCCCAACCCTCAATACACCGATGCAGCGCGCATCGCCAAATTCAAAGGTAGCTTAATTCTTCAGATCACCATCTCGGCCGACGGCCAGCCTCTTGACGTTCACGTCGTTCGCGGCTTGCCATTCGGCTTGAACCTGAGCTCTCTCGAGACCGTGCGCACTTGGACCTTCCAACCCGCGACGAGCGGTGGCGCGCCAGTACCAGTGCAAACCCCGGTCGAAGTTACATTTCGGCTTTATTGAGGATCCTAAAGTAAGGCTACCCGCCCTTTTTCAATTCCGCCAGCACCAGCTTGGCGACTTCCTTCAGCGTCTCAAACACGCCCAATCCCTGAATGGCCACGCCTTCTAGTACCGGCTCGCCTTTTTTCTGTAATTGCTTCGTCAAGTCCGGCACGGACATGGCGTTCGGCAAATCGCGCTTGTTCAATTGCAGCACATACGGAATCGTCGCGAAGTTCAGGTTGTGCTCTTTCAAGTGTTCCTGCAGATTCTCCATGGTCTCGAAATTCGCGTCCAGCCGCTCTTCCTGCGAATCCGCCACGAACACCACGCCGTCCGCGCCTTTCAAAATGAGCTTGCGGCTGGCCTCATAGAACACCTGTCCGGGCACGGTATATAAATGAAAGCGCGTCTTGAATCCCCGCACTGTTCCCAAATCCAACGGCAGGAAGTCGAAGAACAGTGTGCGGTCCGTCTCCGTCGCCAGGGACACCATCTTGCCCTTCTGGTTCTGTCCGGTGTGGTCGTAGATCCACTGCAGGTTGGCGGTCTTTCCGCCCAAACCTGGACCGTAGTACACGAGCTTGCAGTTAATTTCGCGAGCAGGAAAATTGATGAAAGGCACTTTGTCGTTAACCCGAATTCGGCCACAAACTTATAGCATACGCGGCGCAGGCAGGCCAGCATTCCCGCCCCGCGTGTCATCATGCGTGTACTGCACCTACAGTGTCCGCGATTCTGCCCGGAACTCCACGCCCTATTTTTGGCCCATGCCTCCGTTCGGTAACGCCCGTGGATTTCCCTGCTGCCAACTGACCCTGCGCACATTTGCGCACATCTTGCCCACCCCCAGTTTGTGAGGCGAGATGCGCGATTTTTATGTGCCGCCACTCTCTTCGTGAGTTTCCTGGTTTTGCAGGCGGCGCCAAGTGTCTGCTTTTCGATCAGAGGTGAAGGATTTCCCAGGAGCGTTTGATGTAGATCTAATGTCCCTTCAGGCAGCGGCGCTGTGATACGCGGCCATGGGCGGAGCCCGTCGAAGCAGGGAGCGACCTGCGGCCACCCAACCAACCAGGAATTGGAGTTGCACATAGGCCCGCTCTTTCCAGCGCGGATGCGAAAGCATAGCCAGCGCCACGTAGAGCACACTCAACGTCCGACAACTTCCGTGGCGCGGCCGCCGACGGGGAATCTCCAGATCTCGCCGGGCTTTTTCCGCTTCCCGCGAAACCCCCAGCAGCAGTGCCAAGCAGTAAGCCATGGTAAAGGCGAGGAGCAGGCGGCCGGTGCGTTCAGCGATGTTCACTTTCAGACGCAGGCCCCGCAGCCCCAAGTGGGTTTTGAAGTCGCGGAAACTCTGTTCGACGTGCATGCGCTCTCGGTACAAAGCCACTACGGTGCGAACCGACAACAGGGCGCAGCTCTGAGAGGGCACCAGTAGCCACCAAGGCTCTTGGAATTCCGGATCGTGATACACCACCACGTCGACGGGGACGCGCTCTCGCGCTTGATAAAGGACTCCGCGATAGCGGATGGCGCGGCGCTCCTCACCAGGCAACTCGGCCAACTTACAGCTGTGGCCCTGGTATTCGACGCGTGTGCCCGCGCGTCCACGAATGATGTAGAGACGACCTTGACGATTCGACTGTCGGAGCAGAGCTGCCCGTGCGTAGCCGCGATCGCCAATGAACACCGGCCTCACGCGAGCGGGCAGGGCGGTCTCGATATCCGCGAGGAACACTTCTTCCAGCTGATTTTGGCTGCGCGCGGTCTTTTCCTGCCACGGATATTGGAAGGTGTAAACCGCCAGCGGTAGGGCCCGGCCTTGAAAAGGGACTCCCGCGAATAAAGCTTGCGTAGCGCCCGCTTTAGTTTGGTCGAATAGAATCGGCCAGAGTCCCCGCCCACGGGAACCAAAAATGAGCCGAGCCAATCCGTCGGTGACGCTACGCGGGTCCAGGCGAGGATTGTGCAGAAAGCGGTGCAAACGCTTCTCTCGCGCATGCGGGGTACCGGCCGTCGGCAGCACCCGAAACAGAGCGGCCAAGGAGAGTTGGCCGTGTCCGCTACGCACCGCTCCGAGCACCCGCAGAAAGGCCACCGTCAAAACTGCCAAGTTCTTTTGCACCGGACGGCAGAGAGCAGAGAAAGCCTTGCCTACCGCCGCATCCAGCAGCGCCAGTAGAGGACCTTCGGCCTCAACGCTTGCTGGTCTTCGACTGCTTGAGAGCCAGGAGGTAGCGATGCCCAGCCTCATAAAGCAATTCTTGGAGTCGTCGGCCGTTCTCTAAGGCCTTGCGAACCTCCGGCGCCAAGCGATCGGGCACGTAGCGGGCAAAGCGTCGGCCCTGGTGGCGACCATAGAGGACATAGCTGACATGTTGTTCTCCGGTCTCGCAGGTGTGGCAGTGGGGTCGTATGCAGGGGCTCCGCCGCAGGCTGAGAGAACCCAGAGCCACCGGCCACAAGGGGGCGAGCTGCTCACGAAACCAGCGCTCCACGTCGTTCACTCGATCTGCTTTAGCTTTCATGTCGTATGTGTGCCATATAACACACATACATTGCAAGCATTTTCTCCAAGAACGGTGTCGTTCAGTCCCTACACAAAGCGGCAGGCTACATCCACTCGGCGGCTACTAAAAACTGGGGGTGGGCAAGTTGCGCACATCCGTTGACGCGCGTAACCGGCTCTGTTACGATTCGCCCCATGGCAAAAGCGCACAAGCCCAGTTCGGGGTCAGCAAGGCATTCCAAGGGCGCCGCGCGGAGTTCGTCTAAGTCACAGAAAAAGAAGGCTTTCCCTCCCCCTCCTCCGGCACAGCGGGGGGGCGTCGAGCTGGTTGACCCGCGCGTCCAGGCCCAACTCAAACTCTACGACGAAGCTTTGGGCCTCTTCCATCAGCAAAAATTCGCCCGCGCCAAGCAGGAACTTGAAAAAGTCCTGGAGGGGCCCAGCAAGGAACTCGCGGACCGCGCGCGCATGCACGTGAAAATCGCCGAGCAGCGCATGAAGCCGTCGCAGGAACAAAATCCCCGCACCGCTGATGAGCACTATCAGCGTGGCGTGGCGATGATGAACATCGGCCGCTGGGACGATGCCCGCGAGAGTCTCGACAAAGCCCGCAAAGCGGCGCCCAAAGCAGACCACATTCACTACGCGCTGGCCGCGCTCGATTGCCTCACCGGCGAAGCCGATTCCGCATTGGCCAATTTGAAGGTCGCCATTCAGTTGCGCGCGGAGAACCGTTATCACGCCCGCAACGACGAGGATTTTGCTTTCCTCCAGGAAGACCCGCGCTTCACCGAGCTGCTCTATCCGGAGAAAGACGGCACCGCCGGCTAGTGGGACAGGAGGAACCTGTCCCGACCCGGTCGGGAGCCTCTCCGGTCTTTTCCTCTCTGTGCTCTCGATACTTGCCCTGACCTGGTCGGGAGTTCTACGTGTTAAATTCCTGACCGTAACAGGGCGCGGGTTTTTCCAACACGGACTTCAGCATGAAAAAACGAAAGGCCAAACCGAAAACTCTTTCCCGCGGCTTCCGCGTCGTTGCTCTTGGAGGCGGCACCGGCCTCTCGACTCTTCTTCGCGGCCTCAAGGAACTCGTCATCCGCCGCATCGACGAGCACGCCAGCACCGAGCACCCCATCGCCGATCTTGCCGCCATCGTCACGGTCACCGATGACGGCGGCAGCTCCGGCCGCCTGCGCCGTGAGAACCGCATCCTCCCGCCCGGTGACATCCGCAACTGCATGGTGGCACTCTCGAAAGATGAAGCCCTTCTCGGCCGATTGTTCCAATATCGTTTTCACGCGGGACGCGGTCTCATCGGCCACAATTTCGGCAATCTTTTTCTCGCGGCGCTCACCCACGTCACCGGTGATTTCACCGAAGCCATCCGCGTCAGCAGCAAGGTTCTCGCCATTCGCGGCCGGATTTTTCCATCGACGCTTTCAAACGTGCATCTCGTTGCCACTCTCGAAAACGGTCGCACCGTTCACGGCGAAACGCGCATCACCGCCAGCACCGTGCCGATCAAGAAACTCAAGCTTTCCTCGCGCGGCGTGCGTGCGCTTCCCCTGGCCATCGAAGCCATCAAGCAGGCCGACCTGATTCTTCTCGGCCCCGGCTCGCTCTACACCAGCATTCTTCCGAATCTGCTGATCCCGGAAATTTCCGGCGCCATCGCCAAATCGAGCGCTCCGCGCGTGTATGTCGCCAACCTGATGACCCAGCCCGGTGAAACGTCCGGCTACGCCCTTGCCGATCATCTGCGCGCCATCCAGAAGCACGTTCCCCGCCGCGTCATCGATTGGGTCGTCGCCAATCGCCAGACTGTTTCGCCCGACGTGGCCCGCCGTTATCGTGCCCAAGGCGCCGAGCCGGTGGCCGTCGATCTTTCCGCGCTCCAAAAGCTCGGCTTCCGCGTCATCCTCGATAATCTCCTCGAAGAACACGGCGTAATCCGCCACCACACCCGCCGCCTCGCCCGCCTCCTCCTTGAAGAATTCCTTCATCCCTAAGCAACCATCCAAAAAGCAAAAGGGCGCCCCGACTGCGTCGGAGCGCCCTTTTGGCTCAAATGTTGTGCAGCCGTTAGAAGATGACCTTCACAGCGAGCTGCATGTTGAACGCTTCTCCAGGACCGATGCCGGGAGCGCCGTTGAAGTCGCCAATCGTGTCACTCACGAACCCAAACCCCGAGCTCGTGTTGCAGGCCGCACCTACAACTTTAGTCCCGCAATTTCCTCCGACGGAGCCTGGACCGGAGGCCAAGTTGATGCGGTTCAAGAGGTTAAAGGTTTCCATGCGCAGTTGTACTTTGATGCGTTCGGTGATCGGGATGTTTTTGAAAACGGACAGATCTACATCACCGAACCCAGGACCCCGCACAGTATTGCGTGCCAGACTTGGGGTCCCTGGCCCTGCCAAAGCGAATGCGGATGGATTCCACCATTGCTCGCCTCCCGCCGCCGCGGAGAATGTATGCGACGCGGCATATGGATTCCCGATTAGGTACAAGCCCGAGAGGGTTTCGTCCGAAGGTTGCCCCGTGTGGAAGTTCCACAAGCTACTGACTTGCCAGCCGTTAGCTGCCTTAGCGGACCAGCCATGTGCCCAGGGAGCTTTGGGTACGTCATAGACGAAGCTGGCGGTGAACAGGCGTCGCGTATCGTAATCGCTGTTGCCGTAATCCACTTTGCGATTCAGGCTGTCGGAGATCGGAGCCCGGTACTCGCTCATCTCATCCAGTGAATGCCCCCAAGTAAAGGAGAACTGAGAAGTGAGACCGTGCCAGGACCGGAGTCTGAACGTCGTCTGCAGGGCGTTGTAGTTGGACGTGCCCACACTTTGAAGTTGGTCAATAGTGTTGAAATTGGTGCCAGTCGTGGGGAAATTGAACATCATGCTGAGCTTGCGCCCTTGGCTCCCCACATACCCGATCTGCCAGACGGCGGCGCTGCCGAAGCTTTTTTCTACCTGCAAGTCGAAATTGTAGAAGTAAGGTGTTCGGAAGTTCTGGCTGACGGAATACACATTCAGGCCGGGAGCATTGGCGCAAAAGGGATCCGTGCAAGCCACGACTCCCGGAAAGACGGAGGCGCCACCCGCCTGGACGGTCTGCCAATTATAGGCTGCCCGACTGTAGACGGACGACGCATCGGGACCGATTGGATTGTTCTCCAAGCCGTCTGCAAAGGGGCTCGAAGGGCGGTAGTCCAGGAAGGGGTTCATATTGATCTGATCGTAGAACACACCAATGCCGCCGCGCACCACCAGATCGCCTCGGGCGAGTGGCTGATAAGCAAAGCCCACGCGCGGTGCGAAGTTGTTTTTGTCCGGCTGGAAGATGGAGCCGATTCCGTTGCCTTGGACCTGCAGGCCCTTTCCGTTGACATACACGCCCAGGTCTTTCGTGGCACTACTGTGGAGCGGCCCAAAGTATTCATAGCGCAGCCCTAAATTCAAGTTCAGCCTCTTGGTTATCTGCCAATTATCGCCGGCAAAGAAACTGAACGCATTGACCTGCACAAAGCGTTCAGGATTTCCTACGGCGATGGAGGAACTCACGACGTCACCTGCAAGGAAGTCCGCGAGAGCTTTCGTCGTGGCACTAAAGGCTGCGTCGTTTGCCCAAGGTCCTTGCGATCCGTCGAAGCTGAACACGCCGGTTCCATGACGGTGGTAGAACTCGTCCACTTTGCCCTGACGGAACTCTCCGCCAAAACGGAGTTGGTGGTTGCCGGTGTTGTAAGAAACGATGTCCGTCAGGTGCCAGGTTATGTCCGAACGGCCTTCCGGCGGCGTGATGCCAATGGTTTCAAATCCAGAAATACTGATTTGTGGTGCGCCCAGAATGGGCTGCCCATGGTTGGTCGCGTCCGGGCTTAGGTACAGTCCCAAGGCCTTGGTATTGAAGCTGTTGTTGAAATCATGAAAAAGCTGGTTGAAATAATTTGCGCCTACCAGCACTTGATTGGTCAACTTCGATGTAAAAGCTGAGTTGAGCACCAGTGAATAGTTGAAAACGTGGATGGGCGCGACCTCGAAGTAATACTTCAAGTTCGAACTTGCCGTTCCAAGCGCGGGGCTGCCACCCGTTGGTTGGATCTGGTCGCCCTGCCCGCCAAACCAGCGAGCAAAAATGCGGTGCTTGTCAGAGATGTTGTAGTCCACCTTAGCAACTCCGTTGTAGCTGTAGCCGATAGATGGGGAGGAACTGAAAAAGTTTCCTGCCGCGGCTCCTTTAGCGAGCACCGCTGGATCGGTCAGGACCGACGATGGCCACAGAGTTGACAGGAGTGTCGAGGAGACCGTGCTTGGTGTAACGCTATACTTTGTCAACGCGGCCTGAGCTGCGGTCTGCCACGCGGTCGAGGGTTCCGTGGCCACACCCGACAAACCGATAAGGTAGTCTTGCTTCTCATAGCTGAAGAAGTAAAAAGCCTTGTTCTTGATGAGCGGACCGCCAACCGACAGTCCATAGTTTTCGTTGCGCAGCGGTGGTGCTTTCTTTCCGGCCGCCGGAATCCAGAACGCTGAGCGCGAAGCGTAAAACTCATTGCGGTTAAAGTAGTAAAGCGATCCATGGATAGCGTTTCCCCCGGACTTGATGACGAGGTTTACTGTTCCGCCAGCATTCCGTCCTGCTTCCGCCCCCGACTGCGTCTGCGCTGAGAATTCGTCTATCGCATCGATGGGCAGCACAACACCAGCGATACCCGAGACGCCACCCTGATTGACCGCCGGAATGTTGTGCCAGAAGTCGTTGTTGTCCACGCCGTCAATCTGCCAGTTCATCTGGTTGGGGCGTGTCCCGTTCAGCGAACCATATCCGCCCACTGAGTAGCCGCCATATCCCGGCGCGGTGGCAACCAATTGCGTAAAGTCACGGCCGTTCAACGGAATATCCGCGATGACGTCCGACGTTATCGTCGTATTCTGCGTCTGCGTCGTAGTGTCCAGCGTCAGCGCTGCAGCGGACACTTCTACCGTCGTTGACTGTTGCTGCAGACTCAATTTCACTTGCAGCGTGTAGATTCCTCCGGCGGTGACCTCCACTTTGTCAACGGTGTAAACTGGGAAGCCCGAGGCCGAGATCGTAACTTTATAGAACCCGAGCGGAATATCCTGGAAAGAAAAGACTCCATCGCTGGTCGTTACGGTA
>Ga0210399_10002917_pt1 | contig 13287 bp, 9 predicted proteins | sample IncBWC14MmetaG_FD_150865 | JGI IMG/M metagenome (GOLD analysis project Ga0210399, IMG submission 150865) | Forest soil microbial communities from Barre Woods Harvard Forest LTER site, Petersham, Massachusetts, United States - Inc-BW-C-14-M | ecosystem: Environmental > Terrestrial > Soil >... | reverse complement strand
CAGCTTTACCAGCAATTTGCGGTCTCCGTGTCGGTGTCGATGATCATCTCGGCGATCAACGCGCTCAGCCTCTCGCCGGCCTTGTGCACTGTGCTGCTGAGACACCGCGGACCGCGTCGGGGGCTGATAGCTTACCTACAGCGCGGCATCGACCGGAGCCGCGACGGCTATTCGGCATTGGTGCGGCCGCTGGCGCAGCGCGCGCTGATAACCGGGGCAATGGTGGTCGCCTTTGCGCTGTGCGCCGGCTGGCTCGCTAAAGTCGTGCCGACGGGCTTCCTCCCCGAGGAAGATCAGGGTGCGTTTTTCGCTGAGGCTCAGCTCCCGGATGCGGCCTCGCTGAACCGCACGACTGCTGTTGTGGCCGAAGTCGAGAAAATAATCCAGGACCGGCCGTGGACCCAAAATGTGCTGACGGTCACCGGCTATAGTCTTATCGATAGTCTCGCCCTGCCCAACAAGGCTCTGGCGGTGGTCGGGTTGAAGCCCTTCGGCGAAAGAACCGACAAATCGCTGTCGGTGTTCTCGGCATTGGCCGAGGTCAATCAGCTGTTCCGGCAGATCGCGGCTGCCAATGTCATTGCCTTCAACCTGCCTCCGATCATGGGGCTCGGCAACGCCGCCGGGTTCGAATTGCAGCTGCAGTCCCTGTCTGGCGCGACACCGAAGGATCTTGCCGCGGTAGCGGACGGGCTGGTGATTGCCGCCAACCAAAACCCCGCACTCGCCAACGTCTACACGACTTACGGTGCCTCGACACCACAGGTCTATTTGAAGTTGGACCGCGAGCGGGCCGAGACTTTGGGGGTGTCGATCGGCGACATATTCAGCGCATTGCAGACCACAATGGGCGGCACCTACGTCAACGACTTCAATCGCTTTGGCCGCACCTGGCAGGTCAAGGTCCAGGCCGACGCGACCGATCGCAAAGGGGTCGCGGACATCTTTCGGGTGCGGATCCGCACCGCGCAGGGCGATCTGATCCCTTTGCGCACCGTTGCCGATGTCGAGCTCGTCACCGCCCCGGCGTCGATCATTCGCTACAACAACCTGCGCTCAGTGACGATCAATGGTGGGCCCGCTCCCGGCCATTCATCGGGCGAGGCGCTGAATGCAATGCAAGCCGTTGCAGCCGCCACATTGCCGCCGGGGTTTTCCTTTGAATGGACCGGCACGGCGTTGCAGGAGAAGCAGGCCGCGGGGCAGACCGGATCGATTCTCGGCCTGGCGATTGTCTTCGCCTACCTCTTCCTCGTCGGGCTTTATGAAAGCTGGAGCATCCCGATCGCTGCCTTATTGTCGGTCGTCGTCGGTCTGTTCGGGGCGATGGCGGCTTTGCTGGTGTCCGGCCTCGACAACAACATCTATGCCCAGATCGGCATTGTCGTGCTGATCGCGCTTGCCGCCAAGAACGCCATCCTGATAATCGAATTTGCGATGGAACAGCGACGTCAGGGGCAGGAGATCGTCGCCGCCGCGATCGAAGCCGCCCGGCTGCGCTTCCGCGCGGTGATGATGACATCCTTCGCCTTCATCGCCGGATTGGTGCCGCTGGTCATCGCCACCGGCGCCGGCGCGGCCACAATCCGCGCGGTCGGCACCGCGGTCTTTGGTGGCATGGTCGCCGCGAGTTTCCTCGGGATTTTTGTGATCCCCGGTCTCTATGTGCTGTTGCAGACGTTGCGCGAGCGGATCAAGGGCCTGTCGAGACCGAAGACCCCGGTGATCGCTCCGCCCAAGGCCGCCGAATGAAGGGGCAGCTCCAAACTCGACGTGGTATGACTTCGCCTTGTCTTGGCAAAAGGAAGCCACATGAGAATTGCGATCCTCACTGGTGTCGCCGCCATACTGGCGCTGGCCGCGCCGGCCTCTGCCGAGATTTCCGGCGATGCCGTCAAGCTCGGCGTCTTGAACGACATGTCGAGCCTCTATGCCGACATTAGCGGCGCGGGGTCGGTCGAGGCGGCGCGCATGGCGATCGCCGATTTCGGCGGCACGGTTAACGGCAAGAAGATCGAGCTGATCAGCGCCGATCACCAAAACAAGCCCGATGTCGGCTCGGCGATCGCCAATCAATGGTTCGACAATGACGGGGTCGATGCGATCGTCGACGTCCCGACCTCGAGCGTGGCGCTCGCCGTCCAGCAGATCGCCCGCACCAAGGGCAAGGTGTTCCTGATCTCGGGCGCCGCCTCCTCCGACCTCACCGGCAAGGCGTGCTCGCCGACCTCGGTGCACTGGACCTACGATACCGTGGCATTGGCGAATGGCACCGGCAGCGCCGTCGTCAAGGCGGGCGGCGACACCTGGTTTTTCCTCACCGCTGACTACGCCTTTGGCCACGCCCTCGAACGCGACACGTCGAAGGTGGTGGAGGCTAGCGGCGGCAAGGTCGTCGGCAAAGTCAGGGCACCGCTCAACACCGCCGATTTCTCATCCTTTCTGCTCCAGGCGCAGGCCTCCAAGGCCAAGATCATCGGTCTCGCCAATGCTGGCGGCGATACGATCAACTCGATCAAGCAGGCGGGCGAGTTCGGTATCGTCGAAGGCGGACAGAATCTCGCCGGACTACTGGTCTTTATCACCGACATCCACAGCCTCGGGCTTCAGGCCGCCCACGGGCTCCAGCTGACCGAAGCCTTCTACTGGGATCAGAACGACCAGACGCGCGCCTGGTCGAAGCGATGCTTGGATAAGATGAAGCGCGAGCCCTCGATGGTGCAGGCTGGGGTCTATGGCGCCGTCACGCATTATCTGAATGCAATCAAGGCGACCGGCAGCGACGACGGACCGACCGTCGTCAAGCAGATGAAGGTGATGCCGGTCAACGACTTCATGACCAAGAACGGCAAGATCCGCGAGGACGGGAGATTGGTCCGAGACATGTATCTCTTCGAGGTCAAGGCGCCGTCAGAATCGAAGGGTGCGTGGGATTACTATAAGCAGATCGCCGTAATCCCGGGGGAGGAAGCCTTCAAATTGCCTGGCCCCAACGAATGCCCCTTGGTCAAGGGGTGAATGAGGAGCAGCCCCTCGCCCACCTACCATGCAGGGCTGGGTGGGCGAGGGTCGCCCCATGTTCGACTTCATCCACTTGACGATCCCGCCGGCGCCGGCGTTGTTCGCCCAGCTTCTGGTCGGCCTGATCAACGGCGCCTTCTACGCGATGTTGAGCCTCGGCCTGGCGGTGATCTTCGGGCTGCTCAACATCATCAACTTCGCCCACGGCGCGCAATACATGCTCGGCGCATTCTGCGCGTGGTTTCTGTTGAATACGCTAGGCATCGGTTATTGGCCGGCATTAGTGCTGGCGCCGCTGATCGTCGGCGTGGTGGGGATCGCTATCGAGCGCCTCTTTCTGCGCCACATCTACCGCCTCGACCCCCTCTACGGACTGCTGCTGACCTTTGGTTTGGCGCTAATCATCGAGGGGGTTTTCCGCCAGCAATACGGGTCCTCGGGCCAGCCCTACGCGATCCCGCCCGAGCTGCGGGGCGGCCGCAATCTCGGCTTTATGTTTCTGCCGAACTACCGCGCCTGGGTGATCATCGTCTCGCTCGCGGTGTGCCTTGCCACCTGGTTCACCATTGAGCGGACGCGGCTCGGCGCCTATCTACGGGCGGCGACCGAAAACCCGGTTCTGGTTCAGGCGTTCGGAATCAATGTGCCGCGCATGATCACCTTGACCTATGGTACAGGAGTCGCGCTGGCCGCACTCGCCGGGGTTATGGCGGCACCGATCTACCAGGTCAGCCCGCTGATGGGCAGCAACATCATCATTGTCGTCTTCGCCGTCGTCGTCATCGGCGGCATGGGTTCGATATTGGGCGCGATCGTCAGCGGCTTTACGTTGGGCTTGGTCGAAGGGTTGACCAAGGTCTTCTACCCCGAGGCCTCGAACACGGTGATCTTTGTCATCATGGCCCTGGTGCTGCTGGTCAAGCCGGCCGGATTCTTCGGGCAGGCGCGCTGAGATGTCACGGGGCGGCGATGCGGGGCGAATTCTGACGGCGGTCCTGATCGTCTTGGCGCTGGCCGCTCCGTTTGTTTTCTATCCCGTTTTTGTAATGGAAGCGCTGTGCTTCGCTCTTTTCGCCTGCGCGTTCAACTTGTTGATCGGCTATGTCGGGCTGCTGTCGTTCGGCCATGCCGCCTTTTTCGGCAGCGCTGCATACATCACCGCCCATACCGTCAAAGTGTGGGGCTTGCCGCCAGAGCTCGGCATTCTCGCCGGAGTGGCCGTGGCCGCGATCCTCGGCACCGCCTTCGGCTGGTTGGCGATCCGCCGGCAGGGCATCTACTTCGCGATGATTACCTTGGCGCTGGCGCAGATGATCTATTTCGTCGCACTCCAGGTGCCGTTCACCCACGGTGAGGACGGCATCCAAGCAGTACCGCGTGGCCGCCTCTTCGGCGTCATCGATCTCGATGACACCCTGACGATGTATTATTTCGTGCTGGCGGTGTTTCTGCTGGGCTTCTCCTTAATCGTCAGAACAATCAACTCGCCTTTCGGCCAGGTGATCAAGGCGATCCGCGAAAACGAGCCGCGCGCCGTCTCGCTTGGCTATCACGCCGATCATTATAAGCTTGTCGTCTTTATCTTGTCGGCGGCCCTGTCCGGGCTTGCCGGGTCGCTGAAGTCGCTCGTCTTCCAGCTCGCGTCGCTAACCGACGTCGAGTGGACGATGTCGGGCTGGGTCGTGCTGATGACCCTCGTCGGCGGACTGGGAACGGTGCTCGGCCCGGTGGTCGGGGCGTTTTTCCTGGTGGCGATGCAGCACTACCTGGCACAGCTCGGCTCCTGGGTCACCGTCGTTCAGGGCGTCATCTTCATCTTTTGCGTGCTGGTGTTCCGCCGCGGTATCGTCGGGCTCATCGCAACCTATGCTGTACCTCGCCTCAGGACGCAGGCGAGGGAGCCGTCCGCGGTCGGCGATGCCGCCGCACGCGGGACGCCTTGAGGAGAAAACACCATGCTGCTGCGTGCCTGTGCTGCGGCCGTCTGGGTAATATCGCTGCTTGGCGGCGCAGCAGCGGCAGCCGAGCTGGAGGGCGAGCTGGCGCATCGGCTCGAGGCGATCGTCCGCATCCATGCCAATGTGCCGACCGAGGCGCGCACCGCCGCCTATCTCGGCACGACGCGCGACGGCGCCGGCGTGGTTATCGACGATGCCGGCCTCGTCGTCACCATCGGCTATCTGATCACCGAAGCGATGGGGGCCGAGGTGACCACCGCAAACGGCCGAGTGAGCCGCGCGGATATCGTCGGCTTCGACATCGCCTCGGGGCTCGGTCTATTGCGTGCGGCCGAGCCTCTGGCAGTGAAGCCGATGCCGATCGGATCGGCGCAAGGGTTGAGTGAGAAGACGCCGGTGGTGGTCGCCGGCTCCGGTGGGCTGGAGGCGGCGCAGCCGGCGGTCGTGGTGTCGCGCCGAACCTTCGCCGGCTATTGGGAGTATCTGCTGGAAGACGCTATCTTCACGGCACCGCCTCATCCTGCTTGGAGCGGGGCCGCGTTGCTCGGGCCAGACGGCAAACTTGCTGGGATCGGCTCCCTGATCGTCGGCGACGCCGCGGCCGGATTGCCGGGCAATATGTTCGTGCCGATCGAGCGATTGCAGCCGGTGATGGGCGACCTCTTGGCGCTCGGTCGGCCGGCAACGCCGCCGCGCCCCTGGCTCGGCGTCAATTTGCGGGAGTTGGACGGCAAGCTCGTCATCGGCCGCGTCGCCTCTGACGGTCCGGGCGACAGAGCCGGCGTTCGGCACGGCGACCGGGTGACGGCGATCGAGGGGACCCCGGTCAGCGACCTCGCCGGTTTCTATCGCTCGCTGTGGCAGCTTGGCGCCGCCGGCATTCCGGTCAGACTGAGCGTGATCCGGCAAGGCCGGGAGCAGGAGTTCGAAGTCAGGACGATCGACCGTTACCGCTATCTTAAGCTTGACACGACTTACTGAGCGCACTCCGGCAGCTCTGGCCCCGACACCGCGTCGGCGGTTGGAGGGAGGCCGAGGCGGATCAGGCAGCTCAACAACTCGTCCACCTCGAACGGCTTGGCGAGGACATCATTGGCGCCCAGGGACTGAGCCATCTCCAAGAAATCGATGTTGCGGATTCGACCGCCGCCGGAAATCGCGATGATCTTGACCGTGGGGCGCTCGCGGCGAATTTGAATGATCGTGTCGATCCCTTCCTGTTCGGGCATAATGATGTCGGTAATCACGACATCCGGGTGCTCGGCGCGGAGAACGGCCATGCCACGCCTGCCATCCGAGGCGGTGACCACCTGGTACCCGGCGTTCAAAAGGATCTTCGAGAGCGCGTACCGGACAAGATGGTCGTCATCGATCACCAGGATTTTCATGATTTCTCCGCCTGAGCCGTCCTGTGGGACCGCTTGTTAGAAAGTCGCTTCTAGACGAACCAGGTTATGACGTCGTTAACGCGTGCGCTCATGCGGCAGCGGCTTCGACCGACGATGCAACCGGCCCGAGTACCGGAAGGAAAATGGTGAACTCGGTTCCCTTGCCCGGCTTGCTGGCGACCTCGATCGACCCGCCATGGCTGGTGATAATGCCGTGAACGACGGACAGCCCGAGCCCGGTGCCTTCACCGACGGTCTTGGTGGTGAAGAAGGGCTCGAAAATTCGATTTTTCGTATCGGCGTCCATGCCGCACCCGGTGTCGACAATCCGCAGGCGAATGAAATTGCTGGTCGGGGACCGCGATCCGATCGTGGCAGAGAGGCCGACGGTGATCGTACCCATGCGGTCGCCGATGGCCTGTACGGCGTTGGTGACCAGATTTACGACCACCTGCTGGATCTGGCTCGGGTCGGCGAGGATGAGCGGAACATCTTCGATCTCTTCATTGATCAGCACAGTTGCAGGAATGGTCGGCCGCAGCATTTGGAGGGCCTCGTGGGTGATCGCGGGGAGGTCCACCCTGGCCCTTGCCACCTGCTGATGCCGGCTAAAGGCTAGAATTCGCCGAACCAGATCGCGGCCGTGACGGCTCGCCTGCACGATCGTTTCGAGATCCTCGCGCTCGCCGCCCCCTTCCGGCATTTTCCGCATCAACAGCTCCGAGAGCGCGAGGATCGGCATCAGCGTGTTGTTGAGGTCATGCGCTATCCCGCCGGCGAGTGTGCCGAGCGCTTCGAGCTTCTGCGAATGAAACAGCTGACGCTCGAGCTGGCTTTGTCTCTCCTCGGCCGCCCGCGTCTCGGTCACATCCCTGATGGTCCCGACGCGCCGGATGGCATTGCACTGATCATCGAGTGTCAGCTCCAGTTCGACCCGGATCCACTTGAGCGACCCGTCCGTACAGTGAATGCGGAACTGTAATGAGGGGGTCGGCAGCCCTCGTTCGGAAGCGGCCAACGATGCCTCAAAGATGGCGCGATCCTCCGGGTCGATGATCGCAAGCAGTTCTTCCCGGGTCGGCGGCGGCGTGCTCGGGTCTCGCCCGAATATTCGGTAGATTTCGTCCGACCAAAAAACGTCTCCGGTCGGCAGATCGCGCTCGAAGCTGCCGATCTTGGCGCGTCGCTGGGCGCGGTTGAGATTGTCGCGGCTGCGTCGAAGCTGGTCCTCGATGGCTTTAAGCTTGGTGATGTCGATGTGCAGTTCGGCGCTGCCGCCGTTCTCCATCCGCCTCTCGCAGACCATCACGCATCGGCCGTCGGCGAGCCGTTGCTCAATTGGCGCCGATGGGTGATCGTGGGCGTGCATCCGGTCGGCGAGCCACTCCGGTTCGCATCCGACGGCATCGGCATACCAGCCGGCATCGAGACTTGCCCACACAATTTCCTCGAACCGCGTCCCCGGCACCATCAGCCGAGCGCCGTCCGGGTAGAGCCGACGATGGGGATCGTTACACATGACAAAGCAATCGTCGCGATCGTAGATGACGAACCCCTCAGAAATACTGTCGACCGCGTCGCGTAAGGTTTGCTGGGCTGCCCGCAGTTGCCGCTCGATTTCTTGGCGAAGCGCAATATCGGTCTGAAGCCTGCTCCGTTCCTCGGCCAGCGCCATCTCCTGCGCGGTGCGGCGGCGGATCTCGCGGATCAGAAAGCCAGCGAGGCCCGCCAGCAATATCATCGCTAGCCCGGCCATCGCCGCGATTATCATGGCGTGCGTACGAGACGCCCCGAGCGCTTCGCCGAGATCCAACCCGACGAAGACGAGCAAGGGGTAGTCCGCGACTCGGCGATAGTTAAAGACCCGCGCGACGTTATCGATGGCGCTGGCCTTGACGAACGACCCCGCGCCGTTCGCGGGACGCTCGACGGGACCATGTCGCTCGGAATCGTGTGGCCGATGCTGCTCAATCCGTCGGGACTTTCCGCGGTGAAGCGTGCCCGGATGACGTGGTCGAGCCCGACGAGGGTGAGGGTGCCGTGCACGCCCAGATCGATCTGCATGTGCAAGGCGGTCAAGTTCGCCGGCGAGAGCGCAAACATAATGATGCCGAGAAACGAGCCGTCATCGGCGTCGACGCGGCGAGTGAGGTTGATTGTCGTCTTGCGCGAGACGCGGCCGACCACAGGCTTACCGATGAAGATTCCGGGGAACCGGCCGTCGAGATGAACGCGGATATGCTCGCGGTCGCTGAGGTCGAGGGGCTGCGGCGCCAGGTCGAGGGTGGTCGAGACGAGCTTGCCGTCGGGTCCGATGATGGCGGCTTGGATCGTCGCGCTCGACAGAAGCGGGATCTCGCGCGCCCAGTCATGGATATCGAACTGGCTGCGCTCCGCGCGTATGCGTTGCGCGATGATCTCCATCGCGCCAGCCACGTCGTCGAGGATGTTGGTCACCTCGCCGGCAAAGGCGATCGCGAGATTTCGCCCCTCCGAACGGGTGCGATCCATCGCCGCCTCTCTTGCGGCCATGATCGAGGCGCCGACCATCACCCACATCGCCGCGATGATCATGATGCCGACGGCGATGATTTCACTCGTGATAATCCGGGCGCGGCGCCGCGGGTCTCTGGAGGGCGGGGTGAACATGCTCCGATTTCTCTGGCCCGATATGTCATTCGAGCACAGCGTCCTTAATAATCGGCTTAAACGCTTCCTTCCGTGGATGGTCTAGTGTCTTACGTCGGGGGGAATGGCCGCTGGGGCAGCGGAGCCAGTGCACTATTCCCGCGAGGCGGAAATGTCGTCGAGGCGCGGAGTCGGACCCTGCTCGAAGCCGGCGTCGCAGGCAGTCACCCGGGATTCGGGCAACGCCTCCCTGAAAGCCGATCTGCTCCGGGTCGATACAGAAATCGACGGGGTCGACAGGGCGTTCTCAGGCCACAGGAATTTGCCAAGGAAGATCCTGTCAACGGCCTCTACGCTCGGGTAAAGGCAGCATTTTTGGAAAGGCCGGTCGGACCGGACCGGCTACCGCTCTGTTAGAACAAGCGATGGCGGCACGGCCTCTCGACGACGCTCTCGCGGTCGCCTTTCCAGGCTGTACGAATGGGCGATCTTGGCAAGGCGCTACTCGAGCGCTCGCCCGGCTCCGGTGCGTCGTTCGCGGACAAACCCGACGCGGAACGCCGTTACAAGAGCTGAAGCGCGGCTGATTGCAGAGGGCAGCACAGCCGGAAAGCGCTTGAAGAGACGCCCCTGATGCGGTACCGCTCGCGAATGTTGTGTTACACTCCTGTATGATTGCACGCCTCTCAGACCTGCGGTCGAGGAGATCATGATCGTCAGCTCCACGCAGTCCGACACCATCGTGCCGGATGCCACCGGCTCGGCTTCCGTGGAGGATGCGCTAGACCGAGCGATCGCCTTGCATGATGAGAAAAAACTCGATCAGGCAGAGGTTTTGTACCGCGACATCCTGGGCATCGAACCGGAACACGCGGGTGCTCTTAGTTATTTCGGCCTGTTGCAGGCGCAGCGCGGCCTCGCCGACGATGCTGTGCGCCTGCTGCGGCGTGCATTGGTTAGCGACCCGCAACTCGCCGAGGCTCACAACCATCTCGGGCTTGTCCTGCAGCGTCTCGGGCGCCACACCGAGGCGCTGAATCACCTTGATCAGGCGCTGGTCATTGCGCCGGATTTCGTGGGCGCGCGATGCAGCCGTGCTTCCACCCTGCACTGGCTGGGCCGGTGTGGCGAGGCGATCGCGCAATTCGAACAAGTCCTCGCCGAAGCTCCGGAGATGGCTGTCGCGGAGCTTGGCCTGGCAGCATCGCTTGAGGCGCTCGGGCGGGAGCACGATGCCTTCGTCCATTACCGCAACGCGGCGACGATGGACCCGCAATATGTAGAAGCGTTGGACCGAGCCTTGACCGCGTTCGCCAATCGTCACCCCGCCGAGGCGCAGCTCGGCATGCAGCGGTTGAACGCCTTCATCAAGACGATGCTGCTCAATCACGGCAATTCACGTATGAACACCTACCCGGGCCTGACCGCGCGACCGTTTCACGACCCGCAGCTATTTCCCGTGACGCGTACTCTGGAAACCGCCTTCGACCTGATCCGAACCGAGATCGACAAGCTCGCCGGGGCCTCCTTCTCCCCGGAGCTCGAGAGCCACTTGATGGAGAGCGGCGCGTGGGATGTCTTTATGTTCTACGAACGCGGCCGAAAGAACGAGCAGAACTGCTCTCAATGCCCGACGATCACGCGAATTATCGATAGCCACAACACATTGCGCACCCAGGCCGGGGTACTCTACGTCTCGAAGCTGGTGCCCGAAAGCCACATCCGAGCGCATCGAGGCCCGACCAACATACGAATGCGTTGCCATTTGGGGGTACGGATCCCGGAGGGTGACTGTGCCATTCGCGTCGGCAATGAGGCTCGCCGTTGGAGGGAGGGGGAATGTCTCGTGTTCGACGACTCGTTGGAACATGAGGCCTGGAATCATACGGCGCAAACCCGCATCGTGCTAATCATCGACGTGTGGCACCCCGAGCTGATGCCCGCGGAAATCGCCTTCCTAGAGGGCCTCCATCGTTTCGGCGCCCACCAGGCCGAGAGTCTCGGCAACTACTGGGCCGCGAAGGCGCAATCCCAGTCCCAAGCCAGGAAGCTGTATGACTGACATCGGTGACGTTCGACGCGTGCCGCTCCGTCGGAGGTTGATGTGAATGAGCGTCGGCGGGCTGCGAGACGATGGGTTCCGGTAGCCGCCCTAATGGACCCCACCGCGCTAGAGTATCGGAGGCTCGCCGGACCCGCGCGATAGCTGAAGCGCTAGGACCCTGTTGAACTTCATCGACTGAGACGGCTTCCGAAGGCACAACGCCTCTACCGAGAAGTGCTGCAAAAGGACCCGTGCAATTTCGAAGCGTCGCGTCTGCTTGGCCTGACCATGTATCAGCAGGGTCGGCACGCCGAGGGATACGCGATGATCAGCGAGGCTCTGAAGGTCGATCCGAATTCCGCTCAAGCCCATTTCGATCAAGGCCTCGTTCTGCAAGCTCTGAACCGCAGCGACGAGGCACTAGCCAGCTACACGAGGGCGATAGACCTCAACCCGTATTTCGCCGAGGCGTTCTTCAACCGTGGAAACGTCCTGCGGCGTCTCGGCCGCCATGAACAAGAATTGGACAGCTATACCAACGCGATCAGGATCAGGGGTGACTACATCAAGGCGCTCAACGGCCAAGGAAATGCGCTGCGCGACCTCAGACGATCTGAGGAAGCGCTTGCAAGCTACCGCCAGGCACTGGCGATCGAGCCCGACGACGTTGCGGCGCTGACCAACTACGGCAACGCCTTGCGGGATCTCAATCGATCCGGGGAGGCATTCGTGATTTACGATCGGGCGCTGGCGGCCAGCCCCGACGACAAGATAGTGCTCTTCAACCGTGCGATCGGGCTGATGACCATTCGCCACTACGAGCGGGCGATTGTTGACTTCGAACGTCCGCCGGGTATCGGGGCTGCTGAAGGACACGTTCAAGGCCACCTGTTGCATTGCACGATGCATTGCGGTGACTGGCGGTCATATCGGACCGACTGGTTACTGATTATCGAGAATGTCCGAGCGAAACAGCACTGTATCGACCCGTTCGAGCTTCTAACCGTATGCGGCTCTGAAGCGGATCATCTGCTATGCTCGCAGCTTTGCGTAAAGAAGGAGTGTCCTCCTTCGACATCGCCGATCTGGCGAGGCGAGCGCTATCGTCACGAAAGAATTCGTGTTGCCTACCTTTCGGGTGATTTTCATGATCATCCGACCGCGTTCTTGGCGGCGGGGTTGTTCGAGCACCACGATCGCGCCCGCTTCGAGACGATCGCGGTTTCGTTCGGGCCCGACCAGCAACTCGGCGTGCGCGCCAGGATAAGGGATGCCGTCAATCATTTCTGCGATGTCAGGCAAAAGAGCGGTCGCGACGTGGCCGAGCTGCTGCGCGACCTGGAGGTCGATAACGGTGTCGATCTGAGGGGCTTCACCGAGCGCGGCCGTCCGAAGATTTTGGCTTTTCGACCCGCACCAATTCAAGTCGGCTATCTCGGTTACCCCGGCACGATGGGCGCTGATTATATGGACTGTATCATCGCCGACCGGATCGTAATTCCGAAAAGCCACCGAGAATACTGTACGGAGAAGGTTGTCTATCTGCCTGACAGCTATAAAGTCAATGACTCAAAGAGACAGATTGCGGAGGGTACGCCAAGCCGCGCCGAGGTTGGGCTGCCACATGCCGGCTTTGTTTTTTGCTCATTCAACAACTCCTATAAAATCACGCCGACCGCCTTCGATATCTGGATGCGACTGCTCAGGGGGGTCGAAGGTAGCGCTCTGTGGCTGTTGGAGAGCAATGGAGGGGTAGCGCGCCATCTCCAGCGTGAGGCGGCAGACCGAGGGGTTACACCGGAACGGCTGGCCTTTGCGCCGTTCATCAGCTCGGAAGATCACCTTGCGCGGTGCCGGCTGGCAGATCTGTGCTTGGATACACTCCCATGCAATGCGCATACGACCGCGAGTGATGCGCGGTGGGCCGGGGTGCCCATGGTGACATGTCTGGGGTCGTCGTTCGCAGGACGTGTCGGTGCGAGCGTGCTGAACGCCGCTGGCCTCTCCAAATTGATCAGCCGTTCATTGGAGGATTATGAGCAATTGGCGCTGCGACTGGCCACCTACGATAACGCGCTATTTGCGCTCAAGGACAGGCTCCGAATGCATCGGAAGACTTGTTCGCTGTTCGATACGGATAGGTTCCGCCGACATATCGAGGCCGCGTACATGACGATGTGGGAGCGTTATCAGGACGGAAAAATGCCAGAGAGTTTCGCAGTATGAATACTGACTCCGCGAAGCTGGC
>Ga0210399_10002915_pt1 | contig 13289 bp, 11 predicted proteins | sample IncBWC14MmetaG_FD_150865 | JGI IMG/M metagenome (GOLD analysis project Ga0210399, IMG submission 150865) | Forest soil microbial communities from Barre Woods Harvard Forest LTER site, Petersham, Massachusetts, United States - Inc-BW-C-14-M | ecosystem: Environmental > Terrestrial > Soil >... | reverse complement strand
TTCTCGGCCCAAAGGTTTGTTTAGTTAGGGCGGAAGTGGGATTCGACCAGCAGGGCCAGAGCGGATTCGAGGGTTAGGCCTGAGGCTACCAGGGGTTGGACCCAGAGGCGGTGGAAGCTTTCGGGGTGGTCTTCGACTTCGGTGAAGAGGTGGTCGAGGGCTTCGAGCTGCCAGCGGCGCTCGAGGTCCTCGCGGTTTAAGCGTTCACGAAATTCTTCTACGCGGGTCTTGGACCCTTTGTTGTTCGTCTTGTTGCTCATCTCATATGCCTTCTATTCTTTGATTCCTCTGGCGGCGTTCTGGATGCGCGGCCAGGTATTATTTTTTAGCAAGTGTGTGGCCAAAAAGGGAATACGGGGAAATACGTTTTGGCGTGAATTGATTTCCGCTTCCGGCCCAGCGCGGACCTTTCTGGCCTGCGCTGGGACACGGGAAGCGAAAGGGGTGAGTTAGGCCGCGATGAAGAGAGTTCTGCCGTCGCGGTTAACGAGGAGCAGAGGATCGCTTCCGGCTTTGCGGACGGCGCTCTGGAACTCAGAGACATTCGTCACGGGTTGATGGTTGACTTCCTGGATTACGTCGCCCTTTTGCAGGCCGGAGTCGGCCATTTTGCTAGCAGGGTCGATGTCGGTGACGACGACGCCCTTGGTCGTTTCGGGAATGCCGAGTTCCCGTGCGTTGCGTGAATTGATACCAGCAACTTCTACGCCGTCCAGCGCTTTGCTGCCGCCTTGTTCGTCATTCGAATCGGCTTTGGCGGATTCCGTGGGCATTTCGGCTAGCTTGACAGTGGCGTCGTGTTCCGCACCGTTACGGAGCGTCTTGAGCTTGAGCTCGGTGCCGGGTTGCATCATCGAGATGCTCATGCGGAGTTGATTGCTATCGGTAACGGGCTTGCCGTTGATCTGGAGAATGATGTCGCCGCGTTGAATGCCGGCTTCCTTGGCAGGGCTGTTGGGGGAGACATCGCCGACAACGATTCCTTGCGAGTCTTTTTCGCCAAAGGCTTTGGCCATCGCAGGAGTTACGTCTTGCGGATAGATGCCGAGATAGGCGCGGGTAACGTGACCGTTTTTCAGGACCTGGTCCATGACCTGGCGAGCCAGGTTGGCCGGGACCGCGAAGCCGATACCTTGGCTGCCGCCGGAACCGTGAGAAATGATGGCGGTGTTGAGGCCGACCAGTTCGCCGCGGTCATTGATGAGCGCGCCGCCGGAATTTCCGGGATTGATGGGAGCATCGGTTTGGAGGAAGTCTTCATAGTCCTCGATGCCGAGACCGCCGCGGCCGGTGGCGCTGATGATGCCTTTGGTGACGGTTTGGCCGACGCCGAAGGGATTGCCGATGGCCAGGGCGACGTCTCCTACTTGTACTTTAGAGGAGTCACCGATGGTGATGGGAGTGAGATTCTTGGCGTCGATTTGCAGGACGGCGACGTCGGTTTTTGGATCCGCGCCGATGATGCGGGCTTTGAACTCACGCTTGTCGGAAAGAGTGACGCGAACGTCGGTGGCGCCATCGATCACGTGGTTGTTGGTCAGGATGTAGCCTTCGGGGCTCACAATTACGCCCGAGCCGAGAGCTTTTTCGCGGGAATCGCGCGGCATATTGAAGCGGCCGCCGCCGTCATTTCCATCCTGGCCGAAAAATTGACGAAAGAATGGGTCCATCGGCATACCTTCCTCGGAGCTCATGCGATTGTGCACGACTTTCGAGGAAGAGATGTTGACGACGGAAGGGAGAACTTCTTTGACGAGGGGAGCGTAGCTGCTCTTGCTCGGCCCTTCGCCCGGATCCGCCACTTCAGGGTGGCTGGAGAATTGGTAGAAAGAGATTTCTCCGTAGTATGGGCCAGGCCCAAGCCTGCCGCGCCCAATGCAAAACCAAATGCGAGAACTGCTGGCTTGGACCTCAGCAGGGACATCAAATAATTCATGTTTCCTCTCTTATTTCCAGTGCGATTTGCTGCAACAGACACGTCGGGTTGTTGCTGCTATTCGGATGCACTTATTCAGACGCTATAGGGAAGGGGGTTGATTCTCCCTGGTGGCCGGGATATTGGGTGCCGATGATTGAGTAGGAGGGAGAGGTGGTCCTAAAGAGCTTCAAAGGGTGAACGCAAAGGTCAGATGCGAAGCTTAGGAGATGATGCCTCTACGGACGGCGAAGAGAATGAGTTCCGGGATGCCGCGGAGATTTAGTTTTTCCATGATGTTGGAGCGGTGGGTTTCGACGGTGTAGACGCTGAGGTTTAGAAGGTTGGCGACATCTTTGTTGGATTTGCCTTCGGCGACGAGTTGAAGGATTTCGCGTTCGCGCGGGGTGAGGAGGTCGTAGGCGTCTTCAGCGCCGCTGCGCTTGAGTTTGCGGACGTAGTCGTCGAGGAGGACTTTGCTGACGGCGGGGCTGAAGAAGGACTTGCCGTCGGCTACGGCGTGAACGGCTTTGATGAGATCGGACTCGGCGGAATCCTTTAGGAGGTAGCCGTTGGCGCCGGCTTTAAGCGCGCGGAGGACGTAGCTTTCATCCGAATGCATGCTGAGCATGACGATGGAGATTTCGGGATTGGCTTGGGTGATTTGAAGAGCGGCTTCGATGCCGTTGAGATTGGGCATGCCGATGTCCATGACGATTACATTGGGCTTCAGGGATTTTGCGAGGGAGACGGTTTCCCGGCCGTCGTTGGCTTCGCCCACAACCGTGAGATCGGGTTGTTGCTCGACGAGGAGACGCAGGCCACCGCGGATGAGTTTGTGATCGTCGGCTAGGAGGATGCGAATTTTTCTCATGGGTGGATCATCGCTGGCTCAGGGCGAATCCGCCTTATGGAGCGGGAGTTCGGCTTTTACGGTGGCGCCTCTTCCAGGTGCGGATTCAATCGTGAAAGCGCCACCGAGACGGCGGACGCGTTCTTCCATGCCAAGGATGCCCATGCCGCGCTGGCGGGCGGGATCGAAGCCGTGGCCGTCATCGGTGATTTCGACGGTGATCTTATCGGAATCTTGAGTGATGGTTACTTTGGCATTTTTGGCGGAGGAGTGCGTGGCAGCGTTGTTGAGGGCTTCCTGCACGACCCGGTAGATGGTGACTTTCGTTTCGTCGCCGAGAGCTTCAGAGACGTTCTCCGAGTGAACTTCGACTTCCATCTCGCTGCGGCGAGAAATCTCGCGAGCTTGCCATTCGAGAGCGGGGACCAGGCCGAGATCGTCGAGCATGGGAGGACGGAGGAGAAGTGCAATGTCCCGGATGGATTTGACGGCGGTTTCGGCAACGGATTTTATTTGGGCGATTTGGGCCTGCGTGACGCGGTCTTCGGACGGGACGAGTTTCGAGAGCTGGCCGACTTCGACCAGGAGCGCACCTAGCGACTGGCCAACCTCGTCGTGCAGTTCGCGGGAGATGGCGCGGCGCTCTTCTTCTTGAGCTTCCACGAGGCGGGCGGAAAGGCCTTCGAGTTCGAGGCGGCTGCGGGCGAGCGCATCATAGCGCAGGCGCGCTTGGCGCTCGAGGCGAAGGATGTACCAGCCGCAGACCAGCGACATCAGGACGCCGGCGATTAGAGCGAGAGAGACGAGCCACACGAGGCGGGATTCGAGCGATTGAAAGCGCGCGGCGACGGCGAGATTTTGGAGGGCGAGTTTGCGTTCGTCCAGCGAGGAGATTTGCGCTGAAAGTTCAAAGATGCGCGTGCGCCAGGGAATGAGCTGCTGGCCGATGAACTGATAGGCGCGCTGCTGGCGAAGATCGGATCGCCAAGCCAGGACTATGGCGCAGGACGATTCTTCTTCCTGGAGTTGCTGTTGCATCGCTGCGAGGAGGAGTTGTTCATCGGGATCACGATCGGGAGGGAAATCGAGGAGTGCGGCGCGGGCCGCAGCGATCTGTTTAGTTACTTCGGCGGGATCGGGAGCGGTTTCTTGAAGTTGATCCTGGAGCAAGAATCGCTCGATTTGGTCGTCGTAGACTCGCACGGAAACGACGATGGTGCCGAGGGCGTGATTGCGGGCGGTGAAGCGGCCGCTGACTTCCTGGGAAGCGCGGTCGAGGCGGCGAACGGAGAGAAGAGCGTCGACGCCGGCGCCAATCAGGAGGGCGAGCAGCCAGCCGAAAGCGATCAACAGGAGGCGGCGGATTTTTTTGGAGTGTTCGCTCGATGGCAAGTCGCGGGCGTTGGTCGGTAGAGCGGCGGCGTTTGGAGAGGTTGAAGCGCGCACTTATAGAGAATAGAACAAATCTGTGTGGGAGGCGATTTTGAACGGGTGGGATCGGAGCGAGGACCTTGGGAGCCGAAAGGAAAAGATGGGCGATTAGGGCAGAAAACAAGAGGGAGGGGCTAGCCCCTCCCCTACAGCGAGTCGATTTAGGCGACGGTGACGTCGGGGCTCAGGTAAACGTCTTGGATGGTGTTTAGGAGCTGGACGCCTTCGGACATGGGGCGCTGGAAGGCTTTGCGGCCGGAGATCAGGCCGGTTCCGCCGGCGCGTTTGTTGATGACGGCGGTGGTGACGGCTTCCTCGAAGTCGTTGGCACCGGAGGCGCCGCCGCTGTTGATGAGGCCGGAGCGGCCCATGAAGCAGTTGGCGACCTGGTAGCGGCAGAGGTCGATGGGGTGATCGCTGGCGAGGTCGGTGTAGATACGCTTGTCGAATTTTCCGTAACTGGAATCACCCATATTGAGGGCCTGGTAGCCGCCGTTATTTTCGGCCATTTTTTGTTTGATGATGTCGGCTTGGATGGTGACACCGAGATGATTGGCCTGCCCGGTAAGGTCGGCGGAGAGATGATAGTCCTTGTCTTTTTTAAAGGCGCTGTTGCGGAGGTAGCACCAGAGGACGGTGGCCATGCCGAGTTCGTGAGCTTCCGCGAAGGCGCGGCTAATTTCGACGATCTGCCGGTCGGCCTGGTCGGAACCGAAATAAATGGTTGCTCCGACAGCGGCAGCGCCCATGTTCCAAGCCTCCTGCACCGTGCCGAAAAGGATCTGATCGAATTTGTTAGGGAAAGTAAGCAGTTCGTTGTGGTTGAGCTTTACGATAAAGGGAATCTTGTGCGCATATTTGTGTGTGACGGCGCCGAGAACTCCAAAGGTTGAGGCGACGGCGTTGCATTGGCCTTCTATCGCGAGCTTCACGATATTTGCCGCGTCGAAATAGTCGGGATTTTTGGCGAAGCTGGCGCCCGCCGAGTGCTCGATGCCCTGATCGACTGGAAGAATCGAGAGATAGCCCGTGCGGCCGAGGCGCCCGTGATTGAAGATGCGCTGGAGATTCGTGAGTACCCGGACATTTCGGTTCGACGAGGCGTAGATGCGATCCACAAAATCGGGGCCGGGAAGATGCAGGCGTTCTTTTGCGATTTTCGGCGTTTTGTATCCGAGAAAATATTCGGCTTTTGCGCCAAGGTACGTTTCGATTTTTCCACTGCTTGCGGTGGTTGCCATCTGAATCTCCTAAGTTATTCGCGAATTGCCCGGGTAAGCATGCTGCCGGCGGCGGTATCCACCAGCCAAAGCAAGCTTCCCTTCGTTGGTTGAATCAACTGAGCCGGCAACTGATCCGGTTCGTAAAAGCGTTCGAGGACCGCGGTGAGCGCCGGGGCTTTGTCGGCGCCGGTCACCATGAAGATGACGTTGGCGGCGTTGTTGACAGCTGGGGCGGTTAGCGTGATGCGGTCCATCAGAACTTTTCCCACCCAATTATGCACCGCAATGCGGCGAGTTTCGCGCAGTGCTTTTGTGCCGGGAAAAATCGAGAGCGTGTGTCCCTCGTTGCCCATCCCGAGCAGGACCAGGTCAAAGCGGGGAAATTGGCCCTCTGCCAGTTTGTAGTACGTTCGAAGATACTGGTCGTACTCCCTGGCGGCATCTTCTGCCGCGGGGTACTCGCCTTTGATGCGCGTGACTTGCTCGGGTTTCAGCGGAGACTTGGAAAGCATCGATTCGACGGCCATGCGGTAATTGCTATCGGGGTGGTCCGGGTTTACGTGGCGCTCGTCGCCGAAGAACAGATGCATTTTGTCCCAAGGGACCAGGGGGCGCAGACCTGGATCATTCACGAGCAGGCCGTAGAGAAGCTTGGGGGTGGAACCTCCGGCCAGGGCTACGTCGAAGGAGCCCTTTTCTTTTACGGAGGCTGCCGCGATCTCGACAAACTTTTGCGCGCAGCGATTCGCAATGGCCGGTCCATCCGGCAAAATGCGAACTTCGGTGTTGGCTTGGTAATCGATCATACGATTCCGTGCTACCTGTTCATCGCTCCGGCGCTCTTCAAGTTTTCAGTTGCCGTGGCGGAACTCTTCGCGTCTTCCTCTTCATCACCGATCCTTCGCCATGCGCGGCCGTCGCGGGCCATAAGTTCGTCGGCTTCCTTTGGTCCCCAAGACCCTGAAGCGTAATTGGGGAAGCCGCGGGCAGGGAGCGCTTTCCATACGTCAATGACGGGCTCGATGGCGGCCCAGCCGGCTTCGACCATATCGGCGCGCTGGAAGAGAGTGGCGTCGCCCATCATGCAGTCGTAGAGGAGGCGTTCATAGCCGGTACTGTGCGAAGTGCCAAAATCGCGCGCGTAATCGAAGTCCATGTTGACGAGGCCGAGCTTCATGACGGAGCCAGGAACCTTGGCGGCAAAGCGCCAGGAGATACCTTCGTCAGGCTGGATGTGGATCACCAGGCGGTTGGTGCGCGGGTCTTTGATGGGAGTTTTTCTAAACAACATGAAAGGCGTTCTGCGAAATTGGATGGCGATTTCCGTCACACGCTTGGCGAGACGCTTTCCCGTGCGTAGATAAAATGGCACGTCGGCCCAGCGCCAATTATCGATTTTGAGTTTGAGGGCGACGAAAGTTTCGGTATTCGAATCCGGCGAAACGTTGGGTTCGTTGCGATAGGCGGGAACTTTTTGGCCATCTTCCATGCCCTCGCCATATTGTCCGCGAACGCTGTTGTGCAAAACATCCTCGGGAGAGAGAACTTGCAGCGCATGCAGGATTTCCGCTTGTTTGTCGCGGACGGCGTCGGCTTCGAAGGAAATGGGAGGCTCCATGGCCGTGAGCGTGAGGAGCTGGAAAAGGTGGTTCGGAACCATGTCCTTGAGGGCGCCGGCGGTTTCGTAGAAACCGCCGCGGTGTTCGACGCCAACGGACTCCGCGGCGGTGATTTGCACGTGATCGATGTAAGTGCGATTCCAGAGCGGCTCGATCATGCTGTTGGCGAAGCGGAAAACCATCAAGTTCTGGACGGTTTCCTTGCCCAGGTAATGGTCGATGCGGAAAATCTGTTTCTCCGTGAGGATTTGCTTCAGTTCCTTGTTCAACTGTTGCGCGGAGGGGAGGTCGTGGCCGAACGGTTTTTCCACAATGACGCGGGTCCACTTGCCATTTTCTTCCTTGGTGAGGCCGATTTCGCCGAGCTTTTGGACGATCAGCGAGAAAAAGTTGAAAGAAACGGCCAGGTAGTGGAAGAGATTGCCCTGTGTGCCGTGCTTCTTATCCGCCTCCACGATTTGATCTTTGAGGCGCTGATACGCAGCCGGGTCCTTGAAATCGCCCTGGACATAGTAGATGCGATCCAGAAACCACTGCCACAGTTTCGGGTCCACGGCATGCCCTTCGAACTTTGCGATCTCTTCGTTGAGCAACGCGCGGAACGATTCCGTGTTCATCTGGTCGAAAGAGAATCCGACGATGGCGAATTGTTCAGAAAGAAGGCCTTCCTGCTTAAGGTTGATGAGTGCAGGGATGAGCTTGCGTTTGGTGAGGTCGCCGCTTGCGCCGAAAATCACCATTACGCAGGGGGAGCCGGTGGCAGCGGCATCAGTATGATTCGAGTTCATGCACGTAGTCCTGTCTCAGCTGTTCAACTCGTCGCTGAAGAAATTACTGGCCAGCCTTTTTCTCGAGGTGGCCGCCGAACTGAAAACGCATGGCGGAAAGCACCTTGGCTGCAAAATCATCCTCGCCGCGCGATGTGAACCGCTGAAATAGAGATGCAGTGAGGACGGGTGCGGGTGCAGTAGATTCGATGGCCGCGAGAATAGTCCAGCGGCCTTCGCCGGAATCGGAGACTCGGCCGGAGAAGCGATCGAGAGTGGGCTGTTCCAAAAGAGAGATGGCGGTCAAGTCCAGCAGCCAGGAGGCCACCACGCTTCCGCGGCGCCAGACCTCGGTGACGTCGGCGAGATTGAAATCGTATTGATAATGCTCGGGATTGCGGAGCGGGGTGGTTTCCGCATCGACCTCGCGACGGGCCTTTCCGGCGTTGGCGTGCTTCAGAATGTTGAGGCCTTCGGCGTAGGCGGCCATCAGGCCGTATTCGATGCCGTTGTGGACCATTTTCACGAAATGGCCGGCGCCGGATGGGCCGCAGTGGAGATAGCCCTCTTCGGCGGTGCCGCCAACTTTTTCGCGCCCAGGAGTGCGATCGGCGTTTCCGCGGCCAGGGGCGAGCGTTTTAAAAATGGGATCCAGGTGCTTCACGATGTCGTTCTCGCCGCCGATCATTTGGCAGTAGCCGCGTTCGAGGCCCCAGACGCCGCCGCTGGTGCCGACGTCGCAATAGTGGATGCCTTTTGCGGAAAGTTCCTTGGCGCGCCGAATATCGTCAATGTAGTAGGAGTTGCCGCCGTCGATGACGATGTCACCCGATGCGAGCTTGCTGCTTAGATCGTGGAGCGTCGCATCGACAACCGCCGCCGGAACCATAAGCCAGATGGCGCGGGGTTTTTGCAATTTGTTAATGAAATCGTCGAGCGAGTTCGCTCCCGTCGCGCCCTCGCCCGCGAGCTGTTTCACGGAGTCCGCGCTCCGGTCGTAAACCACGCAAGTGTGGCCGTTTTTTTGCAGGCGCCGCACCATATTAGCGCCCATTCTTCCGAGACCGATCATGCCAAGTTGCATTGCGAGTGCTCCTCTGCCTTCGTTTTGTAAGACGTAACCCAATGAAATGTTATGCGAGCGCTTGATTTACGGCATCCGTTAGCGTCGCCAGCCCGGCGGCGACATCTTTTCCGAGATGGACGCGCAAAGCGCGCCTGCCACGCTGCGCGAGCACCGCAAAATCCCCACGGGCCTGCGCTGCTTTCACCACGCCAAAGGTGTACTTCTGCCCGGGCACCAGGATGTCCACGGCATCGTCGCAAGTGATCTGCAAGAAAACGCCAGTGTTGGGGCCGCCCTTGTAGGCTTGTCCCGTGGAGTGAAGGAAACGCGGTCCAAAGCCCAGGACCGTAGCGACTTTCTTGTTGTCCCGCACGGCGAGGCGTATGGCTTGCAACGCTTCTTCATGCGCCTCGTTCATCGTGATGTATCCCAGTACGCCAAAATAGTCACCAGCCCCGATGCGGGCGAGGTGTTTCTTCAAGAAGTCCGCAAGCGTGGCGCCGCCTTTCAGAGCCGTGGCATTCGTTCGATCGGCGTAGAGCTTGGCGCCGTCGCCGGTAAAGAATGGCGATTCGGGAGGCAGCTTGCCGCTCGATTCGTATTCCGAGGTTAGGTTGCGGGTTTCCACTTTGCTGGCCTCGACGTCGGGCTGATTGAAGGCATTGATACCGATGAGGGAGCCGGCCACGGCCGTTGCAATTTCCCATCGGAAGAACTCCTGGCCAAGGTCGTAGATGTCGGGTAACACGATGCGGATCACGGGATGGCCGGCCTTTGCCAGGGCATCCACTGCCTCGGATTGCTCCTTGTCGGGATCCGACTCCAGCCGAAGATGCGCGAAGACGCGGTCGTCACCGTAAGTGTCCGGTTTGGCCAGGCGTTCGCGGTCGACGGGAATGATGCCTTTGCCGGATTTTCCGGTGGATTCGGCAAGCAACTGTTCGAGCCAAGCGCCAAGATCAAAAATTCCCGGCGACGTGATGATAGTCATCTTGTCGCGGCCCTGATTTGCGGCGATGCCGAGAATGGTTCCCAGAATGACGCCGGGGTTGGTAACGGCATCGGTATCTTCACCGCAGGCATCGACCATCGTTTTGGTGTTCTTCAAGAGCTTTAAGATATCAATGCCCATCACCGCGCCGGGCACCATGCCGAAATTGGAAAGCGCGGAGTAGCGTCCGCCGATGCTCGGCACGCCCATGAAGATTTTGCGGAACTTGTCCTTTTCGGCCACACGCTGCATTTTCGAGCTGGGATCGGTAATAGCGATGAAGCGGTTGCCAACTTCTTTTTCGCCTACTTTGGCTTTTACGCGATCGAAAAAGTATTGTTTGTAGATGTTGGGCTCGAGCGTGCTGCCGGATTTGCTGGAAACGATGCAGAGGGTGCTGTTGAGATCCACTATTTCTTCGGTGGCTTTGATTTGGGCGGGATCGGTGGAATCCAGCACATGAAGATCCGGATAGCCGGCGGCCCTGCCGAAAGTCAGGCGAAGGACTTCCGGACAGAGGCTTGAGCCGCCCATTCCAAGCAGCAAGGCGTTTCTGTACCCCGCTTTTTTGATGTCGGCGGCGATCTCCTTCAGCGCGTCCACGTTCTCGATCTGCTGTTCGGTGACATCCAGCCAGCCGAGCCACTTATCTTCGTCCGTGCCGGTCCACAGCGAAGCATCCTTTTGCCAGAGCCGTTTTACCTTGCCGCGTTTCTTCCAGTCCTGCAGCGAGGCGTCTACATCACTTTCGAGTTTGTCCGGGAGTGTGTAGGTTTGGTGATTCACGCTCACGCATGCACCCCTGCGCTTTTTCCCGTCGCATCCAGAAGCTGTTTGAACGCATCCGCAAAGAGTTTGACGCCGTCCACGACTAGTTTGTCCGTCACTTCTTTCATGGAAATGCCGGCCTTCGAGAGGTTGTCCATGGTCGTGCGTGCTGCGTTGACGTCCTCCGTCAAACTATTGCGGAGCTTGCCGTGGTCGCGGAAAGCATCGAACGTTGCCGGAGGAATGGTGTCCACGGTGTCCGCGCCGATCAGCTCTTCTACGTAGATGACGTCGCGATACTTCGGGTTCTTCGTGCTCGTGCTGGCCCAGAGCAGGCGCTGGGTCTGCGCGCCTTTGGCCGCCAAAGCATTCCAACGAGAGCCGCTAAAGAGTTCCTGATATTTCTTATAGGTGAGCTTGGCATTGGCAATGGCGATCTTGCCGTGGAGACTTTCAAGCAAAGCCTTTTGTGCGGCATCAGATGTGGTTTTCAGTTTTTCGTCAATCTTACTGTCCACCAGGGTATCGATGCGGCTGACAAAGAAGCTGGCAACACTGGCGATATGACTGATGTCTTGGCCCTTGGCCGCGCGAGCCTCCAGAGCGGCGAGGAAAGCTTCAGCGACCTTCTCGTAAGCGGACTGCGCGAAAAGCAGCGTGATATTGATGTTGAGGCCGTCTTCGAGCGTCTGGCGAATCGCGGGAATGCCTTCCGGCGTGGCCGGAATTTTAATCATGACATTGGGGCGATCGACGGACTTCCAGAGACGGCGGGCTTCGTCGATAGTTCCCTTGGTGTCATTGGCGAGATAGGGAGAGACTTCGAGGCTGACGTAGCCGTCGCGGCGCTTGGACTCGGCGTAAACGGTTTTGAAGATGTCGCAGGCGTCTTGCACGTCGCGAATAGCGATTTTCTCGAAGAGACCTTTTGCGTCGAGCTTTTTTGCGTCGGGAGAGGTCAAGATGTCCGAGTACACGTTGCTGCCCGTGATGGCTTTTTCGAAAATCGCTGGATTCGAAGTCATCCCGCGCAGCCCATCGTTATCGATGTATTTTTTTAGTCCGCCGCCAGTGAGCAGGTCTCTGCGAATGTAATCCATCCAGGGGGATTGTCCGTAAGCTAGCAGCGCTTTGATGGGATTGGTGCCTTGCCCCGTGCCGACGTTTGGGATAGTGGTAGTCGTTGTCATGATCGTTCTCCTCTAGCGTTGAAAACCCGTTGAACGTCTATTGTACTCCTTGGGTGTACGGGCGTGCTTGCTACTTGCTCATTGGCAGAAGCCTGCTTGCGCCACCGGGGCTTTAGGAACCCTTGCAGTACTTCGTTTCCAGAGCTTTCACTTTGCCCAGGCGCCGCACATGCCGCTCTTCATTGGAGAATTTCGCGCCCATGAACGCCCGCACCAAATCCTGCGCCAGGGCTACGCCAACGACGCGGGAACCCAGCACAAGGACGTTGATATTGTCGTGCTCGACGCCTTGGTGCGCCGAATAGGTGTCGTGGCACATCCCCGCGCGAATCCCAGGTATCTTGTTGGCGGCTACGCTTGCGCCAACACCGCTCCCACAAATCAGGACCCCGCGTTCGGCTTTGCCATCGAGCACGGCGCGGTCGACGGCTTCCGCGAAATCGGGATAGTCGGAGGGGTTTTCATTGAAAGCGCCCACGTCAAGCACATCGTTGCCCATCGACCGTAACAAATCACCCATGGCATTCTTTAATTGAAAGCCGGCGTGGTCGGAACCGATCACAACTTTCATGCGGGGCTCACTTTCCGAGAACTTCTTTGGCTGCGGCGATGACGTTTTCGACTTCGAAGCCAAATTTCTTTAGCAAATCTTTCAGCGGGGCGGACGCACCGAACGAACGCATGCCGATGATTTTGCCTTTGGAGCCAACATAGCGGTCCCAACCGAAGACGGATTCCATTTCGACGGAAACGCGCGCGGTTACGCTCGACGGCAGCACGCTTTCTTTGTAGGCGGCGTCCTGCTTTTCAAACAGCTCCCAGCTCGGCATGCTGACGACGCGGGCTTTTACGCCCTCGGCTGTCAACTTTTCATAGGCTGCAGAGCAGAGGCCGACTTCGCTTCCGCTGCCGAGCAAGATGACGTCCGGTTTTCCGCCCGCGGCGTCCGCGAGGACATAGGCCCCCTTGGCGACACCGGACGCGGGAGCATACTTTGTGCGATCGAACGTGGGCATCGCTTGACGAGTGAAGACGAGCGTTGTGGGGCCGTGCGTGTGCTGGATAGCTACCTTGTAGGCTTCGACGACTTCGTTAGCATCGCCCGGCCGGAATACGAGCATGTTGGGCATAGCGCGGTAGGCGGCTAGTTGTTCGACGGGCTGGTGTGTCGGCCCGTCTTCGCCGACACCGATGGAGTCATGCGTGAAAATATAGAGACACGGGATTTCCATCAAAGCGCCGAGACGCATGCTGGGGCGCATGTAGTCGCTGAAATTGAAAAAAGTGGCGCTGAAGGCCCGGAGCTTGGAAAGCGTCATGCCGTTGACTATCGCGCCCATGGCGTGTTCGCGCACGCCGAAGTGGACGTTGCGGCCGTGATAAGCGTCGGGGAAAAAATCGCCGGCGCCTTCAAAGGTGAGATTGGTCTTGTTGGACTTAGCCAAATCCGCCGAGCCGCCCATGAG
>Ga0210399_10002912_pt1 | contig 13297 bp, 7 predicted proteins | sample IncBWC14MmetaG_FD_150865 | JGI IMG/M metagenome (GOLD analysis project Ga0210399, IMG submission 150865) | Forest soil microbial communities from Barre Woods Harvard Forest LTER site, Petersham, Massachusetts, United States - Inc-BW-C-14-M | ecosystem: Environmental > Terrestrial > Soil >... | reverse complement strand
CCGATCGTTCATGAGCACCTCCGCCGCCAAGCTGAAATTCAAGACCGATTTTCAGAGGATGAAGTTATTCTGCGGCGGCAAAGAAGTGGAGCCCATCCTTCCAGGGCGGGTTCCGGTAACAGTGTCGGTGCGCAATCAGGCCGTTAAGATGGACGATTCCACCTATAAAGGCGCGTATCTGTTCCCTCCGGACGCGGTGAATCCGGATTGCGGCGTGGTGAAGCTGGCAATCTATTCCTCGAAGAGCGAGGAGCCGGTGATCAAAACCCTCGACGACAAGAGCGTGCAGCATATTTGGGCGGATTTCGAAGCCTTTCGCAGAGCCGACGAAGAAGCCAAAGCCCCTAAGAAGCACTGAAGATAATTTGCGCGCTCGAGCCGCGAGGCCCTGCATGATTGGAAGCTTAGCCATGCGCAGCGCGAGTTGGTGACGTGTATTCGCCAGCCGCCAACGATCACAGAAACGCTAAAACAACCCCGTTATCCACACCCTCGCCAAAAATGCGACAAGAGGTGGATTAAAGTGTGCGGACAATTTGACCAGTCTCAAGGTGCCCGCCATGCGCAGGACTTAAGGCTGGAGTTTCCAACTTCCGGATTGCCGACAATTCAAGAGTTATCGCGCGGCGGCTCGAAAACGAAATGCCGACTACAGTCACTTCTAGGCCTTTATTCATTTTCGGCCAAGATATGTTTTTGCTTCCGCCAGCTCTGGCCTTTCCGTGTCGGCGTAGCTGCAGAGCGCCACAAGCCTTTCGTAGTAGCCTCTTGCCTTCTCCCGATCCCCCAACCGCTCGGCAGCCTTCGCAGCACCGTAAAGTCCGCGGTACCTATTTCGTGCCGACTGTAGGGAAACGTCGAACTCTTGGAGGGCCTTTGCGGGTTCATTCATCCCAAGAAGCATTTCTCCTAGGAGTTCACGCATCGGCCAGAGGCGGTTCTCCATGGCCACATCCTTTTGGCTGGCGTCCTCCTGGTCTGCCGCTGAGCGCATCAATCTCACGGCCTCATCCTTCTTGCCCTCCCCATACGTCACCCAGGCGGCAGCTGCACTTCGTTGAATCTCCACCTGCTCGGCCCAATAATCTTGCTTGGACCCAACCAGTTCGTCCTTGATTCGCCGCAACTGCTCAATATCTTTCCGAGCGTTCTCCAGCGCACCGCTGCGGGCCGAGCCCATCGCTCGGGCAAAGTAAGTTATGGCGTCGGCCGCAGGAGTGGTCGGCGCTGGTTGCAATGCGGCAGCCTCCGCCCACGCTCCCCGTTCAATCGCGTAGCGCGCCGGGATCGCCGCCAGAGCTGTGTAGGGAGCCAGGACCGCTCCCGTCGGATTTGCCATGCCCGCCGCTCCCTGCTTCTTTTGGAGCTCCAGGCTTCGCTCCACTCCGCGTTTGGCCTCTACATCTTGCGCTCCTTGCAGGTACGCATAGACCATAAAGTCCAACGCGTGCACGTAACCAGGGGCAACGGATAAAGCGGCTTGGTTTGACTTGATCGAGTCCTGCCACATGCCCAGCATCGAATAAACGTGTGACGGCATGTGAAGCGGATGGGGCACTGAGGGGGCAAGCTCACCATACCGCCGCGCGGGAGAAAGCCCACGATCTGCCAATGGTGGGAAGTCATAGGTGTGAACCAGATAGTGGAGAGCACCGGGATGCTCGGGCTGTGCCGCCAGCACCTTCTCTAGAATCGCCGCAGCTTTCAATTGCCTGGTGAAATTTTTGTCAGCTGGAACGACGGTGACGGCTTCATCGAGAGCGAGGGCATAGAAGACCGCAGCCTCAGAGTCCTCAGGATAACGAATGTAAACCTGTTCCATAGACTTTTCGTAGGCCAAGACTCGTGTCTGGTGGTCGAGCTTCTCCCAATCTTTGTAATAACTCCCAATCGCCCCGACATAATCCCGTTCTCGTTCCGTCTTAGGGCCGATGGACTTGGCTTTTTGCACGGCTTCCCAGCCGTCCCTTAGAGCCGCCGCGTCGGGCGCACCGGCGAGGGGGTTCGCCCGTCGGTTGATCGCGATTCCCCAATAGGCCATCGCGCAGTCTGGGTCGCTCTTCGCCACCTCCGCGAATGCCTTGGCCGCTGGTGAAACCCAAAACGAATGTAGCATGGCGACAGCGCGATCGAATTGCTGCTGCACCCCGGGAGTGCAAGACACGGGAAAGTGGACCTTTCCCAGTTTTTCAGGATCTCCCGTTTTCTCTTGAGCCGTCAGCATGGGGGCGGACGAAAGCACTGCGAGGACCAGCGATAGAATCGCGCGTTTCATAGCAGATCTCCGAAAATCGAACGGCCTTCACGTCCCTTCGAGTTATTGAAAGCAACAGGGAACCCGCTGGTGAACTCTGAACAGTGGCCGTACTCGAACGCTACCGAATGCTATTGCCAAAACGCTCCATTGCGCAATTGTTTTCGTATATCCGGTTCATGCGAGATGGATGCGTAGTTGGCTAACTGGCGATTCGGCGACTCCTGAGACCTTGGCGATTCCTGCCGGATGACGAGCAAGCCGGAAGTTGACAAGCCTCTGACAGTCGCGATCAGAACAATTTGTTTGCTTCTACAAGACTTCTTCCTGACAACTCAAAATCCTTGCTCCCCTATTCTTTTCAAACAATGGACGCCGCACAGATCCTTGCCCCCGGCCCATCGCAAGCAATCCTGCGCTTCCAACCCGGTCACGCTGAACTGTATTTTTCTTGCCTTGCGCCGGTCTTGGGCCCGCTCCAGCCGCATCGCGGCCAAGGCGGAAGGCATCAAACTTAGTGGGAGACAGGTTCGTAGTTCTTGAAACTTCTTATCTTCACCCACTCTAAATTCGTTTGCGTTGCATCTTGGGGGCAATTGTGAAACGTGCGGCCATCATCGGCGGCGGCATCGGCGGACTCACCACCGCCATCGCTCTCCGCAAAATCGGATTCGAGGTGGACGTTTACGAACGCGCGCCTGAACTGAAAGAAGTCGGCTCCGGCATGAGTCTGTGGCCAAATGCCGTCAGGTCTCTCGATCAGATTGACCCCAACATTCTTCCCCGGCTCCGGACCCGTGGCCGCTCCCTTCGCCGCCTTCTCATGAAGGATGCCACTGGCGAAGAAATAAAAACCCTCCCGCTCCCCGTAGCTGACTGCAGCGGCATCGCCATTCACCGCGCCGAAGTGCAATCTACTCTAGCCGAGTCCGTGTCTCCCCGCTCGCTCCATCTGAACCACACCTTCTCGCGCCTCGAACAGCGCCCCGGCTCCGTCGCGCTGCATTTCGAAAATGGCGCTTCTGCCGAAGCCGATCTCGTCGTCGCCTGCGACGGCATTCATTCCGCGGTTCGCAAATCCCTCGGGCTCAAAAGCACACTCACCAACCGCCCTTACAGCGTCTGGCGTGGCATGACTCAGATCCATCGGGAAGACGAGGCTCGCTACCTCGGCCTCGAACACGACGGCGACTTTTCCGAATCCTACGGCCACGGCCGCCGTTTCGGCATCCTGCGCCTCGGCCACGGACGCATCCACTGGTATGCCGTCGCTAACAATTCTCTGCGCCCTCCTGATCTGCCCGACGGCGCCGCCCTGCGCAAACTTTTTTCCGGCTGGCACGCTCCTGTCCCGGAACTCATCGAAAACGCCGAAAGCACAATCTGCACCAAAGTTCAGGACCGCCTCCTAACCCTCCCATGGGTCGTCGGCCGCGTCGCCATCCTCGGTGATGCTGCTCATCCCATCAGCCCCAATTTCGGCCAAGGCGCTTGCCTGGCCATCGAAGACGCCGTCGTCCTCGCGTCCTCCCTCCAAACTCACGCCGACCTACCACGCGCCCTCCGCCACTACGAGCACTCTCGCTACCCGCGTTGCCTCGAAGTCCTCTTCATGTCACGTGAAGCAGGCCGTTTCGCTCAATTTCAAAACCGCGCCCTCGTCCACCTGCGCAAACACTTCATAAAACTTGCCCCGCTCGCCTTCACCACATTCTGGTTCCGTCGCAGTTGCGATTTCCACCCGCCCTCCCTCGCGGCCTGCTGAGTTCTCGTTCCGCATTCGCCGCAATTATCTCGCCGCCTCCCATTTGCGTTCACGCAGTCCTGCAAACCATATAGATCGTGCCAACAATTCTCCGTCTCCCGAATCTCGACCCCGCAAAATTGCAACCGGTCTAAATCAAAATGACCCAGCCTCTCCGGATGTTGTCGCTTTCGAATAGCCCAATTTGTTAACAAAACTAACTCCCTCTCCACCAATCACTTGCACGGTTACTATCTCATCCCCTAGTTACTCCACGTACCTTGAAAACAGTACTTCTGGCCCATTTGTACTAACCCTCCCTCTCCGTAATCTACTCGCCCTGTGACGTACACCGAGTTCCGCACCCGGCTCCTGCCCGGCCGCTCTGTCGCAGACCTTCTGCGTCACAGCACGGGCGCCTTGCGCTTGCGCACCAAGCTTCTCTTTTCCTTTATCTTCCTCACTGCCGCGCTCACCAGCCTCACTCTCCTCGTCGTTCGCCGCAACGCGCAGGCCCAGGTCGAGCGCCAGATCGAACTCGACTCACAAAACGCCACCCTCACTGTCCAGGCTGTCCATCGCCAGCAGAAAACCTCCCTCAGCCGCAAGGCCGATTTGCTCGCTTCTCTCGCCTACATGCGAAACGGCGATCCCACCGCCATCCGGGACGCCAGCGAAGATCCCTGGCAATCCGATGACTGCAACCTCTTCGTCCTCGCCAGCAAAAACGCCAAAATCGTCGCCCTCCACTCCACCACCTCTTCTCTCACCGCCACCGCCGCCCAGGAAATGGTTTCGCGCTCCATTACTCGCGGTGAAAGTTCCAGCTGGTGGTTCAGTGGCACAAGCCTCTATCAGGTCGTTCTTCAACCTTTTTACGACAACAACTCCCGCAAAAATCTCCTCGGCTTTGTCGTCGTCGGCCGGCTGATCAGCGAACGCGCTGCCGCTGACCTCGCTCGCATCACCTCCAGTGACATCATCTTCCGCGAAGCAGGCAAAGTTGCCGTCAGTACCCTTCCGCTGTTTAAGGAAGCGGAATTCTCCCGGGGCTTTCCTCACGAATTTGTTCCCACCGAACTGGTTCTGGGCAACGAGCGTTATCACGCCAGCGCCGTCGAACTCGCCCCGGGCCTACAACCCGCCGCGGACATCATCATTCTGAAGTCCCACCGCGAAGCCGACGCGTATCTCCTGCGCTTGAATCATCTCCTTCTCGGCCTGGGCCTGATGGCCATCATCGCCGGCGCCGCGCTCATCTTCGTCATTTCCGACACCGTCACGCGCCCGCTCGCCTCCCTCGTCAAAGGCGTCCACGCTCTCGCACGCGGCGACATGGAATATCCCCTCGAAGCCAGCGGCCATGATGAATTGTCGGAATTGACTCGCGCCTTCGACGGTATGCGCGACACTTTGGAGCGCAACGAAACGCAGCGCGAACAGCTCGAAGGCCAGCTCCGTCAGTCTCAGAAGATGGAAGCCCTTGGCCGCATGGCCGGCGGTGTCGCGCACGATTTCAACAACCTGCTCACCGTAATCCGCGGCCACAGCGATCTGCTTCTCGACCGCCTGCAGCCCGATGAACCTCTCTACCGCAGTTGCCAGCAGATTCGCAAAACGTCAGACCGCGCCGCTTCCCTCACTCGCCAGATGCTCGCCTTCAGCCGCATGCAGGTCCTTCAGCCAAAAGTGCTGGACCTCAACGAACTCATCGCCGACATGGGCAAGCTCCTCCGCCGTCTGGTTCGCGAAGACATCGAGTTCAGCCTGCGTCTCGGCGATTCCCTCGGCCGCATCAAAGCCGACCCCAGCCAACTCGAGCAGGTTCTCCTCAATCTCACGGTCAACGCCAGCGACGCCATGCCTCTCGGCGGCAAGCTCACCATCGAAACGCAAAACCTCATCGTCGATCACGACAATGCACATTTTCATTCTTCGGTTGAGCGCGGCGACTATGTGGTCATAACCGTTTCCGACACCGGCCACGGCATGGACTCCGCCACCAGGGCCCGCATCTTCGAGCCTTTCTTCACCACCAAGGAGCCCGGCAAGGGCACCGGCCTCGGCCTCGCCACCGTCTACGGCATCGTCAAGCAGAGCGGCGGCTTCATCCACGTCGACTCCACCCCCGGCAGCGGCGCCCGCTTCAAGGTTTATCTGCCGCAGACCTTTGAGCAACTCCATGTGACTCCCGAGCTTTCTGAAGTCCGGGAAACCATCGTCGGTCGCAAAACCGTTCTCGTTGTCGAGGACGAACGCGAAGTCCGCGAACTCGCCTGCGAATTCCTCAAAGCCGCCGGATACAGTGTCCTCACCGCCGAAGACGGCTCCGAGGCCCTGGAAATCGCGCAGCGCTTCGGCAAGTCCATCAACGTCGTGCTAACCGACATCGTCATGCCCAAAATGCGCGGCCCCGCGCTGGCAAAGCGCCTCAAAACTTTCTTCCCCCACCTCAAGATCGTGTACATGACCGGCTATCTCGAGCAATCCGCTTCCGACGACGACTTCCTCCAGGACGGCTTCTTCCTGCAAAAGCCCTTCTCCCGCGAAAGCGTAGTCGGCCAGGTGGGCGAATCCCTCAAAGACGCCCCGCTTCCCAAACCCCTCCCCAATCCAAAGCCCGTCGCCCAATCCCTCCCCGTCTAGCCCGCTCTTCTCCTCGGTGCTCTTCCTCCCTGCCCTCTGTGGTTGATTCTTTCTTTTTTCCCTACTTCTTCTCCCCCGGCACAACCACATTCGTCGCAATCCCCGACGCCTTTCCCGTCTCGTGATATACCCTCTCCGTCGCTTTCACAAAATCCGAAATCTTCGCATCCGGTATATTCAAAAACATCTGCGGATTTCTATCCGTCAGGGGAAACCACGAACTCTGAATCTGCACCATGATCCGGTGCCCTCGCCGGAACGTATGGTTCACATCCTGCATCGCGAACGTCACTTCCTCCACCTTCCCCGGCGTGAACGCTTCCGGCTTCTCAAAGCTGCGCCGGAACTTTCCCCGGAACGGCTCCCCTCTCACCAATTGCTCGTACCCGCCCATCGTGAAGGCCGGCGCCCCTACATCCGTCTGCGGCTTCCCTTTCTCTTCAGGCCGCGGTTCGTCCAGCTTGCTTTGCGGATAATCCGGCGGGTACACGTCAATCAGTTTCACGTCCCAATCCGAATCCGTCCCCGTCGTCGAAACGAACAGCTTCGGCGAAATCGGCCCCGCAATCGTCACATCCTCCTGCAGCACTTCCGTCTGATACGTCAGCACATCCGTCCGCGACGCCGCGAATCTCTGGTCGGCCACCATGTATTCCTGCGGCACCGTTTGCGCCACATAATTCACGAACGGCACAGGCTTCGCGGGATCGCTCACATACTCGTCATACGTCGTCGCGTCCTGCTTCGGCGGCTCAAACGACAGCACGCTGTTCGCGTGAAAATAAAGTGTCTTCGCTTCCGCGTTTTTTGGCGGCCACGACGCATACTGACGCCAGACATTCGTGCCCGTCTCGAACACATAGGCCTTCGGCAGCTTCGCGTCCCCGCTCCCCTTCAGGTACGCTTCGAAAAACGGGAACAGAATATTCTTCCGGTAGTAATCACCGGTGTTCGCTCCAAAACTCACGCGTCCCAGGTGATTTCCGTCGTAGCGATACCATCCGCCGTGCACCCACGGCCCCACCACCAGCGCGTTGAAAATTCCCGGGTCATCCCGCTCGATCGCATGAAACAGCGTGAACGGTCCCTGCAAATCCTCCGCGTCAAACCACCCGCCCACCGTCAGCACCGCGCAGTGAATATTCTTCGTATGCGCCGCCAGATTCCGCGCCTTCCAGTAATCGTCGTACGTGTCGTGGTGCACCTGATCCAGCCACAGTGCCTCCTGCCCGCCCAGCAGCTTGCCCAAATTTTCCAGCGTCCCTGCGTTCAGGAAAAACTCGTATCCGTCCGGCGTCCCGTAATCAAACGGCACGCGCACCTTCGGCGGCAATTCCGGATTTCCCTGCGGCCGGAAGAAACTGTAAAACCCGAAATTTGCCGCCATCATGAACGCACCGCCGTGATACGCATCATCTCCTTTGAACAGGTCCGTCATCGGAGCTTGCGGCGACGCGGCCTTCAGTGCGGGATGCGTATCAATCATGCTCGCCGAGGTGAAAAATCCCGGATACGAAATCCCCCAGATTCCCGCGCGCCCGTTGTTGTTCGGCACATTTTTCAGCAGCCACTCGATCGTGTCGTATAAATCGCTGCTGTCGTCCACGTCCTGCTTCGATTTCTTGTTGTCAATGTGTGGCCGCATCTCGACAAACGTGCCCTCGGACATGAACCGGCCGCGCACATCCTGGTTCACAAAAATATATCCGGCCTTGTCAAAATCCGGCGAAGGCCCCAATTGCGTCCGGTATTGGTCCACTCCATACGGCGCCACGCTGTACGGCGTGCGGTTGATCAGGAACGGATACGGCTTCGAATCGTCCTTCGGCACATACACCGAAGTGAAGAGCCGCACCCCGTCCCGCATCGCAATCCGGTATTCGTATTTCGTGTAGTGCTCTTTGACATCAAACTCCGGCCCATCCGGTTTTGCCTGCCCCAGCAAGCTCCCCGCGCTCAAAAACAAACTCACCACCACCAGTCCCGCCAGCCGCCTCAGCATCATCACCCTCCCCATGGTCGCCATCCAAATCATCTTGTTTGGAGTGCGCGCCGACCCGGTCGGCCCGCTTTTGCGCCCGAAACAGCGCCACCCAACTTTAGCCTTAACCGCCTTCACTCTCCAACTCCTCCTTCCCGAAAGAAAAAAGAAAACGTACAATCACCGCACGCTTCCCCATCCCAGGAGCCTCCCCCATGAACATCCGCTGCGTCGTAACCGGCCGCAACTCCTCCGGCAAATCAGTCATCGCGAAAGACGCCGCCCTCGAACCAATCACACTCTCCCTGCTCCCAGGTTTCGAATTCCATCGCATCTGGGGCGCGGATTCCATTCCAACTCTTCCCAGCGACGGCACGCCTCCCCCTCATCCGCGTTACTTCCCTCCCGCCGGGGGTTTCCGTTTCGCTTTCTTCACTGTGCCTCCCGGCACCAGCAAGATTCCGGAAAACACCGACCTCGTCGCCGCCTTCGCCGAAATTCAAACCAAGCTCCCTGGCATGGCCGAAGTTCTCGAACCAATGCACCCTGGTATGCACACCACTGACACCGTGGACTTCGACGTCGTCCTTTCCGGCGAAGTCTATATGGTGCTCGACGAAGGCGCCGAAGTCCTCCTCAAAGCCGGCGATTGCGTCATTCAGAACGGCACACGCCACGCATGGCAAAATCGCTCTGCCAAAGATTGCGTCATTGCCGTAACTCTAATCGGCGCCGAGCACCGTCGCTGATTGCATCCCAACCTGTTTCCGCGGTCGTTGGCCGCATGAAAGGTTTCCGCGTGCATCGATTCGAACTCAAATTCATCGCCACGGCACTCGTGGCTGGACCGCTTCTCCTCGCCGCCCTCGCATCCAGCCAAACTCCCTCCACAATTTCGCAAACACTCTCCGAACCTGCTCCCTACTGGGCCTTCGCCGTCAGTCCACCCGCCCCGCCATCCGACGCTTCCGCCAAACCCGACGAATCCGCACTGTTCCACGTTCCCGGCAGCAAAATCGCCTTCACTCATTCGCAACTTCAAGACTTCTTCAACGTCCCTGACTGGCATCCCGCCGCTCACTCTCCCATGCCGGAGATCGTCTCCCACGGCCGCAAGCCAGATGTCTACGCCTGCGGCTACTGCCATCTCCCGAACGGACTGGGTCGCCCGGAAAATTCCAGTCTCGCGGGCCTTCCCGCCGCCTACATGATTCAGCAACTCGCCGACTTCAAAAGCGGCGTGCGCAAGAGTTCCGACCCTGATCTGAAACCAGTCAGCCTGATGGTCGCCAACGAAACCAAAGCCACTGACGCTGAAATCCAAACCGCCGCCGAATACTTCGCGACCCTGAAAGCCAAGCCCTGGATCCACGTCGTCGAAGCCAAATTCGTCCCCAAAACCCACGTTGCCGGATGGATGCTCGTCGTCTCCACTCCTCACGAAATGGAATCCATCGGCGATCGCATCATCGAAACCCCGGAAAATCTCGAACGCACCGAACTCCGCGACGACTCTTCCGGCTTCATCGCCTACGTCCCTCCCGGCAGCCTCAAGCGTGGCCGCTCCCTCGTCACCACCGGCGGCGCCAATGGCAAAACCATTCCCTGCTCCACGTGCCACGGCCCGAATCTCAAGGGCCTCAAAAATGTCCCCTCCATCGCCGGGCGTTCCCCCAGTTACATCGTCCGCCAGCTCTACGACATGCAAAGCGGCGCCCGCGCCGGTCCCGCCTCACAGCAAATGAAATCAGTCGTCGCCAATCTCAGCGTTTACGACATGATCGCCGTCGCCGCCTACACCTCTTCGCTCGAACCCTGAACCCCTCGAATTTTTCCATGACCCTTTTGATTGCCGCTCCATCCAATGACAGGTGTGAAAAAAAGAAACCCCCGCCCTGGGAATCAGGCGTAAGCTCTTCTTGCGCTTTCAGCGGGCCCTTGCTTGAAACCTGTTTGAAACGTCCCTGTGCCTTAGGAGGATCCATGAAAAAAATCTGGTTGGGTATCCCGTTGCTCTCCCTGCTCGCGCTTCCGGCAGTAGCCCAGGATAAACAAGAAGGCAAAAAAGAGGATAAGAAGGAAGAAAAGGAAGAAGATCGCGTCGAAAACGCCGGCAAGGTCTTCAAGGAAATTCTCGACGCGCCCGACAGCATTCCCCAGGACGTTCTCGACAAGACCAAGTGCGTCGTCATTCTTCCTTCCGTCCTGAAATTCGCCATCGGCATCGGCGGCAGCTACGGCCGCGGTGTGATGACCTGCCGCAGCGGCACTGACTTCCGCGGCCCCTGGGGCCCCCCGACGATGATGGCGCTTGAAGGTGGCAGTGTCGGTTTGCAGCTCGGCGGCAACGCCACCGATTTCGTTCTCCTCCTCATGAGCGATCGTTCCGCCACCAGCGTGCTCAGTAGCAAGGTCAAGATCGGCGGTGACGCAAGCGCCGCCGCCGGCCCCGTTGGCCGCACCGCTTCCGCCGAAAGCGACGTCACTTTGCGCGCCGAAATTCTTTCCTACTCCCGTTCGCGCGGACTTTTCGCCGGAATCTCCCTCGAAGGCTCCACGCTCCGCCCCGACAACAGCGCCAACAAAAAACTCTACGGCAAGGAAGTCAGCGCGAAAGACATCGTCTTCAAGCACGATGTGCCCGTGCCGCCCAGCGCAAAAACCCTGCTGGCCACGCTGCAAAAAGCCTCACCCAAAAACAAAAGCAAAAACTAATTCCTCCACCTCAAAATAAAAATGGCCGGTCCCCCGACCGGCCATTTTGATCACCCGTGTAGCGGCCGACCTTCAGGTCGGCCCAAGTAGCATAGGCTTTAGCCTGCGCTCTCGGGTTTCTCTTCCGCTTGTAGGGCCCGCCGTCCGCGGCGGGCCGCTCTTCTCTGCGAACTCTGCGCTCTCAGCGCACTCTGCGTCAGGTTTTCTCCGATCTCTTCGCTTTCTCTCCTAACAACACCCGCTCGAAGGCAACCCCTCCCCCGCCACCTGTGGCCCAAATGCCTCCTTCGGAATCGGCTCCCCGTGCAAAGTCAGCCAGCACCGCCGCGCCACATTTAGCAGCACCAGCACCACTCCCGTCACGAAAATCACCATCAGCGTCGAGTCCAGATATCCCTGAAACACGAATCCAGGCTTCTTCGTCAGCGGCCAGAAAATATTCTTGATCGAAAGCACTCCCGCCGTCAGAGTCGTCGTTCCCACAAACAGCATCGGCGCCACTGTGATCCACGCATACTTCGCCTTACCCATGTTGATCAGGAACGCCGTCCCCACCGCCAGCGCAATCGTCGCTAGCAACTGGTTCCCCGTGCCAAACAGTGGCCACAACGTCGAGATGTTCCCCGTATAAATCAAATAACCCCAAGCCAGCACCACAAAAAACGTGGTGATCATATTTCCCGGCTGCCACGCATGATTCGCGAACGGCTTGTGCACTTTGCCCAAAAGTTCCTGTAAAACGTACCGTGCCACGCGCGTCCCGGTATCAATCGTCGTCAAAATAAACAGCGCCTCAAACATAATCGCGTAGTGATACCAATAGCCCATCAACCGCGTCATCCCCGGAATTCCGCGAAAAATCTGCGCCATGCCGACCGCCAGCGAAACCGCTCCGCCCGTCCGCCCAGCCAGTTTTTCTCCCACCTCGCTCGAGAACAGATCCAGGTTCACCGTGTGCAATCCCAACTTCGCAAACGCATCCGCCGGCACATTGATCCCGAAATAATCACCCGGGAACAGCGAACAAGCCGCGATCAGCGAAAGCACCGCCACCAGGCTTTCCGCCACCATCGCTCCATATCCAATGAATCGCGCGTCGCACTCTTTGTTCAGCATCTTCGGCGTCGTCCCCGAACTCACCAGCGAATGAAATCCGGAAATCGCGCCGCACGCAATCGTCACGAACAAAAACGGAAACAGTGTGCCCTTGATAATCGGCCCGCCGCCATGCACATATTGCGTCAACGCCGGAAACTTGATGTCCGGATGCACCACGAACACGCCAATCACCAGCAGCGCGATCGTTCCTAATTTCACATACGTCGACAAATAATCCCGCGGTTCCAGCAGCAGCCACACTGGCAGCACCGACGCCACAAATCCGTAAATCGCCATCAGGTACGTGATCTGGTGCGGCGTAAATGTCAGCGACGACGCCCACTGCGTGCCCGCAAACCAATGCCCGCCCCACACGCTCGCCAGCAGCAGCACCACGCCTACCGTGCTCGGCACGCCCACCTTGATCTGCCCCGGCGTGCTCTTGAACATGTACAGCCCCATGAAAATCGCAATCGGAATCGTCATCCCAATCGTGAACACGCCCCACGGACTGTTGGACAGCGCATTCACCACCACAACCCCCAGGCCCGCCAGCGTCACCAGTAAAATCAGCAGCACCGCAAACATCGCCACCAATCCCGTAAACTCGCTCACCTCCGTGCGCGCCACGTCTGCCAGCGATCTCCCCTTGTGCCGCACCGAAGCCACCAGCACGATAAAATCCTGCACGCAACCCGCCAGCACCGCCCCGATCAATATCCAAAGAAACCCGGGCGCAAATCCGAATTGCGCCGCCAGCGTCGGCCCCACCAGCGGCCCCGCTCCCGCAATCGCGGCGAAGTGGTGCCCGAATAAAACCCACTTCGGCGACGGCACATAGTTATGCCCATCCTCGTAT
>Ga0210399_10002911_pt1 | contig 13299 bp, 10 predicted proteins | sample IncBWC14MmetaG_FD_150865 | JGI IMG/M metagenome (GOLD analysis project Ga0210399, IMG submission 150865) | Forest soil microbial communities from Barre Woods Harvard Forest LTER site, Petersham, Massachusetts, United States - Inc-BW-C-14-M | ecosystem: Environmental > Terrestrial > Soil >... | reverse complement strand
GAACGGCATCGTAAGCCTCTCGAACCAGTCGAACGTCGTATACATCAGCGTGGACCGGCCGCTGACGCCGTCGTTAAACAATGCCGCCGCCGCAGTGAATGCGGATTTCGCCTGGCAGTCGAACTACACCGGAGCCGGTATTGGCGTGGCGCTCATCGACAGCGGTGTGAGCAATCACCTGGACCTCAATCAAGGGATCCTTCCGCTGTCACGCGTTGTATATCAACAGTCCTTCGTCCCAGGAAACTCGAACCCCGCCGATCAGTACGGGCACGGAACTCACATCGCGGGACTGATCGCTGGGGATGGCCTCAGCTCCACCGGCCCTTTCTACAGCAAGACCTTCAAGGGAATTGCGCCGGGCGCAAAGATTATCAACCTGCGAGTGCTGGATGCGAATGGTGCGTCTACCGATAGCGTGGTGATCGCCGCCATCAACCAGGCGATCGCTCTGAAATCGAAATACAACATTCGCGTCATCAATCTCTCGATGGGCCGCGCGGTCTACGAGACATACAAACTCGACCCACTGTGCCAGGCGGTCGAGAAGGCATGGCAGAATGGCATTGTCGTGGTCGTGGCGGCTGGCAACAATGGCCGTTATCAGGCTACCGACGGCTATGCGACCGTCACGTCGCCGGGCAACGATCCCTACGTGATCACTGTGGGTGCGATGAAGACGATGGGTACGCCCTCGCGCGTGGACGATCAGATTGCCAGCTACAGCTCCAAGGGACCGACGGTGATTGATGCCGTTGCCAAGCCCGATCTTGTTGCGCCCGGCAACCTGCTGGTTTCGCTTGAGGCCCCGGGTTCGACTCTTTACAACCAGTACCCCGGCAATCGCGTTCCCTACAGCTTCTACGTGAATGGCGGAAACAGCGCATCTTCGTCCAGTTACTTCACGCTGAGCGGCACCAGCATGGCCACTGGCGTCGTGAGCGGCGTTGTGGCGGACCTTCTTCAGAAGAGTCCGCGCCTTACTCCTGATCAGGTGAAGGCACGGCTGATGAAGACGGCATGGAAGTCGTTTCCGGCATTCAGCAGCACGACCGATCCGACCACGGGAATCACCTACACCGACCAGTACGACCTGTTCACGATCGGTGCCGGCTACGTCGACATCGAAGCTGCGCTGAACAGCACCGACGTGGCCCAGGGAACGGCGATGTCTCCTGTGGCCTCGTACGACCCGAACTCCGGCAACGTCTATCTCAATGGCAGCTCGACTGCGGTTTGGAATACGTCGGCTACCTGGGCGAACTCGGCAGTTTGGGGAACGTCTGCATTCGTTGCCGGCGCTCAGGCGACCACGATGACCGGCAGCAACGCGCTCTGGGGCAGCAATGCTCTGTGGGGTTCGAATGCCTTGTGGGGATCGAACGCACTTTGGGGCAGCAACGCGTTGTGGGGAAGTAACGCCCTCTGGGGTAGCAACGCATTGTGGGGCAGCAACGCGCTCTGGGGCAGCAACGCCGCCGCTGGCGAACAATAAACGCCCGCGCAGTTTGAACCTGCGCAGTGAGAAGCAGAGGGCCGCGATTCACACTCGCGGCCCTCTGCTTGGTTGGAAACCAGAGATGCATAAGTGGGATGGCCGCCTCGGCCGTCCAGCCACGGCGCAGCCCGGCCGAGATGGATCCGGAATTAAGCCCGAACCTACGCCCGCGGTTGCGTGGCGGTCACCTCGACCGGCTTGGCCAGCGTCATCCGCGGCGGTTTTGTTCCAGCATCGTTTGTCCCAGCAGGATGATGCGCGCTGGTCACAAACCCCTGTTCCGAATCATCCTGCGTCACCGACGTTAACGCGAGATCCGTGTTATTGCGGGCGTGATCAGGATCAACCTGAAGCGCTTGCGCGCACGTTGGTCAGTCCCCATGGCAAATGCTCCAAGTGGAACGCCGGCCGATCGAGAAGTATCGGAACCTGAGAGCAGATAGCGTGCACAAATTTGCGAAGGCTGACCCGCCGCGAAGGGGACTCCCCGGTGTTTTGGAAGGAACCCATTCATAGAACGGAGGTGCCGTTAAGGGGCACCCGATTGGAGGGGAGCGATCTTGACGGGAACGATCTTTTGGATCGCGGCTTTCAGTTCCCCCGACTTGAACCCGAACGGTCCCGGGCGGCTCTTATAGGCGACCCGGCCCGTCCGATCGATCAAGTAGAGACGATCGGGCCAGGCGGTGTACGCGCTCTCGGTCGAATTGCCAAACTCATCGAGGACAGCGGGAATCTCGATTCCCAGTTTGCGCACGCAGGCGCCGGCAACGAAACTGCGCTCGTCCTCGCTATGCGGACTGGCGAAGACGACCTTGTCTTTTAGGTTGCTCGCCATCTGCCAGACGTCGCTCGGATGCGCTTCCGTGATGTAGACCACGAGGAAGGAAACCTGGCTTCCGTATTGCTGGTAGAGCTTGTTGAGGGCAGGAACCTCCCGCCGGAAGGGAGGTCAGGTGTAGCTTCCAAAGACGAGCACCACCGGCCGCTGCTGGGCGGTGAGAGCGGACAGTTGTATCTGTGCGGTTTTGTCGAGCTTCCCCAGCAGGAAGTCCGGTGCGGGACTGCCCACCTGCAGCGTGCCCGCCCGGGCGCGCATCCAGAGAGTTTCGAATGGAAAAATCAGGAACGGAATGGGCCCTGAGATTTTGGCCATCACCCGCCCGAACTGTTGGGGCGGCCGACGCATCGCGCTGTACAGCGCGATCGAACCCAGCACCCATAACGTGGCAATTACGCAGAAGGTAGCGACCACTGCCTTTTTCACAGATTTGGATTTTGCGCCCACGCGATTCGCGATCGACTCCCCAAAATAAGTGGGCCGATTATAGGCGGGCGCAGAGAGAGGTCAATAGTCGGAATGTAGTACTCGCCCCCCACGAGTTGAGGCCGCGAGTTGAGGCCATGATGGGAAACTCAAAACGCGCTTCCGCCCCCGCCCCCGAAGCCTCCACCAGAGAACCCGCCTCCGCCGCCGCCACCTCCGCCAAAACCCGAACCACTCGAACTCGCCCGCGGCGAAGACACGAAGACCTGGTGCATATCGGTCGCCATGCTGTGCATCGAACTCGAAAAGAAAATCGGATTAAAGCCTCCACCGTAGCCGCCCGGCCCCACATACCACTGCGGCGGATCCTTCACGATCCCGGCAAAGGCTTGCGCCCAGTGGTGCTCCACTCCCAGCGCCATGGCGTAGGGCAGAAACTTCTCAAACGTCGTCGGAGGCATGATCTTCAACCGCTCGCCATCCACTCGATTCATGAACTCCTGGAACCCCAGCACCGCGACCCGAACTTGCCCGCCTTTTATGGTCTTGGCCGTCATCACTCGCGCAAACAGCCACCAGATCATCGCCGCGACAGGTAGGCACACCAGCAGCAGGAGTGCCGAGTTGAAAAAGTTAGCCCATCCCAGGTACTGCAGAATAGCAAGTGGAGCAAGAATCGCGACGGCCGCGCCAACACTGTATCCATTGGCCGATTGCGGGTCGAGCAGATACATCCCCTTCTTCTTCAACGCCGACATAATGTCTTCGCGGATCACCGGGACCGCCGTGTAGAAGCGGTTCTTCAGGCTGGAGAGGCGCGTGTCGCTACCTCCAGCGAAAATATTCTCGAGCATCACGCGCTCGTGCGGAGCGAGATCGGCCTCCCATTGCTCGCGGGGTTTCAGCAAGTGGAATACATAATCCTTGTGGGTGAAGATCACGACCTTCTCCGCTGTCTCCTCGATCTTGAGGTAGCCTCGAACGGCGAGATCGACAATGGTCGATGTAATATCGCGCGGATGAATACTGTCGTCGAGCAGCGTGCCCGCTTCCGCGGGTGAAATCCCGGACGGGGGTTCGTACATGGGCGCCACTGACATTCCAGGATCGGGATCGCGTCCCTTGTACCACCACACAGCGAACATTCCGACGAACGTGACCAGCGGCAGGAAGACCACGGGATTCCCGCCAAGGAACCAGAAAACCCTGGTAAGCGCGCTGGGTTCTTTCAGAATCTCCTTCGGAAGATAAACATCGATGGTCAACCCGCCGCGCATGGGCAGAGGACTGGTGGTCTCAAACTGCGCCTGGGCGCCATCCACTTTCGAACTGGCATCGCGCTGCTTTGAGCCATACACTCCGCTAAACGCTTGCGCCCTGAGCGAGCCCGCTGCAAAAAGTGGGAACCGAACGGTCGCGGATGCATGGTCAATCGGCACAGGCCAGTCATTCCCGGTGACATTCCAGTAAAACTCGTCCTGATCGTTGAAGAATCGCGTTCCATTCCGCACCCGGTAGGTAATCTCGACGGTGCGCGAAGCGTCCACCGCATCCGGAATATAGATCTTCAGAGAGCGGGCGCCGCCGGAGGTCGACGACTCGTACTTGAGTTTGCCGCCGCTGCCGTCCGTGATGCTCGTGACACTGAGAAACAGTTCGTAGTTCGTTCCGTTTGGCCCAGGATATTCAATCGGAATCGTGCGATGAATCCCGTGAAATTCTCCCTCGAAGATCAGCGTGATGCGCTCCGTTACTAGCGCGCTGCCGTCCTGGCTGACAACAATGTGGTCCTGAAAGTCGCTGACGCGCCAGGACTTGGCCTCTGCCGCGCCGGTAAAGACGCAGACGAGCAGCGCAAGAAGGGCCGGAACGATCGTCCTCGGAACTTTCAAATTACGCAATTCCCCAATTACAAAATTACGCAACCGCTTAAAACTTCACCTGCACCGGTTCGCGGTCGGCTTCGGTGGTCTCAAAGAATTGCCGCGGACTGAACCCGAACATTCCCGCCAGGATGTTCGTGGGGAACGACTGGATCTTCGTGTTCAAGTCGCGCACCACCGCGTTGTAATAGCGGCGCGCGTTCTGAATCGAATCTTCGGTCATGCTCAGTGATCCCTGCAGTTGGGTGAACTCCTCCGAGGCCTTCAGTTCGGGATAGTTCTCGGCCACCGCGAAAAGGCTCTTCAACGCGCCCGTGAGTTGGTTTTCGGCTACGGCCTTGCCCTCGGGCGTGGTCGCCTGCATGGCTTGCGACCGGAACTTGGCGATGTTCTCAAACGTCCCCTTTTCGTGTGCAGCATATCCTTTTACCGTTTCCACCAGGTTCGGAATCAGATCGTGCCGTCTCTTCAACTGCACATCGATGTCGGACCAAGCCGAATCGCAGCGTACGCGCAACTGCACCAGACTGTTGTACATGCCGATCAACACCACGGCGATGACAACCAGAATTACCAGGAAGAGAATGCCGATCATGAACGGTCTCCCGGACTCGGAATGAGATTTCAGACGGACGTTACCACAAATACCCGGAACCACAAAATCTGCGGCCGGACCTGGGTAACGGGCTTCCGGCTCTCGGCTCTGGCCCTATGGCGGAGCTCGGAATCACGCGAGCACAAGATCGCTAATCACGGAGACCCGCTCTCAGAATCAGAGGTTGTAGGATTTGAAGTTGAAAGCGGGAGCCGAAAGCCGAAGCCGATCGACGGCTAGCTTACTGTTGTGGCGCGAAGTAACCCTTGCGCGCCCGCACCTGCAGGTCTTTCTTCAGGGAAGAAATTTCGATGGAGCGGTAGCGCCCATCCGCGTCAAAATTGGCGGGCTTGTACGAGACCACGTACTGGCTGCGCAGTTCGTCTTCAATCGCCGCGAACGAGTGGGTGATGTCCTTCATCTTGAAGGGGAAGAACGCGCGTCCCCCGGTGGCTTCGGCCAATTGCTGTAGCACCTTGTCGCCGCGCATTACCAGGCCGCTGTCATCGGTAGAGATGGCGTAGATGATGACTTCCGACCGTTGCGCCATCTCAATGGCCTGGGCTTTCGAAATCTCGCTCTGATTATCCTCTCCGTCGCTGACGATCACGATCGCCTTGCGCAGCGGGTGATCGGGACGGTCCTTCAGGAATTTATCTTTGCACGCATGATAGACAGCATCGTACAACGCCGTTCCTCCACCATCGTGGAGCTTGTGCACGCCGACGGAGAGCAGTTGCACGTTATCGGTGAAATCCTGCGCCATCAGGCTGTGGCTGTTGAAGCCGACGACGAAAGCCTTGTCGAAGCCGACGCGAAGCGTGTGCTGCAGAAAGCTGGTAGCCGCATTCTGTTCGAAATCAAACCGGCCGTCCACCGAGCCGCTCACGTCCACCAGCAGCCCCATGTGCAACGGAAGATCGGTCTCGCGGCGGAAGTTCAGAATCGCTTGCGGTGGCTTGTGGTCGTCGAGAATGCTGAAGTCGGTCTGATTCAGGTCGCGCACGAACTTGCCATGCTTGTCCGTCGCGATGAAGAGCACGTTGACCTCATTCACCCGGGCGTGCAGGGTGATCATCGCGCTCTGCGGATCGTCGGCATTTTCTGCCGCGGCGGCCTCTGCGTTGTCGGGACTTAGTCTGGGCGCCCCCGACACGTAGCCGGACTGTGCCCGCGACTGGCCAACCGATAAAAAGGTTGCCAGCAAAAGCGTCAGGAGGCGAAGAGTCCAGTTCGTGTACTTCATGCCTGAAAAATCCAATTTTTTCACCCTAAACTGCGTCTGGCCACACTCCCAAGCTATTGGATGCACGCCGGATGCCGAAATCAGGTCTCCACCGGACCTTCCTATCTGTTCGACTCTAGGATCGTGCCGTCAAAGTTCCAAGTTACAAAAGGAGCACACGTTTGGTCATGGCTCAACCCGTGCCGATTCTGCCAGTTACCTCTTGCCATGCACCATTGCTCCGATTTACCCCGGTTAGCCAGCTGGATGCAGGGTTTAACATAGTGACACGAACTCAAGCGCTTTTTCTTAAAATCTCCTGGGGAGGGACTGCATGAAGAAATTCATGGTGTGCTTAATCGTCGTCCTGATGTCGACCGTCGCCGCATTCGCCAACGACGAGCGCGAAGCGGAGCGAGTGAAAGATGCCGGCGTCGTCATGAAAGAAATCCTGAACATTCCTGACGACATCCCGCAAGATCTCCTGGATAAGGCGGAGTGCCTCATCATTCTTCCCTCCGTGAAGAAGGGAGCTTTCGGAATCGGCGGCAGCTATGGACGCGGCATCATGATTTGCCGTGGCGGCGAACACTATAAAGGGAAGTGGGGCGCTCCGGCTCTGTACGCGCTGGAAGGTGTCAGCATCGGATTCCAACTCGGCGGCCAGGCAACCGACTTTGTTCTGCTCGTCATGAATCCCAAAGGCGCGGAATCTCTGCTTTACAGCAAAGTGAAGCTGGGGGCGGATGCCTCTGCGGCAGCTGGTCCCAAGGGACGCACGGCGGAAGGCGCCACCGACATCGTGATGAGTGCCGAGATTCTCTCCTATTCGCGCAACAAAGGATTGTTCGCGGGGATCTCTTTGGAAGGCTCGACTCTGCGCTCCGATGGCAGCGCCAACGAAAAGCTGTACGGGAAAAGAGTGACGGCGAAGGAAATTATTCGCCAAGGCAAAGTCGGCATCCCGGCGCCCGCGCGTGAACTCGTGTCGCTGCTCGATGCCAAATCGCCCGTCAACAAGTCGGAACCAAAATCGCTGCAGTAGACTCGCAATTGTCTAGGGACAATCTGTGACCTCTGGGAAGGGTTTTCCGGACCCGGTTCGCTGCCCGTGGGCCAGCGGCGAGCTGTCGATCCGCTATCACGATGAAGAATGGGGCGTGCCGGTGCACCATGACCGCACGCTCTTTGAATTCCTCATTCTGGAAGGCGCACAAGCGGGTCTGAGCTGGAACACGATTCTGAACAAGCGCGAAAACTACCGCCAAGCCCTTGACGGATTCGATCCGGAGCGCGTGGCGCGCTACGACCGGCGCAAGATCCACCGGTTGCTGCTCGATCCCGGCATCGTCCGCAACAAACTCAAGATCGCATCGACGGTCGGTAATGCCAAGGCGTTCCTGCAAGTGCAGAAGGAGTTTGGCAGCTTCGACCGCTACGTCTGGCAGTTCGTGGAAGGCAAGCCGCGAGTGAACTCGCCCAAGTCAATGAAGCAGGTTCCGGCGCGCACGCCGGAGTCCGACGCGATGAGTAAGGATCTTAAGGCGCGCGGCTTCAATTTCGTCGGATCGACCATTTGCTACGCCTTCATGCAGGCCGTGGGCATGGTGAACGATCACACCGTGAGCTGTTTTCGTTATCGGGTCTCGTCCTAACCGGTGCTTCGGCCTCCTGGTTTCGCCGGTAACCAGGACGCGAATCTGAGGTTTTATCCCTGAATCAATTCGCCTTGACGGGCTGTCCCGATGGCGCGCTATTCTGTGAGTGCATTGGCGCCCCGAAGGGCAGGCCATCCAGGTTTGCCATTCCATCGGATACGCGGCGGGTTCCTTACGAATCGCAGCCTTCGTATTCGTCGGGTGCGGGAGTTGAGTGAAGCCAGCGCCGGGCTCCAGACTCCAGCATGCGAATTCAAGGAGAAATGTTCCGCCGCCTTCCCATCGCCAGAAAGTTGCTGCTCATTGTTGGCGTTTTCGTCGCCATCGTGATCTGTGTCTTTTGTCTCGGCGTCCTGCGTTCCCAGATTCTCTCTGGGGTGCGGGCGTACGTCGGCGGGGAGGGCCTGTGGTCGAAGGCTGAAAAACGAGCCGTTCTCGGCTTGACCAAGTACGCCATCAGCCACGCGGAATCCGACTACGAACAATATCTCGCGGAAATCGCGGTGCCAGCGGGCGACAAGCAAGCCCGGGTTCAACTGCAAAGTTCGGCGCCCAACATGGCGCGGGTTCGTCAAGGCTTCGTGCAAGGGCGTAACAACCCCGAAGATGTCGACAGCATGGCCGTGCTCTTCCGGCGATTTGGCCACATCGGCTACATGGCGCGAGCCATCGCGGTCTGGACGGAGGGCGATCGCTACATCGACCAACTTCGCTCGCTCGCGGACGATCTGCATCGCGAGGTGCATTCGGCTCATCCTGACGCCCAGAAGATACTGCAGATCACCGATCAGGTGGCCACCGTCGATGCCCGCGTCACTCCGCTGGAAGACGAATTCTCCTCGACTCTCAGCGAAGGTGCTCGCTGGATCGATCGCGTGCTTTCCATCGTGACTCTGTTGGCCAGCGGGGTGCTGCTTCTGATCGGTGTTGGACTGTCGTCCGCCGTGCTGAAGCAGATCCGCAATTCCGAAGAAAAATACCGCAACCTGATTAACACCGCGAACGACGCTATTCTGGTCATTGATGCCCAGACCCGCGTCATTCTTGAGGCCAACAACCAGGCTTGCGAGATGCTGGGTATTTCCCAGGAACAGCTCGTGGGCATGTCCGAGTCTCGACTGTATCCCGCCCAGGTCATCGAAACGAGCCGCCAACCGCTTACACCGACCATTGCGGGGAAAGCGCGCAGCCAGGAACTCGAACTGCTGCGGGCCGATGGAACGCCGGTGCCCGTCGAGGTCAGCGCCAGTGCCACCGAATTGAGCGGACGACCGGCGATTGTCGGCATCTTCCGCGATATACGGGAGCGCCTGCAAGCCGCTGCCATCCTGAGGCGCAGCGAAGAGAGGTTCAGCTACTTGATTCAGAACCTTTCAGACGTGATCACCGTGGTCGCCGTCGATGGGACCATGCTTTATCACAGCCCCTCGATCGAACGGGTAGCGGGATATCGGCCGTCGGAACTTCTGGGGAAGAGTCTTCTCGCATTTATTCACCCTGAGGACGAGCCCGCAGTGCGAGCGGCGCTGGAACGTGTGACCCTGAAAGTCGGGAGTGCGGCCCCTCCAGAGTATCGTTTTTGTCGCAAAGATGGCTCTTGGGTTTGGCTGGAATCCGTGGGCAACAATCTATTGAACGACGTCGCGGTGGGCGGCATCGTCGTCACCTCGCGGGATGTCACTGGCCGGCGCGGGCTGGAGGAACAAGTTCGACAATCGCAGAAGATGGAGGCGGTCGGCCGCCTGGCGGGCGGGATTGCTCACGACTTCAATAACCTGCTCATGGTCATCCGAGGCTATGCGGAAATCGTGCTGCAGGAACACAACATGAGTCCCGCCGTGCGCAAGAGCGTCGATACCATTGTTCGCACCACCGAAAGCGCGGCGAGTTTGACTCGGCAGTTGCTTTCCTTCAGCCGCACCCATGTCTTCAGCCCGCAGGTGCTCGATCTCAACTCTCTGGTGAGCCGCATGAGCGAGATGCTGCTGGGCGTGCTGCGTGACGAGATGGAATTCGTGGTGGCGCTCGATCCCGACTCCTGTTGCGTCAGCGCCGATCCCGGTCAGGTTGAGCAGGTCATTATGAATCTGGTGGTCAACGCCCGTGACGCCATGCCTCAGGGCGGAGAACTCAGGTTGGCCACCAGGCTGATCGCAGGGGACGCGACTCGTCCGAATCGTGCCTCGACACTGCCCCGGGGAGAGTATGTGATGCTCTCGGTGACCGACACCGGCGTCGGCATGGATGCCGCGACTCAGAGCAGAATGTTCGAGCCGTTTTTCACCACCAAGAGTAAGGATGAAGGAACCGGCCTCGGACTGTCGGTCGTTTACAACATTGTCCGGGCAAGTGGTGGGAGTGTCCGGGTAAGCAGTGAGCCGGGCAGGGGATCGACATTTCAGGTCTTCTTCCCGCGCGTTCGAACCCCTGCCAGAGCGCAACCGGCAGAGCCTTCCGTGAAGGCTTCGCGAGCTGGCATGGAGACGATCCTGGTGGCGGAAGATCAGCCCGACCTGCGCTGGATGATCTGTCAGTTCCTGCAGGAGCTCGGTTATTCCGTTCTGGAAGCCAAAGATGGCGGCGATGCGCTTGCGCTGGCGGAACAATACAAAGGCAAGATCGATGTGCTGCTCACTGACATCGTGATGCCGCATATCCGCGGGTCCGAGGTAGCGCGACAACTCTCCGCGTCCCGTCCCAACATCAAAGTCATTTTTATGTCGGGATACACCGAAGGAGAGTTCGTCGCAGTTTCCGGCGAAAACCGCGGCCCTGGAACGACGCTCCTGCAGAAGCCCTTCGAGTTGGATTCTCTCGCCGTGACGATCCGCGAAGTTCTGGAAGCGCGCAGCCGGCGTTAGCCGGCAAGCTCACCGTGGGCCTGCTTTGAGAGCGACCGCGGTTACATAGATCGCCACCAGTCCCAGCAGCAGCACAGCGCCTTCCACCCGTGTCGACCACACATGCAGCGCATCGAAATGCACCCGCGCTGGATCGGTCAGCGGTACCGTCGCGAAGTCGCCGACCGTAGCGCGCAGCGTGTCCATCTTCGGAATGATCCAGAACTGCGACAGTAGCGTGAGCCCAAGCATCAGGCAGATCAGCCCATGCCGCATCGCAAAGACGTGCGCAGTCCCGTCGGTGAGACGGCTGTAGAGCAGGGAACTGGCGAGAAAGACGACCCCGGAGACGATGGCGATCCAATGCAACTTGCCAAGCGAGCGTCCGACGAGGTTGCCGGCGAGATGGGTATTGGGCAAAACCTGAAACGCCGTGGGCGCGAGGACGAACGCGAAGAAGATCAAGCCACCGATCCAGGCGGCAAGGGAGAGCAGCATGAGGAAACGAAGGAAGGACATGTCGGAAGGATTATAGCCTCCGTCACGGATCACAAAGCGCGAACCACAGAGGACGCGGAGGAAACACAGACCGAGAGCTGAGAGCTCTTACACGGGCACCGGAACGCTCTCGATGATGTCTTTCAGAGCTTGATCCGACTGCTCGGATTTCTTCAGTGTCGAGGCGTAGAGTCCACTCACGACCACGCGGTGGGCGAAGACGGGAACCACCAGCGGTTTGAAATCCTCAGGAGTGCAGAACGAGCGGCCTTCGAGGAAGGCCATGGCTTGTGCCGCGCGGTAGAGAGCTTGCGATCCGCGCGGAGAGACGCCGAGCGACAGGAATTCCGACTCGCGCGTGCGTCGAACGATTTCCAGAGCGTAGCTCACCAGAGATTCGTCCACCCGAATCTGTTTCACTGCCTGCTGCATTTCGAGCACATCAGCGCCGGTGAGCACCGGGCGAAGATCGTCCAAGTGAGAGGCTCCTGCTTCGGAGCGCAGGATCTGACGTTCGGCCTGCGCATCGGGATATCCCATGCGCACGCGCATCAGGAAGCGGTCAAGTTGCGACTCGGGCAGAGGATACGTTCCGTGATGTTCCCCGGGATTCTGCGTCGCGATCACCAGAAACGGTTGCGGCAACTCATAAGAGTGCGCGTCGACGGTGACCTGGCCTTCGTTCATGGCCTCGAGCAGCGCGGACTGGGTCTTGGGCGTAGTGCGGTTGATCTCGTCGGCCAACAGAACATTGGTGAAAACTGGGCCGCGCTTGAATTCGAATTCCTGTTCGGCCGCTGAATAGATCGAAATCCCGACAACGTCGGAGGGCAGCATGTCGCTGGTGAACTGCACGCGCTGAAAGGTGCAATCGATGGCGCGGGCGAGTGCCTGTCCGAGTGTGGTCTTGCCAACTCCCGGGACGCCTTCAATGAGCAGGTGTCCGCGGGCAAAAATGCTGACCAGCGCGAGCCGGACAACGTCATCTTTACCACGAATGACGCGGCGAAGAGCTTTTTCCAGTTCGGCGGCTTTGTGAGAAACAGCGATGGCAGTCTCGGGCGACATTCTCTGGATTCTACTATCGAGCATGGAGTGAGCGGAGTTACCTACGTCATAGGACCAGCTGTCAGATATCCGCCGCTGGCTCTCAGCTACCACCCTCAACAGAGGCACTGATCTTAGAACGCGAGCGCTCGCGAAGCTTGCGTCCGGCTTTGCCGGACAAGTGAGAGCTGATCGCCGATCGATGACAGTTTATTGCACGAACTCCGCGGGTCTTCCGGTCAGGCGCTCGATGCGCTTGGCAATTGGCGGATGGGTCGAGAACAGACTGCCGAAATTCATTCCCAGCAGCGGTTGAATGATGAACAGGTGCGCGGTCGACGGGCTTGCTTGCATCGGGATGCGGCGCGAGTGGGCCTCGAGTTTCTGCAGTGCGCTCGCAAGCGCATAAGGATTGCCCGTGAAATGCGCACCAGTGGCGTCGGCTTGATATTCACGCGAGCGCGATACCGCGAGTTGAATCAAGGTAGCAGCGATCGGGGCGACGATCAGCATGAACAGGGCGGTTAGGCCTCCGCCGCCGCTGCGGTCGCGATCGCGGCCTCCGAAGCCGCCGAAGAGCATGGCCCAGCGTCCCATGCTGGCAAGCATGGTGATGGCGCCCGCGATGGTGGCGGCGACGGAACTGATCAGGATGTCGCGGTTATTCACGTGACCGAGTTCGTGAGCGAGCACGCCTTCGAGTTCTTCGTCAGTCAGTAAACCCAAAATGCCATGAGTCACGGCGACCGAGGCATGGCTTGGATTGCGTCCAGTGGCGAACGCGTTCG
>Ga0210399_10002907_pt1 | contig 13301 bp, 14 predicted proteins | sample IncBWC14MmetaG_FD_150865 | JGI IMG/M metagenome (GOLD analysis project Ga0210399, IMG submission 150865) | Forest soil microbial communities from Barre Woods Harvard Forest LTER site, Petersham, Massachusetts, United States - Inc-BW-C-14-M | ecosystem: Environmental > Terrestrial > Soil >... | reverse complement strand
ACCAGAAAAAATAGCAGAAACAACGTCAGAGCACCGGAACCCTGCTTGACTGCTATTCGGTCGTGGATCCGCGCAGGAGGAAAGACGTATTCGCAATCTGACAAGGAAATCATATTCGAAGGCCACGGAGAAGGAGTCTCGCGGGGGCTTCGCGCGGGTTGGATTTCATTTTTGCTCAAGCTGCATTTCTTTAGCTGAATCGGCCCTTTTTCGCTATGCCTTCACCATCGGGCCGTCCAACTGATCATTAGAGCCTTTCCTATTCCGCAGCGGAACTGTCATTTGTAACAGCACGATGCGCGTCGAAACTGAATCGAAACAATTGAAAAAGCGAGGCCGTTCATCCACTTGTGGTGAGTCTTCCTGCGGCATCGCTGAAGGGATTCCGGGTGCCTGACGGGCAACTCGGAACTTATTGCTAGACCTCGCCGCTAGTCGGAGGCTGGAAGTTTCTTCCGCATCGTCTCTGCCGGGGACAACTTCGCCGATTTCCTACATTGTTCCTGCCGCCGGTGACGCAAACACGTAAGCCACCACGACATCCGACGTCACTGCTTCTCCCTTATAACTCGCCGCCGTAAATTTCCAAGTTTTCACCGCTTTCGATGCCGTTCCGCTCAGTGATCCGATTCCTCTCGCCACAATAACTCCCTGCACTTGTCCCCCGCTCTCCACGTGCACCTGCAGCACCACCGTCCCCGCCCGCACCGTATGCGGCGGGTACGTCGCATAATGTGCCTCCGTCACCTGTGCGGGCTGGAAGTCGCCTCTGTTCGGGGCTTTGTTGCTGTTCGCTGGTTGCAATGGGGGGCTTGGAAGCCCCACGCCGCTCGGATTGAACGGATTAAACACCACATTCACCTGGACCGTCCCGGCCGTGGCCCGTCCATTCACGATTGCCGGTGTAAATTGCCAACTCCGCACCGCGCTTTGCGCGGCGCTGGTTAGTGGTGGCACGTCCCGAACAACTCCCACATTCTGTACAGTTCCGGTCGCGTCCACGCTTATGTCCAACGTCACAATTCCCGTCGTCCTGCTATTCATTGGGTAGGTAACATCCCCAGCATGGCCCAGCACCGGTCCGTGGTAGGCTCCTCCCGCATCGATCTGGCCCCACGTTGGCGCCGTTAGTAGAATCGCCCCTGTCAACGCCACTCCCCATCGTCTATTCATGTCATTCCTCTTGCGATTGACTTGAAGCCGATGGGCGGAACTGCCATCCACTTACGCGTGCCGCTCCATGCGGGAACGGATTGAGCGTGCTCGCGATTCAGTTCGAAGGTCGACGCGCCCGCCGTGTTGGCACAAACGGACTTGCTGGTCGTTAGGTCAACGCGAAACCAGCTCAGCTATTCCTGAGCCTGTACCAGCGGCATTTGTGAAGACACTTGCAGATCTATCATCATCGACATGCGGCGGTCCAATTGGAAAAATGTTGCTGACTTTTTACCGTCCAGTACTTGCGACACGATCGGTACATACTTCTGTCGCAACTGTGTAATCAAAATGTCCATGTCCAGCCACTGGCGGGTAAACGACAATGACTGCTCATTCGTCATTTTCCCCCAGTTGTCCGCGTAGTTCTGAACCAACTCGAACTTCTTATCGTTGATTTTTATCAGTTCCGCCGTGTACTGATCATAAATTGGCCAGAACTTCGTGGCTTCCGTATCTGTCAGTTTCAAGTTCGCCGCAACTAACTGCTTCTTCTTCGAGCGTATATCTCTCCTCAGCAGATCCAAATCTTGATTACTGATTACATGAGGGTTGCTCTCCTGTGCTGTCTGGGCATTGGCCCTCGCGCCACACACTATGGACACTCCCGCCATCATCAACACTACAAACAGTCTTTTCACAATCGTTCTCCTCTTGATCGTTCAAGCAAAGGGCTAGTCCAAAACGCTTGGCTGAGAATGAAGCGACAATGGGTTTTGCGCTACTAGGAAAACCCCTAGTCGCTTAGCAAAGGATGTTGGCTGGCAGAAGCAGTTCTTCAGCACATATGGGACAATTTATGCTTCCTAGGTACTGTGCCTGATAAAACGCTGCCAGCTCAACCGGTCAATGCGACACCGCAACACCATCTAATGAGTTGATCCGACACCACTTCCCAGGAGAACCGATCTGTTTGGTTGTACCCGGTCAAAACAGAGCTAGGGTAATGTTCCGGCTGATCTAATCTAGCGCGCGATACACTTGCCACTGGTCATATCCAACAGCAAAGAATTGCTCTATCCTGGTATGACCTTCTCAAGTTTATTCCGGTCAAGAAACACGACCGTGGCACCGTGAACTTCCACCAAGCCTTCACGTTTGAAATTTGCGAATAGTCTGGTTACAGTCTCGCGCGAAGCACCGATAGTTTGGCCTATTTCTCTGTGTGTGAGAGTCAGCGTAGCTCAATTGTCTTTCTTATCGGGAGAATGCGTAGGAAGATCAAGCAAGAAGCGCGCGAACTTTTCCGCGGCAGAGCTGAAAAAGCCTAGGTAACGAACCTCCAGCAAAGTCGAATGGTAAATCTTGCTCAGAATTTCCGCGACGCGTACGGCAGCGTCTCCGTTCTGTTTCAGGAAATTTAGGAACGCGGCTCGCGGAATAAAGTCCGCCTGAATGGGCTCCATTGCTTCCGCAGTGAGTTCGCACGGGTTGCCCGAGAGGGTTCCAGCAAGTCCGACAATTTCTCCCGCCTCTGCCATGCACACGATAATCGACTCTCCGTCAGCGGACGTTGTCGATAGCTTGACTCGCCCATTGCACAGTACAAACACACCGCGTGCATCTTGCCCTTCCACAAAGAGAATGCCATTTTTCGGATAGGCTGCAGGGGAGGAAATCGAATCCAGAGCGTCAAGCGACGGTCGAGACATACCAGCGAAAATTCAGTCCTTGACAGAAGCGTGCGGATGGCAACCTTCAATGACGTGGACGCTGTCGGGGTTTTGATTGCCGTAGCCAGAACGCATCGTCCGATGCTTCACTTTAGGGATTGTCCTTATTTGATACGCCATGTGAGCTAGCCTCCGATGTCACGGTGATACGGTTCTTAACAGCAAAAATGATGCTAGTCACAGTTCATAGAGTGAGTTAGCTAATCGTTTCAGTCCACGATCGCGGGCGATAACGTCGAGATGAAGTGAAGTCCAATCCGCCAGAAAGAAGGTCTCGCTCCCCTCTCCATCATAAGTTTTGAGATAGGCACGGCAGGATTGGCAGTAGTCAATGCGAAGGCATTTTTCTCCTTCGATCGCCAGGGCGGAGAGCCGATGACCGTCCGCACTTTCGCAGAACGGGCACCCAATTCGCCGATATCGCCAGCGCGTGCCGCAGCAACCGCACGAAAGGAGACGCATGCGCCCGGGTTCGACGCCGACCAGCTGGGCCATGGCGGGCAACGATCCGCACGTCGGGCAATAACTGCGAAGCCACTGCTCCTCGTCTCGCCAACCGTCGAAGGCGTTCACCACGGGGCGGAGAAACCGCGCCGTCGCCGTCCACGCCAGATAACGCAACAGCCCGGGGAACGGCGGGCTGAGCGTCTCGTCGCCCAGCAGAAAGTCCGCGATGCGACGCGAAATCTGGGACTCGCGCCGCAGTTCCGTGTCGAGAGCGCGGATCTCCGCCGCGAGTCTTCCCGACGACGTTCCGGAGGCCAGTCTTTCGAGAAGCGCTTCCGTCATTCGCCCACTCGGTTCAAGATCGACGGCGGCCGCGGTGCTCGGCAGTAGCGGCACACCGGCGAGAAAGTCCGCGCGGTAATCCTCCCAGTCGGGAATGCGGGCGTCGAGGACATTGATCCCGGCCGCCGCGCGATCGACCTGCGCGGACAGGTCGGCGAGCGGCCTAAAGTACGAGTGCGTCTCCAACCAAAGATCCGAAGTCATCGGCTCAAATGTGCCTCGCTGGGCTCCGCCCGGGAGAGAACCGGCATAAAACGGGCCGCCAGTCCGAAGAGGAAGATCGTCGCGGCGATCAAGCCGATCGAAATCCCCCACTCGACGATCGACGGCGCGTAGCCCTCTGGCGCGCGCCAGGGCATCCGGCCCCGAAAAGTCATCGCGAAGAGGACAACGTTCATGCGGTTGTAGGTCACGCCGAGGACCGCGAGGAGGCTCGCGAAGAAGAGCACGCCGGCACGCTGCCGAAGGGACCTACGGGCCAACAGGACGAGCGGAAGCACGGCTCCGACGAAGATCTCGGCTGCGAAGGCCATGCCGAGCCTTCCTGCAAAGGCCCCGGAGAGCTGGTTGCGGAGCGCCATGTCTCCGAGGCGAAACACGAGGTAGGCGAGAAGCGCCCAGAACGCGATCTGTCCGACTGAGGCGAGCCGTGTGATCTCGAGCGGACGGCGCCACCCCCTTGCGATCCACATGTCGATAAGGATCACGAGCGCGGTGCCGGCCACGATCGACGACAAGAAGAAGGAGACGGGCATCACGGGAGACCACCACTGCGGGGCGAGCATGTTTGGCATCAGCAGGTACAGGGAGCCGAGCGAGCTCTGGTGCATGGTCGACAGCGTGACCGCGGCGATCGCGAGCATGATCGGTTCGGCCCTCTCGTCGCGCGCGCGGAAGATCCAGGCAAGGGCGCCGAAGATCACGGCCGTCGCGAGGGCGTAGAGGAGGTTGCGCGAAAGCAGGTAGACGAACAGCGCTACCGCCGCCGCCACGTAGACGCCGTTCCATCGCCGCCAGGCCGCCGTGGCCCGCTGGAATCCCCAACGCTCGAAGGGAACCGGCAGGAACTCGAGCAGGAGGATCGTAACGTAAAGGCCGACGCACCACGAAACCTCAAACATGGCCGAGTGTCCCGGAGCCTGTATGGCGAGTTGGTAGGCGTGCCAGGGCAGGCCGAGGTCGGCGACGAGAGTGACCGTCACGAACGAGTAGCTCAAGAGGCCCATTAGGACGGCCGTGCGACCCAGCCCGTAGAGGTCTTTTCGCTGGAAGACATAGATCACGCCGGCCATCGCGAACGCTCCGGCAGCCACCGCAATCCAGACGAGATCGAAGAGGATCCACAAGCCCCACGGGTAGGTGTTGGACAAGTGAGTGCTGCCGCCGAGCCCCAAGGCGAAGCGCGCGAGCAAGGAGACGCCGCCGAACGCCATGAGCAGGAGGAGGACCCAATTGAAGGAGGTCATCAGCTTGTTCCGGAGAGGCTCAAATTCGACATGACCGTGGTCTGCAGAATGCTTCGACGCAGCCGATCCGTCTGCCACCGCCTGAACTCGTTTCCGGAAGAAGGCGTACGTGGCACCGAGCAGGGCGCCCATGGTCATCACGGCGGGGGGAACAGCGCCAAGCGCCACACTAGTGAAGGCCGGAAAGGGCTTCTCCCCGTACTTCGGGAAGCCGAGTTTCTCGAACGGCACGGCAGACAGGTACACCACGCTCGTCCCGCCAAGCTCCTTCTCCCCGTAGATGTGGTCGACGTATTTGTCGGGCCGGTCAGAGATCCGCTTGTGCGCGAGCGCCAGCATCTCGTCCCGGGTTCCGTAGCGCAGGGCGTCGGCAGGGCACGCCTTGACGCAGGCGGGGGTGGCGATGCTTTCGGCGAAGCTCTTGCCCGCGTCGTGGGACAGCGGGTTCCCGTTAAACGCGATCGGTACTGGCTGATCGGCGCGGTCGGCGCAGTGCGTGCACTTCGAGATCTTCGGGGCGAGAGAGTTCCATTCCGCGGTCGGCACGTCCCAGGGACACGCCAGCATGCAGTAGCGGCACCCGATACATTTGTCAGCGTCGTACGTCACCGGACCGTCGGCCTGCCGGTAGAGCGCCGTCGTCGGACAAGCAGAGGCGCAGGCCGGCTCGAGACAGTGGAGGCACCGCTGCATCACGAACGCGGATTCCACGCCTCCCGGCTTCTGCGGGTTCTCCATCTCGTGGAACGCAATGAGTGTGTATGTCTTTGCGCTGAGCGTCGCCGGGTTCTGGAAGCCCAATTCTGCCTCCAACTCGGTCTCCTCGCCCTCGCGCTCGTTCCACTGCTTGCAGGCTACCTGGCACGCCCGGCAGCCGATGCAGTTAGTGATGTCGATCAGAGTCGCCCTGATCGGGCCGGCGCCTATGGCATTGGTCATGTGCGTCTCCCCGCAGAACCGTATCTTCGTCCGGCCGGGCGGCCGACCCTGACCACGTTGACGAGGCACGCCTTGGTCTCCTGGGTCCCCGCTCCTGGATCGGCGGCGTCGATCGTGATGTGGTTGACGCTTGGGCCAGTCGACAGCCCTTGATATCCCCAGTTGTACGGCATCCAGACGACAGTGACCTGGCGATCACCGATTTTCAGTTCCTTCATGCGGGGCGTGACGAGGGCTCTGACCTCGAGCTCACCGCGCGCCGACGAGACCCTGACCCAGTCCCCCGACTTCACCTCCAGCTTCTGGGCGAGGGCGACCGGCATCTCCAGCACCGGTTCGGGGACGAGTTCGTTGAGCCAGGGAATGTTCCGAGTCGTCGAACCTCCGCACCAGTGTTCGGCGACCGTCGATGTCATCAACACGTAGGGGAACTTGTCGGCGGTGCCGATGGGCTGATGCGCCGCGACGCGCGGATACTTGAGCATCGGGTTGCTCTTTACGCGCGGGTGAAGGATGTTTTCCACCGGGCTCTCGACGGGCTCGTACATCTCCGGCAGCGGACCGTCCTTCGGTACGTACGCTACATCGCGCGGATATCCTGGGTGCTTCTCGTCCGGGTCGGAGTAGACGGCCGCGAACAGGCGACCGACGCCCTCCGCACCTAGGTGGAAGGCCCGCTGGCCGTTCGGTGTGGCCGGTCCGTCGGTCAGGACGGGGACGTCCGGTATGTCGTATCCCGTCCATCGCTTAGCCTGCGCGTCCCACCAGACGATGGGTTTCGAGCCCGGATAGGGCTTGCCGTTCCGGTCGCACGACGCCCGGTTATAGAGGATGCGCATGTTGTTGGGCCAGGTCCACCCGAAGCCCGGATAGAGGCCGAGGCCTCCGGGATCCGTTTGCGAGTCGCGGCGCTTCGAGAGGTTCTCGCCGTTGGCGAACACGCCCGTGTAGATCCACGCGCCGGACGACGTGGAACCGTCGGCTCGAAGATCGCTGATCTTGCGGACGAGATCGCCCTTCTTCAGGCCGGTTTCCGGATTGTCGCGCAGGGCGTAGCCGTTGATCTCGCGCAGGACGTCTTCGGCCGTCGTGTAGTTCCAGAAGGCCTTCCGGATGATCTCGTCTCTCGGCTCTTTCGAGTCTTTGACCAGATCGCGCACCGTCCGGAAGACGAGGTCCACAATTTCGCCGTCGGATTTGGCCTGCCCCGGAGGCTTGACGGCGGCGTGACGCCATTGCACCATCCCGCCCGAGTTGCTGATGGTTCCATTCTTTTCCATAAAGAACGCCGCGGGCAGGAGGATCACCTCGGTGGAGATGGACTTCGGGTCTACACCAGGCCGCCGCCAGAACGCCGCGGTCTCGGTCTCCCAGATCTCTTGGACCACGAGTGTCTCGAGCTTCGCCATCGCTTCGAATGTCAGCTTGAGGTTGGGCACGGTGACCGCCGGATTTTGGCCGACGATCCAGAGAAGCTTCAGCTTCCCGGCGAGGGCATCCTCGAACATCGGCAGGGTTCCGTAGTCCTTGGAGGCGTTCCGCTTGGGCAGCCAGGTATAGGCATAGTCGTTCTCGGCGGTGGCTGCTTCACCGAAGAACGCCTTGAGCGTGTTAACAAGGTACCGGCTGTCGGCGATCCCGTTCTTACGTACGTAGTCGTAGATGGTCGGCTCGGCGTTTGACGCAGAGTTGAGATATCCCGGCATGTAGTTGTAGAGCACGGCCATGTCGCACGCGCCCTGCACGTTCGGCTCGCCGCGCAGTGCGTTGACGCCGCCGCCCGGCTTGCCGATGTTGCCGAGTAGGAGCTGCAGGATCGTGAACGACCGGATCCCCTGCACACCGGTCGTGTGCTGGGTCATCCCGAGCGCGTAGAGGATGGATCCCGGCCGGTTCTTGGCCATCATCTCCGCGATCTGCTTGATCTGCTCGGCCGGAATGCCGGTGATTTCCTCGCCCGTCTCCAGCGTGTACCGCGAGACGAAGGTCTTCAGGCGCGAGAAGACGCAGTGCGGGTCATCCAAGCTCTTAGCGACACGGGGCTTCCCCTTGGCATCGAGCTGATATCCCCAGGTCTCCGTGTGGTACTTGTGGTTCTCCGCGTCGAACCCGCTGAAAACGCCGTCCTTGAAGTCGAACGCCTCATCACCCAAGAAGAGGGCATTCGTGTGGGTCACGACGTAATCCGTGTCGTACAGCTTGTTGATGAGGATGTGGTTGATCATCGAGTTCTGGAACGCCGCATCGGTTCCGGGTCGGATGCGCGCGTACACGTCGGCTGCCGCGGAGGTCCGAGTGAATCGCGGATCGACATGGATGATCTTCGCCCCGTTCTCTTGGGCTTTTCGGATCCACTTAAAGGCCATGGGGTGGTTCTCGGCCACGTTGCTGCCTTCCACCAGGATCGTCTTGCAATTCTGGAGGTCGATCCAGTGGTTGGTCATTGCCCCCCTTCCGAACGAGGCCCCCAGACCGGGGACCGTGGGGCTATGTCAAAGCCGGGCCTGGTGCTCGACGTAAGCCAGGCCGAGCAACCGGGCCGACTTTTGGAACAGGTAGCACTCTTCGTTTGTGTTCTGCGCGCCGCCCAGGAAGCCGATCGCATCCGTCCGATTGACCGGAACCTCTTTATCGCCGACCTTCTCGGTAGCGATCCAGGTCGCGTCGCGTGTCTTCCGAATCTTCTGCGCGACCCGCGCGATCGCGTCGTCCCAAGAGATGTCCTCCCAGTGATCGCTGCCGGGCGCCCGATAACGCGGAGTCGTAAGCCGGTTCGGTGAGGTGTGCGTCGCGAACATGGATATGCCCTTCACACATAGTGATCCGCGATTCACGATGTGGTCGAAGTCGCCCTCCATGGCAATCAGCTTCCCGTCGCGTACCGAGGCGACCATGCCACAGCCGCACGAGCAGAAGTTGCAGGAAGTAGTGAACTCGTTGATGTCGGAAAGCTTCAACTTCTGGGTGCTAGCTCGCACAGCCGCCACATCGACAAGGCCACCCAGCGCCAACCCGACACACCCGCCAGCCGCCGTCTTGAACCACGCTCTCCTAGTAACCCCTGTTACTGTCTTTGCTGACTCGCCAGCGGAGGTTCCAATCTGCACAGGAATTCCATTTTGTTCAGTTTTGTTCGAATCCAAGGCTTGCTCCAAAGTTATTCAACCGAGTTTCAATCTCGGTTATAGACTTTTTGTACCGGCTGCTGAAGCATCCTGATTCAGTCACATCGTTAAGGATAAAGACCATCGCCACGTCATCGGTCATTCGGTAACAATGGATGTGCGGGCCAGGAATGGACGCACTCTCACTTAAAATGTACTTACCCATCCACTCCTTTCGTTTTCTCCAGGCTTCAGTGACCAATTGCGATCCGAAGGCTAAATCTTCATTCAACCTGAGTGCTACTGATAAAAGTGACAGGTGACTTCGAGAAATCCGCCGGATAGGGTTATGGCCCCGGGGAAAGAGCGCGTCGACGGCGGCGGCGACAAGTCCCGGCTCTGCGTGCCGGGAAGTTCAACTGTAATTTTTACCAGTATTGAGGGAAGCGTTGTGACCTAGCGTGAAAAAGGGTCACGCACGTCGTGGTCAGATCGTGATAAATGCGCAGGCTTGTGCGATGGGCTTATCTGGTTCGAGAGGGCCCCAGGTGCAGGGGCAACCATGAATCCAAAACGAAAGTTTTTGAGTGCAACCTTCCGATACCTGCTGGTGGTGGTCTGCACTATCGCCATTGTGCCAGGCGACACATTGGCATCTATGCCGTTACCTGGTGCTGCGCAAGCGGCGTCGCCACAAGACCAGGCCGTGAAGATTTCACCCGACCAACTCGACTCTCTCGTGGCGCCCATTGCTCTCTACCCAGACCCGATGCTAGCCCAGACCCTTGCGGCATCCACGTATCCTCTTGAACTCATCCAACTCCAGCAGTGGCTGGCAAAGAATCCCGGACTGAAGGATCAAGCACTCGCCGATGCCGTCATGAAACAGCCCTGGGATCCAAGCATTCAAGCTTTGGCCGCGCTGCCCGAGGTCGTAAAGCGCCTGGCAGACGACATCCAGTGGACCACCGATCTCGGCAACGCGTTCCTCGCCCAGCAGAGCGATGTGATGGATGCCGCGCAGCGCATGCGCAAGAAGGCACAGGACACCGGCAATTTGAAATCGACTGAGCAACAGAAGGTGGAAATCAAGGTCATCGAGAGCAAGAGTGTGATTGTGGTTGAACAGGCCAATCCACAGGTGGTGTATGTACCTTCGTATGATCCTGTCGTGGTGTACGGCCCTCCGATCTATCCCTACCCGCCCATTTATTATCCGCCGGCGGGATACTATGCAGCGGGCATAGCGATTTCCTTTGGCGTTGGCATGATGATGGGGGCGGCCTGGGGTGGCGGCTGGGGCTGGGGCTGCGGCTGGGGCGGGAACAACGACATCAACATCAACAACAACAATAATTTCAATCGGAACTCGAATATTAATGGTGGCAACCGCAACAACCTAGGGGGCGGAAACCGCCCATCGCAACAGCCGAGCCGCGGGGGCGGAGACCGTGGAGATTCCAGCTGGAAGCACAATCCGCAACATCGCGGTGGCGCCCCCTATGGCGACCGAGGTACCGCAAACAAGTTTGGCGGTACCGCACGTGGAGACTCGTTATCAAATCGCCAGGCGAGTGCCCGACAGCAGGTTGGCCGACAGGGCGGAAATTTGGCCAGCAGTCGCGGCGGAGGAGCTGGCGTGAGCAATCGGGCCAGCGGAGCCGGTACTGGCAACCGGGGTGGTGGTGCAGGCGTTAGCAATCGGGCGGGCGGAGGCGGAGCGGATCGGGTAGGAAGCCGGGACGTCTCGCGGGGCGGTGGGGGGAACCGGGATGCTTTCGGAGGCGGCTCCAGGGGTTCCAAAGGTTACAACGGATCGAGCGCACGCGCCAGCAGCAGCCGCGGTTCCTCTAGCATGGGATCTCGAGGAGGCGGTGGAGGTGGCAGTCGTGGCGGCGGAGGGCGGCGGAGGTAGGCGGGCAGGGTCACGGAAAGGAAGTCATAGGAGCGTGGATATGAACTCAACATCTGCAAAGGCAGGCCCCCTCAGGCTTCTTTGGATCGCGGGTACATTGGCATTATTGTCGGTGCCCGGTCACCTTGCTGCGCAACAAACCGCGGCAAAAACTGCCCCTGCTTCTGTTACCTTCGGGGCGAAAACCTTCGATACTCCGCAGCAGGCGGCGGATGCGCTAGTCGCTGCGGCCGAGCAGTTTGATGAGCGCTCTCTCCGGGAAATTTTTGGTCCCGGTGGCGAGGACATAGTTTTTTCCGGTGAATACCCCCAAGACCGTAAGCGAGCCGCTGACTTCGCTGCCGAGGCTCGCGAGAAAAAAAGCGTCTCCGTGAATCCCAAAAAGGACAACCGGGCATTCCTCCTCGTGGGCAACGAGGACTGGCCGTTCCCCGTGCCAATCGTGAAGTTGGGTGCCAAATGGGCCTTTGATGCCAAGGCCGGCCGCCAGGAACTCCTCTATCGTCGCATCGGAAGCAATGAGCTGGACGCCATTGACATCTGCCGCGGCTACGTGGAAGCGCAGCACGAATATGCACTTCAGAAGCGCGAGGGCTACGATGCGAACCAGTACGCCCAGCGGATTGTAAGCACTCCCGGCAAACAGGATGGCCTGGCATGGCAAAACCCGGACGGTAGTTGGGGCGGACCGATTGGCGAAAAGATTGCCCGAGCGATCGAACAGGGCTACTCCGGCGGTGCGGAGCCATACCATGGCTATTTCTTCAAAATTCTGAAAGGTCAAGGCCCTGCGGCACCACTCGGCGAAATGGACTTCGTCGTGAAGGGTGTAATGATCGGGGGCTTCGCCCTCGTAGCTGCACCGGCCGAGTACGACGTGACCGGAGTGAAGAGCTTCATCGTCAGTCACGACGGGGTTGTGTACGAGAAGGATTTTGGACCGGCCACTCTCAATGAGTTCATCAAAATGGAGCGCTTCGATCCGGATAGCTCTTGGACACCGGTCTTGGAGGAGTAAGGGAAGATCCGGACGTGGAACCGTTCCGGTTTGCCGACAAGCCAAACCGCATTCCTATGGCGTCGGAACCTGTGTGTCGATTGTATAATTGTCTACGGGGGATACAGGGAACGCCGGCGGCAATTCGATCTTCCGGCCCGGACGGAGCCGATATTCGCTATAAGCGGCCCTTTCAACCCGCTGCTCGGTCTCGCAGCCTGCCTGTCGCAAGTCCCAAATCATCGCGCCAAGCCTCAAGATGTGAAAATCGCGCACGCATTCGATAGTCGAGAACCGTGGCTCATAAACTTCAGTACTATTCAGGTCCATAAGGTGTTGCAGTATTCTTCTCAATGTATCAAGAGTGGCGGCGATCTCAGCCGTCCAGCAACCGAGCGAAAGCCACGGTGCTAGCCTCGAAAGAGGGATGCGGCCACGGGGGCAAAAAATCCCACCTGAGCGTCTCCCAAATCAAACTTTCGCAGGCGGAGGCTTATGTCTTCGCATGATTTGTTTGCCGTCTCCGGTAGTTCGCCCACTCAGAAAAAAAAGACGGCGATCCCGAAGGCGAACTTCCGAATTGAATTCCATACCAGCATTTATCTGATCGTTCCTCTTTGTGCTTCCGGTCGCGAATGGCTCGATGAACACATCGGCAAGGACAACGGATTTCAACCGTATTGGCCGACCGCCATAGTCGAGCCGCGCTACCTGGAGCAGATCATCGCTGGTATTCGGCGAGATGGGTTGGTGGTGCGATGAGCCGAAAGAGCGGAGAACAAATCCAACCCACCACTAGCAGCGTCACCTTCCGTGTGCCTGACTTCGTCGACGCTGACGGGATCGAGTACACCGACATCGAAGTGATCGTGGAAATGGACGGCGACATTCGCGACACCGTTCAGCCTGTTAAAACGCTCGAACGCCCATTGTTTTGCTACACTTTTGCAAGTGTTCATTCCAGGGCACTTACCAATCGGCCTTAAACTACAGTTTCCTCCTTCAAACTGGGAGTAGCCTAGCGAAGCTTAATTGCTGCGTCAAGATGACCCTTGGTGCAACCGTGGGATAGGACCGGTCCCGATCTGTGGCTTGCGTCTTTTTGCCTGGGTGGGGCGTATACCTACTAGAATGAGCGCTACCTATATATGGGCGAGTTCGGGACGGGCGGGGTCGGCGGCGGGGCTGGCTGCTGGCTGGTCA
>Ga0210399_10002905_pt1 | contig 13302 bp, 11 predicted proteins | sample IncBWC14MmetaG_FD_150865 | JGI IMG/M metagenome (GOLD analysis project Ga0210399, IMG submission 150865) | Forest soil microbial communities from Barre Woods Harvard Forest LTER site, Petersham, Massachusetts, United States - Inc-BW-C-14-M | ecosystem: Environmental > Terrestrial > Soil >... | reverse complement strand
GTCGGCCATGGTCCATTGGCCACGCCCGCGCTTGCGGATGTAGATCGCGGGCGAGCCGGCGCACGCCACGCCATGGGGCAGGATGGTGGTGCAGCAAAACCGCGTGCCCATGATGCGCCGGTCGCGAAAGGCCGGCGCCATGCCGTCGATCACGACGCGGCGGCGGCATTGGCAGGAGACCTCAACCTCAAGGCCGAAGGACGCGGCCTCGCCGAATGTTTTGAACGGCAACAGCCGGTGCGCACTGCTCGCTTTCATAGGCCGTGCTCCGTATCGAAGCGCGGCTAGGATCCCCGTCCCCGTCGCGAGTCCTACGGCAGCCTAGGCTCGGTGCGCGAGTCCAAATCTTGTCGCGCAGCACTGCTGGCAACTGTGGCGGCGGTCTTGCCAATGGCGCACCTATTGGAACCAATGGAAGTGAAGGTTGGCCAACCAGATGGCCGCCGCGATAATCAGCAGCATGACCATTTCAGTCGTGGTGCCGGGTCCGGTGACGTAGCGCTTGATTGCCTTGGACGTTCGCTTGATGGTCTTGAAGCCGCGTTGCAGGTACCGGAACCGGGTCTCCATCGGTAACGCGCTTCGATGGGGCGACATGCTCGATCCTCACTCTAAACGCCCTTCGGCTAATCATTTCGCGCCTGAGCTGGCCGATTGAACTTCGGAAGCCTTAGGGTCGGGCCCGGCGTCACGCCTGCCGGCACACCATCGGGCCACACGTTGGCGGCATGCTCGCAAAACTCGCGCGCCAGGAGCGCCCGCACGCGCTCACGATCCCGCCGGATGGCGAGGCCGGCGATAAACAGGGCAACGACGGCGTGTTGTTCCAGCGGCGTCGCGCTTCGCAAGGTTGGCACGGCAAAGCCGAGGATCAAATCTGCAATAATGCAGAGTTGAACGCACGGCGGAGATCAGGCGGAGACAGATCCTAGTGACGGAGGCGGTTTACCAGAAGGCTCGGTCCGACCTGCCTGACAGTTCAGCGAATGAATACCAATTGAAGGGGTTCGACAAACCAATCCGGCTCTACGCGGCCTAATCGGCCCAGGCGAAAAAAGGCCCTAGCGTCGATGTCGGCTGATAAGCTGCGTGATGGCCCGCGCGAACCCGAAACACCTTATTGAGGACGCCGAGATGCGCGTCCAGCGCGGACAACGCCGCCTCGACCGTCAGCGCGAGGCCGTCGCGGCGCTACAGCGAGCCGACCGGGACGCGATGACGCGAACGTCGCGCTAACTTGCCTAAGGCCGCTTTATTCGCCGAAGCAACGATTCAGTGGCTCCGAGTCAGACCTCGCCAGCGATATCCGTGGGTCGGCGAGTTCTGGAGTTCGCTAAAGGTCGGATCAACTTCGCAGAACTTGCGGCGGATACGCTTGATAGATGATCGAACGTTTGTCCGATATCCTTGATCCCCTTGCCCGGCAACGAAGCCTTCGTAGTATTGGACGTCGTAGATCGCGCGGTAAGTCTCATAATTACCGACGTTCGACGCCAGAAAATGGACGATGTCGTATTCACTGACGGTGAGACCGACATCGACCCCGTTCCAACAAGCTCTGCTAGCGCTCGGACTGAGACCGAGCTTGCCGCAGACGATGCGCTTCTCGGCCTCGGGAGTGGCGGCAGGCTTGCCTGATTTGGCCGCGAGTCTGAGACGCGTGGCGAGAATCTCCACGCCGCGTGTCTTGTCGATGAAGTCGAGCGCACCGCGTTCGAAGGCGAGTTTCTCGTACGCCGGGTCAGCGTGGCTCGTTAGAAATACCACCGGCAGGTTCACGCCGCGCTGACGCAGTTGAGGTAGCAGGTCGATGCCCGAAATAGTCGGAAGCCTCCAGTCGAGGACGATGACATCGGCCTCGGCGGCGGTATCGAGCGAGCCGAGCAGCGCGTCGCCATCGGCAAGGCTGCGGACGATAAATCCGTGCCACGAAAGCTCGCTAGCGACAATCTCGCGGTAGTTCTCATCGTCTTCAACGATAAGGACGCGGATGGGACCCGCTTCGCCCTCCTCAGGGCGGTTCATCGACGAGGAGGCGGGAAAACGCGCTAGCAGGCTTGATTTTGCCTCAGTCGCGCAGGCGACCCCGGAGTTCCTTAGCGACTGAACCATAACTGATGGTTTGAGGCGTAACGCGACGCCGGTTTTCTTTTCATTTGAGACCGCAGGCTGCATTCGCTGAGCACGTTCGCAGTTGGCCCGCATCGTACACACTGAACAAGCGCCAGTTGGGGCCATTTGGTGACCGCATCTGGCATAGTTCGAACAACGAGGTGCTTGAGACCGCTGCCTACCTACTCGCGAGCCGCCCTACTAGGCCCCGTAAAGCCCGTTCGCGCGACACAGCGAAGTCACCTCGGCTCGCTCTCGGTCGGAAGAGCCGATCCCGACCAGGACGAAATCGGCATCCGCATCTGGTCCCATCAGTACGCCAACAAACGGCGAGATGCTGACATTGCCTGCCGAGTTGCGGCCGTTCACCTCGCCGCACACAATGATCCGCGCGCGACTGTTCTGGACGGCTTCGATCCCGCGGAACTGCACCGAGGCGGGGTCCTTCATCCATCTCAACACGCCCGTCACAACGGCCTCCTGCTGGTGGCCGTTGAGGCCGACGGGCAGGCCCGGTTCGATCGGCGTGCCGGGCGGTGAGGGCGGCCATGTGTTATAGGGTGCTGTCAGGTAGACGGGCCAATGGGCGGTGTCCGGCGGCGTGCAGGCGATCAGAGCCGCGCAACCAACAACGATTGCGAGTTTGTCGTACATCCGAGACCGCGAAGCCATGCGAGGTTTTCATACCGTTGAATCTGAGTCCGTCTGGGCGAGTTTTTCGTACCGTTGGTATCTGAGTCTGTCTGGGCGAATGCGGGCACAGCCGCAGTCAAAAGTACGATCGGCGCCAGACAAACTTTCACTAGCGACTCGATTGCCCGACCTGCTGTCGCACCTGTTGCAGTACTGACCGGTCCAACGCCTCCGTCTGCTCCATCTGCCGGGCGCCGCGATAGCGTTTGACGGCGGCTATCGTCTGAGGGCCGGGCAACCCGTCAAGCGGACCAGGGTCAAATCCAAATGCTTTAAGCCAAGCTTGCGTTTCGAGCACCTCATCGCTGCTCAACGGACGAGTGTTCCAAATCGGTGTGCTTACCGATTTGGATGTGGTCACCTCAGAGACAGGCGCTGGTATCGATGATGCTTCGGAAAGCACGGTTACAGGGGGCGCTAATGCCAGAGGTGCCACGGACTCTGGCGCAGACGGCGCCGCTAGGGCTTGGTTGGTATTGGCATCTGCTGTTGGTGTAGCTCCAAGGACAGCGAGGCGCCCAGTGAGATACCCGCCGAGAAAAAGGGCTGCCATGAATGCTATCTTCAAAAGCATTCGCCCAAGACGCACCCTATTTGAAAGCGGTGATATTTCGGGTTGTAGAATCTGGCTTCGCTGAGAGGACTGTTCCGTTTCTGTCGAGGGAACCGGAACCCATGTCGAAAAACGGCTCGGATGAGATCTGTTCGCGTCGAGTGCAGCGACCGGATTGCGAACATTTCCGGATCGGATGTTTTCGGCGAGCTTGCGCAATCCTAACCTGAGCATCAAAGCCCACTCGCTCAAATTCCATCGAACGAATCCAATCACTCCACGTGATCTGTTGAAGCGAAGCCCCATCGCGATGCCTCCCCCGGAATTGCGACGGCAAACAGCCGGTGACCATGGCACCGATTGATTACCGCCCCGTGCAGCATTCCCGACCTTATAAACGGCTGTGCATCTTCACAACCCCCCGATATCGGCTGACCGCGCTCGACAAAGCGACGGGCTCTCAATCGGGACCCCCTCGAAGGGCGCCGCACCTTTGATCCGGTTAAAGGACTCGCCAGAGTCAAAATCTGACTCACTGGAGCGTTTTGGCCACTCCGGAGTTCCCCTCTGAGTCCAGCCGAGGGCTAAATCGATTCCACGGGCAGAAAAACGGCCCTAGCGTCGACGTCGGCTGTTCGAGGCGCGATCGAGCCTTTCCAAGCGCTGCAGCAGCCGGGTAACGGTGGTGAGGTACCATTTGCCGCCTCGTGGTGCTGCTATCCCTCGCTCGTTCAACTCGCCCGCGATGGCCTTGATGGAGACAAAGCCCGCTTTGCGAAGTTTGCGAATTGTCGAACCAAGGCGATGGGCTCGCATGTCCGCGGCCCGCTTGTTTCCCAATCCATTGCTGATCCCGGCGCCGTTAGGCAGCCCCAGGCGCTTAAGCATCCTCACTACGGTGTTGCGATGCCACCTACCGCCAGCGGCGCCCGGCATCCCTATTCGGTTCAATTCGTTCGCCAGTCCACGATGGGAAACGAAGCCGGCTGCTATAAGCTTCTGGAGGGTCGGCAGCAAAGCAAGGGCGCGTGCGTCTGCTCTCCGCCTATTCGCTAAGGCACCTTTGCGGGATGCGCTTTTTTCACCTGCTTGCTCCATTGAGCCATCATGGCCGGGTCTTGATGTGCGCCGCTAGACAGCGGCTCGGTGTTCAAAAGGGGTAAGCCGGAAGAGACTGTGATCGACGCATTTTCGCGCCGGGCCGCGCTCGGTCGTCAAAGGTCAACATGTTGGCGGCGCGTATGAGCGCTTCTCCCAACGAGCCGTGAGTTCGAATCTCGACTGGCCCGCCACTCGCGTGCAAAACGCCGAACGGATGAAGGCCGATCTCTTGCTTGTGGCGGCCGCGGCGATGAGAGCAGCCTGCGCGACTCTTCCTCATCAGACGCCTTGCATACTGGAGGTCCGCTGTCAGCGGGATGCATCAGCGATTCTTCACTATCTGCAGATTTGCCGAACAGCAGGTTGTTCCCCCTACGCGGTAACACGCATCATTTGGCTCGCTGGCTTCGAGAATGAGAAGGACGCCCATTTGGGGTCCCCTTTTCTCGCGCGTGAGGGACCCTTCCGGGGAGCCAGCATCGTCCGTTAGGTCGGCGATAGGGCAGTTTCATTCAGAGTCTTCTCCATCGCTCTGGCTCTTTCCGTTGTGGCAAGAGCCGCCGCTGCGTCGCGCAAATAGTGAGCCGCATGGTTTAGTCGTGAGGAAGCGGGCGAATGCGAACGCCCATCGCTGGGTCGCGCAGATGTCCGTCAGGGAGGTCGGCGATCGCCGTCAACCGCGTAAGCAAATCCGGCAGCTAGGGCAGCATGGACTCGATTGTCGACACAATGAACCTGGATGCAGAATCTATGGCGGTCTTCAACGGCTCTACGCCGGAACGCATCATTATCGCTGAGCACCAAAACTGGGCAAATCCGACTGAAGGAGGTTCCTCGTGGCCACCCAACACATTCGTCTCGATCCTCACCTGCCGCTCTTCCAGCAAGCGGACAAGGGCCACAATCGTTGGCATCCCGACATAATGCCGCTAGTGCGCATCGCCGCCGGCTCGGTTATCGAACTCGATACGCTTGACGGTCTTGACGGCCAAATCAAGCCGCAAACCACAAGTGAGGACCTCGCCTCGATTGACCTCGGGCGAGTCCATCCCATGACAGGTCCGGTGCATGTCGAGGGCGCTGAGCCGGGCGACCTCTTGGCGGTGAAAATCGAGGCGATCGCCACCGCCGAACGCGGCTTTACCTGCATCATGCCGGGCTTCGGTTTTTTGCGCGACCTCTTCCCCAAACCCTTTGTCGTGCACTGGGAAATGGCGGATGGATTCGCACGATCGAAGGAGCTGCCCAGAGTCAGGATCCCGGGCGCGCCCTTCATGGGCGTCATGGGTGTCGCGCCATCACGCGAATTGCTTCAGCGGATCATCGCGCGTGAGGCCGAGCTTGTTCAGCGTGGCGGCATGGCAATGCCGCCCGACCCGGCCGGTGCCCTGCCGGCGGACGGTCCAATCGCTGCCGCGGCGTTCCGCACGATCGCGCCGCATGAGAATGGCGGCAACATGGACATCAAGCAGATCACAGCTGGGTCGACGCTATATCTACCGGTCTACGTGCCCGGTGCGCTGTTCTCGGTTGGCGACGCGCATTTTGCGCAAGGAGACGGCGAATCCTGTGGCACGGCCATAGAGACCACAGGCACGTTCATCGCCCGATTCGACCTGCTGAAGGGCGAGGCGCGGCGACGCAAGCAGATCGACCCATCCTATGCAATGGAGGTTCTCCGGTCCGACGGCGCCGCACCGCGCCGTTGCTATGCCACGACAGGAATTTGCATGCGGAAGGATGGCCGCAGCGAATCCGAGGACCTGACGCTTGCCGCACGAAATGCGCTCGTAAACATGCTCGATTACCTCGGTGACACGTACGGCTATTCGCCAGACCAGGCCTATTGCCTTGCGAGTGTCGCTGTTGACCTCAAGGTGAGCCAAGTGGTCGATGTGCCGAACTTCATCGTCTCGGCCTGCTTGCCGCTCGACATTTTCGACCAGTAGGAGCACCGGCCAGCGGCGCTCACGCCGCGGACTTTGAAGACCCGCTCCAATCCTCGGCACCGCCCAGCGTCCCGCACACAAGCCGCACATCGGCTGGTGCCTACCCGTTCTTGCGGGGCGAGCGGCGGACGAAATCGTCCGCCATCTCGTTCATGGTGACGAAGCGCACGCCGGGATGGCCGATCATGTGATGGTAGAGCCGCTCCAGCATCATCAGCACGTGCGGCCGGCCCGAAACGTCGGGATGGATGGTCATGGGAAACACCGCATAGTCGTATTCGCGGTAGACCCAGTCGAACTGGTCGCGCCACATCTGCTCGATGTCGCGCGGATTGACGAAGCCGTGACTGTTGGGCGATTTCTTGATGAACATCATCGGCGGCAGGTCGTCGAGATACCAGCTCGCCGGAACCTCGATCAGGTCGGTCTCCTGGCCACGCTTCAGCGGCACCATCCATTCGCGCGGCTTCTTGGCGTAGTCGATCTTGGTCCAGCGATCACCGACCCGCACATAATAAGGCTGATGGTCGTTGTGCATGAGCGAGTGGTCGTACTTGATGCCGCGCTCGAGCAGGAGCTCGTTGGTGACCGGCGAGAACTCCCACCACGGTGCCACGTAGCCGGTCGGCCGCTTGCCTGAAAGCTTGGTCACCAGATCGATGCACTTGTCGAGGATCTCGGTTTCCTGCTCACGCGTCATGGCGATCGGGTTTTCATGGCTGTAGCCATGGATGCCGATTTCGTGGCCGGCATCGGCCACCGCCTTCATCTCCTTGGGAAAAGTCTCGATCGAATGGCCCGGAATGAACCAGGTCGTCTTGATGCCCAGACGCCCGAACATCTTGAGCAGTCGCGGGCTCCCGACCTCGCCCGCGAACAGGCCGCGCGAAATGTCGTCAGGCGAATCCTCGCCGCCATAGCTGCCCAGCCAGCCCGCCACGGCATCGACGTCGATACCGAACCCGCACAGAATTTCCTTGGCCATTTTCGTCCTCCGCTAAGCGTGTCCCTGGAACGATGATGAACTCCCGGTCATGGGTGTCCGACGCCGCCAGGAAGGAGGCTCAAATGAGCACTCCCCCAGCCTCGTCCATAGATGCTTCTCCTGCGTCGGCCGCGCCCTCGAGGATGAGAACATCGCGCGCCGACCAGCGCGCGAGCACGCTATCGCCGATATCCAGCGGGTCGCGAAAGAAGTCCTCGTCGATGATGTTGGCGACGAATCCTTCGCCGGATGGCCGCTCAATCGTGAGCTTGACGTAAGATCCCTGATATTCAATTGCGTGGACCTCGCCGAGAAGGGAATTGACCTTGCCGGATGCCGTGGCACAGCCTTGCGCCTTGCTTACGGAGATCCGATCGCGGCGGATCGAGCCGACAAGACGCGATCCCCGGACGGGTTCCTCCCCGTTTGCGGCGGTCGAAAACGAGACACCGTGCTCGTCAACCACGATTGCATGTCCGTCAGCGACGCGCTCCACGGTTCCGGAGAGAACGTTCTGGCCGCCCATGAAACGGGCCACATAGGCGGTCCGCGGCGCGGTAAAGATTTCCTGGGCGCTCGCCGCCTGCTCAATAGCTCCCTGCGCCATGACGACGACCAGATCGGCGACCGCGATTGCTTCGAGCTGCGTGTGGGTCACGTGAATGAAGGTGATGCCGAGCTCCTTTTGCACGCGTCGCAGTTCGCCGCGCATGCGCAACCTCAGATATTCGTCGAGTGCCGAGAGAGGTTCGTCAAGAAGGAGCACGCGGGGATTGGTGATGAGCGCTCGGGCGAGCGCCACGCGCTGTTGTTGGCCACCGGACAGCTGGGCCGGCAGGCGGTCCGCGAAGCGCTCCATGCGTACCTTGGCCAGGAGCTCTCGCGCCTGCCTGTGGCGCTCGGCCTTGCTGGCGCCGCGCAGTTTCAGCGAAAAGGCGACGTTGTCGAGCACGCTGCGATGCGGAAACAACGCGTAGCTCTGGAACATCATCGCCGTACCGCGCTGCACCGGTGATAATCCCACGACCGGCTCGCCGCCGATGCGAATCTCGCCCGTCGTCGGCGACTCATGCCCCGCAATCATGCGCAAGATCGTCGTCTTGCCGCAGCCAGAAGGTCCCAGAAGGCAGCAATAGGCTTTGTCCGGAATCGTCAGGGTGAGATCTCTGACCGCCGCCATGTCGCCGAAGCGCTTAGTGACGCCGACAATTCTGATCTCGCCGTTCCTGGTTCCCGCTGGCATGTGAAGCTCCTCAGATCGGCTCTCCAGAACTCCGCGTGCGCCGGCGCTGGATGACGGCGATCGAGATGAGCGCAACACCGATGGCGATGAAGGAGACGATGGTGGTCACGGTCCCTACCGCGAAGAGCGCCGGGGAGGTGACGTTGGTCGTCATGGCCCAGACCTCCAGCGGCAGGGTGTTCCTGGTGCCGGCCGTCAGCACGGTTCGGGGAAATTCGTCGTACGAGAGGGTGAACCCGAAGAGCGCGACACCGATGATGCCCGGCAACAGGATGGGGAGGACGACTTCGCGCAATCGCTGCCAGGGTGTGGCTCCCAGATCGGTCGCGGCCTCCTCATAGGCTCGGTTGAACCGCCCCAGGACGGCGAACATGATAAGGAGCCCATAAGGCAGCGTCCAAGTGAGTTGGGCGCCAAGGGCGGAGGTGTACCAGTCGATGTCGAGACCGAGCAGCTGGAACCCCACGGCGATGCCGAGGCCAACGAAAAGACCGGGCATGATGAGGCTCGCGATCGCCAGGTAGAAAACGACACCCGATCCGGGAAAGCGCCGACGGAAGCCAAGGCCTGCGGTCACCGAGAGAACGACCGTCAGAACGGCGACGATCACCGCGAGCACGATCGATCGGCTGAAGGAACCGCCGATGTCGCCGACGCGCTCGGCCGCCACCAGCGCATGGAACCATCGTAGCGAGAAGCCCGTCATCGGGAAGGTCAGCCCGCCTGTCGGACCCTGAAACGACAGGATGTAGATGACGGTCATCGGGCCGTAGAGGAAGAGGACGAACAAGGCGAAGAACGAGGCGAAGACATAGAACGTCCATGGCCGAGGGCCCGCCGCCGCATGTCTCATTGAAGTATCCTCCCTCAGCCGGTGAGTTCTCTGCGGATGTCGACAAGGCGGAGGATCCCCGACACCATCAAAGTCACTATGGCGACCAAGATCATCGCGTTGGCTGCGGCTGGCGGATATTGGATCGCCGCGATCTCGTTCGACAACGCCGATACCACCGAAGCGCTCTGCCCGCCGCTCATTACCTTCACCACAAAGAAGTCTCCCATCACCAGCGTGATGACGAAGATCGAGCCGAGTGCGATGCCGGTCTTCGACAGCGGCAGCACGATCTCGGTGAGGATCCGCCAGCGTCCGGCGCCGGCGTCGTACGCAGCCTCTATCAAACTGCGGTCGATGCGCGCCATGGAGTTGAAGATCGGGACCACCATGAAAAGCGTGAACAGATGAACGTAGGCGACAACCACGGCGAAGTCCGAGAAAAGCAAGAAGTCCATGGGCTGGGAGACGATGCCGAAACCCATGAACGTCTGGTTGAAGATGCCGTTGCGTCCGAGAAAGGGAATCCAGGAGATCATCCGGATAATGTTGGAGGTCCAGAACGGTACCGTGCACAGCAGGAAAAGACCGATTTGCCAAAGCAGAGTGCGAACATGGAACACCAGGAAATAGGCGATGTTGAAGCCGATGAACAGTGTTACCGCCCAGACGATCAGCGCAAACTTGAGCGAGCTCAGATAGAGCCGCAGCGTCACGCTCGATGAGAAGATCTCGAGGTAGTTGTCGAAGATGAAGGTTGGATACAGCCGCCCCTGACCATAGTCGAAGAAGCTGACGGCGACGACCACCAGCATCGGCAGGCCGAAGAAGAGCACGAGAATAAGGGCGACTGGCGCGACCTGAATCCAGGATGCGAGCCGAGGCAAAGCTTTCACTATCTCCTCCGCCGCTCGACACCGGAAAGGATTTCGGCGGGGCAAGCCGCTCGCCCCGCCGAATGCGGATACCGGCAGATCACCCTGAGATGAACTCGTTCCAGCGCCGTGTCAGATAGCGGTCTTCGTCCATCAGCGTGTTCCAGCATGCAATCTTTCCAGTACGCTCCGCGAACGAGCCGCCGTCGCGCACCTTTCCTTTCTTTTCCATCAGGTTGCCGTATGGGTCCTTGATGTCGATGGCCGCCGGCTTGCCGTCGTACCAGTAGGCCCATTCGTCGGCGCTGAGGAACGCCTTCGCGGTTTCGGGGACCGTCGAATAATAGCCTTGCCTCGCGACAAACGCGCCGGTCCAGCCTGAGTTGTGCCAGTTCATGTAGTCGATTGCCGCATCGAGCTTCATGCCGCTGAGATGCGCCATCGGGCAAAGTATGCTCGACCAGCTGCGATAGCCTTCCTTGAGCGGCACGTAGGTACAGGCAATCCCGCGCGAGCGCACGGCCGTCACCGCTGGCGACCACATCGACTGGATGACCACCTCGCCCGACGCCATCAGGTTCACCGACTGGTCGAAGTTGGTCCAGAAGGCGCGGAAATGTCCGCCCTTCTTGAAATCGAGCATTATCTTGATCGTCTTGTCGATCTCCTCCTTGGTCATGTTGCCCTTGTCGCCGTATTTGAGATCGCCGCGGGCCTCGAGGGCCATCGCCACGTCCATGACGCCGATCGACGGGGTGTTGACGAGAGCGGCCTTACCCTTGAATTCGGGGTTCAGCAGCTCCTTCCAACTCTCGACGGGGCGGCCGATGAGATCAGGCCGCACGCCGAGCGTGTCGGCGTTGAACATGGTCGGAATGCCGGTCAGCCACTCGGTCGGCTGCGTGGCGAATTTCTTGCCCTCCGCCGAGTCATAGTATTGAACCTTCATGGGGGACGTGCCTTGGGTCGAGACTTTGCGGCCGCCCGCGTACTCGCCCTTCGTGAAGAGCGGGAGCGTCTTGTCCCAGTACTTGTACTTGCTCACCGGAATCGACTGCACGATGTTCCGGCCGACGAAGTAGTAGAGCAGAAATGTGCCGAGATCGTTGATGTCGATGCTCTTCGGCTGGGTCAGCGTGCGGTTGGTTTGAGCATCCGGATCGATTGCCTGCATCTCGACCGTGAAGCCCAACTCCTTCGTCGCCTGATTGGCGATCTCGACGATGTTCGAATACGAGCCGCCAACCTGGACCAGCTTGATGTCTTTGATGTTCTGCGCCCAGATTGTCGGGAAGCCCCGTACCAGGCCCGAACCCACCGCGAGGCCGGCGCCCGCCGCCGCTGCGTTCAAAACCTGCCGACGCTTGATCTTACTCTTGTGCTTTTCCTCCACTGCTTTGGTCATCGCGCGCTCCCTTGCAAAAGGTGACTGACACGGCCCACGGGCCGGGCGCTCCACCTACCTCATGACGGGCAATAGCGATCAGTCGACAAGGTCTGCGAAGTTTCCCGCCCCAATTCTTTTGTGGGTCATCTTTCCACAGCTGCGTATGGTGAAAATCTCGGCCCAGGTTGCCAGCAAGTCAATGTCTATTGGCGACCAGGTGCCGTCTTGCGGGAGCGCTTCAAGATGCGACCGGCAGAAATCGAGGTTGGACGCTGGCATTTGAAGCCGACTGGCGATTGGACGCCGGAGGAGCGGCATGGCCGCGGCCGAGCTCGATTGCCGTTCGGGGGCACAGTTAGCGTTGGCCGCGAAACGATCGCCTTCGGCTTTTGCCGATGCATCGCAGATGCTCAGCGAGAATGGAGGGGGACATGGCAAGCGACGTCAACGCCAATCGGCGCCGAGACTTCATTGGCTATGGTCGGCAGCGTCCCAAGGTGACGTGGCCGAACAAGGCCGAGCTGGCGGTGTCCTTCGTCGTCAATCTCGAGGAAGGAGCGGAGGCCTCCTTGGAGGACGGCCAGCCGAGCAATGACAAGCTTGGCGAGTTCGTCTCGTCTCTGCCGGACGGGATGCGCGATCTCGCAATGGAGCAGTTTCACGAGTATGGGCTCCGTGCCGGGATTTGGCGGATCCTCGACCTCTTCGATCGCTGCAATAGCAAGGCGACATTTTATATGTGCGGGCGAGCAGTCGAGCGCAGTCCTGAGATCGCGGCGGAAATTGTATCGCGCGGGCATGAACCCGCCTCGCACGGCTACCGTTGGCACTGCCATTCCTACTTTGAAGATTACGCGACAGAGAGGGAGCACATTCTAAAGGCCAACGACATCATCGAGCGGGTAACCGGAGAGCGCCCTCTTGGCTTCTATTCGATGTGGGCAGCGAGCCTCAATACGCGCCGAATCCTCAAGGAACTGGGTTTCATCTACGACTCGAATGAATATACCGACGATCTGCCGTATTACGATCTCTCGACACCCGGCGGCCCCATGTTGATCATTCCCTATGCGCTTGACAGCAACGATTTCAAGTTTATCGCCAACGACCCGTGGGGGGCCCCGAGCGCTTTTCTCGAGTATCTTGAGCGCGCCGTCGAGGTGCTGCTCGAAGAGGGACGGCGCGGCGAGCCGAAGATGCTCAATGTAGGTCTTCACATCAGGATCATCGGTCGTCCCGGTCGATACTGGGCACTCCAGAAATTCATGGAATACTTGAAGAGACTGGGAGATCGCGTGTGGATTGCGCGCCGCATCGACATCGCGCGTCATTGGCTTGCTCATCACCCGCCGAGCGCGCCGCCTTAGGTGGGCCCTCCAGCGCAAACGACCACTCGATGCGGATCTTCGCCTCGGCCGAAGAGCCGACTGGGTCCGGAAATGTCTGCTGTAGGCGTTAGGCCGGACATACCGCGGACATCTCGAAAGCGACGCGTTTGACCCACAACGGTCATGTGGCGACGGCCACCAACGGTGCTTGACGGCGTTGAATCGTATTGCTGGCGACAGCCGG
>Ga0210399_10002904_pt1 | contig 13304 bp, 9 predicted proteins | sample IncBWC14MmetaG_FD_150865 | JGI IMG/M metagenome (GOLD analysis project Ga0210399, IMG submission 150865) | Forest soil microbial communities from Barre Woods Harvard Forest LTER site, Petersham, Massachusetts, United States - Inc-BW-C-14-M | ecosystem: Environmental > Terrestrial > Soil >... | reverse complement strand
TGATCGCGGCAGTGGGCGCCATCGCCGGCTATATCGATAACTACTACACCGAGAGCGTGGGGCAATGGGTCGCCAATGACTTGCGTATTCGCATCTACGACCATTTGCACCGCCTGTCGCTGTCGTATTTTGACAAGCAACAGACCGGAACGCTGTTGTCCACCATTACCAGCGACGTGGCGACAATCCAGAATTTCGCCTCCGCAAATACGTTGAGTCTGCTGGTCGATGTGCTGACCATCATTGGCGTCCTCGGCCTGATGTTCTGGCTCAACTGGGATTTTGCGCTGATCGCGGTGGCGGTGACGCCGTTCCTGCTGATGTTCGTCAGCCGCTTCAAGAAAATGGTGAAGAAAGCGACTCATGAGGTTCGTCTTCATCAAGCCGATATCGTGAGCGTCGTACAGGAGGGTCTCGAATCGGTGCGTGTCGTCAAGGCATACGGCCGTGAAACCCTCGAGGATACGCGCCTGAGCGAAGTGAGCCGCGAGGCGGTGGACGCCGCGCTCGCCGCGCGACGTGTCAAATCCTTACTCTCGCCCATCGTTTCCATCGTTGTGGCGCTCTGTACCGCGCTGGTGCTCTGGCGCGGCGCGGCGCTGATCCTCAAGGATGTCATGACAGTAGGCGCATTGACGGTCTTTCTCGCGTACCTCAACAAATTTTTCAAGCCTGTCCAGGATCTGGCGAAAAACACCAATGCCATTGCGCAAGCCACGGTTGCGCTGGAGCGCATCCAGCGCATTCTGGAAACGGATACCGTCATCAAGGATCGCGCCGGCGCCAAAACTCTCGAGACGGCGAAAGGTACCATCAGCTTCGAGAACGTCGCCTTTGGTTACGATCCAGCGGCGCCGGTGCTCAAAGACGTATGTTTCGCCGTCGAAGCCGGTCAAAAACTCGGCGTGGTCGGCACCACCGGCGGGGGCAAGTCGACGGTGGTGAGCCTTATTCCGCGCTTTTACGATGTCGATGCGGGTCGCGTGACGATCGACGGCGTCGACGTGACGGAGTACACCAAGGAATCGCTGCGCAAGCAAATAGGATTTGTCCTGCAGGACACCGTGCTGTTCCACGGCACCATAAAGTCCAACATCGCCTATGGTCGAACCGGGGCCACTGACGCGGAAATCGTCGAGGCGGCGAAGCTCGCCAACGCGCATGACTTCATCAGTGCCATGCCGCATGGATACGACACGATGGTCGGCGAACGCGGCTTGACCGTGTCGGGCGGCCAGCGGCAGCGCATCGGAATCGCCCGCGCCATCATTCGCAACTCCCCAATCTTGATCCTGGATGAGCCGACCGCGGCCCTGGACACGGAATCCGAGCGCCTTGTCATGGAAGGTCTCTCCAAGCTGATGAAGGGCCGCACGGTGATCACCATTGCGCACCGGCTCAGCACGATCCGAGATTCCAACAAGATCATCGTTCTCGACCGTGGTGTCGTGGCGGAGCAGGGTACCCACGACGAATTGCTGGCGCTCAAAGGCATTTACAGCGAACTGCATCGGATCCAATATGAAAACACGCCGTCAGGTGCACCGCCCTAGTACCTGAGCACCCAAAGTACCTCACCATCCAATCGAAGGCACCATGAGCCACTCCCTAATCGTACTTCCCGACGACACCGTGCAGCCGATCCTCGAGGCAGTGTCGACCGCGAAGAAGTCGCTGCAAATCCGCATGTTCTTGTTCACCGACCCAGGCCTTCTCAAGGCGGTCATTGCCGCCAAGAAGCGCGGCGTCAAGGTGCGCGTGATGCTGAATCCTGCGCGGCGCGGCGGCGAAAGCGAAAACGACGACACCAAGGAGAAATTGCAGCATGCCGGGATCGACGTGAAGGACAGCAATCCCGAATTCGAACTGACCCATCAGAAATCCATGGTCATCGACGCAGCCACTGGATTCGTCGAGTCCTTCAATTGGGAAACGCGCGACCTGACCGTAACCCGCGACTATGCGGTGGTCACCACCCACAAGGTCGAGGTCGAGGAAATGGTCACGTGCTTCGAGGCCGACTGGACGCGAAAGAAGTTCAATCCCGGACAGTATTCGCAGCTTATCTGGTGCCCGAACAACGGCCGCGAACGCATTGCCAATTTCATCGATTCGGCGAAGCACACTTTATGGCTGCAAAACGAACGCTACCAGGATACGGTGATCATTGAACGGCTGGTTCGCGCATGCGCGCGCGGGGTCAAGCTGCACATCCTGGCCCGCCCACCGCATACGCTGAAGAAGGCCAAGCTGGTGGAAGGGGTCGGAGGCTTGCGCATCATGCATGACGTGGGTGCCAAGATTCATACGCTCAAGGGACTCAAGCTGCACGCCAAAATGATCCTGGCCGACGACAAGCGCGCCATCGTGGGGTCAATCAATCTGTCGCCGGGAAGCTTCGACGGACGACGGGAACTCGCCATCGAAACGGACGCGCATCACGTGGTGAAGCGGCTGGCCAAGACCGCAGCCACGGACTGGGAGAATTCCCACAAGCTCGATCTGTCGGACGAAGGGCTTCTCAAAGATCTCAGCAAACGCGAAGAGACGGCGGGCGGCGCGCACCTGCTGGTCGTCAAGGCCGGCGGCAAGGACGCCAACAGGCCTACACCTAAGCGCGATGGAACTGCGTAAACCCGGTTTGCCGGGAGCCATCGCTTCGGGTTGAGACGATGCGGCCGGACCTCTGCGGACCCGCGCATGATAGATTTGCGCGTGATGAAGAAGAAAATCCTGATCGCCTTGGGGGTGCTGGTCGCGATTCCGGCGCTAGGCGGGGCCTTGTATCTCGCGGTCCCTGTGCAGATGTCCACGGTCCTGGGGCTGGTGCGCTCCTATATCCTGTCCTTGAATGCCCCGCCAGGCACGGCCACCACGGAACAAAATCCGGCGTATCGATCCGTGGCGGGTTCCCCGGCCGCTGCCGAGGCCCCAGCCGCGACCGAGGACTGGCCGAGCTACAACAGAACCGTGAAATCGCAGCGTTACTCGCAGCTGCGCCAAATCAATAAGCAAAACGTCGGGGGGTTGAAGATTCTGTGCACTTACGATCTCGGTAAATTCTCATCCTTTGAGTCCGGGCTGATCATGGTCGACAACGCGCTGATCGGCACCACCCAGTTCGATATTTTTTCGCTTGATCCTCAAACCTGCGCCGAGAATTGGCGAACGCATGAGGACTATCCGCCAAGTCTCCTGCCGTCCAACCGGGGCGCGGCATACCTGGACGGCATGCTGTTTCGAGGCACGCAGGACGGGAGAGTGCTGGCGTACGACTTCAAAACCGGCAAGCGAATCTGGGCGACCACGATTTCGGACGCGACCTTGAACGAGTCGGTGCCCTCGGCCCCGATTGCTTCTGACGGCCTCGTCTACGTCGGCAATTCGGGCGGCGACTTCAAGGGCGGGAAGGGACATATGTTCGCGCTCGAGGCGAAGACCGGCAAGATCGTCTGGGAGTTCTACCTCGCGCCAAAAACCGACGGCGACACGCCCCGAGGTCCCCTGGGCGCATCGCCTCTCGATGCATCCACCTGGAAGAACCCGCCCGGCATGCCTATCAGCGGCAGCGGCACCTGGACCTCCTACACCCTCGATGCCAAGGCCGGGCTGTTGTATGTCCCGGGCGGGAATCCGTCTCCGGATTTCGTGCGGGGCGGCCTTACGGGTGCGAGTGCGCGCGGGGGTCAGAATCTTTACAGCGACTCGGTGGTCGTACTTGACGCCAAGACCGGGGACTACAGGAATCATTTTCATCTGGTGCCTCACGACTGGCACGACTGGGATGTCTCAAATCCTCCCATCCTGATTCAAACCCTGGGCGGCAGGCAGCTCATGGCGGTCGCGCCGAAAGACGGTCACCTCTATGGCTTCGATCTCGCCGATAACAGCCTGGTCTTTCGCGTGCCCGTGACCCGGATCGAGAATTCCGACGCGCCCTTGGTGCCCGGCAAGTCGGTCCATTTTTGCCCGGGTCCCGTGGGCGGTGGCGAGTGGAACAGCCCGGCCTACGTGCCCGACACCAACCTCATCCTCGTTGGCGAGGTCGACTGGTGTTACTCGGTGACCGCGCAGGACGATGCGGCCTTGCGCGGCGTGTCGCGGGGCGACCCATGGACCGGCATGGCGGCATTGAATCCGTTCCACGTATTCGGCGCTGCCGACCCGCCGTCGGACTGGGCCGGATGGGTCTACGCTATTGATGCCGATACCGGGATCTGGAAGTGGCGCGCGAAATCCAACTACCCGATTTTGAGCGGTATGACCCCCACCGCCGGGGGCGTCGTGTTCTTCGGCGACGTGGGCGGCAACTTCTATGCCCTCGATGCCAGCAACGGCCAGAAACTTTGGGGCCAGAATCTCGGCGGCGCGATGGCGGGCGGCGTGATCACCTATGCCGTGCAGGGTTCGCAGCGACTGGCCGTGGCGGCTGGATTTACAATGATCGCGTGGCCAACGAAGATCAGAACCGCCAAGATCGTGATACTGGGACTCGGCGCGGATCCTTGAGTTCGAGCGCCGCCCCGCGCTCCCCCCGGCACCGCCCGCGTGAGTGATCCAGCCGCTACATCGCCAGCCCGCGCGGCCGCCGCCGCATGGGCTCCGTTTCGCCACCGGATATTTGTATTGATCTGGATTGCGACGGTGGTGTCCAACATCGGCGGCTGGATGTACAGCGTTGCTTCGGCCTGGCTCATGACCAGCCTTGATCCGGATCCGTTCATCGTTTCCATGGTGCAGGTTGCAAACAGTCTGCCGATGTTCCTGTTCGCTATTCCAGCCGGCGCGCTGGCGGACATCGTCAATCAGCGGCGTTTCTTGATCTTTGGCGAGACCTCGATCCTGGTCAGCTCGACGGTGTTCGCCGCGCTGGTTTGGATGCATCTGATCACGCCGGTCAGCCTGCTGCTGCTCAGCTTCATTGTGACCGTTGGCTCGGCCATCACGGCGCCTGCCTGGCAAGCTGTGGTGCCCCAGCTTGTGCCGAAATCGGATTTGTCCCCGGCAGTCGCGGCCAATAGCGTCGGAATCAATGTAAGCCGTGCCATTGGACCTGCGCTCGGCGGCGCTCTGATCGGCGCCTTCGGAATCGCGGCACCGTTCTGGCTCAACGCGTTCAGCAACGCCGGGGTGATCGCCGTGCTCCTATGGTGGCGGGCGCCGAGACGAGGCGCTGCTCGTCTTCCGTCCGAATCCCTCGGCAATGCCATGCGCACCGGGATTCGTTATGCGCGATACAACCCGCATCTGAGTGCCACTCTGATACGGACGACCGGTTTTTTCGTGTTTGCCAGTGCTTACTGGGCGCTGCTGCCGCTGGTGGCGCGCAGCCGGATCGCCGGCGGTCCCGAGATTTACGGCATATTGCTGGGCGCCATCGGCGTCGCGGCGGTCGGTGGGGCCTTCGCATTGCGATGGCTCAAGGTGAAATTGGGCGCAGACCGGCTGGTCGCGGCCGCCACTGTGGCCACCGCGGCGGCGACGGGGCTGTTCGCTTTCGCTCGAGGCCCGGCGATGGCCGTCTTGGCGAGCCTCATCGCCGGCGCATCCTGGATCGCTGCGGTGTCGAGCCTCAATGTGTCGGCGCAAGTGGCATTGCCGGACTGGGTACGGGCGCGCGGGCTGGCGGCGTATGTGACCGTCATGTTCGGGGCATTGACCATCGGCAGTGCAATTTGGGGCGAGCTTGCCTCCATCACGGATTTGGACGCCGCTCTGCTGCTGGCTGCGGTCGGCGGGATGGTGGCGATTCCCTTGACCTGGCGCTGGAAGCTGCAGACCGGCGCAGAGGTCGATTTCTCCCCATCGATGCAGTGGCCGGAGCCCGTCACCGTCCACACCATCGAGCCGGATCGCGGACCGGTGCTGGTGACAATCGAATATCACATTGACCCCAAGAACCGCGAGCCGTTCTTGCACGCCATTGGCCGCTACGCGCGCGAGCGGTTTCGCGACGGTGCATACGACTGGGGCATATACGAGGACGCTGCCGAGGAGGGCAGATTCGTCGAAACCTTTCTTTCGGACTCCTGGCTCGAACACCTGCGGCAACACCAGCGGGTGACAAAGGCGGATCGGACGCTCGAACAGGCCGTAGAGCGCTTTCAAATCGGCGAGGGACCGAAGACAACGCACTTCGTCAGTGCACGGCGGGACTGAAATCGCACCTCTGCGCCGCATTTCGCAGAATTGATCATTGTAGGAATTACCTCGGCGCACATCCCCTTAGGGGGCCAGACCCCCGGGCGGGTGGACCATTTTTGGGCCGATTTGCATTCATTGGCTGTTTGGTTAACCTGTACGTTCATCAGTGCCGTTCGGAGAACCAAAAAAATGAGCGCTAATGTCGGATCCGCAGATTCCCAAACTCTGACGAATGCCGGGAAGAATACCCCCTCGATGTCTCAGGAGTTTGCCAGTCCTGCGGTGCTTGCGACCGAACAGGCCGGCGCAGGGGGCTCGCTCGAAGCGCGCCTGCTGCGGCGGCTCCTGAGCAGTCTGGGAAATCCGCCCATTGAGTTTCATTTTCTCTGGAACGGCGAGCGCGTGGCGCCCCTTGCGACCCGGCCGACTGAACATGTGCGGATCGCGGATCGCCGTACGCTGCTCGGATTGCTGCTCGACCCACAGGTCCGCTTTCCCGATTCCTACTGTGCCGGCCGCATCGAGGTCGAGGGTGATCTCATCAGCCTCTTGGTCACGTTGTACAAAATCTTCGAGGCGTCGGATACTGGCGACTCGACGGTGGGCCGAATCATCCGTAAGTTGCAGCGACCACGGCGCAACACGCTGACGGGCTCGCGCCACAATATCCACCGGCATTACGACCTCGGCAACGATTTCTACTCGCTGTGGCTCGGCAAGACGATGGCCTATACCTGCGCCTACTATCCGAGTGCGCAGGCGACCCTCGATCAGGCGCAGGTCGCCAAAATGGACCATGTGTGCCGCAAGCTGCGGATCACGAGCGCGGATTCGGTGGTGGAGGCCGGATGCGGGTGGGGTAGTCTTGCCTTGCACATCGCCAGGCACTACGGCGCGAAAGTGCGCGCATTCAATATTTCCAAGGAACAGATTGCCTACGCGCGACAGCGGGCGAAGGATCTGGGGCTTGAGGACCGGGTCGAGTACATCGAAGACGACTACCGCAACATCGGCGGCACTTACGACGTGTTCGTGTCGATCGGCATGCTCGAGCACGTCGGTGCGGAGAACTATCAGGGATTGGGGCGACTGATACGGCGCGGATTGAGCGCCGAAGGCCGCGGGCTGATTCATACGATCGGCCGCAACCAACCGGGATCGCTGCATCCCTGGATCGAGCGGCGGATCTTTCCCGGGGCGCATCCGCCTTCGCTCGGGGAAATGATGCAAATATTCGAGCCCTCGAACCTGTCGGTGCTCGATGTCGAAAACATGCGACAGCACTACGCACTCACACTGCGGCACTGGCTGCAACGCTATGAAGGGGCGATCGAGTCCGTGCGCAAGATCTTTGCCGACGAATTCTTCGTGCGCATGTGGCGGTGGTATCTGGCGGGCTCGATCGGGGCGTTCGAAACCGGGACGCTGCAGTTGTTTCAGGTGCTGTTTACGACGCAAAAAAATAACGCAATCCCGCTGACCCGCGACTTCATGTACCCAAAGTAGGCGAGCAATGCGCAGCGTCGACGTCATCGTTGTCGGCGGCGGGCCCGCCGGCTCCGCCGCAGCCCATCAACTGAAAGCCGCGGGCGTGGATGTTCTGGTGCTCGACAAGGAGAGCTTCCCGCGCCACAAGCTGTGCGCCGGCTGGATCACGCCGCAAGTGGTCAGCGATCTGCAGCTTGAGATCAGCGCGTATCCGCACAGCTTTCTCAGTTTCAGGCGGCTGCAGTGGCACCTGCGGGGCCTGAGGCTGCCCGTTCCCTGCGTACAGCACTCCATCCGTCGCTTCGAATTCGACGCCTGGTTGCTCGAACGTTCCGGCGCGGAGTGCGTGCGGCACACCGTCAAGGAAATTCAGCGGGGCGATGGACACTTTGTGATCGATGGAGCCTTCCGCTGCCGTTACTTGATCGGCGCCGGCGGCACATCCTGTCCGGTGCGCCGCGCGCTGTTCGAGGGTGTGGTGCCGCGGGCGCGCGCGCTGCAGACCGTGACGCTGGAACTCGAATTCCCTTATGACTGGCAGGACTCGGATTGCCACCTGTGGTTTTTCGAGCATGGACTGCCGGGTTACAGCTGGTACGTACCCAAAGCCTCGGGCTGGCTGAATGTCGGGGTGGGCGCCATGGCAACGCGTCTGAAGCAGCGCGGCGAGAACATCCGGGAGCATTGGCTGCATCTTGCGTCCAAACTGGAGCGGCAATTCGGGATCCGCATGCCCGACGATCCCACCGGCTACAGCTACTACGTCCGCGGTCCACTGGAAGTCGCGCGCATCGGGGATGCGTTTCTGACCGGCGACGCGGCCGGTCTTGCCACGCGTGATATGTGCGAGGGTATTGGGCCCGCCATCCGCAGCGGCCAGCTTGCCTCCAGGGCGATCCTGAAGGGTACGGAATTCGGTCTCGATGACGTCACCGGCGCCAGTCTCGGTGGCGGATTGATCAGCTGGGCATTCGATTGGGCCTTCACGCACGGCGCGAGTCCCGCGACGCACTGAGCCCCTCGATTTGCGAAGAAATACGCACCCTTGCGCGGACTGCGAGCGTTTCCATGTCAACAAAAATGAATGCAGCCGGATTGGATCAACTCTTCAGGGTTGCGCGCACGCGCAATGGATGGACCGACAGACCGGTTGACGAGAAGCAGATTCGCGAGCTTTACGATCTTCTTAAACTGGGTCCGACATCGGCCAACAGTTGCCCCGGTCGATTCGTGTGGGTAAGAACCCCCGAGGGCAAGGCGCGGCTTGCGGCGCTCGCCATGCAAGCCAACCGCCCAAAGATCCTCGCGGCGCCGGTGACAGTGATCGTCGGTTTCGATCTGGATTTTGCCGACCAGCTGCCGAAGCTGTTTCCCGCGCGCGGGCAGAAAATGAAAGAGTTGTTTCAGGATGCCCCGCTCGCGCACGCGACGGCGTTTCGCAACGGCAGCCTGCAGGGCGGATACTTGATATTGGCCGCACGCGCGCTGGGTTTGGACACAGGACCGATGTCGGGTTTTGATAACCAGGCCGTGGACGCTGAATTCTTCGCCGGCACCCGAATCAAGTCCAACTTCCTGTGCAGTATTGGCTACGGCTCGGACGAGAACCTGTTTCCCCGTAATCCACGCTTGGCATTCGAGGAAGCCTGCAGCTTCGCTTAAGCATGCCGGCCAGTGCCAGTTGGAAGACGTAATAATCATCGGCGGCGGGCCGGTCGGCTTTGTCAATGCACTCGGACTCGCACAGGCCGGAGTTCGCGTCACCGTCATTGAAGCCGAACCGGGTATCGTCAACTCGCCGCGCGCAGCCGTGTACTTCTGGTCGGTTCTCGACGGCCTGCAGCGCCTGGGAATTCTGGAAGAGGCCGAAGCCGCCGGCGTGCGCAAGCAGGACTATACCTACCTGGTCCGGCGCACCGGCGAGCGCATTGCATATTCAATGCAGATACTGACGGGGCGCACCTCCCATCCCTATAACCTGCATCTTGGCCAGCATCTTTTAGCCGACATTGCGATGCGTCGGCTGAAGTCCTTTTCGAACGCGACGGTCCGATTCGGCACTCGACTGCAGAAGCTTGACCAGGATGCTGATGGGGTCACGCTCTCCGTGGCGACGATGCGCGAACCAGAGGAACTGCGCGCGCGGTGGGTCATAGGTGCTGACGGCGCGGGCAGCACAGTACGCCGGCTGCTCGGTCTTTCGTTCGAGGGTACAACGTGGCCGGAGCGGTTCGTTGCCACCAACCTGTATTACGAATTCGAGCGCCATGGCTACGCGCGCTCCACATTCGTGATCGACGATCGCTTTGGCGCCGTCATCGCGGTTCTGAACAATGAGAGCCTTTGGCGCTGCACGTACATGGAGGACGCAACGCTTCCGGAGGAGACCTTTCTCGAACGGCTGCCGCGGGCGTATGCAGCGATACTGCCGGGGCAGGGCCCCTACCAGCTTGAACGAGCCTCCCCATATCGCATGCATCAACGCACTACGCCGCGATATCGGGTCGGTCGTGTCGTGCTGGCCGGCGATGCGGCGCATGTCACCAATCCGACCGGCGGTCTTGGCCTGACGTCCGGCTTCTTCGATAGCTATGCGCTGTATCCCGCGCTTGCCGCGGTCGTTCTGGAGCACGCCAATGACGAAGTGCTGAACCGCTACGCGGCGGCGCGTCGCGACATGTTCTTAAGCCGCGTGTCTCCACAGGCGATTGTCAACAAGCGGCTCATTTATCATGCCAACGGCGGCGGCCAACAGCTCGATGAAGGGGTGGCGAGCCTGCGCCGGCTCGCGACAGATCCGGAATTCCTCTGGCAGCGCCTGCTGTTCACCAAATCGTTGGAGACGCCCCCGCTCCTCGAGGCGCGCACTGCTCAATGAGAATATCATTGCACCGCGAGTGGTGGCCGGACTACACAGAAGGGGGCGGGCTCATGCGAGCAGTGGTACGACGCGGTACTCGATTGGTGTTCGATGAGATCGCCGATCCCACGCCCGGTCCTGGCCAGACGCTGGTAAGGACCCTTTGCTGCGGCATTTGTGGCTCGGACCTGCACGCCCTGCATCACTTCGAACACATGGTGGCGCTCTCAAAGCGGGCCGGTGGCGGCTGGACCGACGTTGATCCCGCGCAAGACGTGGTGTTCGGTCACGAATTCTGCGCTGAGATTCTGGAGCATGGGCCGGGAACCGCAGGCCGCTTCAAGCCGGGTACGCACGTGGTATCGATCCCGGTCGTGCTCGAGGAGCGGGGAGCCGAGGTCATCGGTTACTCGCATCGCCTGCCGGGCGGATTCGCCGAGCGCATGGTGCTATCGGAGATGCTGCTCCTTGAGGTTCCGAACGGCCTGTCGAATCAGCAGGCCGCGATGACCGAGCCCTTTAGTGTCGGCGCGCACGCCGTTGCCATGGCCGCCATGGACCAGGATTCCGTGGCCCTTGTGGTGGGTTGCGGTCCCGTCGGGCTTGCGGTCATCGCCTCGCTCAAGGCCAAGGGATTCGGCCCGGTGATTGCCGCCGATTTCTCGCCCGCCCGGCGCAACATGGCGGAGCGCTTGGGTGCCGACATCGTGGTTGATCCCGCCGCGCAGAGCCCGCACACACGGTGGAGCGAGCTTGGGGTGCCGGCCACGGGCCTGGAGCGCCAGCTCGCGATGATGAGCGGTGGTTCCAGCAAAAAGCCGGTGATCTTCGAGTGCGTCGGCGTTCGGGGGGTATTGCAGAGCCTGATCGAAGCGGCACCGCCGATGGCCCGGATTCTCGTGGCAGGCGTTTGCATGCAACGTGATGAGATCGAGCCCTTTTTGGCCATCGTGAAACAGCTCGAACTCAAGTTCGTCTATGGATACACACCGGACGAGTTCGCAGCGACCTTGCGCGATATCGCCGACGGACGGATCGATGCGCAGCCGCTGATAACCTCAGTGGTCGGATTGAGCGGCGTTGCGCGCGCCTTCGAAACGCTGGCGAATCCGCAGGCTGAGATCAAGATCGTCGTCGATCCGAATCTTGCAGGAGTGGAGCATGGAACAGTCCGGTGATATCGATCTGAAAGCCGGCCTTGCGCTGGCGCAACTCGCGGAAGGCGCGATTATCAGCGGACGCGTCGACGGTGAGGAAGCGGTGCTGGTACGGCGTGGCAAGGACTACTTTGCCGTTGGGGCGGCATGCACGCACTATCACGGTCCGCTTGCCAAAGGACTGATCGTTGGAAATACGATCCGCTGCCCGCTGCATCACGCCTGCTTCAGCTTGCGCACGGGTGAAGCCTTGCATGCGCCGGCCCTTGATCCCATTGCGTGTTGGCGTGTCGAGGTGGCCCTCGACAAGGTATTTGTCCGGGAAAAACTCAGTGCCCCCCAACGGGCCGAGTCGGTTGCCCTGCCTGCAAAATCGCCGGCCTCCATTGTGATTGCGGGAGGTGGGGCGGCAGCGCTGGCTGCGGCGGATATGCTGCGCCGTTGCGGGTATTCGGGTCCTGTAACCATGGTGAGCGCGGATGACGTACCGCCGTACGATCGCCCGAATCTATCCAAGGATTTTCTGGCCGGGACCGCGCCCGAGGAATGGATGCCGCTGCGCAGCGCGCAATACTATACCGATCGGAAAATTGATCTGTTGCTCAAGCAGCGCGTAACCGCAATCGATGCGGCGCGCTCTGTGGTGCGTCTGGATGACGGCCGGCAGCTCGCGTACGGCGCCTTATTGCTCGCGACGGGCGCAGATCCGATCCGCTTGGATATTTCCACGACCAGCGCCGCGCGCACATTTTATATGCGCAGCTTCGCCGATACTCGTGCAATCCTCGCGGCTGCCGAATCGGCCAAAGCGGCGGTGATCGTCGGCGCCAGCTTCATAGGGCTCGAGGTGGCCGCGTCGCTGCGCTCTCGCGGCATTGACGTGCACGTGGTGGGACTTGAACAGGTGCCGCTGGAACGCGTGATGGGCCGCGACATTGGATTGTTCCTGCGCGCTGTGCACGAGTCGCACGGCGTGATCTTTCATCTCGGTCGTTCGGTGAGTCACATCGACGGCAGGCAGGTCACACTGACCGATGGCACGACGCTGCACGCTGACTTTGTCGTGCTCGGAGTCGGCGTGAGGCCGGTCATTGCACTCGCCGAGCAGGCCGGATTGGCGATTGATCGCGGTGTCTCGGTCAACGAGTATCTGGAAACCAGCGCGCCGGGGATATTTGCCGCCGGCGATATTGCGCGGTGGCCTGATCCTTACTCCGGCGATCGAATCCGGGTCGAGCATTGGGTGGTTGCGGAGCGCCAGGGTCAGACGGCAGCGCGCAATATGCTTGGGCTGCGGGAACCCTGCGCAGTGGTGCCATTCTTTTGGAGCCAGCATTACGACCTCGTGATCAATTATGTGGGGCACGCGGAGAAGTACGACACTGCGACGATCGACGGTAGGTTGGAATCCCATAATTGCGCGGTAACCTACCAGCGCGGTGAACGCACGCTTGCCGTTGCAACGGTCTCCCGGGACTTGCAAAGCCTGCAAGCGGAACGTGCGATGGAGATGGCGGCGGGGATGCTATAAAACCTGAATAATAACTTATAACTGATTGTTTTTATGTAAGTTATACTCATCGCCGCGCGACCGCGTATGCCACGCCAGCAGCAGCGCGCAGATGCTGCCCAGTACGACTATGGGCACAAGATCC
>Ga0210399_10002903_pt1 | contig 13308 bp, 15 predicted proteins | sample IncBWC14MmetaG_FD_150865 | JGI IMG/M metagenome (GOLD analysis project Ga0210399, IMG submission 150865) | Forest soil microbial communities from Barre Woods Harvard Forest LTER site, Petersham, Massachusetts, United States - Inc-BW-C-14-M | ecosystem: Environmental > Terrestrial > Soil >... | reverse complement strand
CTCGGTGGCGTACTTTGACTCTTCGATTCTTCCGGTCGGAGTAACCGTCCCGGATCAATCCATCCGGATCGTCAACCCGGGTGTGCAAAGCACCGCGTCGGTTATGGGCGACCTCTGCGCAAACATCTATGTCTTCGACAGTACACAAGAACTTAAGGAGTGCTGCAGCTTCCCGATTACCGCCAATGGCTATCTCCGGTTCTCTGTCAACGCAAACCTTACCGCCAATCCAGGAAACGGCGCGCCTTTCAACGTTGGAAGCGTCGACGTGGTTCCGAGCGTGTTGGCAGCAGCGACGCCATGTAATCCAACCAGCGTTTCGCCAGTTCCACGTCTAGACGTCTGGTCAACCCACGTTGCCAACAATGGGGCCGGCTTCCGGCTGGTCGAAACATTGGCTCCTTCCGCACCACTTAGTGGTCCCGAACTCACGGAATTGCAATCCGTTTGTGGGTTTATCGTGGGCAACCAAAGCGGGGCTGGGATCTGTACCAGTCTCGTCCTCGAATAGAAAGAACAGGGTCCGTCACACAGAGTGCGCTATGCGTGCTCAGACCCAGCCCGGGCGCTGAATTACCCCTCAGCGCCCGGTGCGCTTTCTCGAAAGGAGAATGCCATGCGCGCAATGCGACTGGCCATAGTAGTTCCACTCTTACTTTCGTTGGAAGTACCGGTTTCCTTAAAAGGTCAAGAACTACAACAGAAGTCTCCTCCAGAAGTGTTGGCGATCGTTGACGGAAAGATACTCACTCGCGCAGAACTCGAAAGTAAAGAAGCGGCCAAGCTTCTGCCAGCGCGTGACCAGTACTACAAGGCGCAGCGCGAGGCGCTTGACAGGCTGATTGATGACACGCTTCTGGAGATACAAGCGCAACGCGAGAAACTCACCGTTCAACAACTGCTGGAAAACCACGTGATCTCAAAAGTCAAGGATCCCACCGACGATCAGCTTGCGGTGTACTACGAGGGCGTGCAAACCGATCAGCCATTCCCGGCCGTCCGCGATAAGATCCTCGAAACAATCCGCCAGCGGCGTATCGGCATTGCTCGCAAGGAATACCTCAGTTCGCTACGAAACCAAGCCAATCTTGAAGTCCTGCTGGCTTCACCCAGCGTCGACGTGGCGCTTGGAGATGGCCCCACTCGCGGTACCTCGAATGCTCCCGTGCTCCTGATCGAGTTCGCAGATTACGAATGCCCTTACTGCCAGAAAATCAATGCGGACCTCAAAAAGCTCGAAGCGGAATACTCGGGTAAGGTGCTGTTCTCGTTCAAGGATTACCCTCTGCCTATGCACAAACACGCGCAGAAGGCCTCGGAGGCCGCTCGTTGCGCTGGTCTGCAGGACAAATATTGGGAATACCATGATTTGCTCTTCGAGAAGGGGAATGGCTTGGAAATCAGCCAGTTGAAAGAATATGCCCACACTCTAAAACTCGACACTGCCAAGTTCGATCAGTGTCTGGATTCCGGCGAAACCGCGGCGGCTGTCAAAAAGGATCAGGAGCAAGGGCAGAAATTGGGATTAACCGGCACGCCGAGCTTTTTCGTTAACGGCCATTTTTTCAGTGGCGCCGCGACGTATACCATGCTCCGCGAGATCGTGGACCAGCAGTTGGCGTTCCTCGCAGCGTCGCAGAAAAAGCCGACTGGGGGGCGCTAGCGAACACGGAAGAATCCCGTCCTCCGCCGAAAGTGACGCCCCAGGCGTCACGAACGCGTGTCGCGCCAATTGAGTTAGGCTCGGGACACTTTCCGCCGGTGAACCGGGCAACAGTGGCCTTAGAGGTATTTGCATTTGACTTAAGAGGGCCTCGCAAATGAGAGGAATTCGAGTCTTTCTCCGGGGCCTTATTGGGCTCCTCTCCCTAGTATTGCTGCCGCCTACCACGGGAGCGACCGAAGCGCGCCTCGTGGCGGATGCATCCGTCAGCACCGTCAATCCAGGGACGAACTTTGGCAGTCTGTCAAACCTCTACGTCGGGCCAGCCGACGCGAGCAACCATCCAATCAACATTACCCTGTTACAGTTCGATCTCACCGGCGTGCCGTCCGCGCCGGTCGCGCATGCCGAGCTGCGATTCTATGTAAATCGGCTAAACTTTTTTGGGCATGTTGATGTAGCGCCCGTGACTTCATCGTGGTTGGAAACCGCAGTAACATTCAACACGATGCCGAGTGTCGGTGCTGTGATTGCGACAGTTCCTGTGCCGCAACGTTTTGCATACATCAGTGTCGACGTGACCCGGCAGGTTGCCGATTGGCTGAGCGGAAGAACAACCAACAACGGATTCGCTATTCTGCCGTCAGCCAGCGATCCTGCGACTTCACTTGTACTCGACAGCAAAGAAAATGATGAGGGTGGACATTCGGCGGTACTGGATATTTCGCTGGTAGGACCGGCGGGAGCAACTGGACCGGCTGGGCCGATCGGGCCCCAGGGTGTGTCTGGGCCGCAAGGCCTACTTGGTCCACAGGGCGCCACCGGGCCAGCAGGCACACAGGGACCAGCCGGGCCGACGGGGGCGACCGGGGCGATAGGTCCACAGGGTGCGACCGGACCAGCAGGACCGCAAGGGCCAACCGGGCTAACAGGGGCAACCGGACAGACAGGGCCAACAGGGCCACAAGGCCCTACGATCACCTTCGCGGCCTCATACAATCTTTCCGGTCTTGCCCCTGGGACTCTATTCGGTGCCGTTTCTTCGAGCTTTACCTCCAATTCTGAAACGGGCGCAGTGGCAGCGGTGGTCGCGAACGCCTGCACGATGAACAAGCTCATAGCTTTCGCCGATGCCGCCCCAACTGCTGGCGTCACCGTGACATTTACGTTGCGCCAAGGCAGCAAAGTGGATGCGAGTGGCGGAACGAGTCTGTCCGACACGGCGCTTGGGTGTTCAATCACGAGCTCGTCAGCACAGCACTGCTCCGACTCACATTCGGTTCCACTCATTGTAGGCGACCTTATTGATATCGGCATCGTTGTGGCAGGTTCATTGCCGGCCACGATCCACACCAGCGTCTCTCTGTCGTGCCAGTAAGGCCGCGCGGTTTCGAGGCAACGACTCTCATGAGTTCGCTGATACAGAAAATCAGGAGCAGACGACGCAGCGCTGGCATTCAGGTAGCTGCTCAGGTAGTCGTGTTGATAAGCCTGGGTGGGACACTCCACGCACAAGGGCCACGCCTCTCGGTTTCTCCCGGCAATACAATCCACACAATAGCGGGAAATGGCGCCTCGTTCTTCTCCGGCGATAATGGACCCGCCACAAGTGCAGCCTTGGCAAAACCTGGGAATGTGGCAGTGGACGCTGCGGGCAACATTTATATCGCAGACGCCCACAATCACCGGGTGCGTATCGTTGACACCAGCGGGAACATAACCACGTTTGCGGGAAGTGGAGTTCAGGGCTTCTTCGGAGACGGTGGCCCCGCAACTTCTGCCAGTCTGAATACACCTACATCCGTGGCCGTGCACAATAACTCCGTCTATATCGCGGACAGCGAGAATAACGTTATCCGGGCGGTCTCGGGTGGCACAATCACCACATTTGCGGGGAGCGGCGTTGGGGCAGGAGGCTACTCCGGCGACGGCGGCCCTGCGATTGCGGCTCTCCTGAATTGCCCTCGCGGTGTCGCCGTCGATGCCAACGGGAACTTGTACATTGCGGATACGAAAAATCACGTCGTTCGTCATGTTGTCGGTGGAACAATCACCACTCTGGCAGGCAATGGCCAGCAAGGGTTTCAAGGTGACAATGGTCCGGCAATTGCCGCCAGTCTCGACACCCCCACATCGATAGCTCTCGATCCTTCAGGCAACGTTTTTATCGCGGATACTCATAACCAGAGAATTCGGCTGGTGACCGGAGGCAGGATCTCTACATTTGCCGGTAACGGGGCTCTGGGCTTCCTGGGCGAAGGCACTCCCGCCCTCAACGCCGCGTTCGATCATCCGCTGGGAGTCGCGGCAGATGGGACCGGAAACGTCTACATCGCCGACTCGAATAATCAGCGTGTCCGAAAGGTTGACACCACCGGCACGATCACGACGGTGGTTGCCAACGGTCAAGAGGCATTTCTCGGAGATAGCGGGCCGCCTATCCTGGCCTCGCTGGACACACCATCCGCTGTCTTTCCTTTTAACGGACGGCTTTTGGTCACGGACAAGGACAACCAGCGAATTCGGCTGGTCGATCCCACGAGCGTTCCCGTTGCGGATCAGATCGTAGGCACAATGAGTGGCCCCAACACCGTGACGCTCAGCAACGTCGGCGGAGGGACGTTGACGCTTAATTCGGTGACTTTGTCCTCCGGTGATTTTACGCTGGCGGGGGGCGGTTCGTGCGGGAGCAGCTTTCCAGTGAGTCTGGCCGGCGGGGCGAACTGCACTCTGAACATTGTTTTTGCTCCAACGATCATCGGACCACGCAGCGCCATGCTGCAAATCACGGACAACGCGCCAGGGAACCCACAATCGATCACGGTCGTTGGCAACGGCATTCAGGACAGCACGACGCTGGCGCTGGTCTCGTCGCAACCCACATCTACTTACGGTGGATCGGTCACACTCGCCGCAACCATCACGCCTGGGGTTGCTACCACGGCTCCGTCACCCACCGGTAGCGTCAGCTTCGCGGACGGGGCCAATGTGCTCGGCAGTTCACCGGTCAATGCCGGCGCAGCTTCGTTTTCCACCTCCGCCTTGTCCGCCGGCAATCACACAATTACCGCGACCTTTAGTGGCGATTCGAACTACTCGGGCAACTCCGGTAGCTTCACGCAACTCGTGAATAAGGCAACCCCAACGGTAACGCTCGCGGTACAACCGAACCCAATTGTCTCCGGGCAACCTGCCGTCCTCACGGCCACGGTCAACTCGTCAGCTGGGGTACCAACGGGCACAGTCACGATTACAGATAACGGCACTTCGTTGGGCAACGCGCCCGTGAACGCGTCCGGCGTGGCAACTCTTACGGTCACTCTCACAGGCGGCTCTCACGCGCTTCTGGCGGTATACAACGGAGACGCAAACTTTGCGACCTTCTCCTCCGCGACAATTAACGTGCAGTTTGCCAACTTCTCGGTATCCAGCCAGCCCGCGAACGCTACCATCCGAACCGGACAGATGACCACATTCACGATTTCGATTACGCCTGCCGCGGGGTTTACCAGTCCGGTCACATTGAGTTGCTCAAATGTTCCGGCGGCAGCGGCGTGCCTGTTCTCGCAATCCACGGTCACGCCCAATGGTTCCGCCGTAAGTACGATGATGACTTTTCGGACCTCGATGACCGCCTCTGGTGGCCCATTTGGCCCACGAGCAGCTCCTTTTCGACCGATATTCCTTCTGATTGCCATTCTCGCGGTATGGCAGCTCTGGCTGTGGCGGAGTCGTCGGCTCTTGCAACCCAAGTGGGTGGCGGCTTGCGCCATTCTGACCATCGTCTTCCTAGGGATTGGCTGCGCAAGCGGCCCCAGCTCGGGCTCTTCTGGGTCCGGATCATCTCAAACAACTCCGCCGGGAACCTATTCGGTGACCGTGACAGGGTCAACGAGCGGAGCGGGCGCCCAATCCGAGTCCGTCTCGCTAAGCATTACAGTAACTCCGTAGAAGACATCATCCGAACGCTTAATATATCGTCCGTACAAAACCGATTATTGCGGGAAGCTTGCGTATTGTGGCTGAGACCCATTGCAAAACACTGAAAGTAGAGCCTTGTTACAATTTCTCAAACATTCCCTAACCAGTTTATTTTCTGTACATTAAAGGGCTTCCAAAAAGGGCATTCCCACCTTTGAAATCTGGCTTGTTGGGTGGGGAAAAACAATCCTGGTAGTTTCTGACCACCTGCGGGACCAATGCTGCAAATGGCAGGCTCCCGACTGGGTCCTGCCGGTCATCAGGTCTTCACCTTAGTCCTCTGAGGTGATTACCGGGTTTGGAAATGAAGGATTCTCCGAATTGTAATAATTTGGCGGCCCGCTATCTTGCAAGTACGAGAGCGGGCCGCCTCCGTGCACTGGGCTCCCACCTCTTTCACCCCGAGAACAAACTGCCCAGACACGGAGGCGGACCAACTCAAGTTCAGAAAGCTGCTGGGAGAAAAGTTCGCGCTGCAGCGAGATTCAGAAAGAAGATAGAGCGGGCTGTCGAGGAAGGCGCTCGGGCAACCGCGCAGATTGGGGGAAGGCCGTGAACGATTTGAATAGTGACATTCCAAAATTCGTGACCCAGGCCAGAGCCTCTTACCTGCTCGGCATACCCGGAGCCGTCCTGCGCCGCATTTCGGAAGAATCGGGATTGGGTCATCTGGAACGCGCCGGAAACGAAGAAGAGATTTATTTCACCTATGAGGAATTGAGGCAGATTTGCCAGCTCGCCTATCCGGTGGCGGCGGCCCACTGACGTACCGCCGGAGCATCTGGGTACTGCTGAACACTGCAATGAAGCGGAACCGTTCGGCGAAATATCGGGAGCAGCAAATGGAAGTAGCGATCATGAACCAGGGACGACACGAAATGACCATGGGGCCATCCAAAGTTCGCAGCAGCTCGCGAAAGCAGACCGAACATTTCCGGTCGAGGAAATATCCATTTGACGCGGCGCTATTGAGAGTGACGGAGGACGCCGAGCAGTTGCGCCGCAATGTCTCGCACCTGATTGAACAAGACGAAGAAATCGCCAACGAAACCATTTTCCAGACGTTGCTTTCCGATGCCAACCGGGAGCTCGCAAGCTTGCTTCAAGACGTACGCAAGGTTCAGGACGACCCGCTGCTCGATGATGGGCAGGTGGGGCGGATGAAAAAACTGCTGATGCGCGCCGTCCATTGCGCAGCAAAGCAATACAGGTTGCAGGCGGAGCTGGGCAACCTGGCGCTCACCGACGAATTGACGGGATTGTGCAACCGTCGCGGGTTCATGGCCATCGCGGAACGCCAGTTGAAGATCTGTCACCGCACCGGTCGGGGAATACTCCTTTTTTTCATGGACATCGATGGCATGAAGCAGATTAACGATTCGTTTGGGCATGGCGAGGGAGACCTGGCCCTGAAGCGCATGGCCAAGGCCCTGAAAATGACCTTTCGAGATTCCGACGTGATCGCCCGGCTGGGTGGAGACGAGTTCGCGGTGCTGGCGATCGAGGCCTCAGACAACAGCGAAGCCGCTATTCGGGCCAGGCTTGCCGAGGATCTGAAATCCGTTAGCGCGGGAGAGTCGCGCTACGCGATCAATCTCAGCCTAGGTGCGGTGCGAATCAATATCTGCAGCAATGCTTCGATTGGGGAGTGGATGGTGCGCGCCGATCAGGCCATGTACGAGCAGAAAAGGCGCCGGTTGAGCCGTCTTACTGAACCGGTAACCGTTCTTCGGACAATCCAGGCGCCATAACTTGCAAAGAATTATTGTCGTTAAAGTTGGTGTAAAATAATTCGGTTTTTCAGCGCCGCCCAGCCCAGCTCACAATTCCGAAGGCAGTTTGGAAAGTGAGTCCCCAAATGCCGATGCGGTCTGGACGACTTGAAAAAAGGACTAGGCTGACCATCCCCGTTCGGATCTCCAGCCTCAAGGAGCCGTCCGCGGGGGAACGCTCGACGACAGAGAACATCTGCTCGCTCGGAATACGTGTGCTTGTGCGGCACGCCAGGAAGCTGAATGAGCGGCTGCTAATCAAGTCTGCCGACGGCGAGTTGCAAACTGACGCGCGCGTAGTCTATTGCGAACGACTTCTTGATGGCCGGTTCGCCTTGGGATTGGAATTCCACGGAGAAGTCTCAAACTGGCTCAGAAAATCCCTGGACTAGGGAGACTGAGCGCCACTCCGGAAGAAATCACTCCTCCATCCGTGCCGCGGCTCAGGCTTAGACAGAGGGACACATCTCGCAAGGGTCCGACTCGCGCATTACCCAAGACCAAAAAAGGTTTGATTCTGCCAGTTCAGAAAATAGACTATGGTCCTTTGGGGAGCAACCATGCTCCCCAAAGGACCACAACTTTTGGTTGAAATTCAGGCTCCGGCTCACTTCTCGAATATCAGTACGGCTGGATTTGGATCGCTCGTCGACACCACCACAAACTTGCTCGGTGACACCACATAGACGATCGCGCTGGCCCATCAGCTCTCCGTTGTCCGCTGCTAATCCGAAACTTGGCTCCTCTTCTGCAACTTCCCTACGGGCCGTGTGTTTTATGTTTCAGCATCATCGAATAGCACCATATTCAGCCGCAGCACACCCGGCCGGCGGCACTAAATTTCGCGAGGGTTCGAACATGAATCTAAGAATGATCGCCGGACTGCTTTTGCTCGCCCTTTTCTCTCTTGTAGTTCCAGCTGCAACACCCGCGCAGGTCGCCGTCGGCATCTCCGTGCACATCGGTCCTCCGGCCCTGCCAGTGTATGCCCAGCCGGTTTGCCCCGGCGCGGGCTACATCTGGACCCCGGGCTACTGGGCCTACGGACCGGATGACTACTATTGGGTTCCTGGCACATGGGTAATCGCGCCTACTCCCGGCTTCCTCTGGACGCCAGGCTATTGGGGTTGGGGCGGTGGCGTTTATGTCTGGCACGCCGGCTATTGGGGCCCGCACGTCGGCTTCTACGGTGGAATTAATTATGGCTTCGGCTACGGGGGCGTAGGGTTCGTTGGCGGCGAATGGCGCGGCGGCGTCTTCCACTACAACACAGCCGTAACCAACGTGAACACCACGGTGATTCACAACACGTACGTCAACAACACCGTGATCAATCGCACCACCGTCAACAATGTCAGCTACAACGGCGGCGCTGGCGGAGTTACGGCGCGCCCGACATCAGCCGACCTCGCAGCCGAGCGCGATCGCCACATCGCTGCCACTTCCATGCAGACACAGCATGAACAGATGGCCCGCAGCGACCGCAGCATGCTGGCTTCCGAAAATCATGGCCGGCCCACCGTAGCAGCTACGGCAAAGCCGGGACAGTTCCACGGCCAGGGTGTGGTAGCGGCGCGCGCCGCCGGCAACAACGGAAACCGGCCTAATTCAGTTGCGAACAGCAATAATAGCAACGCCGCGATGCACAACGACCGGCCTCCCACCGCACGTTCGAATGCCTCGTCCAATCAGAACAATTCCAACCGGCCGAATACCGCGACGCAGAATTTCTCGCAGCATTCTCAGCAGCCGCAACATAATTCGTCTAACAGCTCGCACCCGGCCGCAAACAATCAGAGTCCCAATCGCCCGAACACGACAAGCGGAAACACCAATCACCCTAACTCCTCGCGGCCAGCGCAGCAAAATCATCAGCAACCCCCGAAGGAGCACGAGAACGGTAGCCACCCAGGAGGCCGCGCAGGCCACTGAGGTAACGATTACCTCCCGTCAAAGCAAACAGGCCGGAGCATACGCTCCGGCCTGTTTGTTGTCCCCCGCGGGCTGCACCGCTCGCGGCGGTTACTGAACAACCACCTTTCCCGTCATTTTGGGATGGATCGAGCAAAAGTAGGAATACGTCCCAGCTTTCGTAAACGTGTAAGAAAATTGCTCGTCGGTATCCAGCACCTTTGATTTGATCGTGCTCTTATCGTCGCTCACCACCGTGTGCGGAATATCATCGCGATTCACCCACTGCACTGTCGTCCCCACGGGGATGGTCAACGCCACCGGCGCGAAAGTGAAGTTGTCAATTTTCACCTGCGTCCCTGCTTCGCCCGCGGCGGTTTTTTGTTTCGCCCCGTTTGCGTGCGATGCAGCCACTATTCCCAAAACGAAAATCGTGGCGCATCCCAGTCCAATACGAGCTCTCTTCCAATTGCCGTTCATATTCACCTTCCTTAAAAATACTTTGGCTAATGCTTCGCTAATCAGCGCACCGCATAATGCCCGGCGCCTTACGCGAGCGTTGAATCCACGACTGCCAGGGCTTGCTGCCCTCGCACGTAGTTCACATCCGTGATGCCCAGAACGCTTCGCAACTGCTCTGCCGGCACCTTCATCGGTCCGGGCGAATCGGCCTTGCCCGGCTGCGGCTGCGGGAACGCTGTCGAGGCCGCGGTGTGAAATGTCACGTTTCCTTCCACCTTCTGCATCGTCTGGTGAATATGGCCGTTCAGCACCGTTACTGACCCGAATTTTTTCAGGTAAGCCAGTGCTTGCGCGCTGTCTTCCGTGCCCCATCCCCATTCCGGATACACGGACCACAGCGGAATGTGTGCAAACACCACGATCGGCGTGCTCTTGGACAAATGCTTCACGTCGTCTTCCAGCCACTCCAATTGATCGTGGCCAAGCGTGCCCAGTCCGCCGGCCTTCAAATTCATCACGTTTACCAGCCCGATAAAGTGCACGCCCTTCTTCTCGAAACTGTACCAGCCCGCTCCCTTGCTTCCCTTTCCGTAGCGCTGAAGAAATTGCTTCCCGTCATCATTCAGCACGTCGTGTTCGCCGGGCACGTAAAAAACATCCTTCGGATTCGCGCCCTTCAGAATCTGGTCGACGGTATCGAACTCCTCCGGCTTCGAAAGATGGCTGATGTCTCCCGTATGCAGCAGAAATTCCGGCTGCATCTTCAGCGCGTTGATCTTGTCCACCGCCGCCTTCAGCGTTCCTACCACATCCGTGTTCGCGGGCTTGTTGAAGCCCATGTGGCTGTCGCTGATCTGCGCGAAGCTCAACTCTCCCTTCATGTCCGCCGGGTCGAGTTCCCCGATTCGGTTGAACGCATAGGAGTTCAGCACTCCGCCCTTGATCACGCACAACGTTCCCGTGCCCGCCCAGGCCATGCACTTCAAAAATCCGCGCCGGTCAATCCCGTCCTGGTTGTGGTCATACAAAATCTCGTCCTTCTTCTTGTCGCTCATCGCTTCTCTCCTCACGAATCTCTGTTTCTGGCTCCATCCCCTTCACGTTCTGCCCATCGCGGGTAGAATGGCGCGGGCTTGCAGAGAAAGGGGGTCAAGCCCGCGCCGTGTGTGAACGTGTTCATAGGGGTAGACCATGCCGCCCCGGCTTTTATTCCCCAGGGGGTAGTTTCTTCTCATTTTTCTTTTTTCACCTTTAATGGCCCCGGGGGGAATAAAATCGAGGCCGGCCAGGTTGTGCATTACAGGGGCAAGAGAAAGGCGAACGTGTTAGAGGGAGAGGACAGAGCCCGGTTCGAGGCGATCGTCTTGCCACACTTGGACGCCGCCTTCAATCTGGCGCGCTGGTTGCTGCGCAACCGGACCGACGCCGAAGACGTCACCCAGGATGCCGTGTTCCGCGCCTTCCGCGCGTTCGGCACCTACCACTCCGGCAATGCCCGGGCTTGGTTGTTGCAGATCGTGCGCAACACCTGCTTCACCTGGCTCCGCCAGAATCGCATGGCAGCAGAGTTCATGGAGTTCGACGAGACCACGATGCCGCAGGAAAGCGAAAATCCCGAAACTCTGGCATTGGCCGGCAGCGACCGCGAGCAACTCACCCGCGCCCTCGAATCGCTTCCCGAGTCCTTCCGCGAAATCCTCGTCCTGCGCGAACTTGAGGGCTGCTCCTACAAGGAAATCGCCGAGATCACTTCGCGTCCGATTGGCACCGTCATGTCAGCACTAGCCCGTGCGCGCGGCCAGTTGCGCAACTTCCTTTCTCAGCCTGCGTCGAAGGAGGCCCGCCGTGCCGTCTGAACACTCCCCAACCGAATTGCACGGCTATCTCGATGGCGAACTCGACGCCCTCAGCGCCGCCAATTTCGAAAAGCATCTCGAAACATGCCCCGACTGCAAGAGAACACTCGCCGCTGAAGAAGCATTGCGCCAATCCATTCGCCAGGCGGGGCTCTACGAACGCGCTCCTGACTCACTTCGCATGAGTCTCCTCGGCAAATCGCAGCCGCCGCTACCCGCCGTCCGTTCGTTTCCCGGCGCTCGTGTGTCCCCTTGGCGCTGGCTCGCCATCGCCGCCGTCCTGCTCTTCGCTCTATTCATCGGCTGGCGGCAACTTAATCGGGGCCCGAGCAACGCTCAGCTAACGGCCGCATCACTCGTTGATGCCCATCTCCGCTCCCTTCAACCTGGCCACCTCACCGACGTCGAATCCACCGACCAGCACACCGTCAAGCCTTGGTTCGACGGCCGCATCGACTTCGCGCCGCCCGTGCGCGATTTCGCCGGCGATGGATTCCCCTTGCTTGGTGGACGCCTCGATGTAGCCGGCGGGGAAACCGTCGCCGCCCTTGTCTACTCCCGCCGCAAGCACATCATCAATGTCTTCGTGGAAAAGGCCCAGCCCGAAGGCTACTGGAATGGCGTCGGCGAATCCCAGGGCTACCACTGGCTCGCCTGGCAGAAGGACGGCTTCTCCTTCTGCGCGGTCTCCGACGTCGCGCCAACGGATCTCGCCCAGTTGAAACAACTCTTCCTCACCCAATAGCGGGACGCGAAAGCGCCCCGCTTTTTTTGTGTCCGAAGCGCGAAGAACCCGGCAGAAGCCCCCATCTGGCACGGCTCGTGCCGCAGCCGCAACCGGCCATGCGGGTCCCGGCATCCAACTTACCGGTAACGCGACTTATCAAGTCCAGAGGCGAGAGTCGAGACCACTTGACCCCTACGTCTTGGTATAGACTTGGGTTTTGATGCCACACCAAATCTTACGATGAAACGCCTTCTTGCTCTCGTATTGCTCGTGGGATTAACTGCTTCGTGCGCGATCCCGCTCCGCGCTCAACAGATGAGCGTGGCGCAATATCAGCGAAATTCCGCGAAAGAGGCCAGGAAGCAACAAAAATTGACGAAGAAAAACGCCAAGCTACAGCGCAAAGTCCTGAAGCGAGCGGCCAAGGCGCAAAAAAAGTCGCTGAAGGGCGGCACAAAAGGCCGACGCCAAGGCTAACCGGCAACTTCATCAGAAGTAGCCCGCAGTCCCAGCCCGACTACTAGCCGCCACTTTTCCGGTAACGCGACAAATCAGGAGCTAGGTCGGTCCGCTATTGTATCGCGCACGCTGGCCAACTTATCCAGCACCAAATCCAATCCCGGATGTCGATAAAATGGCGGTTCTTCGTGAATGCGGACAAACCGGGAACCATTCCACAGCCGAAATCGGTCGATTTGAAAATCGAATTGACTCACGTTCACGTAACGTCTTATCCAAGACCCAACCCCGAGACTCTTCGCTTTGGAGCGAGCCTTGGAGACCCGGCGGAACGTCCAACAGAACCCGCTCTTATGGAAGTCTGGTGGGTAGACGGCATAGTCTAGCCATTTTGAATGACAAGGACATACATACATCCTACTATGCTCGCCCTCGCTCACAGATAAGGCGGGTGCCGGTATCAACTTTACCGGTTAC